>Ga0265327_10004140_pt1 | contig 13084 bp, 10 predicted proteins | sample 41621metaG_FD_202089 | JGI IMG/M metagenome (GOLD analysis project Ga0265327, IMG submission 202089) | Rhizosphere microbial communities from Carex aquatilis grown in University of Washington, Seatle, WA, United States - 4-16-21 metaG | ecosystem: Host-associated > Plants > Roots > Rhizosphere...
CAAATATATTGATGGACAGGGGCGCTGTCTGGGCGGGGCCGTGCTGGGTAAGAAGGACGTGCTGGAGCCTGTCTATGGCTTTCTGCGAACTGCCGGACCGACCATGAGCGCCTTCAACGCCTGGGTGTTCCTGAAAGGGTTGGAAACGCTCAGCTTGCGGATGGATGCACATTCACGCAATGCGCTGGTGCTGGCCGAATGGCTGGAGACGCAACCACAGGTGGAGCGGGTGTATTACCCCGGACTCGCATCGCATTCGCAACATGCTTTGGCCATGCGACAGCAGAAGGCGGGCGGCGGCATTGTTTCGTTTGACCTCAAGGGTGGCAAGGATGCTGCCTGGCGCTTGATCGACGCGACGAAACTGTTGTCGATCACCGCCAACCTCGGTGATGCCAAGACGACCATCACACATCCGGCAACGACCACGCACAGCCGGGTGACCCCGGAAGCCCGTGCATTGGCGGGGATCGGAGATGGCTTGGTGCGTATCGCCGTGGGTCTTGAGCATGTGGATGATATCAAGGCGGATCTGGTGCTCGGCCTGACGGTCTGAGGCGCACTGGTGAAATGAAAAACGGGGCGCAAGCCCCGTATTCCATTGGTGTTGCTACTGCAGTGTGTTTTTACAGCTTGTCTGCGTTGGCAGCCAGATACTTGGCGACGCCTTCCGGGCTGGCATCCATGCCGGGCTTGCCCTTGTTCCAGCCAGCCGGGCACACTTCACCGTGTTCTTCTGTGAATTGCAGCGCATCAACCAGACGCAGGAATTCATCCACGTTACGTCCCAGCGGCAGGTCGTTCACATATTGATGGCGGACGACGCCAGCCTTGTCGATCAGGAAGGTGCCACGGTAAGCCACGCCACCGTCAGCTTCAACATCGTAAGCCTTGACGTATTCATGCTTGAGATCGGCGATCAGCGGGTAGCCGACTTTACCGATACCGCCGGCGTTGACTGGGGTGTTCTTCCAGGCCAGATGGGTGAAGTGGGAGTCGATGGACACGCCAATGACTTCAACGCCGCGCTTCTTGAATTCTTCCAGACGATGGTCGAACGCAATCAGTTCCGAAGGGCAGACGAAGGTGAAGTCCAGCGGGTAGAAAAACACGATCGCGTACTTACCTTTGATCTGGTCGGCAAGGTTGAAGTTGTCAACGATGGTGTTGTCGCCGAGTACGGCGGCAGTAGTGAAACTAGGGGCGGCTTTTCCGACGAGTACGGCCATGATGATTCTCCTGATGTGAGGGGGTGGTCGTTGAAAGATGCGATAGCGTAAATCAACATTAGACAAATTTCTAATTAAAATTTCGTATTGGATCGATACATTCAGGCTATGAGGATGATCGATTCCTCATCGTCACCAACTGGATGTTAGTCGTGGCCGGATTTACCGTTGCGGCCCATGATCGATCTCTTGCGATTTGGCGTGATTTTCCTCGATGCGCCGGATGACGGTATTTGCCGTGCCTTCCGGAAAGGTTTTGGTGGCTTCGTGTATCGGCGCGTGAATACCCTCGAAGTTATTTCGATCCCATTCGTTTGTCAGGGCTTGCTGGGCGGCATGAATGCGGTTTTTGGGAGATGTCAGGGCATTGTCGAATGTCGATAATGCCTGGTTCAGCGTTAGGGATACCGCGTTGAATTTGCCTCGGTCCTCGTCAAAGTCGACTCCGATGACGCGTGGACGCATCAGCGGATCGGCGAATTTGGCGACCAGCATCCAGCGTCCGTCTTCGACGTCTTTGGCGCCTTCTGGAACATCATGCCGACTGACGGAGTGCAAGCGGTCGAAATCGTAAGGGGTCAGCTGATCTTTCAGGATCGCTTGATCAATCGGATTCTTGTATTGGCTTCTTGAGTAGTCAGGCTCATGTGGCGTGTTGTTACGCGCCTCCTGTATCTTGTGCTGGATCGAGAGCTCGTAATCACTCAGTGACTGGTTGGCCTTCTGTTGCGCTTGTGAGTGGTTGTGATGGGCATCTTGGCCTGCGTCTGCATGCTCAGCGAGTTTCCGTGCACTACGCAATTCATCGTGTGCTTCGTAGTACTTCTTTGCAGCAGTCTCGATCGGGCCAACCACGGTTTCTTCGATGACTTTGATGGGCCTGCTTCGCATCCCCGCGATTTCGCCTGCTGTTCCAGCGACTGCGGCGATCGCGAGTTCCTCACCAGGGTTTGCGCTGCGCATACCCTGGCTGAACTGCTGGGATAGGTGATCCAGTTTTTCATTCCAGGCCTGTGATGCAGCCCCCGGGATTGCATGCAGGGCCGGGGCGACGATTTCCGGATGGTCGGAGAGCGTTTTGGCGGTATCGATCACGTGGTTCACTGAGTCTGCGGCGTGTTCGAGCTTTTGTTTCACACCGTCAAAGCTTACGTTGGCAATGCCCTCCTTGCCTTCATCGATGAATCGTTTCGCAGACTCATGGCTCTCGCTCAGAAACTTGCCCGTGCCGATCAAGGCGCCGTTGGCGATATCGCTGACATTGACCCGATCGCCGACCAAGTGATCGTACGTGTCCAGTGCATTGCGTTCTACGTGGCTGCGATTGCCACTTTGAGGATGCAGCTGGCGGATGGCCTCAGCGACCGAGGCCGCGTTTTGAAAGAGTTGTTCAGACTTCGTGGCATTTTCCTGTTGCAACAGGGCATGGACCGATTTATTCCACTGCAGCAGTTCGTCGACGGAACCCGCAATTCTCGCGGCATCCTGCGGATTCAAAGGGTCAAGCGGGGTGGGGGATGGTTGTGCCATAGGGTGGGCTCCCAGTGTCAATTGGAATGAGTGTATGACAAAATTATACAGTATATGACTAGTTGGTTGTATACGTGCAATATTGGTTGTGCAGCAAGCTGAATGCGGTGCGATCCAACCCGGTCTCATGTTAAAATCGCGAGGTTTGAAACATGACCAAATCAGACGGCCGCAGCGCCGTCGTTTACAACGAAAAATAGGCTCTTAATGGATCAGTTCGCCAAAGAAACGCTACCTGTCAGTCTCGAAGAAGAAATGCGCCGTTCCTACCTTGATTACGCCATGAGCGTGATTGTGGGCCGTGCGCTGCCGGATGTGCGCGACGGTTTGAAGCCGGTGCATCGCCGCGTGCTGTTTGCCATGCACGAACTCAGCAATGACTGGAATCGCCCTTACAAGAAATCGGCGCGTATCGTCGGTGACGTCATCGGTAAGTACCACCCGCACGGCGACACGGCGGTGTACGACACCATCGTGCGGATGGCGCAGGATTTCTCGCTGCGCTACATGCTGGTGGACGGTCAGGGTAACTTCGGTTCGGTGGATGGCGATAATGCCGCCGCGATGCGATATACCGAAATCCGCATGTCACGCATTGCTCACGAATTGCTGGGCGATCTGGACAAGGAAACCGTCGATTTCGGGCCCAACTATGACGGCTCCGAGCATGAACCGCTGGTGTTGCCGGCCAAGATTCCGAACCTGCTGATCAACGGTTCTTCAGGTATTGCGGTCGGCATGGCGACCAACATCCCGCCGCACAATCTGAATGAAGTGATTGATGCCTGTCTGGCCGTGCTGGCGAACGCTGAGATCACCATCGACGAACTGATCGATATTATCCCGGCACCAGACTTCCCGACTGCCGGCATCATCTACGGCACCGTGGGCGTGAAGGAAGGTTACCGCACCGGCCGTGGCCGTGTGATTATGCGTGGTCTTACCCATTTCGAAGACATCGGCAAGGGTGACCGCCAGGCGATCATCGTTGATGAGCTGCCCTACCAGGTCAACAAGAAAACCCTGATCGAGAAGATCGCCGAGCTGGTCAACGAAAAGAAGATCGAGGGCATCTCCGATCTGCGTGACGAGTCGGACAAATCCGGCATGCGCATGGTGATCGAGCTCAAGCGCGGCGAAGTGCCGGAAGTGGTATTGAATAACCTGTACAAGCAGACGCAGTTGCAGGATACCTTCGGCATGAACATGGTGGCGCTGGTCGATGGTCAGCCACGTCTGCTGAATCTGAAACAGATGCTGGAAGCCTTCCTGCGTCATCGCCGCGAAGTGGTCACCCGTCGCACTGTGTTCGAGCTACGCAAGGCCCGTGCCCGTGGCCATGTGCTGGAAGGTTTGGCCGTGGCGCTGGCTAATGTGGACGAGATGATCGCCCTGATCAAGGCTGCGCCAACGCCGCCGGAAGCCAAGGTGTCGCTGATGTCGCGTACCTGGAAGTCACCGGTGGTCGAAGAAATGCTCAAGCGTGCCGCTTCCGATGCATCACGCCCTGAAGGGCTGTCGGTCGATTTCGGTCTGCATCCGGACGGTTATCACCTGTCCGACGTGCAGGCGCAGGAAATCCTGCAAATGCGCCTGCAACGCCTGACCGGGCTGGAGCAGGACAAGATCGTTGCCGAATACAAGGAAGTGATCGATGTGATTACCGACCTGCTGGATATTCTCGCCAAGCCGGAACGCGTGACGGCGATTATTTCTGAAGAACTGGCAGCGATCCGCCAGCAATTTGGCGACAAGCGTCGTAGCGAGATCGAGCACAACGCGCAGGATATTTCGCTGGAAGACCTGATCACGCCGCAAGACGTGGTGGTGACCCTGTCCCACACCGGCTACGTGAAGTCGCAGCCGCTGGATGAGTACCGTGCGCAGCGTCGCGGCGGTCGTGGCAAGCAGGCAGCAGCGACCAAGGAAGACGATTTCATCGACAAGATGTTCGTCGCCAACACGCACGATTACATCCTGTGCTTCTCCAGCCGCGGCCGTGTTTACTGGCTCAAGGTCTACGAAGTGCCACAGGGCAGCCGCATCAGCCGCGGCAAGCCTATCGTCAACCTGTTCCCGCTGGAAGAAGGCGAAAAGATCAACGCCATCCTGTCGGTCAAAGAGTTCGACGAGAACCACTTCATCTTCATGGCAACGTCGCAAGGCACCGTCAAGAAGACCGCACTGACCGAGTTCTCCAACCCGCGCAAGGCCGGCATCATCGCCATCAATCTGGACGAAGGTGATTACCTGATCGGCGCTGAAGTCACCAACGGGACCAACGATGTGGTGCTGGTCTCCGACGGCGGCAAGGCAGTGTGGTTCGACGAAGAAGACGTGCGTGCCATGGGCCGTGCGACGCGCGGTGTGCGCGGCATGAAGCTGCAGGCTAAGCAACAGGTCCTGTCGCTCCTGATTGCAGACACGGACCAGCAGACCGTGCTGGTGGCGACTGAAAACGGCTACGGCAAGCGCACCGTGTTGGCTGATTTCCGTCATTCCGGTCGCGGTACGCAAGGCGTGATCGCGATTGCCACTTCTGCTCGCAACGGCAAAGTGGTTGCGGCCAGATTGGTCAACGACGAAGATGAAATCATGTTGATCACCACCGGTGGCGTGCTGATCCGTACCCGCGTCAAGGAAATCCGTGAACTGGGCCGTGCAACACAAGGCGTGACCCTGATCAATCTGGGTGAGGGCGAAAAGCTCTCCGGGCTTGAGAAAGTCGTCGAGACCGAAGACGAAGGCGAGGGCGAGGAATAAGATGTCGCGTGTCTGGAACTTTAGCGCCGGTCCTGCGGTGCTGCCGGAAGAGGTACTGACGCAGGTTCGCGACGAAGTGCTGGACTGGCATGGTCAGGGTATGTCCGTGATGGAAATGAGTCATCGCGGCAAGGATTTCGGCACGATACTTGCCGCGGCTGAGGCTGATCTGCGCGAGTTGCTGGCGGTGCCGGACAACTACAAGGTGCTGTTCCTGCAGGGCGGTGCCACCCAGTTGTTCTCGCAGATTCCGATGAACCTGACGGCAGGCCGATCGGCTGATTATCTGGTGACCGGTTCCTGGTCGAAAAAGGCCGTTGAAGAAGCCCAGCGCGTGGCGCCCATTGCGGGGGCTGTGCATGTGGCCGGTAGCACTGCGTCCAAGGGTGCGACGGCAGATGGTTTTACCCGATTTTTGCGTGACGACGAAATCAGTCTCGACCCGAATGCCGCATTCCTCCACCTGTGCACCAACGAGACCATTTACGGCGTCGAAGTGCAGGATGATTGCGCTTCACTGGCCGCGCGTGCCGGTGCCGTGCCGTTGGTAGCTGACATGAGTTCGCACATTCTGTCGAGAAAAGTTGATGTCAGTCGTTACGGTCTGATCTACGCCGGTGCGCAAAAGAACATCGGTCCTTCCGGTCTGGTGCTGACCATTGTGCGTGAAGACCTGCTGGGAAAGGCCATTCCCTCGTTGCCGAGCACCATGGACTTCGCCGTGATGGCCGAGAACGACTCCATGCTCAACACGCCGCCGACTTTCGGTATCTACGTGGCTGGGCTGGTGTTTCAGTGGTTGAAGCGCCAGGGTGGCGTGGCTGCCATCGAGCAGGCCAACATCCGCAAGGCGGAACTGCTTTATCGCGCCATTGATGACAGCGCCGGTTTCTACCGCAATCCGGTCGATCCGGCCAATCGCTCGCGCATGAACGTGCCGTTTACCCTGGCAGACGCCAATCTGGATGCAGTATTTCTGAAAGAAGCCGAAGCTGCCGGCCTGGTGAATCTCAAGGGCCACAAGACCGTTGGCGGCATGCGCGCCTCCATCTACAACGCCCTGTCGGAGAGGGGCGTCAAGGTGCTGGTAGATTTCATGCAGCAATTTGCGCGGAAGCACGGATAAGCCATGAGCGACGAACTCAAAAAATGCCGTGAGCAGATCGATGCGATCGACGATCATGTGCTTAAACTGGTCAGCGAACGTGCGCGTCTGGCCCACACCATCGGCAGTCTGAAGAACGGCGGCCCGATCTACCGGCCGGAGCGCGAGGCGCAGGTGTTGCGTCGGCTGTTGGATCAGAATGAAGGTCCGCTGCCGGATGAGGCGATCACGGCCATTTTTCGCACGGTCATGTCCAACTGCCGTACTCTGGAGAAAGCCCTGTCCGTAGCCTTTCTCGGGCCGCTCGGCACCTATAGCGAAGAGGCTGCCAGCAAGCAGTTCGGCGGCCTGAGCCATCCCTTGCAGTGCACTTCCATCGACGAAGTGTTCCAGTCCGTCGAGGCGGGCACCGCCGATTACGGCGTGGTGCCGGTCGAGAATTCGACCGAAGGCGCGATCGGTCGTACGCTGGATCTGCTGCTGGCCAGCGGCGCGCAGATCTGCGGCGAAGTGACGTTGCCGGTGCATCATAATTTGCTGGGAACATCCGATGATCGTAGCGGCATCCACACAGTCTATTCGCACGCACAGTCGTTGGCCCAGTGCCACGAATGGCTGAACCGTAACCTGCCAGAAGCTGAGCGCCAAGCCGTGGCGAGTAATGCCGAGGCTGCGCGTTTGGCTGCCGAAACGCCGGGTTCGGCAGCGATTGCCAGCAAACGTGCCGGCGAGCTGTTCGGCCTCAATCTTCTTGCTGAGAACATCGAAGATGACCCGCGCAACACCACGCGTTTTCTGGTGCTTGCCAACCATGACGTGGCCGTTTCCGGCCGCGACAAGACTTCGCTGGCGATGGCGACCCGAAATATTCCCGGCGCCGTCGTGCAACTGCTGGAGCCCCTCGCCAGAAATGGCGTCAGCATGTCCAAGTTCGAATCGCGCCCCGCGCATACCGGCATGTGGGAATACATCTTCTTCGTCGACATCGAAGGGCACCGCAGTGAAGCCAAGGTGGCACAAGCCCTGACGGAACTGAACGAACGGGCGGCTTTCCTCAAAGTGCTGGGTTCATACCCGGTTGCCGTCATTTAACCTTCAAGAGTTGCAATCATGACGCACCCGTCCGAACTCGCGCCTGCCTACGTACGTGCCATTGCTCCATATCAACCTGGCAAGCCGATTTCCGAGTTGGCACGTGAGTTTGGCCTGGCTGAATCATCCATCGTCAAGCTGGCCTCCAATGAAAACCCGCTGGGCATCAGCCCGCTGGCGAAGCAATCCATTCAGGAAGCACTTTCCGAAATCGCCCTGTATCCGGACGGCAACGGTTTTGTGCTGAAAGATGCCATTCGCCAGCGTTATGGGGTAGAACTCAGTCAGATCGTGCTGGGCAACGGCTCCAACGATGTGCTGGAACTGGCGGCCAGGGCCTTTCTGCAGCCCGGCGTCGAGGCGGTTTATTCGCAGCATGCGTTTGCTGTGTATCCACTAGTAACGCTGGCCGTGGGTGCAACCGGTATTTCAGTCAAGGCTGACAACTTCGCTCATGACCTTGCTGCCATGCGCGCCGCTATCACGCCGAACACGCGTCTGCTGTTCATCGCCAACCCCAATAATCCGACCGGCACCTTGCTGGGCAAAGCTGAGCTGCTGGCTTTTCTGCGCGATGTGCCCAAGCACGTGCTGGTGGTGCTGGATGAAGCCTACGACGAATATCTGCCAGACGCGCTCAAGGCTGAAAGCATCAGCTGGTTGTCCGAATTCGACAACCTGATTGTCACCCGTACTTTCTCCAAGGCTTATGGCTTGGCTGGGTTACGTGTTGGATTTGCACTGGCGCACCCCAAGGTCGCCGACCTCATGAATCGCGTGCGGCAGCCGTTCAACGTCAACAGCCTTGCGCTGGTTGCAGCCGCTGCTGCCTTGCAGGATGATGATTTCGTGCGCCGTACCCGCGAACTGAACGATGCCGGCATGGCGCAGGTCACGGCGGGTGCGAAGCGCCTTGGGCTGGATTACATCCCGTCGTTTGGCAACTTTGTCAGCGTCCGTATTCCTGATGCGGCCAACGTCTACCGTCGCTTGCTTGGAAACGGCGTCATTGTGCGCCCTGTCGCGGCTTATGAAATGCCGGATTACTTACGGGTGAGCATCGGGCTGGAGTCGGAGAATGCACGTTTTCTGCAAGTATTGGAACAGCTGTTGAAGGCTTGATGCAGTTTTGGAAATGCGAGGGCGCAGCTTTCACGGCTGCGCCTTTTTTATGGCTGAGCTTATGGAATCAGCGCATCAAGTGTAAAGCCAGCCCCCGCATCCAGCCCCAGTTTCTCAACCAGCACCGGCATCGCCTCGGATAGCGTCTGCTTCAAATTCCAGGGCGGATTGACGATATAGAGACCGCTGCCGTGCATGCCAAACCCTTCCGTTGAGGGCGTCTGTACGGTGAGCGTGACGTGCAGCCAACTGGGCAGCCCCAACTTCTTCAGCTTCTCTTCCATCAGTTGCGGCTCACGACGTTGCAGCAGCGGATACCAGATGAGGTAAGTGCCGGTGGCGAAGCGCTGCAGGCTGTCTTTCAGCATGTCCACCACACGCACGTAATCCTGCTTTTCCTCATACGGTGGGTCGATCAGCACGACAGCGCGGCGCGGCGGAGGCGGCAGCAGCGCTTTGATGCCGGCGAAACCGTCCTTTTCCTCGATCATGGTGTGGCGTCCGCCATCCTTGAACGTTTTCTTCAGCAACTTGGCGTCGGTAGGATGCAGCTCGAACAGCCGCATGCGATCTTCAGGTCCCAGCACGGCCTTGGCGCAAGCCGGCGAACCGGGATAGAGCTTGAGTTTGCCATCATGGTTGAGCCCACGGATGATCGAGACGTAATCAGCCAGCGACGGCGGCAGATCGGGGCTTTTCCAGAGGCGGGCGATCCCGTTTTCAAACTCGGCATTCTGGCTGGCGTAGCCTTCGTTAAGTGCGTACATCCCGGCACCTGCATGCGTGTCGATGTACCAGTAGGGTTTGCCCTTTTTGGCAAAATATTCGAGCACTTGCAGCAATACGAAGTGTTTGAGCACATCGGCATGGTTGCCGGCGTGGAAGGCGTGGCGATAACTGAGCATAATGCACACATTATAGCTGCCAGCCGGCAGCAGGGCTGATAACATGCCGTCCATGAAAACAACATTTGACCTGAATTGCAGGCGCTGTCCGCGTCTCGCTTCTTTTCTGGACGAAGTCAAAGTCCAGCAGCCTGATTATCACGCCCGCCCGGTACCTCCTTTCGGAGACGCTGAGCCAAAGCTGCTGATCGTCGGCCTCGCCCCCGGCATGCATGGAGCCAATCGCACCGGACGTCCATTCACAGGGGATTATGCCGGCGTGCTGCTGTACGACACGCTGCACAAGTTCGGCTATGCCAGTGCGCCGGTCTCGGTATCGGCCGATGACGGCTTGAGGCTGACGGGTTGCCGCATTACCAATGCGGTCAAATGCCTGCCACCGGCCAACAAGCCGGAAGGCTCTGAAGTGAGTCAGTGCAACGGTTTTCTGGCAGAGGAAATTAAAGCCTTGCCGCGAAATGCCGCTATCCTCGCGTTGGGGAATGTGGCGCACGGCGCCGTACTGAAAGCCCTCGGGCTGAAGCTGTCCGATTACCGTTTCGGGCATGATGTGCGACATGATCTGCCAGATGGTAGCGTGTTGTATGACAGCTACCACTGCAGCCGCTACAATACCCAGACGCGGCGCCTCACCGAAGCCACTTTTCATGCGGTGTTCGCCCGGATTCAACAGGACAGTAGAGGAGTTTGAAATGCCTTATGTCAACGTGAAACTGGCGGGTAACATCACCCGCGAACAGAAGCAGAAAATCGCCGAGGAAATCACGGCTACGCTTCAGCGGCATGCGCACAAGCCGCCGCAATACACCTACATTACCTTTGAGGAAGTCGCGCTTGAAGACTGGGCCATTGCCGGACAGTTGCTGGACGGAGCATAGGCTTGGAATACGAAGAAGATCGCGAAACCAGTGCCGGCCTGCTCAGGCTGGCAGTGCAGCGCATGAGTCAACATGCTGCTGCACTGACCCCGATCTGTTATACCGTCTGGTACGAGTATCTTGCCGGCATCAATCCTCGACTGACAAGCACCCTTGATTCGCGCCTGAAAGACGGCGAAACGCTGGACGATAAGGCTATTGCTGATCTCTACCGTCGCTATTGCTCTGAATTCAGCATCGAAATGCAACAGAACATCCGCGAAACATCGCGGAATATTCTTGGAAACATCCGGCAACATGCCGAGGACGCCCGGATACGCGCCAGCACTTTCGGGGGGAAACTGGAGCAGTCAGCCAGCGCACTGACCGGGCAAAGTGATGCTGAATCTCTAAAGAACATTATTACGCACCTGCAAGGCGAAACCATCTCGGTCGCAAACTCCATGCAAGGCCTGAGCAAAAGCCTCGAAGAGAGTCAGAATGCCATTGAAGAATTGCGCAAGCAGCTCGAAAATGCACGTGCCGAAGCCATGGTCGACCCGCTGACCGGGGTGATGAATCGTCGGGGATTCGACTCAAAAATGGTCGAATTGCTCGATCAATCGCGGTCGGAGCATACTCCGCTGTCATTGGCGGTGCTGGATATCGACCACTTTAAAACCGTGAACGACAATTACGGTCATCTCTTCGGCGATCAGGTCATTCGGGGGTTGGCGCAAATCCTCAAGGCCAATATCAAGGGTAGAGATGCCGTGGCGCGTCTGGGCGGTGAAGAGTTTGGACTCTTGTTGCCGGAAACCAGCCTTGAAGGTGCGCAGGCGCTGAGCGAAAAAATTCGCAAAATGATGGAATCCAGCAAGATCCGGCGTTCCAGCAAGAACGAGGAAATCGGCGGCATCACCGTTTCCATCGGTGTTGCAACCTTGCAAGGAGACGAAGAACCCAGTGTTTTCTACGATCGTGCCGATCAAGCCATGTACGCATCAAAAGGCAACGGAAGAAACCGGGTTACCGTGGCGCAATTGTAATTCGGCATGTTCGACGCCAAGCCATTTCTTAAAACGCTGACCAATCTGCCCGGCGTTTATCGCATGATCAACGTCGCCGACGATGTGATCTATGTCGGCAAGGCGCGCGATCTCAAGAAGCGCGTTTCGTCGTATTTCCAGAAAACCCTATCCAGCCCACGCACCCGCATGATGGTGTCGCAGATCGCCCGCATTGAAACCACGGTAACGCGATCTGAGGCGGAGGCGTTATTGTTGGAAAATAACCTCATCAAGTCGCTGATGCCGCGCTACAACGTACTGTTCCGCGATGACAAATCCTATCCTTACATCATGCTTTCCGGCGACGAATTTTCGCGTCTCGCCTTTCACCGCGGCACGCAGCAGAAGAACAGCCGTTACTATGGCCCTTTTCCCAACGCGGTGGCGGTACGTGAGAGCATTCAACTACTGCAAAAAGTCTTCAAGTTGCGCACTTGTGAGAACTCCGTTTTCAGCAACCGTTCACGACCGTGCCTGCAGCACCAGATCGAACGCTGCACGGCGCCATGTGTAGGCTATATCACGCAGGAAAACTATCAACGCGATGTCGAACATGCTGCGATGTTTCTGGAAGGACGTGAGCAACAGGTCATGGAGGATCTATCGACATGCATGATGAATGCGGCTGAGCAGCAGGAATATGAAATGGCAGCCGTTTACCGTGACCGCATCCAGAGTCTGAGGCAGGTGCAGCAGCGGCAATTCGTCAGCGATTTCAAGAGTGGTGACGCCGATGTGGTGGCGTGTGTGTCCATTTCGGGACTGATGTGCGTCAATCTGGTCATGATCCGAGGCGGACGACATGTCGGCGATCGCAGCTATTTCCCCAAGAATATTGAAGATTGTGACGAGCAGACCGTGCTGCAGGCATTTCTCGAACAGCATTACCTGCAGCAGCCAGTTCCGCCGCTCATCATTACTGGCGTGGTACTCGAAGAGGATGGACTGGAAGAAATTCTCGCCGAACGTGCTGGAAAAAAGGTGCAAATCAGCGCCTATGCCGGAGGCGACCGCCGTGTCTGGCTGAAGATGGCACAGACCAACGCCGAATTGGCATTACAGCAGCATCTGGCACAAAAAACGACGCAGGAAGGGCGACTGCTGGCGTTGCGCGAGTCGCTCGACCTGCCGGAATCCGCTGAACGCATCGAATGCTTCGACATCAGCCATACCATGGGTGAGGCGACCGTGGCCTCGTGCGTCGTTTTTGATCATGGCGCAATGCAAAATTCGCAGTATCGTCGCTACAACATCGAAGGCATTACACCCGGCGACGACTATGCCGCCATGCGTTCGGCTTTGACACGTCGCTATACCAAGATTGCATCGGGTGAGGGCAAGTTGCCGGATCTGATCTTTATCGACGGCGGCAAGGGCCAGCTTGGCGTTGCGGTGGAGGTGCTGCAGGAGG
>Ga0265327_10004141_pt1 | contig 13082 bp, 9 predicted proteins | sample 41621metaG_FD_202089 | JGI IMG/M metagenome (GOLD analysis project Ga0265327, IMG submission 202089) | Rhizosphere microbial communities from Carex aquatilis grown in University of Washington, Seatle, WA, United States - 4-16-21 metaG | ecosystem: Host-associated > Plants > Roots > Rhizosphere >...
TGCAACGCTTCAACGATCCGAAGGGCGCGAATCGCCTCACGTCTGGCAACAGCGCGACACCGTATCGCGACGAACTGTTTGGCCCGGGATTTCCGCGCACCGTATTCATCAGCGAACCGGTTCATAATCTCGTCCACCGCGAAGAACTCGAACCGGACGGCGTCACATTCAAAAGCCATCGCGCAAAAACCGAATTGCATCGGGAGTTTTTAAGTTCCCGCGACAACTGGTTTCGCCCAACCCAATTGAAAACCGGGCCGGACGGCGCGCTTTACGTCGCCGACATGTATCGGCTCGTCATCGAACATCCCGAATGGATTCCGTCGGAAATTCAAAAGCAATACAACTTGCGCGCCGGGGCCGATAAAGGCCGAATCTATCGCGTCTATCCGGCTAAAGCGAAACTTCGCCCGATCCCCAACATGGAAAAAATGACGGACATGGAATTGTGCGAAGAATTGGAATCGCCCAACGGCTGGCATCGAGACACCGCGCAGCGATTGTTAACCGAACGCGGGAATACCAACATAGTGAAGTTGCTTGAGACTCAGTTTATCCGGAGCCAGCAAAGCGAATTCTGGAACGGAATTACACGACGCGCCGGAAAAGCACCGACCAGAGGCCGCGTCCACACCCTCTACACCTTGCGCGCACTCCACGCGCTAAGCCCGGCGATTCTCACCGCAGCGTTAAAAGACACATACGCAGCGGTCCGCGAACATGCAGCGCATTTGTGCGAATCAGCGCTGCAAGACGGTGAGCCGCCAGACAAGGATCTGGAAACGGCGCTGCTCAACCTGGCGGAAGACCCATCAATAAGAGTCCGCTATCAGGTCGCGTTTGTTCTCGGCTATTCGACAAACGCGCACGCTGGAGAAGCTCTTGCGAAAATTGCACTGCGCAATCCGACATCCGAACCGATCCAGATTGCGGTCATGAGTTCGGCGACCAATCACGTTGGCGAAATACTGGCGACAGTATTATCCACATCACAACCGCAGGGGAACGTTGTCGAACGGATTGTCGGCCTCGCCACGGCTATGAACGATTCGAAAGCGTTCGAAGCCGCGCTCGTAAAAATCGCGCAACCAGTAAACGGTCATATCGAAACATGGCAAATCTCCGCGCTGGCTGGTTTTCTCGACGCACTGAATCGCCGCAATACTTCGTTGAAGAAATTTCACGACACTGCGTCGCCTAGCTTGCAAGCGGTGACTGAACGACTGGAGCCATTGTTTGCCCAGGCTCGAACGCTCGCGACGACGCAGAATTCTGACCAACCAGCTCGACTGGCTGCGCTCCGTCTCTTGAGCCGCGGGCTCACATCGCAGGACGAGGACATAAAGTTGGTTGCCTCGTTCCTTGGCGGCACGAACGCTGCGGATTTGCAAAAGACCGCGCTAGGCACTCTCAAACACAGCCCTTCGCCGCTCGCTGCCGGCGCGATGCTGGATGGTTGGAAAAGTTATCTTCCCGAAACCCGCGTCGAGGTGATGAACGCCATTCTATCGCGCCTGGGATGGACCAAGCAGTTGCTTGATCGCCTCGAGAACGGCTCAATTCCGCCGGGTCAAATCGCGCCGGCTTTTCAACAGAAATTACTCACGCACGTTCAACCCACGGTCATTTCTCGCGCAAAAAAAATCTTTGCCTCGGCAAATCCGAACCGCAAAATATTGATCGAAGACTACCAGGTTATCGCTTCGCTCAAAGGAGATGTCACGCGCGGCGCGAATCTGTTCAAGCAAAACTGCACGACCTGCCATTTCTTCAAAGGCCAGGGTAAGGCTGTCGGCCCCGACCTCGGTGCGCTCGGAAACAAATCCGTGCAGACATTGCTCATCGCAATTCTGGATCCCAACCAGGCGATCGAATCGCGCTACATCAGTTACACCGCTGCGACAAAGAATGAACGTGAACTCACCGGAGTGATCGCCACAGAAACCCCCACGAGTATTACGATTAAATCCGCCGGAGGTTCGGAAGAAATCGTACTGCGGAACGATCTTACGTCGCTCACCAGCTCTGGATTATCGCTCATGCCCGAAGGGCTGGAAAAAGCTTTGGACCACCAGGGAATGGCCGACTTGATAGCCTACTTGAACGCAAAATAGCAGCTACCTTCCGCGAGTCGTTGTCACTGTCAACGTATTCGCAGCCTTGTCAACACTCTCCAAAACCGCGTGCAGGTGCTTCTCGCCTTTACGCGCTTTCTCGACGGTAATCACGCCTTTGTCTGCCGAATTCGGAAGCACATCAGAAACACGATGCGCTGTACGGACACCGTTCTCCTCAGTGTATGCGATATGCACCACCGTGCCGGGTTTAAAATCGGATACCGTCGCGTTTTTGTTATCGCCCGCGCGGATTTTCGCATCGGGAGCGATATGAAAAACCTCGTTCTTTGCCGGCTTGTGTTTTCGCTCAACCTTTTTTTCGCCTTTGATCGTTACTTCATTTTCCACAGCGCGGGCGTTGAGCGCCAGGATGGACGCGACTGCTAACGATACGACTGCGGCAAGAAATAGATTTCTTTTCATAGCTACCATTATTCTAGTCAGACGGCGGACTTCAGCCAGCGGTTACTTCGCAGGTGGCCCAAAAAAGTATAGCGCTCCCATGGGGCTTTTCGTTTACACTGCGGCATGCGTTTGCGTTACCGAGCATTCATCATATCGTTTACACTCGCTTCGATTATGTCCGCATCTTGCGCCACACCCGCCGATCAAACGCGATTCGTCGGCTTCACAAATTTCGACGGCTTCACCCATACGACCGCAGGCGAGACGACCACACTGACTTCGCCGATTATAAAATCGCCGATCGAATGGAACGAATTTGTGCTGTCGTGGAATTCCGTGACCCCATCGGGCTCATGGATCCAATTCGAAGTGCAGGCGCTGCAACCCGGTCACAAAACGAAGTTCTACACCATGGGCATCTGGTCTGAAGACCCCGCGAAACACGAGCGCACCACTGTTCACGGACAGAACGATGCTGACGGAAAGGTAAAGTCCGACACCCTGGTGCTGAATCAAAAAGCGCAGGCTATCCAGGTGCGAATCACAATGCACAACGCGCCAAGTCAATCCGCCCCGCAATTGAAGTCCATCGGTTTATCGTTCCTGGATACGACTGTAAGAACAGCGACCTTGCCGCCAAACAAAGCCGCGTGGGGCAAAATTTTGACCGTCCCGGAAAAAGCGCAGAATTCCTATCCTCAGGAGAAAGGCTGGTGCAGTCCGACTTCGTTGAGCATGGTGCTCGGTCATTGGAGCGAACGTTTAAATCGTGCGGAAATGGCCGTGGACGTTCCCGAAGTGGCTGAATCGATTTACGATCCTAATTTCGGTGGCACAGGCAATTGGCCATTCAACACCGCGTTTGCCGGAAAATTCCCGGGCATGCGCGCCTACGTCAGCCGCTTCAGTGATATGTCTGAGCTGGAGGATTGGATCGTTGCAGGTTTACCGGTCATCATTTCGGCGCCTTACGACATGTTGGCGCCGGGACGCAACGCCACCGGCAACGGCCACCTCGTCGTCTGCATTGGTTTCACCGAAAATGGCGACGTGGTCATAAATGATCCCGCGACCAATCTTCAAAAAGGGCAACACGTCCGCCACATTTACAAGCGCACCGACGTGGAGTGCGCCTGGGCGACCTCGCATCGCACGGTGTATCTCGTTTATGAAGAAGGCACTAAGCTGCCAACGGACAGGTTCGGTCATTGGGACAGCACCCCAAGCGGCCCATCCCGCAAGGTTCTGCCTATGCCCCGGAAGCTTTTGTAACGGCGCAAACAACCGCGACGCAACGTTGACAAATCAATCCCTTTGGTTACCGTAACCGTTCCTAAATTTTAAGATATGCCTAATACGAAATCAGCCGAACGGCGCATGCGCAACAGCGCGAGGAAACAATCGCGCAATCATAGCGTCAAATCGCGCTTGCACACTTTGGAAACGAACTACGCAGCTTTCGTGACCGCCGGGAAAAAAGACGACGCGACCAAGGCTCTCCGCTCCCTTTCTTCAGCGCTGGACAAAGCAGCCAAACGCGGCGTCATTCATCGTTCCAACGCCAGCCGCAAGATCTCGCGTCTGACAGTTCGTTTGAACGGCGTCAAAGCCGCCTAAGTTCTTTCGAGGCAGGGAAATCTCTTCGGAAGCGCCAACCTCCCGGGCGCCATTGTTTTTCACAGCAATTCCAACCTATGGAATTGCTACGTACACCCCTCACCACACTTCAATAGGCCCTTTTGGAACGGGGATCGACTGCCTTTGGGCAACGTCTGGTTCCTGCATGAACGAAGCGACCATCGGCGGCGGCTGATAGCGGGCATGCAAATTGCCCTTTTCGTCGACAAATTGCGCGCGCCATCGGCGGTAATTCTCAAGTAGTTCGTAAAACTCCGCCTTGTTCGACACCCGAACGATCTTCTTGTTGAAATCGTTCGCGGGTCCAAATCGCTTCGAATACCACGGCCCAATCTTGCGAAACATCCGGCAGCCATGCTCCTCGCCAAAAACTTCGATCATTAAATCCAAATGCCGGCACATGACACGCACCCGCTCGTCGAAGGTCGGTTCGGGTAAAAGTTCGCTCGTGCGGACGTAATGAGCCGCATGCAGAAAAATCCATGGATTATAAAAAGCGCCGCGACCGATGCTCACCCCGGCACATCCCGTTTCGTCGAACATCACCTTCGCCGCCTGCGGTGTCGTCACGTCGCCGTTGCCGATAACGGGAATCCGTTTGACCGCTTTCACCACGGCCCGAATCCCAGCGAGATTCACACGGCCGCCGAAACCCTGTTCCCGGGTGCGGCCGTGAACGAAAATTGCGGAGACACCAGCGTCCTCCAATACTCGCGCGAGATCCGGCGCGGTTAAATTCTGGTCATCCCAACCAAGGCGCATCTTCGCTGTAACCGGCATCTTTACCGCATCAACCATCCCTCTCACCAACGCCGCCGTTTTATCCATCTCAGTCATCATCGCCGAACCGCCACCAACTTTGCAGACCTTCCGAACGGGGCAGCCCATGTTGATGTCCACTGACGAGATGCCGATAGACTCGAGGTAAACCGCGGCATCCCGCATTTCTTCCGGGACTGACCCGAACAGTTGCACCGCCAGCGGACGATCAGAGGCACAGGTTTCAATCAGCTTTAGGGCCTTGGGATTTTTCTCCAGCAACGAACGCGCGTTAACGAGGTCCGTGGTGCAAAGGTCGAGCCCACCAACTTCCCGCAAGGTCAATCGGAACGGCAAATTCGTGTAGCCCGCCAACGGCGACAGGAACAGATTCGATTTAAGCTGAAGGGGACCTAACTGCATCACGCACAGTAAACACCAGGTCAGCCGCCGATTAAAGCGCGTTAAATCCACTTGCGGGAGCTGTAAAGCGGCACGACACTCTGCACGTTTAGGAGGAACAATGTCGAAGATCCTGGTGGGCACGGCCAGTTGGTCAGACTTAGGTTATATTGCGGAGTGGTATCCCCCCACCCTGCCCGCGTCGCAACGGCTGCCTTGGTACGCCCAACATTTTGATATGGTGGAGGTCAACTCTACCTTCTATTCGATCCCCGACCGGCGCACTACCCAACATTGGTGCGAGCAAACGCCCGATAATTTCACCTTCAACGTAAAGTTGCACCGCTTGCTTTCCCGACACAGCACCGGGCCGGATTTTCTGCCGCCCGACTTGCGTGCCGATGCGGAGATAGATTCACACGGGAGAGTGCTGGTCACACCCTCCATCGAAGAAGCGGTTGTGACTCGCACGCTGAAAGCGTTGGAGCCGTTCGAGCGATCGGAAAAACTTGGGGTGTTATTGTTACAGTTGCCGCCATCCTTCGGGCCACGACGACATCAGCTCCATGAACTCGAACACGTTCTGTCGCTGTTACAAGATTACAAACTGGCCGTTGAATTGCGTAATCGTGATTGGGTTGAAGGCATGCAATTGGAAGCGACGACCGATTTCTTCCAGCAGCACAACCTCATATTCGTGTCGGTGGACGCACCCGCTGTCGAACACTTCAGACTGATGCCCAACATCGATATCACAACACATGCGGCCATTGGTTACTTGCGAGCGCATGGAAGGAATGCGCGCGGGTACCTGACTGGCCGGACCGTTGCGGAACGTTTCGACTATGATTATTCCGAAGAAGAACTCGAACAGATTGCCGAGCGCGCGATTCAACTCTCGCACTCACTCGATGAGATTCATCTGGTCTTCAACAACAACCGCGGCGCGTACGCCCCCAAAGCCGCGCTCAAGATGAAGCACATTCTCGAGAGTAAACTCGCGGTGACCTTTTAGTATTGCTGCAAAAACTCTGGTTTGAATTCACGTTCGCCGCGTATGACAAAGACGATAGAGATGCTATTATCACTTTCGCGGTAGAAAAGGCGGCAAGGAGTTACGACTAGTTCTAGATAAGGCGATGATCGCAATTCCGGTATCCGCCGGCCCATTTTGGGAAAACGTGCCAGGTGGGCAACCGCGTCAAAGACACTTTTCACCAATCGTTTTGCTGCGTCAGGTTTATCCAACGCAATATAATCTGCGATCGCGTCCAACTCGTTGACGGCCGGGGCAGTCCAGATTATTTCAGCCATCGCGCCATCTTTTTCTTAGCCTGTTGGTGTGTTAACGTACGTCCCTCACGAATCGCCATTTCACCCCGGGCTAGACCTTCCAGCAGTTCGATTCTCCGATGGAGCGACTCGAAAGTCTCCACATTAACCAGATAAGCAGCCGGGCGGCCTCGTTGCGTAATCAAAACACTCCGCTTATCTCGCTCGATACGGGAAATGAGTTTTGTCGCTTGCCGCTTTAGCGTAGTAACAAGCTCGGTCTTAACCATGAAGTGACACTAAAGTGTCACTTGCGTTTGCGCAATTCCTAAACGAGATGCTTGAACTTGCGCGGGCGGCCGAAGTTGACCCATTCCACGCAGTAAAAATCACCCCGTGAATCAACCGCAATGGCGTGCGGATGGGCGAACAACGCCGGGTTAGTGAGGTTGTCCGGCTTCGCAGTCTTGCCATCCTTTTCACAGCCGTCGCCCAGATGCGCGACGAGCTTGCCGTCGAGGTCATAGATACTGACGCGAGCGTTTAATTCCGGCACGAAGATCAGATCCTTGTGCCGATAGAAGCAGCATGGCGTGCGGACGTGTTCGGTGATGCGACGTTTGAACTTCAGTTCCAGATCGTAAATCTCAATGCGATCGTTATGACGGTCAGCGATCCAGACCTCAGACGGTCTTTCTTTATGTTGTACGATCCAGACACCGTGACAGGTGTTGAACGTGCCGGCTGGCGCATTCTTTCCAATTTCTTCTTTCTTCGTGCGCGTGCCGATTGTTTTAATGTGCTTGAAATTCCTGTCGAAACGGCTGACGCGCTGGCTGCCATAGCCGTCAACGACGTAAATATCGCCAGTCGGAGAAACCGCTACATCCGTCGGATTAGTCCAATCGAACTTTTGCGAAGTGGACCCTTCTGCTTTTACGTTTCCGATTTCATAAAGAATTTTGCCGCGCAGGTCGGTTTTGTAAACGCGCGCTCCGATCCGGCCACTTTCTTTGTGTTTCGAAACGTTTTCCGTCCAGTAAATAAATTCGGTGTCCCCCTCTTTGCTCCAATAGAGGCAGTGGGCTGTATCTTTCACCTGTTCAGTGGTGAAACCGACCTGGTCAGCGAAACTGTCGCTCCACGTTTCGAGGAGTTTGCCGTTATGATCGAAAATCGCGACGCACGGATGCGTGGACCGAGAGGTTACGAACACGCGGTCTTTGCTATCGACGATCACGCCGCAACCCAATCCGTATTTCATTCCGGGCGGCAACGTCCCCCAGTCCTGGACAGCTTCGTAGGTATGGGCACCGCTCCCGATAGTGACTGTCGGCTTCTTTTCGGCAAGCGCAGCAGGCGCGACGGCAAGACCGGCTAAAGCGGTAGCAGTTGTGGCGAGGAAATCGCGGCGGGTAAGCCGATGGGGAAAAAGGTATTCGTTAGTATGCATAGGTGGTGCGGCTTGGAGATTTTTACAGATTCACAGGTTGTTGTGTCGAGCGCGATTTAACATTGTCAGGGTCGAGAGACATCGGCTCGTCGTGATTGAGGTACGTTTCGCAGATGTCGAAGAAGGCAGCTTTCGTTTCCACGCGGCGAATTTGGAACAGGAATTGATCTGCACCCGGAATTCCTTCGCCAATAAAATTCATGAACTTTTTCAGGCGCTGCACCTGTGCGGACTCGCGCACATCGGGAGTGACTTCGGCATCCCAAAGTTCGCGAATGTAATTCAGCACGTCGCGGCCCGTAGGAAGCTTAACGGCCTGGCCGGAAAGCTCAGCGCGAATCTGGTCGAACAACCACGGATTACGAATCGCGCCTCGACCAATCATCAAACCGCACACGCCGGTTTGCGCCAATACCTCTCGCGCATGAGTCGCACTGTGCACATTGCCATTGGCAAAAATGGGACACTTCAACTCCCGGACAGCTCGCGCGATTAAATCGTAGCGAACACCGGGTCGATACATCTGCACCACCGTTCGACCGTGCACCGTGAGAAGATCAATACCGTGTTTTGCAAACAACGGCAGCAGCACGTCGAATTCCTCCGGTGATTCGAAACCGATGCGCGTCTTCACGGTGAACGCAATCTGCACACTATCGCGCAAGGCACCGAGCAGTGAATCGATTCGATTCGGTTCGCGCAAGAGACCGCCACCCGCACATTTCCGGTAAACGACCGGAGCGGGACAACCGAGATTCAGATCAATTGCGGCAATTTCGTATTGCTGCAGTTCTTTCGCATTACGCACCATCGCTGGCACGTCGTTGCCGATCAATTGCGCGATGGCAGGACGGCCAGTTGGATTTTCGATGATCGAGCGCAAAATCCACGCTTCCGGTTTCGAATCGCCATGAACGCGGAAATATTCCGTCCAATAAACATCCGGCCCACCATAACGCGCCATCAAAGTCCAAAAAGGCAGGTCAGTGACATCCTGCATGGGCGCCAAAGACAACACCGGCGCAGGAGCGGAGAGCAAATTCAGAAAACATTGGTGCGGCGTCACTCGGCCATAGCATGACGCAGGCGAGACGCGGAGGCAAGTTGACCACGAATTCAAAAACAGCAGTTCCCTGAGGCATTTCTGCTTGTGTCAAATGTGGGAAAAGAATACGAAGGACGAACTATGTCCAAGCCTAACTCAGAGTTCGACTCTATCTGCACCGAAGTTTTCACCAATCAAATCGGCCGCCGCCACTTTATCTACACCACCTTGCTCGCAGCAGGAGCACTCACAACGCCATCGATTTTAGCGAAACCGAAATTTAAATCGCCAAATGAAAAACTGAACATTGGCGGCATCGGTGTCACCGGCAAAGGCGCCAGCGATATTGGCAATTCTTCCGGCGAAAACATCATCGCGCTCTGTGACGTCGACGACGAAAACTTGGCCAAGGCCAAGCAGAAATATCCAAACGCCCGCACGTTCAACGACTATCGCGTCATGTTGGACAAGATGAACAAGGAACTCGACGCCTGCACCGTCAGCACGCCCGATCATCATCATTACCCGGCGGCAATGACCGTGATCAAACACGACAAACACGTCTATTGCCAAAAACCGCTGACGCACACGATTTGGGAAGCCCGCAACTTGACCGAGACCGCGCGCAAGCACAAAGTCGCCACCCAAATGGGTAACCAGGGCCACTCCGGCGTCGGCAATCGCGAGCTTTGCGAAATCATTTGGGCCGGCGTCATCGGCAACGTCAGCGAGGTGCACTGTTGGACCGATCGCTCTAAAGGTTGGTGGCCGCAAGGCAAAATGCGCCCAACCGGCTCAGATCCAGTCCCGGCTGGATTGCATTGGGACTTGTGGCTCGGCGCAGCTCCGGAACGCCCGTTCCTGATGCATTGGCCGGAAGGCGATTCCGTCAAGACCAAGAAGAATCGTCAGAACGTCTATCACCCGTTCAACTGGCGCGGCTGGTGGGATTTCGGTTGTGGCGCACTCGGCGACATGGGTTGCCACATTATGGACGGCGCAAACTGGTCGCTCGCTTTGGGCGCACCTGACACCGTTGAATTGCTCGAACATTCCGAACTCGTTCCCGAGATGGCCCCGGAATTTTCGGTCGTTCGTTATCATTTCCCTGCGCGCAAAGCCGATGTCGGCGGCAAGTCCATGACCTTCCCGGAAGTGTCGCTGACCTGGCACGACAGCGGTCATAAGCCCGACAAACCGGCGGAGATGGAAAAGGAACTGGAAGCCAACGGCACGCTGTTTATCGGCGACAAAGGCAAGATTGTTTGCGGCACATACGGCGAAAATCCGCGGTTGTTGCCCGAAACGATGATGAAGGATTTCAAAAAACCTGAACCGATCATCCCACGCGTGCCAGAAAACAATCCACACCTCGACTGGATCCGCGCCTGCAAAGGCGGCCCGAAAGCCTGTTCAAATTTCGACGTCTCCGGTCCATTCAGCGAGACCGTCCTGCTCGGCAATCTGGCCATCCGTCTCGCGAAAAAAATCGAATGGGATTCAAAACACCTTCGAGCGAAAAACATGCCCGAAGCCGATGCCCTAATTAAAAAGCATTATCGCAAAGGCTGGTCGGTTTAATTTTTGCGTAACTACCGAGACACAGAGGCAACCCCTCTGTGTCTTTTTTGTACGACTACGGAACTCGAACGCGAAGAACTCCTGGAAGAGCAGTAAGCGTCGCTGGAAGTTGGCCGACTAAATCACCATCGAGTTGCAGAGGAACGTGTCCGCTACTGCTCAGCCGCACCTTGGCGGCCTGCATTTGTTGCGCGTTGCACATCCGATAAACGCTGCCCGTATACATTCCGATGACGCCCTTAATCAGTTGAAAAGCTGTCACTTTCGGAAACACCGAAACATCAAACAAACCATCCTGAAGGCTTGCCCTCGGAAAAAAGTTAAAGCTGCCGCCGTAGAGCCGGCCGTTGCCGAACAACACCAGCTCACCTCTGGCGCTTTCATTGCCTTGCACATCGATCACTGCATGACGCTCACTTAGCGCACGAAAGCCGGAAATAATGTAGGCCATAGGCCCGATTATCTTTTTCTGTTTCCAACTCACCAATTCAACCGCCCGTGCGTCGAGACCTGCACCGGCGAGTTGAACGAAATAGCGCTTCTCGAGTGCACCGGTGGCGTTGGTGAACTCGGCAAGAACGACGTCGATCTTGGTCGTTTTGCCGCTGCTCGCGATCTGCCATGCGTTTTGCCATTTTAACGGCAACCCAAGTTCGCGTGCGAAGACATTGATCGTTCCCAACGGCAGAAAACCAAACGTCACTTTTTCAAAGCCACCAGGAACGTCTCCGATACCGTTCACCACTTCGTTCAACGTCCCGTCACCACCGGCGGCGATGATGTCTGTGTAGCCGTTGCGCGTCGCTTTCGCGGCGAGTGTGCGTGCGTCTCCCGGACAGGTTGTCGGCATTAATTCCCAATCCTTCGCGAGATTTTTTACTTCATCGCGAAAGCCGCGTGCTTTTTCACCACGCGCGGTTGGATTGTAGATCACGCAGCGCACAACCGCGTGAGCTTAGATGGCCGACGCAACGAGGTCGCCGATTTGCGAGGTGGAATAACCCATCTTGCCGGCAGCGAGGCTCTTCACTTTTTCGCGTGTGACGCCGATGACTGCTTTTTCAATCGCCTGGGCAGCTTCAGTTTCGCCAAGGAAATCGAGCATCATCTGGCCCGCGCAAATGGCCGCGAGCGGATTGATCACGCCGAGATTGGTATACTTCGGAGCGCTTCCGCCGATTGGCTCGAACATGCTGCAGCCTTGCGGATTGATGTTGCCGCCAGCCGCGATGCCCATTCCGCCCTGCACCATTGCGCCGAGGTCGGTGATGATATCACCGAACATGTTGTCGGTGACGATGACGTCGAACCACTCGGGATTTTTCACGAACCACATTGTGGTCGCGTCGACGTGCGCGTAGTCGCGTTTAACATTTTTGAAATCTTTCTCGCCGACTTCGTTGAAGGCGCGGAACCACAGATCGAAGGCGTAGGTCAAAACGTTCGTCTTGCCACACAAGGTTAGCTGCGAAGCTTTACCGGCCTTCGTGTCCTCGGGCTTCAGACCTTTCCACGGTTTGCCACCGCGACGTTTTTGGGCGAGTTCGAAAGCGTAGCGCAAGCAGCGCTCAACACCGCGACGGGTGTTCACGCTTTCCTGGATCGCGATTTCATTCGGCGTACCTTTGAAAACGAAACCACCGGACCCGGTGTAAAGGCCTTCGTTATTTTCGCGAACGACAACGAAGTCTATGTCTTCCGGCTTCTTGTCTTTGAGCGGGCAAAAGCGCTCGTCGTAAAGCTTCACCGGGCGCAAATTGATGTATTGCTCGAGTTCGAAACGCAGACGCAGCAAGATGCCCTTTTCCAGAATGCCGGGCTTAACATCCGGATGACCGATCGCGCCGAGCAGAATCGCCGGGTACTTGCGCAATTCTTCGACAACCGAATCCGGCAACGCTTCGCCGGTTTTGAGATAACGTTCACCACCGAGATCGTAATTGGTGTAGTTGAGCTTGATGCCGAACTTTTTGGTTGTTACATCAAGAACTTTGATAGCTTCGCGCACGACCTCTGGTCCAGTGCCGTCGCCACCCATGACTGCGATATTATAACTTTTCATTTTGGAAAAACTTTCGCCGCGAGCGCTCGATTTTGGTCTGTCAAGCCCGCAAAGGCGAACGGCGATGCTATTGAATTCAGTCGGTCGTGCAAATCATATTTCTGCGCCGATGCCTACAATAAAGGGATCCCTATCACTATTTCGCCCGCGGATGGCAGTAGGTGTCCAGCTCGTAGAGGGCTTCGACAGCCATGACGTTGGCGTTGTACCAGTTTCCGCCGGTGTTCTCGCCGGTGACTTTTCCATCGACGAAGCTTCGGGCGCCCCAGGTTGAAAAGGAGCCGTCATCGAATTGTTGCGCGCACATGGCGTTCCCGGCGGCTTTGGCCTTTTCAAGGTAGATTTTTT
>Ga0265327_10004143_pt1 | contig 13081 bp, 14 predicted proteins | sample 41621metaG_FD_202089 | JGI IMG/M metagenome (GOLD analysis project Ga0265327, IMG submission 202089) | Rhizosphere microbial communities from Carex aquatilis grown in University of Washington, Seatle, WA, United States - 4-16-21 metaG | ecosystem: Host-associated > Plants > Roots > Rhizosphere...
AGTTCTGGCCGGTGTCGACCAGCGTGACCTGCCAGTCCTCGAGGTTGCGGCGGTTGTACGTGACCTCGCCGGTGGCGGTGTTGACGACCATGTCCGAGCCCATCCCGCGGTACTCCAGGAAGTAGCGCTTGATGATGTCGCCGCGATAGCCCAGGCAGCAGACGAACTGGTTCAGCCCGAACTCGCCGTACAGCTTCATGATGTGCCAGAGCAGCGGCCGGTTGCCGACCTCGACCATCGGCTTGGGGCGGAACTCGGTCTCCTCGCGCATACGCGTACCGAGGCCGCCGCAGAGGATGACCACCTTGGGGAGGCCGGTTATGGCGCGCGGGGACGTCATCACGCCCCGTAGTCGGCGGCTCCTGCTGCCTCTTTAGAGGCTCGGCCTACCCACCCTTACGAGTGATACTCAAGTAACCCCTAGGGGGTGCCGATATGCGGTGGGCATGAGCATCGACCCTGGCCTGAATCAGATTCTGGAGCTGGTGGAGCGGTACGCTGAGCAGCGTCATGCCCCCCGCGAATTCGACCCTTCCGAGCCGCGCGTGCCGTGCTCCGGCCGCGTGTACGGCGCCGAGGAGGTGGTCGAGCTCGTGCGGTCGTCCCTCGACTTCTGGCTCACCGCCGGCCCCGAGGCCGCCGCGTTCGAGAAGAAGCTCCGCGGGGTGACCGGCCACCGTCACGCCCTGCTCGTCAACTCGGGGTCTTCCGCGAACCTGCTCGCCGCCGCCGCGCTGTGCTCCCCCCGCCTACGCGACCGCCGGCTGCGACGCGGCGACGAGGTCATCACCGTCGCCGCAGGCTTTCCGACCACCGTCAACCCGATCGTGCAGAACGGTCTGGTGCCGGTGTTCGTCGACGTCACGCTGCCGACGTACAACATCGACGTCGCCCGGCTGGAGGAGGCGGTCTCCGACCGCACCCGCGCCGTGATGGTCGCCCACACGCTGGGCAACCCGTTCGACCTCGACGTCGTCACCGAATTCTGCCAGCGCCACGGCCTGTTCCTGGTCGAGGACTGCTGCGACGCGCTGGGATCGACGTGGCACGGCCAGCACGTTGGCACCTTCGGCGACGTCGCCACCTGCTCGTTCTACCCGGCGCACCAGATCACGCTGGGCGAGGGCGGTGCGGTGCTGGTCAACCGCCCGATCCTGAAGAAGATCGTCGAGTCGATCCGCGACTGGGGCCGGGACTGCTGGTGCGAGCCGGGCCAGGAGAACACCTGCGGCAAGCGCTTTACGGGCCAGCACGGCGACCTGCCGTACGGCTCCGACCACAAGTTCGTCTACTCCCACCTTGGCTACAACCTGAAGGCGACTGACCTCCAGGCCGCCATCGGGCTCGTGCAGCTCGACCGCCTCCCAGACTTCGTCGCCCGCCGCCGCGCGAACCACGCCGCCCTGCTGCGGGAGCTGCGCCGCCACGACGATGTGTTGATCCTGCCCGCGGAGACGCCCGGCGCCGAGACCTGCTGGTTCGGGTTTGCGATCACGATCCGGCCGGAAGCCGGCTTCACCCGCCGCGACCTGGTCACCCACCTCCACGACGCCGGCATCGACTCCCGCCAGCTGATGGCCGGGAACCTGCTGCGGCATCCGGCCTACTCCGAGGTCACCCACCGCGTGGTGGGGGGGCTCGAGACCACCGACCTGATCGCCGACCGGTCGTTCTGGATCGGCTGCTATCCCGGCCTCACCGACGCGATGATCGACCACGTGGTCGCGACGTTCGACTCCTTCCGGTTGGGCGCCGTCACGAGGGCGGCGTGACCCGACCCGACGGCGACTGCGATCTTGCCGTTGTCGGCGGCGGCATCGTCGGGCTGGCCGTCGCCCGTGAGCTCCTGCACCGGATGCCGGGGAGCCGGGTGGTCGTGCTGGAGCGCGAGCCCCGGATCGCCACGCACCAGACCGGCCACAACAGCGGCGTCATCCACCAGGGGGTCTACTACACCCCCGGTTCGCTGAAGGCCGACCTCTGCGTCCGCGGTGCCCGCGCGCTGTACGAGTACTGTGACCAGAACGGCATCGAAGCCCAGCGCTGCGGCAAGCTGATCGTCGCCACCGACGCCTCGGAGCTCGCCCGGCTGGATGAGCTAGAGCGCCGGGGCCACGCCAACGGCGTTCCCGGCCTGCGGCGGCTGGAGGGACGCGAGATTCCGGAGTTCGAGCCCCACGCGCGCGGCATCGCCGCGCTGCTGTCGCCCGAGACCGGCATCGTCGACTTCGCCGAGGTCGCCGCGTCGTATCGGCGCGACGCCGAGGAGGCAGGCGCCCTGATCTCCACGAACTGTGAGGTGACCGGCGTCTGGCCGGCCCACGGCCGGCTGCGGCTCGTCCACACCCGCGGCGAGCTGCGCCCCCGCCACGCGGTGTTCTGCGCCGGCGGCTGGTCTGACCGGCTGGCCGTGATGGCCGGCGGTGATCCCGACCCAAGGATCGTCCCGTTCCGCGGGGGCTACCTGAAGCTGGTGCCCCAGAAGCGCGACCTCGTCCGCGGGCTGATCTACCCGGTGCCCGATCCCGGACTGCCGTTCCTCGGCGTCCACCTCACCCGTCACTCCGACGGCGAGGTGCTGGTCGGGCCGACCGCCCTGATGGCGGGCGCGCGCGACGCTTACGACCTGCGCCGGATCGTCAGCGCGGACGTTCTCTCGACCCTGACCTGGCCAGGCACCTATCGGATGGCACGGCGCTGGTGGCGGAACGGCATCACCGAGCTGCGGCACGCAGCCCGGCCCGACGACTTCGTTCGCGCCGCCGCCCGGTTCGTCCCCGAGCTGCGGCCCGGCGACGCGGTGCCCGGCCCGGCCGGCGTGCGTGCCCAGGCCGTCCGCCGCGACGGCTCGCTGGTCGACGACTTCGTCTTCTCCCACACCGAGCGGGCGCTCCACGTCCGCAACGCCCCCTCGCCGGCTGCGACCTCATCGCTGGCGATCGCCGAGTACGTGTGCGATCGCGCCGCCGAGGCCTTCGATCTGACCCAGGCTGCTGTCACCAAGGAGCGAACATGAAAGTGCTTATCACCGGCCATCGCGGCTACATCGGCGTCCATCTGGTCGACCTCCTGAAGCAGGCCGGTCACACCGTCACCGGCGTCGACCTGTGCCTGTTCCGCGGCTGTGAGTGGGAGCCCGTGGTGCAGCCCGACTTCGAGATGGTGGCGGACGTCCGCCACCTGGAGGCGCGCCACCTGGAGGGCTACGACTGCGTCATGCACCTGGCCGCCATCAGCAACGACCCGATGGGCGACCTCGACGCCGATCTCACGCTGTCGGTCAACCGCGACGCCTCGATCCGGCTGGCCCGCCTGTGCAAGCAGGTCGGCGTGCCCCGGTTTCTGTTCTCGGGGAGCTGCTCGGTCTACGGGCAGGGCGAGAAGCTCGACCTCGACGAGGGCGACCCGCTGCACCCGCTGACCGCCTACGCCAAGTCGAAGATCGACACGGAGCTGGCCGTCGGCGAGCTGGCCGACGACAGCTTCACGCCGGTCTACCTGCGCAACGCGACCGCCTACGGCCACTCGCCGATGCTGCGGATCGACCTGGTCGTCAACAACCTGCTGGCCTGCGCCCATGCCCTGGGCGAGATCCGGATCATGAGCGATGGCTCGCCGTGGCGGCCGCTGACCCACTGCCGCGACATCGCTCGCGCGTTCGTCGCCTTCATGGACGCGCCCCGAGACGCGGTGCACAACCTGGCCGTGAACGTGGGCGGCAACGCCGAGAACTACCAGGTCAAGGACGTCGCTGCCCAGGTCGAGCGGCTGGTTCCGGGCGCGGCGATCTCGTTCACCGGCGAGATCGGCGCCGACCCGCGCGACTACCGGGTCAACTTCGACCTGCTTGGTCGCGTGCTGCCCGACTTCCGGCTCGAGTACACGCTGGAGAGCGGGATGGAGGAGCTGCATCGCAAGCTCCAGCAGCACGGATTTACGGCGGAGGACTTCGCGGGCGACCGCTTCGTACGGCTGCGGACGCTGCGACACCGGATGGATCTGCTGAACCCGCCGCTGGCGGCGTAGGCACCCCACCGCCGGCGGCCGGGACGGCCGGTCCGCCGGACTCGATACCCGCTCGAACAGGCTTCGGCGTCGCGGGCGCATCCGGCCGGGTGCGCCCGGTGGATGTCGCGACGACCGTGGCCGGCGGTGGCGGTGCGCTGGCGGCGTGAGCGGCAGGCTTCCGCCTCTGGGGCGTCGCCTGGGCCGCGCTGCGGGTGATGACCACGGGGGTCCCCAGGAGCAGGTGGGCCTTCAGCACGCCAAGTGCGTAGGAGCTGAGGTGGAGGCAGCCGGCTGACTGGTTGGTGCCGATCGAGCCGGGGTTGTTGGTTCCGTGGATGGCGAGCTGGGTGCCGCCGCTCCAGCCGGGAGGGAGATTCGGCTGGTGGCCGGACAGGCCGAAGGCGTACCAGCCGAACGGTCCGGATGGGGCGCCGGTGTCGACGAGGTCGGTGACGTTGTAGCGGCCGGTGGGGGTGGGGGAGTCGTGGGCGCCGATGCCGACGGGGAAGGCGGCGACCATCCGGTTGCCGTTGAGCAGCAATAGGCGGTGGGTGTGGAGAGTTGCTCTGACCCACCAGGTGGTGTGCCGGGTGACCAGGCCGGTGAGGTGGATCCAGCCGGTGTGGTTGTTGGGCAGGCCGGGCAGTATGACCTTGGCCCAGGATCCGTTGGGGGTGGTGGAGAGCGCCCACACCCAGGTCGGAGTGCCCAGCTGGGTGGTCGAGGGGATCGTGCTCGACGCCGGCCCCGCCGGCCACCGGTGGACGGCGACTCCGGCGGCCTTGACCAGCAGGAACGAATGCGGCGCATGTGCGGTGGCCGTCGCCGGCCGGAGTGCTACGAGAAGCACGGCGGCGCACAAAAGCGCCGCGCCGGTGGTGCGCAGGGAGCGGTACATAGGAGCTGGAGACGCGTCTGCCCACGACGCGCTCGCGCATCCTACAACCTCGCGAGGACGAGCCTCACGTCACCGCGACGCCTCGTTGTCTAGCGGTGCAACAGTGGGTCGAAGTACGCGTCGTCGATCCGCCACCCGGCAGCGGGTGATCGAGCAGCGGCTCGACCCGGCTGCTTGAGCGTCTAGGACGAGAACGCGCCCGGCAACAGGGTGTTGGCGTCGGCAGCGCCCGCCGACCCGAGCCCACAGAGCGCACACGCGCTGAGGTTGAGGGTCGTCTCGGCGCCGTCGAGCGTGCCACGGAGGCGCCAGGGCGCATTGGCCGGCATCATCGGGCACATGCAAATCTGGGGATGAGCCTTCATTCGATGCCGCAGGTCGAAGAGCGCCCGGCAAGCGGCGGCCGGGTCGTGGTAGGTGCCACCTGCCGGCGAGCACGTCAGGTGCAGGTGGACGACCGGCATCCAGATCTCCGCGCCATCCCCGCTGGTGCCGATGGTGGCGAAGGTGCATTTGGCTCCCGTGGGGCATGCGCTGACCGCCTTGGCCTTCGACCCCATCCCCGACCGGATGGGGTAGGTGACCGCCAGGTTCGTGGTGGGGGCGTGGTTGTGGTGTGTGGAAGGCGTGGACGTCGCGCCGCTGCCGGCAGCGCCACATCCCGTGAGGACGGCTGCCAGCAGCGCCGCGACCCCGAGCGCTCCGATCGGGATGGCAGAACGCGATCCGGTCGCGAGTAGGCGGGTCAGCCGGTGCATGGTTCTTGGACAGAGTTCGGCGCCATTCGGTTCCCGTCCTACTTGATGTCGACGAACAGGTGAACGGGGGCGGCCGAACCTTGTCTGACCCCGATCCGCCCGGGCCGCGCCGGCAGTGGGCGTCCGTCCGCCATCGGGGAATGGCCGATCATCTCCACGTGATAGACGCCGGGTGCCAGAGCCACGCCGAAGCGCCCGGCGCTGTTCGCCTGCACGTTCGCCGTGGTGCCGTTGCCCACCAACTGGAACCGCGCGCCCGCAATCGGTCTTGGCGCGCCGGGAGCCGGCCCACCGACTGTCTGAATGGTGCCGTGCACCTCGACAGCGGTCGAGTGAGAGGAGCCGGCGCAGCCGGTCACGGCGACTGCCGCTGCCAGGAGGGGCATCAGGCGCAATGTCTTCATGCTGGATGGACGCTCCTCAGTCCTACGCGGTTCCCACAGAACGAAAACCCCCGCCTGAGCAGGGGTTTTCGGAGTACCGCATACCGGATTCGAACCGGTGTTACCGCCGTGAGAGGGCGGCGTCCTAGGCCCCTAGACGAATGCGGCACGGGTCGTCCCGAGGGCGCCGAGGATTCTAGCCAATCGCCGTTAGCGGGGCGTTGGCGTCAACCGTCGACCAGCGCGTCGATCTCCCACTCGACGATGTAGCCCGGAGCGGCCAGGCCGGTGATGCCGATCATGCTGGATACCGGGCGCACGTCGCCGAAGTGCTCGGAGTGGGCGCGGCCAACGTCCTCCTGGTTCTCGAGGATGTCGACGACGAACATCCGCGTTCGCACCACGTCCGATAGCGACGCGCCGACCTCCTCCAGCGCGCCGCGGATCCGCTCCAGGGCGGCGACTGACTGGCCGTAGGCGCCGCCCTCCGCCGGCCCGCCATCGGGGCCCATGCCGATGGTGCCCGACACGTACACGTGGGGCCCCATCCGCAGCGCGCGGCAGTAGCCGATGCGGTTCTCGAACACGGTGTTCGTCGAGTAGGTCTGGCGCTCCATCAAGCCTCCCGGGTGAGGCCGCCGGCGGCCGCGCGCTCCACCCGGGCGGTGAGCGCGGCCTTGACCTGCGGCCAGTCGTCGTCGATCACGCTGTACCAGGCGGAGTCGCGGCGCTCCCCGCCGCGTACCACCATGTGCTTGCGATGGACACCCTCGAACTCGGAGGGCAGGGCCGCCAGGGCCGCCCGCGCTCGGTCGTTGGTGGCGTCGGTCTTGAACTCCACGCGGAGGCAGCCGAGCCGCTCGAACGCGTAGGTCATCATCAGCAGCTTCGCCTCGGAGTTGACGCCGGTGCCCCACAGCTCCGGCGTAACCCACGTCCAGCCGATCTCAAGGCTCCGGTCCTCCGGGCGCATCGACAGGAAGCGGCTTGATCCCACGGCGCGGCCGTCGTCGCGGCGCACCGTCGCGAACGCGTACTCGGTGCCGGTCACCCAGGCGTCGAGCGCGTCGTCCATCCAGCCCTGGAACCGCTCGCGGCTCTCGACGCCGTTGTAGCGCATCAGCCGCCAGACACGCGGGTCGCGCGCCGCCTCGTACAGCTGGTCGGCGTGACGGGGCTCGAGCGGCTCCATCCGGACGATGCGGCCGTCGAGCGGGGGCGGAGCTGCGAAGCCATCGGGCACCCGCCTAATCTAAACCACATGACTTCGGGTGCCCAGATGACTTCGGGTCCCACACCCCCGGTGGTGGGCCGCTTCGCGCCTAGCCCCAGTGGGGCCATGCATCTCGGCAACGCCCGCACAGCCCTGCTGGCGTGGCTGGACGTGCGCGCCCGTCGCGGCCGGATGCTGCTGCGGATCGAGGACCTCGACCGCGAGCGCTGCCGCCCTGAGCTGGCGGACGGCGTCCGTCGGGATCTCGCATGGCTGGGCCTGGACTGGGACGCGGAGACGCCCCCGCAGTCGACCCGCGACGGCGCCTACGAGTCGGCCCTCGAGCGGCTCACCGCCGCCGGGCTGACCTATCCCTGCTTCTGCACCCGCCGCGAGCTGAGCATGGCCTCGGCGCCCCACGGCGCCGACGGGGAGCGCCGATATCACGGGACGTGCCGGCCATTGTTGCCGGAGCAGCGGACCCAGGCGATCATCGACGGGCGCCGGTTCGCGGTCAGGGTTGTCATGCCCGATGAACCGGTCAGCTTTCGTGATCGTATGGCCGGCATGGTCTCGCAGCCCCTTCAGGAGGTCGTGGGCGACGTCGCGGTACGTCGCTCGGATGGCCTCTTCGGCTACCAGCTTGCCGTGGTCGTCGACGATGCCGCCGACGGCGTCACGTCGATCGTCCGCGGCGACGACCTGCTGGCCTCGACTCCGCGGCAGCTGGCGCTCCAGCGGATGCTGGGGCTGCCGGAGCCCGAGTACGCCCACGCTCCGCTGGTGATGGGCGCCGACGGCGCCCGGCTGGCCAAGCGGCATGGTGCGCCCTCGATCGCCGATCTCCGCGACGGGGGTGCACAGCCCGCGGCCGTGGTCGGGGCGCTGGCCGCCAGCGTCGGCCTTGTTCCAGCGGGTCAGCGAGCGCTGCCCGCCGACCTCGTCCCCGGCTTCACGCTCGAGCGGGTCGTGCCCGACACGTCCGGTCTCGGGGAAGGCGGTACACTTGACCCAATGCTCGACCTGCCAGGAGGCACCGAATGAGCGGAATCGATTCTCCAGTCAAGATCCTGTTCGTGCTCGTCATCGCGCTGATCGTGCTCGGCCCCAAGCGGCTGCCCGAGGTGGGCAAGTCACTGGGCCAGGGGATCCGCGAGTTCCGCTCCAGCGTGTCCGGCGTGATGGACCATCACGAGGAAACGCCCGTCGCACCGCCGGTCGTTCCCCCGGCCGCCACGCCCGTGCAGAGCACTCCCGTGGAGCACCACACCGACCCGCCGGCGCAGGCCTAGCCGCAGATGGCCTGGCTGCTCGGCGCCGCCGTGTTCGAGGTGATCGTCGTCTGGCTCGTGATCCGGGCTGATGGCGGCTTCCGCGGCCCCGCCTGATCGCGCTTCAGGCCGGCGGGCCGTGCTGGATGGCTGCATAGTTCGGTGACCCGTTCGCGTGCACCGGGATGAAGTCGAAGCCGTCGGGGATGTGCAGGTACCCGGGCGATGTCCCGCCGACCGCCGTGTGCCCGTACTGCCAGACGATCCGCTTGGTGCGCGGGTTGATGACGACGATGCGATTGTTGTAGTCGTCGCCGACGATCACGTTGCCGTTCGGCAGCATCGAGGCAAGGCTCGGGTGGTCGAGCATGCCCGAACCGGATGCCGGCTGGTACCGCCAGAGCTGCTTGCCGGTCTGGCGGTCGAGGATCACCACGCCGCCGGGGCGGCTGTAGTCGGCCAGCATGATGTTGCCGCCGTTCGTGAGTTGGGGATCGCTTGGGTAGGACACCGGCGCCCTGAACGAGCGGACGAGCTTGCCGGTCATGGTCACCTCGTCGATGTACGACCCGGTGATCTCCGAGATGAGGATGTGCCCGTCGGGGAGAGGGGTGTCCCCGTTGGGCAGGCCGATGTACCTCGGCGGATCGTGGCGGCACACGCCGGCGGTGCCGATCGAGCGCACGACGTGGAAGCCGCGAATCTCGAGCACCCGGCAGTTGAGGTCGTCGGAGACGATCACCATCCCGTTCGCCAGCCGGTAGGCGTCGTCAGGCGTGTTCAGGTACCCGGGGCTCGAGCCGGGCGCACCGGGATGCCCGTAGCGCCACTCCAGCTTGCCCGACGGGTAGGCGATCTGGACGATGTCGTGGTTGTCCTCCTCGTTGGAGATGATCGCCTTGCCGCCCGGGGTGAAGAATGCGTCGTCGTCGAAGTGAAGACGGATCTGGCCTGGGCGACGGGGGAACTCCCAGAGGATCTTGTGGGCTGGGTTCACGACCAGCAGGCGGTCGTTGCCCCGGTCGGCAATTAGCAGGTCGCCGGGCAGCGGCCCTTTGAACATCGCGGCCTTCGAGGTCGCCAGTTTGGAGGAGGGAGTCGGCGGCTTCGGCGCTCCCGCTGGACGCATGCGCACCCATCCGATGGCCTGGATCGACGTGACCGCCTGGGAGCCATTGTTGCCGCCGATGATCAGCAGCCGGTTCCCCAGCGTGGCCACGCCTGCGTCCGAGAGCGGTGTGGGCAGCGACAGCCGGAAGGTGTGGGCCGCGCCGGAGGCGTTGATCGCCACGATCCGGTTCGTCGGCTGGCCATCGGAGCCGATGCCGCCGATCACGTACATCGTGCTCCCGATAACGCCTGCGCCGGCGTGCATCAGCGGCGCGGGCAGCGTGCCGACCCGCGTCACGCTGCCGTCGGCCGGCCTGAACCTGTAGATGGCGCTCGACGGGCCGGACGTCGAGCGGCCGCCGGCGATCAGGACGTTCCCGCCGAGCGCCGAGACGGCCGTGTAGCGCAGGCCCACCGGCAGGTGGGCGACGGTGCGGGCGTGCGTCCCGTCGAAGGCGACGATCGCGCGCGAGAAGACCGAGCCGGTGTACCCCCCGACCGCGTACGCCTTCGAGCCGACCGTGGCGACCGCCAGGTCGGACAGCGGCGTCGGAAGGTCGGTCACCACGTGGGTGGTTCCGGTGGCCGGGTCGAACCTCCCGATGCCCGGGTAGCTCTGCAGCTGGCCTCCGCCGAGAACGTAGAGCTTCCCGGCCACCGTCGCCGCCGCTGCGTCATGGATCGCAACGGGAAGGCTGGCGATCGTCCGCGCGGGCCCGTCGATGCGCAGGATCCCGGCGGACGAGCTGTCCGCCGAGGTCAGCCCGCCGAACGCGTACACCTTGTGCCCGAGAGGCGCGACCGCCGGATCCTGGAGGGCACTGGGCAGCCGCCCGATCGTGCGGAGCACGAGCGTGCGGCGAGGCTTCTGGGTGACCGCTGCCGACGACGGCGGAGTCGTGCTGGAAGCCGGCGGCTGTGTGCTGCTCGGCTGGGGTGACGAGGACGAGTTACAGGCGGCTGCTGCCGGAATCAGGCACAGGCAGAGCAGGAGCGTTGGGAAGCGCATGCGCGCCGGAGGCTAGCGGCCGACGGTGAGACACGTATGAGAGCCGAACCGCGGGCCAGGTCAGGAGTGGTGGAGGATCAGCGGCTGGTTGTTGCCCTGGCCAACTGCCCAGAGGTCGGACTCAGACCCGGGCACCGCGGCGATTGCAGCCAGCTCGTTGTACTGGCCGGCGGTGTCGGGGGCGCCCAGTTCGGTGAAGGACGAGCCGCCGGTGTAGTGCTCGATCAGCGTCTCGGAGCCATCGGTGGCCGTGGCACGTGCGCCGACCGCCCATGTGTTGTTGGGCCGGGTGGTAACCACGCCTGTGAGGTAGGACGAGGCGGGTGAGCTCGGCACGCCAACTGGGGTTGCCGTGGTGCCGTTCCAGCGCATCGCGAGGGGGTGCCAGTTGCCCGCGGAATCGATCCATCTGCTGAGGACCCAGGCATTCTCGGCCGAGCTGGCCGAGATGCCGCTCGCGTAGGCGTCCGGGTTGGAGAGGTTGTCCGAAAGCCAGCTGCCGTCGGGCTGTTCACGCTCGACGACGTTGTAACTCACGGCGAACAGGTGGCTGGACAGGGTTCCTGCGAGCCCCAAGATAGTGTGGTGAGGGGGCACATCGTTGACCCGTGACCACCCCCTGCCGTTCCAGCGGATCATCTGGGTCGGCCCCTCGCCCTCGCCGACCACGACGTTCGTGTTCGAGAAGGCGAGCACCGCATGGAAGCCGATGTTGTACGAGAACTGCCTGGGCACTGCGACCCGCACCCACCGCGATCCGGTGTATCGCGCAACGCACCCAAACCATCCCTCGGCGACCCGGCAACTACCCACCACCCACAGCGCGGAGCCGTGTGCGCTGATCGAGTCGAGCCGCGCGTGCGGGAGGGGCGGCGGCGTAACGACGCGCCACGACGAGCCGTTGTAGTGCTCCATCAACCGACTGCCGCCCCAGTAGCTGCCGATAGCCCAGACGTCGGAAGCCGACACGGCGGCAACAGCGGTCAGATAGCTGGTGTGGCGAAGCCTGGGAGACGCCACGATCGTGAAGCCGCTCGATGTCTGCGGCGCGCTGTCGGCCGTCGGCGCGGCGGCCAGCAGCACCAGTCCGGTCAACGCCAGGCCAAGGAACAGTCGCTTGCGCACGCCAACACCTTCCGATCGGGAGACACCACGATCATCCGACGGGCGGGCGAAGCCGTCAATCCGTACCTTCGGACGCCGCCCTCAGTGGTGGTTGAGGTGGCCCATCCACGCCTGCGCATCGGGCAGGGTGACGACCGCGAGCGCGACGCCGAGACCGAGCGACACACCGACTGCCGCACGGCGGCCGAGCGACCCTCCGAGCCGATCGCCTCCCCTCCAGTCGGCGGCGGCGAGGCGGGGGATCCTCGGCAGATAGGCGAGCACGTGGATCGCGGTGACACCGAACCAGACGATGAACGAGGCCTTGTGGAGCCCGACCAGCCACTGGTAGCTGGGCCCGAGCAGGAGCAGCGCGACGCCGGTGCCGAACACGCCCAGCGTCGAGAGCACGACCACCGGGGCGAGCACGCGGAGCAGCAGCTGCGGTGGGCCGGCGCGCCGGTACTCGGGATCGTGGGTGTAGTAGCGGGTGAACCGGTAGCCGGTGGAGCCCAGCTTCAGCAGCACCGGCGGCACCAGCATCATGCCCACGAACACGTGCTCGGAGAAGAGCGGGTGGACCATGAGGATCGTGATCCCCTCGACGGCCAGCAGCACGAAGAGCACGACCGCGGTCGCGGCGGTCAGGCGCTCGTTGCCGCGTGTGCCGCCGGACTCGGACGATGGCGCGGCGCCTCTAGCCCGAACTCCACGTGTTCGTGTGGTGGGAAACACGCTCTCATGGTGCGGAAAGTCTCTGAGAAGTTCCGGAGAGTTCTAAAGTGGCTCAAATTGTGCGGTGAAGTGCCGTAGCTGTGCCGGTTCGGACACGATCCGCATCCCCCGCAGCTCCGATGCCCGCGCGGCGACCGCCAGGCAGACCTCGATCACGTAGTCGATGTGGCTCTGCGTGTAGGTGCGGCGCGGCACGGCCAGCCGCACGAGGTCCATCGGAGCCGCCTGCTCGCTGCCGTCTGCCTGGCGCCCGAACATGACGGTGCCGATCTCGCAGCCGCGGATGCCGCCCTCGCGGTAGAGGGCGACGGCGAGCGACTGGCCCGGGTAGTGGAGCGGGTCGATGTGGGGGAGCAGCCCACGGGCGTCGAGGTAGACCGCGTGCCCGCCGATCGGCAGCACCACGGGCACGCCGGCCTCGTCGAGCGCGTCGCCGAGGTAGGCGGTGGAGCGGATCCGGTAGCGCAGGTAGTCCTCCTGCACCGACTCCCGGATGCCCTGGGCGACCGCCTCCATGTCGCGGCCGGCGAGGCCGCCGTAGGTGGGGAAGCCCTCGGTCAGGATCAGCAGGTTGCGGCACTGGTCGGCCAGG
>Ga0265327_10004144_pt1 | contig 13080 bp, 10 predicted proteins | sample 41621metaG_FD_202089 | JGI IMG/M metagenome (GOLD analysis project Ga0265327, IMG submission 202089) | Rhizosphere microbial communities from Carex aquatilis grown in University of Washington, Seatle, WA, United States - 4-16-21 metaG | ecosystem: Host-associated > Plants > Roots > Rhizosphere...
CTTAACGCCAACCAGCGCATCATGAACGATGAGATCACCGGCGGCGCCGACATCCTCGGCGCGCTCATCATGGGCCACGGCTACAACTCCTGGTGGGTCGGCAGCGACCTCTCCATCGAGGAGTCCCGCCGCCTCGTGCCGCACCAGAACGCGACCACCATGCAGGTCGCCATCTCGGTGGTCGCCGCCTCGATGTGGATGATCCAGCACCCGCTCGAGAGCGTCCGCGTGCCCGACGAGCTCCCGCACGACTACATCCTGAAGATCGCCAAGCCCTACCTCGGCCGCTGGATCTCCAAGGCCTCGGACTGGACCCCGCTCAAGGGCCGCGACACGACCTTCAACAAATACAACCCGCCCGACCTCGACCGGAAGGACCCCTGGCAGTTCAAGAACTTCCTCGTCACCGACGCCGGCTGAGGCCGCGCGCCGAAGATCGGAGTTTGGAGATGGGAGATCGAAGACCAATGTCGCTCCAACCCCGCGCGGGTGTCGGATGAAACCATTCCGACACCCGCCGGGCGGTTCGAACCAATCGTAAATCGTAAGTCGTAAATCGAAAATCTCCCCATGATTTCCCTGACGCGGCTGCAGAAACTCGCCAAGCAACACGGCACGCCGCTGTTCGTGATCGACCACGACGCGCTGCGCCAGGCCTACCGCCTGTTCCGGAAACACCTGCCCCGCGTCCAGGCCTACTACGCGGTCAAGGCCAACCCCGACCCGGAGATCGTCCGCACCCTGTTCAAGGAGGGCGCCAGCTTCGACGTCGCCTCGATGCCGGAGTTCAAGATCGTCTACCAGAACATCCGGCACCTGCCGGCCAAGCGGCGCCAGGACTGGATCTGGGACAAGATCATCTACGCGAACCCGACGAAGCCGACGGACACGCTCGAGGAGCTCAACCGCTACAAGCCGCTCGTCACCTTCGACAACCTCGAGGAGATCCACAAGATCAAGCGCCACGCGCCGAACGCGGGCCTCGTCCTGCGCCTCAAGGTGCCCAACACCGGCGCGATGGTCGAGCTGTCCTCCAAGTTCGGCGCGCCCCCGGGCGAGGCCGTGGACCTGATCCTCGCCGCCGACCGGCTCGGCCTCACCGTGGAGGGCATCAGCTTCCACGTCGGCAGCCAGACCACGAACTTCGAGAACTACGTCCAGGCCCTCAGCCTCTCGGCGAACATCTTCAAGGAGGCCCGCGACCGCGGCTACACGAAGATGAACCTGCTCGACATCGGCGGCGGCTTCCCGGCGCCGTACGACGACTCGGTGAAGCCGTTCCCCGTGCTCGCCAAGGTCATCAACACCGAGCTCGAGCGGCTCTTCCCGAAGGACATCCAGATCCTCGCCGAGCCCGGCCGGTTCCTCGCCGCCGTGTGCGGCACCTCCGTGGCCGCCGTCATCGGCAAGGCCGTGCGCGACGGCAAGACGTCGTACTACATCAACGACGGCGTCTACCACACGTACTCCGGCGTCATCTTCGACCACTGCAAGTACCCGGTGAAGGCCTTCAAGAAGGGCCCGACCTCGCTCTGCTGCGTGTTTGGCCCGACCTGCGACGCCCTCGACGTGGTCTCGATGGCCGAGAACCTGCCCGAGCTCGAGCGCGGCGACCTCGTCTACAGCGTCAACATCGGCGCCTACAGCCACGCCTCCGCCACCTACTTCAACGGCTTCCCGCCGGCGAAGGTGGTGCATGTCAATCAGTGAGCGGCTCGCCGCTCACTGATTGACAAAGTACAAACGCCAGGGGGCCAAACGCCAAACGGATGGCACGCGGCTTTGTCGCGGATTCTTTGGTCTTTGATCTGTCTGCGAGCGCCCTGATTGGCGGCATGGAGAGTGTCATGTTTGCCGGACTGCGCTCCGCGCGTGGCGGCCGGGTCTGACTCTCCGACGGAATTTAGCGCGCCGCGCGGTCCGGTGGGCGTAAAAGAGGGGCTTCACCCCATGTCATCCCCTTGCCCCTCCCGCTCCGCCCGGCGCACGGTCGGCGCCTTCCTTGCCCTCGCCATGACCCTCTCCGCCGCCGCCGGCATCGGCGCCCGTTTCCCGTCCGAGAAGAAAATCGTGCCGGACCCCGTGACCGGCCTCCCGCTCACGTTTCTCACCAGCCAGCCGGTCGGCGACTCGAAGATCTACCAGACGCACCACCAGTGGACCTGCGACGGCCAGTGGCTCGTCTTCCGCTCCAACCGCGTGAAGGGACAGGCCATGGCGGTCAACGAGCGCACGGGCGACATCGTGCAGGTCACCCAGGGCGGCTACACCGGCATGCTCTGCCTCGCGGACCACACGATGAGCCTCTACTTCGCGCGGTTCGCCACGACCAACGCGCCGGCCGACGTCGGTGCGGCCACCGCGTACCCCGGCGCCCCCGGCACGCACGGCGGCGCGCCGAGCGAGACGGCCGAGATCGTCCGCGTCGACCTCGCCAAGCTGTTCGCCGACAGCGCCGGCGGCCGCGTCGGGGCCGCGACCGAGTATGAGCACGTGTGCGGCACCATTCCCGCGGAGATGGGCGCAGTGGGCGACGTCGCGCTCGATCCGACCGAGGACTTCGTCTACTTCCGGGTCGGCAGCAAGGAGTACGCCGCGCGCCACCTCGCGCCGGGCACCAAGGCGGAGGACAACTACGGCCCGCGCCACATGGGCGCCGGGCCGACGGGCCTGGCCAAGATGAACCTCCACACCGGCGCGGTGACGTTCATCGTCGCGGTGCCCTTCCAGATCGGCCACGTGCAGACCAACCCGTGGGTGCCGGGCGAGATCGTCTTCTGCTGGGAGACGGGCGGGAAGTCGCCGCAGCGGACCTGGATCGTGAACGCCGACGGCTCCGGCCTGCGCCCGCTCTACCCGGAGGCGCCGTACGAGTGGGTCACGCACGAGGCCGTGATCACGCGGGACGAGGTCGCGCTCGCCATCATGGGCCACCAGCCCGTGGGCCATCGGGACGAGTGGGGCGCGGCCGGCACGCGGGAGCACCCGACCGGCCTGGCGATCGTGAACCTCCGCACGCGCGAGATGCGCATCGCGGGGCAGACGAAGCACGGCAGCGGCTTCTGGCACGTGAATGGATCGCCCGACGGCCGCTGGGCCGTGGGCGACGACTTCGACCGCAATCTCTGGCTGATCGACCGCCACACCGACGAGATGAGGCTGCTCTCGACCGGCCACAAGCCCACGGCCGCCGACCACCCGCACCCGACCTTCAGCCCCGACAGCACGCGGATCGAGATCCAGTCCGCGATGCTCTCCGCCAACAACCGCTCGATGAACCTCTGCGTGATCCCGGTGCCGGCGGACTGGCTGAAGCGTACTTACGCCGAATCGCTCGGGCAGAAATAACAAACGCCAACGAAACGGCGAAGGCTCGCTGTCGCCCAACATCAAACTAGCTGGCGACGGCAAAGCCGCGCGCCGTTTGGGTTGGCGTTTGAAAACTGGCGTTTGGACCTTGCTGAGGCGCGCCGCGCCTCAGCTGCGATAGTCCGCGTTCTCGCTCACGTACTCGTGCGTGAGGTCGCCGCCGATCACGGTGGCGGACGCCGGGCCGCGGCCGAGGTCCACGCCGATCTCGACGCACCGCTCGTGCGGCGGGAAGGTGATGGGCGCGGTGAAGACGCCGTCCTTGGGCGCGGCACTGGCGTACAGCTCGGCCGAGCGCAGGTGCGCCACGAGCGCGGTCTCCTTCGCCGGGTTCAGCTGGAACACGCCCTGCGCGAAGATCTCGATGCCGCCGAGGGTGAGCCGCAGCTGCGACAGGTCGGTGTCCGGGGCGTGGGCGCCGACGTGCTTGCCGATGGCCTGGACCAGGCGGCCGACATTCGGGTCGTTGCCGGCCACCGCGCACTTGAAGAGCGGGGCATTGACGATCGCCTTGCCCAGCGCCCGGGCCAGCGCCACGTTCGGCGCCCGCGTCACGGCCACGCGCATCACGTGCCGGACGCCCTCGCCGTTGCGCACGACGTCCTCCGCCAGGTCGCGGCACACCGTGGTGAGCGCCGCCTCGAAGGCGGCGTGGTCCACGCCGGGGACGCGGCCCGACGACAGCAGCGCCACCGTGTCGGAGGTGCTGGTGTCGCTGTCCACGCTGATGGTGTTGAAGCTGGCGTCCACCGCCCGCGCGAGCATGGCACGCAGCGCCGCGCGCGGCACCGCGAGGTCCGTGAGCAGGTAGACCAGCATGGTGGCGAGGTTGGGCTCGATCATGCCCGCGCCCTTCGCGATGCCCACGATGCGGCCGCCGCCGAGCTCGGCGCAGCGGATCTTCGGGTAAAGGTCGGTGGTCACGATCCCCTCCGCCGCCGGCAGGATCGAGTCGCGGGCCAGCGCGGTCACCGCGGCCGGCAGCGCGGCCACCATCGCGTCCACCGGCAGGCCCCAGCCGATGACGCCGGTCGAGCTGGGCAGGATCTCGCCGGCGGCCAGGCCGAGCTGGCGCGCGGTCTCGGCGCAGATCCGCTCGGAGGCCTCGACGCCGCCGGGCGCGCAGACGTTGGACACCTTGTTGTTCACGATGACCGCGCCGAGCGCCGGCGCGTCGAGCCGGCGGCGGCCGATCACGACCGGGGCGCCGGGCAGCGCGTTGCGCGTGAAGAGGGCGGCGAAGTCGGGCGTCGGCCGGTCGAGCGCGATCAGCGTGAGCGTCATCCGGGCCGGCTTGGGCGCCTCGCGCGGCGTGAAGTCGAACCGCGTGGTGCCGACGCGGAAACCGGCCGGGAGTTTCGCCTGCGCCGTGAGCCAGGCGTGGTGCGCCTCGCGGGAGGCGAAGGTGAGTTGGGTGCTGGGCACGCGCAAGAAGTGGGCACACAGCGCGCCGGAGTGAAGTAGATTTTATTGTGACGAACGGGCGGCGGCGCGCTGCGGGCAAAAATTTTTGTGGAAATGCGCGGCGGGTGTGCCTTATTCAATTTCTCACCTTGCTGAAATTCCTGTGAACGCCGACTTCTGCCTCTCCCTTCCGTCCGCGGCCCCGGGCCGCGCGCTTTAATCGCGATGAATGTCGCTGAAGTCACGGCCAAGGCGAAGGTCCTCATCGAGGCCTTGCCCTACATCCAGGATTTCCGGGGCTCCACGTTCGTCGTTAAGTACGGCGGGAGCTTCATGGATGACCCCGACCCGGTCGCCCGCACGCGCGTCGCCTACGACCTTGCGTTCCTCGCGGCCGCCGGGATCAACGTCGTGGTCGTCCACGGCGGCGGCAAGGCCATCACGCGCGCCATGGAGTCCTCCGGCCTGAAGGCCAAGTTCGTGAACGGCATGCGCGTCACCGACGAGGGCACCATCGCCGTCGTGAAGAAGACACTCGACGAGATCGTCAACAAGGACGTCTGCGACGCCATCCTCACCGCCAAGGGCCGGCCGAAGGGCCTGCCGGGCGACACCGTGCTCGTCTGCCAGAAGCTCACGATCGACGACGACGGCAACCCCGTCGACCTCGGCTACGTCGGCGACGTCACCGAGGTGAAGGTGAAGCTCATCAAGAAGGAGATCGCCGAGGGCTTCATCCCGGTCATCTCGCCCGTGGCCGAGGGCCTGGACGGCAAGCCGTACAACGTGAACGCCGACCTTGTGGCCGGCCGCGTCGCCAGCGCGCTGCGCGCGCGGCGCCTGGTCTACATGAGCGACGTCCCCGGCCTGCTCTCGAACCCGGCCGACCAGGAGTCGCTCATCTCCACGCTCAAGATCAGCCAGATCGACGACCTCAAGAAGAAGGGCGTCATCGACAAGGGCATGCGCCCGAAGGTGCTCAGCGCCATGCGCGCGCTCCAGGAGGGCGTGCAGCGCGTGCATTTCATCGACGGCCGCCTGCCGCACAGCCTGCTCCTTGAGATCTTCACGGACCGAGGCATCGGCACGGAAATCGTCCAGGGCTGAGGCAACCCCCGGTTTTGGATTTTCCTTTTCGTCCCGGCCCTGCGTGGCCGCCGTCGAAATCGAAACTCCGCAACCCAAGATCCGAAAACCCATGAACCCGCCCTCCATCGTCCGCACCAGCACCGCCGAGCTCTACGACGCCAACGTGCTGAAGAACTACTCCCGCGCCGCCCTCACGCTGGTGCGCGGCCGCGGCGCGCAGGTCTGGGACGACGCGGGCAACGCCTACCTCGACTTCACCTCGGGCATCGCGGTCAGCTCGCTGGGCCACTGCCACCCGTACTGGGTCGCCGCGATCCAGCGCCAGGCCGGCGAGCTCATCCACGTCAGCAACCTCTTCCGGCACCCGAACCAGGGCGAGCTGGCGCGGCGGATCGTGCAGCGCGCCGGCCCGGGCCGCGTGTTCTTCTGCAACAGCGGCGGCGAGGCCGACGAGGCGCTGATCAAGCTGTCCCGCCTGCACGGCGTCGCCAAGAGCGGCGCCGAGGGCAAGTGCATCAAGGTCATCTGCGCCAAGCACGCCTTCCACGGCCGCATGTTCGGCGGCATGAGCGCCACGCCGCAGGAAAAGATCCAGAAGGGCTTCCGCCCGCTGGTGGCGGGCTTCGCGTTCGCCGAGCTGAACAACCTCCAGAGCTTCGCCGACCTCATTGACGCCGACACCACGGCCATCCTGGTCGAGACGATCCAGGGCGAGGCCGGCATCAACCCCTGCACGCCCGAGTTCCTGCGCGGGCTGCGCCAGCTGTGCGACCAGCACAACCTGCTGCTCCTGCTCGACGAGGTGCAGTGCGGCGTCGGCCGGACGGGAAAATTCTACGCCTTCGAGCACGCCGGCGTCCTCCCGGACGGCATCGCCATGGCCAAGGGGCTGGGCGGAGGCTTTCCCATCGGGGCCATCTGGATCCGCGACCGGTTCGCCGACCTCTTCACCCCGGGCAGCCACGGCACGACGTTCGGCGGCACGCCGCTGGCCTGCGCGGCCGGCCTGGCCGTGCTCGACGTGCTGGAGCGCGACAACGTCCTCGAGGCCGTGCGCACCCGCAGCGGCCCGTGGCTCGCGGAGCTCGGCCGGTTTGTGCAGGAGTTTCCCGCCCAGGTCGTCGCCGTCCGCGGCAAGGGTTTCCTCGTGGGCATCCAGCTCGCGTCCGACCCGGCCCCCTGCATCGCGGCGCTCCGCGAGAACGGCCTGCTCGTCGTCGGCTCCGGCGGCAACGTCATCCGCGTGCTGCCGCCACTCATCGCCACGGCGGAGGAGCTGGCCCAATCGGTCGAGATCTTCCGGACCGTGCTGACGGCGAAGGCCGCGACCGCGGGCGGCAAGTAGCCAGGGCCCGGGCACCGGTAAGAAGGAAAGGGCGCGGCTCCGCTGCCGCTGTTCCTTGTTACTTGCCACCTGACACTTGTCACTTTCGCCCCGAGGGCGGCGAGTTTTCGCTCGTCCCCCTCGGGGCGGCCCGTTTAACGTCTTCCTTTTCCCATGAAGGACTTCCTCAAAGAGACCGACTTCCAGGCTCATGAGCTCGCCGAGGTGTTTGCCCTCGCGCGTGATTTCAAGGCCCGGCGCGGTCGCGCCGCCTCGTCGGTGCTCGCCGGCCAGACGTGGGCGATGCTCTTTTCCAAGTCCAGCACGCGCACCCGGGTGTCCTTCGAGGTCGGCATCCACGAGCTCGGGGGGAACCCGCTGTTCCTCAACCGCAACGACCTGCAGCTGGGCCGGGGCGAGTCCGTCGAGGACACCGCCCGCGTGCTCTCGCGGTTCGTGCACGGCCTGATCGTGCGGACCTACGACCACAGCGACGTGGTGCGGCTGGCCGCCTCGGCCAGCGTGCCGGTCGTCAATGCCCTGACGGACTTCCTGCATCCCTGCCAGATCTACGCCGACGCCTTCACCGCCGCCGAGCGCTGGGCCGGCGCGGGCGGCGACCTCGTGGGGTCGCTCCGGGGCCGCAAGATCGCCTACCTGGGCGACACCTGCTTCAACATGGCCAACTCCTGGATCCTCGGCGCCAGCCTCTTCGGCATGAAGGTCGCGCTGGCGGGCCCGAAGGTCTACGAGCCCGGCCCGGAGATCCGCGCCCAGCTCAAGGCGGAGGGCCGCGCGGCCGAGTTTCACTTCACCACCGACCCGGTCGAGGCGGTCCGCGGCGCGGACATCGTCTACACCGACGTCTGGGCGAGCATGGGCCAGGAAGAGGAGGCCGACGAGCGCATCGCGCAGATGCAGCCGTACGCGGCCACGTCGAAGCTCTTCGCCGCGGCCAAGCCCGACGCGCTCTTCATGCACTGCCTCCCGGCGCACCCCGGCGAGGAGGTCGAGCAGGCCGTCCTGGACAATCCCCGCTCCGTCGTCTTCGACCAGGCCGAGAACCGCCTCCACATGCAGAAGGCGATCCTGGCGATGCTGGCCAAGGGCCGCTCGCGCTGAGGTTTAGTTCACCGCCAAGTCCGCCAAGCGCGCTCGGGTTTGAGCTTCGCGCTCTTCGCGCCCTTCGCGGTTATGCCCCGGATTGGATTTGCTCCCGGTGGCTGGCGGCGTTCACCTTGTCGTTCGCCATGAAAATTGTCCTCGCCTACTCAGGCGGCCTCGACACGACCGTCATCGTCAAATGGCTCCGCGAAACCTACGACGCGGAGATCGTCACTTTCGCCGCCGACATCGGCCAGGAGGAGGAGCTAAAAGGCCTTCCCCAGAAAGCCCGCCGCACCGGCGCGTCCAAGCACTACACGCTGGATCTCGTCGAGGAGTTCGCCCGCGACTTCATCTACCCGATGATCCGGGCCAACGCCGTCTACGAGGGGCAGTACTACCTCGGCACCTCGATCGCGCGCCCGCTCATCGCGAAGGCCCAGGTCGAGATCGCCCGCCGGGAGAAGGCTGACACCGTCTCGCACGGCGCCACCGGCAAGGGCAACGACCAGTGCCGCTTCGAGCTCACCTACATGGCGCTCAATCCCCGGCTGCAGATCCTCGCGCCGTGGAAGCTCGACACCTTCCGGGCCAAGTTCCCGGGCCGGGCCGAGATGATCGCCTACTGCAATGAGCACCACATCCCGGTCGCGGCCTCGCTCAAGAAGCCGTATTCGATGGACCGCAACCTCCTGCACATCTCGTACGAGGCGGGCATCCTCGAGGACCCGTGGTTCGACCCGACGACCAAGGCCAACAAGGGCATGTTCAAGCTCTCCGTCTCGCCCGAGGACGCCCCCGACCGGGCGGAGTACGTCGAGCTGGACTTCGTGCAGGGCAACTGTGTCGCCGTGAACGGCCAGAAGCTCACCCCGGCCGGCGTCCTCAAGGCGCTGAACAAGCTCGGCGGCAAGCACGGCATCGGCCGCGTGGACCTCGTCGAGAACCGCTTCGTCGGCATGAAGAGCCGCGGCGTCTATGAGACCCCGGGCGGCACCATCCTCATGCAGGCCCACCGCCAGGTGGAGTCGCTCACCCTGGACCGCGAGGTCATGCACCTCCGCGACTCGCTCATCCCGAAGTACGCCGAGCTCGTCTACTACGGGTTCTGGTTCGCCCCGGTGCGCGAGGCGCTGCAGGCGCTGGTCGACGAGAGCCAGAAATTCGTCACCGGCACGGTCCGGCTCAAGCTCTACAAGGGCAACATCATCACCTGCGGCCGCAAGTCGAAGTACTCGCTCTACGACATGAACATCGCGTCCATGGAGGGCGTGAAGAGCTGGTACAACCAGACCGACGCCACGGGCTTCATCCGCCTCAACGGCCTGCGGCTCCGCGCGCGCACGCTGGCACAGCGCGGGCCGAAGATCGGCTGAGCCGCTGCCCGTCCATCACCCAGGGCGCGCCCGACCGGCGCGCCCTTTTTTGGGTCCAGCCGGCCGGGCTCAGAACAGCGACTTGGCCACGATGCCCACGGCCGTGATGGGGCCGGAGTCGTCGAGGCCGTCGATGGCGCGGTCCGCCTTGCGCAGCGTGCTCTGGGCGGAGGTGAAGAGGGAGTCGTCGTTGATGAGCTTGCCGAGCGTGCCCTCGCCCTTGGCCAGCTTGTCCGAGACCTGGCGGAGGTTGGCGACGGTGGCCTTGAGGTCGTTGGCGGCGGCCTCGTCGTAGACCAGGGTGCCGAGCGGGCCCTTGCCGGTCTTCACCTGGGCGAGGAGGCCCTGGGCGTCGGTGACGAAGACGCGGGCCTGCGTGGCGGTCGTCTTGATCTCGCCCACGGCGGCGACCAGTTCGTCGTGCAGCGCGGGGTCGTTGACCAGTTTGCCGAGCGTGCCCTCGCCGCGGTTGAGCTTGGTGGTGATCTCCTGGAGGTTGGTCATCGTGGTGTTCACGCGCTCGCCGTTCTCGGTCACGAGCCGGTCGAGCTTCTGGAACAGCCCGGGATTCCGGCCGTCGCCGTTGATGCTGTTGCCGAAGGCGCCGAGCGCGCCCTCCAGCTTCTGGCCGAGGGTGCCCAGCTCGGTCATGATCGCGTTGATGTCCGGCGTGACCTTGGTGCGGATCTCGGAGCCGGGGGCGAGGGGCGGCACGCCCGCCGAGCCGAGGTCGACGCCGATGTAGTTGGTCCCGATCAGCCCGGCCATGACGATGCTGGCGGTGGCGTCGTTGGGGATCTTCGTGTCGCCCTCGATGCGGAGGATGGCCTCGGCCCGGCGGCCGGCGAGGCGGGTCTTCTCGACGATGCCGATCTTCACGCCGGCCATGCGGACGTCGTCGCCCTCCTTCAGCTCCTTCAGGCTCTCGAAGCCCGCGATGAGCGTGTAGCCCTTGTTCTTGAAGACGCGGCCGCCGCTGAGGGTCTCGAAGGTGACCCAGGTGAGGGCGAGGCCGAGGATGAAGAAGAGCCCGACACGGGCGGTCTGTTGTGAGTTTTGCATGGTTTCAGGTCTCCAGTTGCTTGTAGCGCGGATTCTTCAGGTCGATCTTCGGATAGAGGAAATTGGCCACCTGCGGGTCCGCCGGCTGGCGGAGCTGGTCGGGGGTCCCGAGGAAAATGAGGCGGCCGTCCATCAGGATGCCCACCCGCTCCGCGATGTTGAGCGCGAGGTCGCGGTCGTGGGACACGACCACGGTGGTGACGTGGTACTCGTTTTTCAGCGAGGCGATGATCTCGCTGATCGTGGCGGACATCACGGGATCGAGCTCGCTGGTCGGCTCGTCGTAGAGCATCAGCTGCGGCTCCATCACGAGGGCCCGGGCGATCGCCACGCGCTTCTTCATGCCGCCGGAGAGCTCGGACGGGAATTTCTCCGCCGCGCCCTCGAGCGAGAGGATCTGCAGGGCGCGCATGACCTTCTCGCGGATCCCGGATTCGTTGGCCACGCGGTGCTCGCGCAGGTACAGGGCGAGATTGTCGTAGACCGAGAGGGAATTGAACAGCGCGCCGGCCTGGAAGACGATGGCCATGCGCACGTGCTCGCGCGTGGTCTCGGCCGTGGCGTCCTGGCGGTTGATCGTCACCCGGCCCGCGGAGGGCGCCTCCAGGCCCACGATGTGCCGCAGCAGGACGCTCTTGCCGGAGCCGCTGGGGCCCATGAGCACGAAGATCTCGCCGGGCTCGACGTTGAACGTGATGTTGTCGAGCACCAGGCGATGGCCGAAACTCTTGCTCAGGCCCTCGATCGCCACGCCGACGGCAGGTGTCTCCTGGGCGGTGAACGGGTTGCGGGTGGGGGAGCAGGTCGGCATGGCGGCGGATTACATCAGGGCCTTCGTGATGAAATAATCCAGCACGAGGATGAGGATGAGCGAGGTGACGACCGCGCGCGTGACGGCCGCGCCGATTTCCCGCGGGCCGCCGCGGGTGTTGAGGCCGATGTTGCAGCAGACCAGGACAACGACGAAGCCGAAGCTCTCGGCCTTGATCAGGCCGTTCAGCACGTCCTTGAAAATCATGTAGCGCCGCAGCACCGCGAAATAGGACTCGGGCTCGATGCTGATGAAGGCGACGTACTTCGCCACGATGGCGCCGCCGAACCAGCCGACGAGGTCGGCGATGATCGCCAGGACGGGGACCATGGCCAGGGCGGCCGCCAGCCGCGGCATCACGAGCATGCGCGCGGGCGGGATGTTCATCGTCACCAGCGCGTCGACCTCCTGGTAGACCTTCATGGAGGCCAGCTCGGCGGTGATGGCGGACCCGACGCGGCCGGCGAGCAGGATGGCCACCATGACGGGGCCGAGCTCGCGCGCCATGGAGAGGCCGACCAGCGAGCCGATGAACTGCTTGGCCCCGAAGTTCTGCATCGAGTAGCCGGCCTGCAGCGCGAGCACGCTGCCGATGAAGAAGCTGAGGATGGCCACGATCGGCAGCGTGGTGTAGCCGATCAGGTAGCACTGCTCGATGAAGCGTGCGCGCTGGCGCGGCAGCGTGCCGGTGAACGAGCCGGCCTGCACGAGGAGCTGCAGCGTGCTGCCGAAGCTTTCGAAAATGGAGAGGAGCTGTTTCATGTCAGCGGTACGCCGGGGGCAGCCTGTCGGGTTTGGGCCGGAAATCGAACCAGAAGACGCGCCCGGTCTGCTCCCCCGCCCGGCGCTGCCAGCGGAGGATCGGCCCGAGGTGGAATTCCTCCCCGTCCGGCTGCCGCCGCCAGGTCAGCGCCCCCCACAAGGCCGACCAGCGCCGGTCGTCGGGCGCACGCTCGTCGGAGCGGTAAAGCGCGAAGAGCGGTGACCAGGCGTCGCGTACCGGCTCGTTGCCCGGAAAGAAGACCTCCAGCGGGCTGAGCAGCTGGAACTGCCGGCGGCCCGCGCCGTTGTCCCACCGGCTGAACAGCGGCCAGAGATGCGTGCGCTCGGCCGGCGCCGCCCGCGGATTGGTCCGGCTGTGCTGCTCCAGCGACCAATAGACAAAGTAGAGGAACTGGGTCTTGGTCTGCGCCACGCAGCCCTCCGTCCAGCTCGCCCGGCGCAGCACCGGCCACAGCACCCAGGTCTTGTCCACGCCCTTCCGGATCGAGTGGGTGTAGAACGGCGCCCAGCGGTTCACATAGAGGTTCTCCCCGCGGCCCTGGACCAGGAAGGGCCAGAGGTACCGGGCCTCGTGATAGGTCGTCGGCACCGTGCGCTCCGTGTGGCCGAAGAACGGCCAGACCACGTTTTCGTTGAGATAACCGGGACGCTGCTGGCGGGTGTAGAAGGGGATGAAGCCCACCTGGTGTTCCGGCGCCGTCCCGGCCGGGGCGTCCTCCGCCGGCTGGATCGTGTTGTTCCAGCCCAGCGGCCAGAGG
>Ga0265327_10004146_pt1 | contig 13077 bp, 18 predicted proteins | sample 41621metaG_FD_202089 | JGI IMG/M metagenome (GOLD analysis project Ga0265327, IMG submission 202089) | Rhizosphere microbial communities from Carex aquatilis grown in University of Washington, Seatle, WA, United States - 4-16-21 metaG | ecosystem: Host-associated > Plants > Roots > Rhizosphere...
GGGTCTTAAGGGTATCGCCCGCGCCGGCGACCCCGTCGCGGCGTTGGGGCGTCGCCAAGTGGTAAGGCAGCGGATTTTGATTCCGCCATACGGAGGTTCGAATCCTCCCGCCCCAGCCAGGCATTCCCGGAGTGCGCAGACTTCAGCAGTGACGCCGTAGAGGCCCGCGTTCCGCGGGGCTTTGGAAGCGCGGAGATCGGGGACGGTCGGGAGTGGGGTCGCCGGGTCGGATTGCGGCCCCCGGTCTGCAATACCCGATTTCGAATCTCCGGAATCTGTCTTACGGTTGACCCGAGACGGGTTCGCTATTCGTCGAGAAGGGTTCGATTCTTCGGCAAACGGCGAACGTGCAGTCGCCAGCAGGAAACACTGCGCCAGCGGCCCTCGACAATCCCGAGACATTTTGGGGTACTGCTCGAACCGCCTCCCTCCACTGGGACAGGGACTGTCCCCCTTCACCCCAGCCCGGCCTTGACCTGGCCTTTGGTCTTGAGGGCGGAGACGCGAGATCGTCGCGCGGGTCAGCCCAGGGCGAGGCGCTGCTCTTGCTCCCTCCAGTTGAGGGGCAGGGCACGCGCCAAATTCGAGACATTGAGATTGCCTGGCGCGCGCCCTTCGGCGATCGCCTCGACGATGCGCGGCGAAAGAAAAGCGAGCGGGGCCAGAAAGCGCACGTGGCGTTCCGCGAGCTGATAGTACTCTGGCGCATTAGGCGTATAGTAATGCGTGTGTGAGGCATGCAGCTCTGACAGCATGCTGTTAATAACCGCGGCGCGTCCCTCCTCAGAGGTCGCCTGCGCAGCATTCGAGTGGTACCGCTCGCGGACGCCATCCCAATCCAGTCCGTGAAAATGTGGGTCGTAAAATCGATCGCGTACCGTCTGCCATACATCTTCAAAGGTAGTGTCATCTGCGGATACGGGAGCGGGTGTAGTCGGTCCTCGAGCTTCGCCTGGCTCGGCGCGCAAAACTCGCGGAGCGATCGCGAGAGCCGGCGCTGTCGCCACCAGCTGCAACAAGCGCCGGCGTGTCTGCGGCGCATTGATGGTGTTATTCATTGTGGCATCCCAAACTCGCGACGGCCTCGATCGAGGCCTCGCCACACGAGTTGTTCAAACTCGGAAATCAAGCTGAAGCCGCAGGTTGGCGCGGCTGTTTGGCAAGGTCCAGGGACCAAAAGAGCCACTCGGCCGGCGCCAAGTAGCGTATAGTGTCGAGGGTCGCGCCGACGGAAAACCGCTCAGCTGGCTCGGAGCTTCTCTCGCGCCATGCGCAACCCCAACAACGATCAGCTTCCGGAGAACTTGCAACGTGTGCTTCCCGAGCACGCACAGGATATCTTTCGCGAGGTCCCCCCGCGGGATTCGTTCGGCTCAGCACGTGACATGCATAAGGCCAATCTTTTTCCTCCGCGACTCATTGAAGGATTGGATGGCTTCCGGGGTGGGCTGCATAGTGACCGCGCATCCTTTTTTCTCGAGATAATCGCTCGCCTCGGGCGACAAACGCACGTTGCCTTCTTGACCGGCGCCTATGATCAAGAGATCGGAGCCATCCTCATAGATAAATTTCGCCTCCTCTTTGGAGACGATGTGCGACGTCCCGTACTTTTCCTTCGATAGCTTCTTCCGCCGTTTCTCGACCTGCCCGGAGAGACGAATGATCACGTCGTGCTCATAGGTCTTCCCATCAATCGTGATGCAACCGAATGTGGTATCCTCGATTGGCATTTTTTCTCTCCAGCAACGCCGGGGCTCGCAGGACAACGGTCCTTGGGGTTGGCGACAAGATACTGCGGATATCAGGGCCCGCGCGGCCCTTGTTCAATTTAGGAAAGGAAGCGGTTTCATCAATCGGTGGCGTCTGCGGTCGTTTCAAATCCGAAAGCAAAGCGTCGGCGAGGCGAGAAGCAGCTCAACCATAAAAGACCTGGCGAGAATTCGTCCCGAACGGTGTAGACACCGAGCGAAAGAACCGACATGGCCTTAAGGGTCAGCGATAGGCGGTCCAAATTCCTTCTCCGCATTCCCGTTCGCCGACGCAAGCGCTTCCGCCAGCGCTCGTAGGATCGGGACTTGGCCCCTTGTCACCTTTGCCAGCGCTTCCTCGAGTGAGAACCATGCTACGCGATCGATTTCCGGAACCTCGATGGAGCGGCCAGACTTCGGTGGCCATTCCACTTCGCAGCTGTTGCTTTTCAATTTGCTCGGATCGAAATCGTCTTCCACCGCCCAGGCGGAGACGCGCTTGCCGGTCGGTTGCCTGTAGGTTCCTAATTCCATGAGGGGGCCGGAAACTACAATGCCGGTCTCTTCCAAAAGCTCTCGTCTCGCAGCCGCGTGCGCGTCTTCGGTTTCATCGAATTCACCCTTGGGAATCGACCAAGCGCCCTTGTCCCTCTTCATCCAAAACGGCCCGCCCGGATGCGCCAAAAGCACTTCGAGACCCTCGCTGGTTTTGCGGTACAGCAACACGCCCGCGCTGCGTTTCGGCATCGGCGACTCCACCAAGTATACCCATTCGCCTGCGTTTTTGTGGTGTATAATAGCAAGGCGTCGATGAAGCGGACAGGATTGTCAGCGGCGACGTAATCATCGATCGCTTCGGGCAGCAGCAGCAACTGCGAGCGATCGGAGCCGGGAATATGCGCCATGCCGATTCTAACGCAACGCTCACGCTGAAGGAATCCTCTCAACCAGACATCCCCTCAATCCCAGGCTCTGATCGAGCTAGGTAAGGCCCCGCCTGCTTCCGAGGATCTCGACGCCCTGTGGGGTCTTGGCGAAGAGGAGGCGCCGTTCGAAGACGAAGCCATGGAATAGCAATCTGGGCGTCTCGTTGGAGGGATCGGCGGTCAGCAAATTGATGAGCTCTCGATCCTTCTCCAGGTCCGAAGGCCGCGCCATTCTCTCTCTGAGTTTTCGCCTTCAAAACGAAGGGAAATTCTTGCCGACCCCGGCCCGAAAATCCACAGATAAGATTTGCCCGAGGCGCAGCTCACGGCCGGGGGCGCGCTGCTTCTCGACGGGCCATCGGAGCGACAGTTGGAAGGAAGCGGGCCGGGGCGCTAGCCGTCTCCATTGGTCCACTGACCGTGACGTGAAGTCCAGTAAAGCCTGCGCCTCGAGGAGCCCCATGACCGCTCATCTTTATGCGCAACTTGCGAGACATTTCTCGGATCGCGGCAAGGTTGCTTTCGAGCAGCCCGACGGGGCCATCCACACTTATGGGGATGTCGAAGAGGGCGCTGCGCGCTACGCAAACGCTCTCGTCACTTTGGGAGTAGAGCCGGGCGACCGCGTCGCGATTCAAGTCGAAAAATCCGTTGAGGCGGTCCTGCTCAACCTGGGTTGCCTCAGGGTAGGCGCCGTGCTCCTGCCCCTGAACGCGGCTTATACGGCGGCCGAAGTCGCTTACTTTCTCGGCGACGCCGAGCCGCGCGTCTTCGTCCACGATCCTCGTCGGCCGGAGCTCGCGAAAACGGCGAAGGCGGCAAAAGTTGTGCGTGTGGAGACAATGGGGCCGGGTGGCGCCGGCTCGCTGCCAGCCCGCGCGGCGCGCTCTTCAACCTCCTTCGCCGAGGTGGCGCGGGGACCGGACGATCTCGCGGCCATCCTTTACACTTCAGGCACAACCGGGCGTTCCAAAGGCGCCATGCTGACCCAAGAAAATCTCGCCTCCAACGCTCGCACGCTTCTCGAATATTGGCGGTTCGCGCCAGACGACGTGCTCATCCACGCCCTCCCAATTTATCACGCGCATGGCCTGTTCGTGGCGATAAACACGTTGCTGATGGCCGGCGGCCGAATACTTTTTCTCCCGAAATTTGACGCCGACCTGATCCTGAAACTCATGCCGCGCGCAACAAGCCTCATGGGCGTGCCGACCTTCTATACCCGGCTGCTCGGCCATCCTGGCCTGACACGGGAGGCGACGGCGCATATGCGCCTATTCATCTCCGGCTCCGCGCCACTGCTCCCGGAGACGCACCGCGCCTGGCGGGAGCGAACAGGCCACGCCATCCTCGAACGCTATGGCATGACCGAAACCGGCATGAACACCTCCAATCCCTACGAGGGCGAGCGCGTCGCCGGCGCCGTTGGCTTGCCATTGCCCGGCGTCTCCGTGCGCATCGCCAACCCCGCCACCGGCGAACTCTTGGGCGCGGACGAGATCGGCATGATCGAGGTGAGGGGGCCGAATGTTTTTTCGGGCTATTGGCGCATGCCAGAGAAGACGAAAGCAGAGTTCCGCAAAGACCTGTATTTCATCACCGGCGACCTCGGCAAAATCGATGCGCGCGGTTATGTGCACATTGTCGGCCGCGGCAAGGACCTCATTATCTCCGGAGGGCTCAATGTCTATCCCAAAGAGGTGGAAAGCGCGATCGACGCGTTGCCTGGCGTCGTCGAGACCGCCGTCATTGGGGCGCCGCATTCCGATTTCGGCGAGGGCGTGACCGCCATTGTGGTGCGCGAGAAGGGCGCAGCGGTGAACGAAGCGACGATCGCCGCCGCGCTCGAAGGAACCCTCGCCAAATACAAACAGCCCAAGCGCATCCTGTTTGTTGATGAACTGCCACGCAATGCAATGGGCAAGGTGCAAAAAAACATCCTGCGCGACGCGTTTGGCGAGATCTACAGGGGGTGATCGCTCTAACGACAAATGGGCTCGCGTTCACACCCGAGTTTGGGTCATCTGGCGAAACCTCGCCGAGGAAAGTCGACGTCATCCGCACATAACTGAAGCCGCAGATTTCTGTCGATCGGCGCCGATGGCGGTTCAAGACGGCGACCACCCGTGACTTCCGGCCACGGCGCCAAGAACCGTGATCAGGCTCACCGCGAGCAGAACACGATGCATGCGCTCGATCAACGCAAAAGTTCCTTCGGGAACAGACATCGCCCGCTTCTGAAACCAGCGATGCAGGACGAGCGGCTCGGCGATGAACAGCATAATCGTGAATAAGAGTCCTACGGCGATCATCGCATGCATCCACCAGTAGGCGGCGCTGTGAAAGCGGCTCCAGAGATCGTGCCGCGTCGTCATATAGAAACCGGTCAGTCCGGTGAGCAGCGTCGTGGCGCGCGCCTGCGAAGCGAAGCGCCGTTCGATGGCGTCGAAAAACGCGACGCGCTCAGCCGGCGTCTTTAGACGACGAACGGCGGGCAGCAACACGGTCGTTACGAAGCCCACGCCGCCGATCCACAGAACGACGGCGAGCACATGCAAGGCCCTGGCGATCGCAAGTTGATCCATGGCAGTCCTCTCCGCCTCCCCGCGTCAGGCCCCGTGGGCGCGACGAAGACAGCTCAAGGGATAGCGCAGCCGCCATGGCGCACCTCCTGTCCGCCATGTCGAATCAGAAACCGCCCGATTCGGGAATCCCCCGCCTGAGTCAGCCTCACCGCGCATCGATACAACATAACGCCTGGACCCGTCCTTGGGGGACGGCCAGATGGAGTATTACAACGGGCGCGGACGGATCTCGGATTGATGAGCAAGGACGCGCCCGCACCGCGAGTGGTGTATATCGTGGGAGTGATCTCACCAACGCCGATACTCGCTGGGCTGCATCACCGATACGTTCGAATCTGATTTCCGACAGGCACACCGCCGCTCTTTGATCCAGGTTTCAATGACAAGCAAAAGAGACGCGAGAACATCACAAAGCTATTTGCCGGTCACGAGTAGAATTTTTCCAAGGTGGGCTGAGGACTCCATCATCTCATGTGCTTCGCGCGCTTTTTCGAGCGGGAAAGTTGCGTGGATTTGGGGCTTCACCAAGCCTTGACTCAGTAGCGGCCAAATCTTCTCACGAAGCGCTGCGGCGATCAGGGCCTTTTGGTCCATGCTGCGGGCACGAAGAGTCGAGCCTGTCAGAGTCAACCGGCGCAGCATGACAGGACGCATGTCAAACTTGTCTATTATTGGAGATTGCAAAAATCCGATCTGAACGAGACGGCCCTCGGGCGCCATGAGAGACAAATTGCGCTGCAGATAGGTCCCGCCGACCATGTCGAGCACGACATCGACGCCATGCTTGCCCGCGAACTTTCTCACCTCCTCCACAAAATCTTGAATCTTGTAATCGATTGCGAGATCGGCGCCCAGCATCATGCAAAAGGCACATTTCTCGCTCGAGCCCCCGGTTGCGATGACCCTTGCGCCTAATTGCTTCGCTAACTGGATCGCGGTTGAGCCGATGCCGCTTGAGCCTCCATGCACGAGCAAAGTCTCGCCAGCGCGAAGCCTGCCGCGTGTGAAGACATTGTCGAAGACGGTGAAATAGGTTTCAGGCAGGCCTGCCGCCTCAATTGCGCTCAAGGGCTTTGGCACTGGCAGGCAAAGCACTGAAGCGGCAAGCGCATATTCAGCGTAACCGCCGGAGCCCAAGAGCGCGCAAACCTCCTCACCTATCTGAGGGGCGCTGACGCTCTGCCCCTGCGCAATAACCTTTCCCGCGACTTCCAGGCCAGGAATATCCGTCTCGCCCGGGGGCGGGGGGTAAGCACCCGCCCGCTGCAGGCAATCGGGGCGATTGATGCCCGCCGCGGCGACCTCGATCAAGACTTGGCCCGGGCTTGGCTCAGGCACCGGCGCCTCGCCAATCCTGATGACTTCCGGGCCGCCGTGGCCTTCGAAATATACACGCCGCATTCGAAAGATACTCACTTGTGTTCCGCTGCGCCAAATCACGGGCGCGTTCTTTTTAAGCCGGGATCCGCCCCAAGAGACCTTGAACACTTCCCCCATGCCGCCGAGCGAGACCGAACGGCCCCCGCCGGATGGTTACGCCAAACTACAATCCGTTAGATGAACGCCGTACCGGCACAGATGGTTCCTGTTTCTGGCTAGATTGGCCGCCGCACGTCGTGAGCGGCATTCCCGGCAGCGAGCTCGATTGGAGCGATCCGTCGACAGGGAGATGGCTGCGTTTCTGGCCTTAGCCCTTCGGCGCGCAGAAGAAGGACGTCTACTTGGAAGCGACCACCGCGAATTCGCCTGCCGGGCACACCTCGACGCGTTCCGAGCAGGAGGAGAGGGCGCGGCTGCTCTATGGCGGCAGTGGTTAGCGCAAATTCGAGGGAGCGATAAATTAACTGGGTTTCAGGCGGCTCTCAGCGCGCGCCCCTTCGCTCATGTCGAAGAGGGGCCGGAAGGCGCGATCTCGGCGGACGGCCGCATGATGGGCGCCTATGTCCACGGCGCCTTCGCGAACGACGCATTCCGTCGCGCCTTCTTGAAAAGTCTTGAAACCGAAATCGACACTTGCACTCAGTTTCGCCGCCATCCATGGAATTTGCATCAGAGCCGCGGCCGACACCCTCAGGCGAGGCGCCATGAACGATCATCCTCCTCCGCAAGAAGCGGAGTGGCCGAAATACGCCATATTCACTGTCGGGCATTCGACCTTGCCGATCGAGCGCTTTCTTGGCTTGTTGCATACCTATGGCATCGGGCGCGTCGCGGACATCCGAATGGTACCGCGTTCGCGGCATAACCCTCAATTCAACAACGATGCGCTTGGCCCTGCACTTACAGATGAGAACATCGATTATGTGCAGATGCCCGCACTGGGCGGTTTGCGCCACACTCGAAAGGATTCATCAAACACCGGCTGGCGCAACGAAAGCTTTCGCGGTTACGCCGACTACATGCAGACCGAGGCGTTTGACGCCCGGCTTAAAACGCTGATTCGTATGAGCCGCCAGAAACGTACTGCCGTCATGTGCGCGGAAGCGGTGCCGTGGCGGTGCCACCGTTCGCTGGTCGCCGATGCGCTAAGCGTTCGGGACATTCCCGTGGTCGAGATCTTATCCGAGAGCAACTACCGGATGCACAAGCTCACGTCTTTTGCCATCGTCAAAGGAACGACGATTACTTATCCACCTGAGCAGGGCTCATTGTTGTAGGAAAGCGCGTCGTCAGCGTCGGAGGCGCTCGGGCCATGCTGGAAATATTCTCGAGCGAGAGAATCATGCCGGCATCGACGCAAAGCGGCGTCGGCATCGGCGAAGCCAATAGCGATGTGATGTTCCGAGAGCAGGCTGACGAGAGCGACGCGTTTTTGACGACAATTTCGTCCGGCTCGCCGATCGTGGCGATAAGCTTGTTGCGGATGAGTGCATCGACGAGCGTCCAGAACGTGGGAATATCGTGGTAGTTCGGAATGCTCCAGAGAGGTTGCCGGCCGGTTTCGGACCACGCGAGGCGTTCAGCTTACAACAAGCTTTCGGTAGATCGCCGGCAAAGCGGTGGGAAGACGCGCGGCGTCGCTCATGGTGGCGTACCTCCGCGCCCGAAGATTGCGGGGAATTCCAAACACGGAGCCAAAATTTGGGACATGAGAACATTGCGACGACGCTCGCGTCCTATGGCAGACTGCTTCCTCAGCCACATATGGCGATGAGGCATCAGCTTCTGCCTGCGGGGCTGGAAGCGGCTCGCCCATTAGTTTCTATGCCCGCGAAGTCCCAGGCGATCCAAGGGTGATGTGCCATGACGCTCATTGCCGAAGCGCTTGCCGCATTAGCAGCGACTTACGTTCTGGCGGGCGCGGGCCTGGCTGTATTTCAGCGCAGGCTTCAATATTTTCCTGACACGCGCCTCTCCGCCCATCTGACCAAGCGGTTGTAGAGCGTCTTCTTGGGTCCATATTCGGCAGGCGCATCCACCCAGCGACCGCCCGACTTGAGCACATGAACGATGCCGCTGATCACCCGCGGGTCGTCAACGCGCGCCTTGCCGCGCGTGTCCGTCGGCAGGTGCGGCTCGATCTTGGAAAACTGCGCATCCGTCAGCCAGAAGAGATCGCGATTCATGTCGGGCTTCCTTTCGGAAGCCGTGAATCACAACCCGCTGTTCATGCCAACCCTTTTATGGGTCCGGACCCTAGCATTGCGCCGCTGGAAACCTGACAGTCTATGGCAAATTTACCGCGCTGCCGCTTGTTGCTCCCAAAGCTCCCTTTCCTCGCTTAAAAGTCTCTCGTAAGCCGCCTTGGCTTGTTTGCGCAGCTCTTCGCCCTCTGGCGTGCCGCCCGCGCACCATGCGTCAAACAGGAGGCGAAGGGTTTCAATGAACGGCGCCCACCTTTCCGGCGTTTCGTCGCCATCCTTAATCCCTTCCAACATCTTTTCGATCCAAATGTAATCGTTGCCTTCGTCCACGGGGTTCAAAGCTGGCGGCCGGGCAAAGTTCTCGGTCGTCTTGGCGATGAGGTTCATAGCCGCGATATAGTCCTTGAGCATGTGCGTGAGCCTTGCGGGCATTCCGTGCCGGACTAGGACAGTCTTATCCGCCCCCAATACCCGACGCGACGAAGAGGCCGCCCGGATTTACGGCGGCCACTTTTGCGTTTTCCTTGGCTATTTCGTCGCTTGTTCCAGATGCACCAATGCTTCTTCCGCGTGCTTCGTCGCAACAGCGGCGTCTTTCTTTTTGCCTTCGGCAATGACCGCATTGAGATGGGTTATGCCTTCCGTTGTGTGCGGATTGGCCTTCACCTTCTCCGCAGCGTCGGCGTGCGTGAGCGCAGCCTCGGCGTGCATCACGAGTGCATCGGCCTTCCCGGCCTTGCCTTCAGCAATCGCTTGCTTCGTGTGGGTGATGGCTTCGGCCAAATGATCTTCGGCCATGGCGACAGGCGGCGCCAGGAAAGCAGCGAGGCCCAGACCGATAGCGAGAACAAAAATTCTACGGTTCATTTTTAAGTCCTCCCGTTAGCCATTCTTCCTTCGGTAAAGATTGGCGAGCATATTAAATAGGCAGGAAACTTCGGCCGTCGAATCGCGATCAGTTCGCCCCATTCCCTTCGCCCGATACTCCCGCCAGCCGGGGACATGTTGACGCGCCTTTCCGATCAGACAATGAAAATTATTAGCCCTTGCGGTTATCAGCGTGAGGAACCCCACGACCTTGCATGCTCTCGAAGCGGTATCAACGACGGCCAGTTGCTCAATGAGCAGAAACGGTTTGAACGCCACCACCGCAGTCGTATCTTTGCAAAGGAAACCTCCATAGAGAACCCAGAGCGAAGCCGGGACTCCTCGAACCTTGCTCACATTTTAGATCCCGGGCTTGTGCAACGCGGCCGCCAATTCCCGACCACCGAAATCGATCACTGACCGCTGAAGGATTTCGCCGGTCGAGTCGATGACTAACTGGAGGCGCCGGTTCATATAAAAAAACGTCAGTCTGTATCGTCCGATATCCTCATTCTCCCCCTTCTCACAAAGGCTCGTCAGTTCCCCGCTGCGCATCAGTGATTGAACCATCGGCGCTTCGAGATCGAACCCATATGCGATCACTGCGGCGGGAACCTGAACCGCATCATCCTCGAACGTGATCGTCGTAGCGGACGCTTCGTCCAGAAGCGACGACGATGAATTTACGGCATGTGCGGTCATATGTTGCTCCAGACCAATTCAAACCTGCTCTCTTTTCAACTCATGTAGCCCTGCGTTCTTCCGGCCCGACGCAATGCGCCGCAACACAAAGTGCTGTCGGCGAGGGACCTGCGCCGAAGATCAAATCACCGGCGCAACGAAGATGACGATGTCTCAGGTCGCCGATCGTTTCCTCGAGCACATTGGTTAGAAGATGCCTCGAGCGCCTGGGCCTTTGACCCGAAAAACGTAAGGAGTCCGGAAGTGCGCCGATAAATTGCCAAGGAGAGATCGTCATGAACGCTATTCGCCCCCGCCGCCCGGCGCTGCCTGCGTTCAACTTCGTCGTCGCCCCTTAGTCTGCTCTCCGCCCGCCCGCCGCGCGGCGCGCCTCCCGGCGGTCAGTGGTCCCCCGTCAATTTCCAGCGCCGCGTCGCTTGAATTACATCCAAACAGGCTTGCGGCGCGCCTATAGCGTTGCGCTTTCCTCCCAATAGGGGTGCGCCGCGTAGTGCCGATGCACCCGCGTCTCCCATTCCCGATCCATCCAGCTATCGTCGCTAAAATCGGGAGCAGCCTCGAGGAGCTGCTCGGTAACGTTCGCGAGGTAGCCTTCACGTTCCTTGTCGTATTTGAGAGAGTTCCATGGCAGCGGATGGTGGCCGGGGCGGAGGCACATGAAGCCGCAAAAGTTTACTACAGCGTAACGGGCATGACCCGAGATCTTATCGATCATCAGGTGATCGATTTCGCCGATCTCTTTGCCACCCGGATCATAAACTTTGGCGCCTACGACGTGTTCGCTCGAGATCAGATTGAACTTGGGATGGGCAGTGGCGGTAGCCATTTTCCAGCTCCTATGAGGGTCGAGGGTAAGTGGGGTCGAGTGCCAGCTTCGACGGCGCAAATGAGCGATCCCCCCAAGCGCCACTTGTTGCGACGACTTTGAGCCCGCATCGCGATCGAAAGATTTTGCGCCTCTTTTGGAAGGGCTTCAGGACGGACACCGAAGGCCGGCATCATTCTCCACAGCATGAGGCTTATCTAAGAGAGGTTGCTAGCCCGGCAACGATCGCCGTCAGCAAAAACACGCCCTCTTTCCATGTTTTTTCATGCTTGGGTGATCGGGGAAGCTACAGGGGCGTTGAACATCCCCATCAGCGATCCCATTTTCCGGTTCGTCGCCGGTCGTGAACTCGCGTTTGAATATCGGCGCCCGCGCAGCCAATTTTTTTAGCGCTTGCTCGAGCAGAGCAGGAGTTCCGTTCAGTCTAACCTCCTGCGAGCGCCAGCCGCTCTGCGCGGTGTCCAGATATTCGAACCATCATGAGCGGCGCTGGCACCCATCGAGGTTCTCGACGCTGAACCCAAAGGAGCCTCCCCATTTCCACGGCTTTGTCCCGGAAGATCGCACAGGCGTATCATCATGAGCCTCAGTTCTGAACGCGACTTCATCATAAATTTCGGACCAGTGCATCCGGCGGCTCACGGTGTGCTCCGGCTCGTCCTTGAACTAGACGGCGAGGTGTTGACTCGCGCCGATCCACATATCGGGTTTTTGCATCGCGGCACCGAGAAGCTCATCGAGAACAAAACTTACTTGCAAGCGCTGCCCTATTTCGACCGGCTGGATTATGTCGCGCCGATGAATCAAGAGCACGCCTTCTGTCTCGCGGTAGAGAAACTGCTTGGCCTTCGACTTCCAAAGCGCGCGCAGCTCATCCGCGTGCTGTTTTGCGAGATCGGCAGGCTTCTTTCGCATCTGCTCAATATCACCACTCAAGCGTCGGACATCGGCGCGCTTACCCCGAATTTATGGGGCTTCGAAGAGCGCGAAAAGCTGATGGTGTTCTATGAGCGCGCCTCGGGCGCGCGCATGCACGCCAATTATTTCCGCGTTGGCGGCGTGCATCAGGATTTACCTGAAAAGCTTCTCGACGATATCCACTCTTTCTGCGATCCCTTCTTGAATGTCTGCGACGATCTCGAAACCTTGCTCACCGACAATCGCATCTTCAAGCAGCGGAACGTCGACATCGGCGTCGTAACGCTCGAAGACGCATGGGCACTGGGTTTTTCCGGCGTGTTCGTCCGGAGCTGCGGCGCCGCGTGGGATTTGCGCAAAGCGCAGCCTTACGAATGCTATGAGGAATTAGACTTCGGCATTCCTGTCTCGAAACACGGCGATTGTTACGATCGGTATTGTATCCGCATGGAGGAGATGCGGCAGTCGACACACATTATGAAGCAGTGCCTGGACAAGTTGGCGTCGAAAGAAGGCGGGGGACCAATCGCGGTGAACGATCATAAGATCGTGCCGCCAACGCGCGCCGAAGCGAGACGCTCGATGGAAGCGATGATCCAGCAATTCAAGCTGTACAGCGAGGGATTCCATGTGCCCGCGGGCGAGGTCTATGCCGCAGTCGAAGCGCCCAAGGGGGAATTTGGCGTCTATCTCGTCTCCGAGGGAAGCAACATCCCGTATAGATGCAAAATCCGAGCGCCGTCCTTCGCCCACCTTGCTGCCACGGACTACCTTACGCGCGGGCATATGCTCGCCGACGTGGCGGCGATCGTCGGTTCGCTCGACATTGTCTTCGGGGAGATCGATCGATGAGGACTGCGCTTGGGGACAAGAGTTGCACACCCTGCCGCGGCGGCATTCCGCCGCTCGAGCGCGGAGACG
>Ga0265327_10004147_pt1 | contig 13077 bp, 10 predicted proteins | sample 41621metaG_FD_202089 | JGI IMG/M metagenome (GOLD analysis project Ga0265327, IMG submission 202089) | Rhizosphere microbial communities from Carex aquatilis grown in University of Washington, Seatle, WA, United States - 4-16-21 metaG | ecosystem: Host-associated > Plants > Roots > Rhizosphere...
CGGCTTCACGCCGCAACTGCCGTTTGCTGCGTGGCTGCTGCCGCCTTCATTTCGTAATCTTCAAGGCTCGGCGCGACGATGATTGCCTTTTTCGCATAGGCGCGGTGAATCGCCTTGCTGTTATGCCCAAGCGCAGCCTGGGCAAACCGTTCCGGCATCCCGACAACCTTCGCCCGCTCTGCCCATGCGTAGCGGTAGCAATGCAGGGTCACGCCGGACACGCCCGCCCGTTCGCAGCGACGGCGGAAACGGCTGGCGCGGTCGCTTTGTGAAAACGTGGACAGCTTCGGAAATAAAACGCCGGTGGTCGGTAGATGGCTTAAAACCGTTTCCAGCTTTTTGCTGACGGTGAATTGCGCCAGCGAGCCGGTTTTCATTCGGAAATACGAAATCGTCCGGCTCTGCCAGTCAATGTCCTCGGCCTTGAAATTAACGGCGTCGCTCTGCGCCGCGCCGGTTTCCCAAAGCAATTCCAGATACAGCTTCCATTCGGCGTTCTTCTCTTTCTCTAAAACGCTTTCATGTTCTGCCTGCGTGATGCCGCGCCGGTCTTTCGGCTCATATTTCGGCCAGAGATACGGGGCGACAATGGGAATGGCAATCCAGCCAAGATGCACGGCGAAGTTATGCAGCCGTTTCAAAAACTCGTTAATGGAAACTTGGTTTTGCTTGAACACAGCAAAGAAATCGTCGGCGGTGGTTTCCATCAATTTCTTGTTTCGCAGGCTGTCAAAGCTGGGCGACTTGAACACGCTGGCGTAACGCTCGCGGCTGCTCTCCTTGCCCCGGCTCTGCATCTGTTCCATGACCACGCTCCAAGTGCGTTCCACAAAGGCGGGGTCGCTGGCGGTCAAATAGGCGCGGGCAAGGTGCAAGTTTAGCACCGGCTGTCGTTGCGCTGCATTGCGGGCTTCTAAAAGGCTCTTGGCCTCGGTTTCGTCCTTCGTGTGAAGGCTGGTTTGTTTGCCGGTCGCGCTGTCCTGCATGTAGAACATTTCGCCGCGCCGGAACATCGTGAATTTTGTTTTCATAACTGGCTTTCTCTGTCGAGATACCAGTCCTGTTTCCACGGCGGTTTTTAACGCCAGTGGTGGCAAAGTTTCAGCAAGTTCTAGCCAGTTTTGGCGAATTGTCTTACCATCCGCCCTATGACTGACACTTTTGCTGACAGTGGCCGTCCATCCGGCGAGCAAACCCTAATAAATAAAGGGTTTTGTTAAACCCGCCACAGATGGCCACAAATGAAACACAGATTGGGGCAGCTCAATGTTTCGGGCTGTAGGCGCACTGAAAACGGCTGCGCGGCTGGATATGAACAGGTCATCCCGCAAATCCCCAGCGCCGTCAGGCGCGGCATATTTGTAGAAACGCGTCTCTCTCAAAAAATCCAAGCCCCAGCGGGGCGGCTAATTGAACGGTTTTAGTTTCATCCAAAAGCGGTGCTGAAGCACCGCACTCCAAGCGCTTCGCGAGACAGTGCGCGTTGGACGTGGCCACATGGCAACTTGGCATTTGGAAATTGAAATTACCGCTGGTGGGGCGAGCGTCCTCGCGAGCCGGAGCCACAGATGGACACAAATGAAACACAGATTGGGGCAGCTCAATGTTTCGGGCTGTAGGCCCGAGAGATACCAGCCCAGGGCTGGCGGACCGAGCCGGCAGGCGAGAAACGCCTGCCCTGGGTAATCGTTCGCATAATATATTTCCCTTCCCCCGGTTTCCGGGGGAAGGCGGCCGCAGGCCGGATGGGGGGGGGCACACGGCCATTGGCCACAGATGGGCACAGATTTTCACAAATGACTTTCACAAAAGGGAACGAAGCGAACAAAGGGAACAGATTTAAAGGTCAAGTTTGAAGCTTTCAGGGCTGAAAGGTGCCGCAACCAATGGGAAGGGCGATGAGCTACAGGCGCGACGCGACGCCGATAGCATTTCAATAAAAACTGTAGCCATGTCATCGCCGAAATTTCACGGTTGGAGCGCGGATTGTCCTCAATCCGCAGCGCGTAAATTGGCCGTCGTGTTTGGCGTACCCAGCGCCTCTGCCTGCCAACGCGCTGCGACTTGGGACCAGTCGCGGTCCGAAACCGTGGCTACAATTTTTGTTTAACTGCCTTAATTGCAAATTGGCATTTGGACATTGAAAATTGACCGTAGCACGTTGCGATCAATAAAAAACGGCGCGGAATTAAATCCGCGCCGTTTGTTGTCTCAGTAGCTCCTGGGCTTTACTGCTAAAGCGGCTTACTTCTTGCCTTTTTTGGCACCGGGCGTGGGCACGGTGTTGATGGTCTGCAGGATGCGGCCCGCGATCTTGTAGGGGTCGCCCTGGGAGTTCGGACGGCGGTCTTCGAGGTAGCCCTTGTAGTCGTTGTTCACGAAGCTATGGGGCACGCGGATGGACGCGCCGCGGTTGGCCACGCCGTAGTTAAACTTGTCGATGGACTGGGTTTCATGCAGGCCGGTGAGGCGCAGATGATTGTCCGGTCCGTACACGGCGATGTGTTCGTTCTTGTACTTGTCGAACGCGGCCATGAGGGCTTCGAAATATTCTTTGCCGCCCACTTCGCGCATGTAGGTGGTGGAGAAGTTGGAGTGCATGCCGGAGCCGTTCCAATCCACGTCCTTGCCGAGGGGTTTGCAATGGAAGTTCACATCCACGCCGTATTTTTCGCACAGGCGCAGGAGGAGGTAGCGGGCCACCCAGACCTGGTCGGCCGCGCTCTTGGAGCCTTTGCCGAAGATTTGGAATTCCCACTGGCCCTTGGCCACTTCGGCGTTGATGCCTTCGTGGTTGATGCCGGCGTCCAAACAGAGGTCGAGGTGCGTGTCTACAATTTCGCGGGCGATGCAGCCCACGTTCTTGTAGCCCACACCGGTGTAGTATTCGCCCTGCGGATAGGGGAAACCGCTGTCCGGGAAGCCGAGGGGCTTGCCGTCTTTGTAGAGGAAATATTCCTGCTCGAAACCGAACCAGGCACCGGGATCATCAGGAATGGTCGCGCGACCGTTGCTCGGATGGGGCGTGACCTTGTCCGGCATGTAAACTTCGCACATGACGATGACACCATTTTTCTTGGTGGTGTCCGGGTAAACGGCCACGGGCTTGAGCATGCAGTCGGAGCTGCGGCCTTCGGCCTGGCGCGTGGAGCTGCCGTCGAAACCCCACCAAGGGAGTTCTTCCAGCTTGGGGAAGGCCTTGAATTCCTTGACCTGGGTTTTGCCACGGAGGTTCGCAACGGGCTCATAACCGTCGAGCCAGAGATATTCGAGTTTATATTTAGGCATGTGAGTGCGTGATGTGTTATTTGTGTGTAAATCGGTTCAGGCCGGAAGCAATCGCGCCACCAGAGGAACCTTGTGTGAAAATCTTTTAGCAGGGAGAATGCCACATCGCAAGCTCTTTGCTCCAGCGAAACGGAAAAGTTCATTTTCGCCAAGCCAGACAAGGGTTTTTTCACGTCACAGGTTATTCACAATCCAGCCGCCACGCTCAAAAAACGCCTCGCTGCAAAAATTTGCTGTGGATATTTATCCGCGCTGTGCAAATTGCGGCGGGCCTGGCCACGGGCAAATTTTCGGTAATAGTGGATAGAAAGCAACAGTTGCGGTTAGGCCGCACTGCCCGGAGGTCAGTGCTTTATACGCTACAGCGTCAGGAACCGTTTGAGCGGCCTCCTGACGCTGTGCTCTACAACCAAACCCGCTGGCGGCTTCCGGTGTTCTTCGGACTTCCTGCCTGCGGCTTTGTTATTCAAACCGCTACTGGGTTGTGGCCACCGGTTCTTGCGCAATTACCTTGGCCCCATGGGAAAATTCTGCGATGCCCAAAAATGCCGTCCAATTTTCATCGTACACCTCTTGCGCCTTGCCTAGCTCATTCCGCTGTTCTGGGTTCTCCAAATAACCTGCAAACACCAGCGAAAAACCCGGGGTCGGCCAAAAGAAACTCCAGGAGTGCACCACAGTAGGCACATACATGGTGAAACTGCCCGCTTTCACATATTTTTCGCGCCCCACTGGTACTTTGTATTCTGCGACTTGCCCGTCGTGATACGCTGTCAGCGTCAACAGCGAGCCTGGTGCGCCGCCGTCAATTGTGCGCTGGAATGCCGACAGGCTCGTTACCGGTTGATGATTTAGTTTCAGCACGAAGTCGCCTGGGCACAAACCGGCTGTGGCGGCCGGCGTATCGCAGGATAGTCCGGTAATTTGCACCCTGGCCGGTTTGCCCTTGACCAGCGCATAATGGCCGCCAATCCACCCGCGTTCGTGGACGGTTTTCGCGGTCTTTTGACTCGCGCAACCCGCCAGCAAAAACGCCAGCATGCCGGTGAACAGAATGAGGTTAATACATTTCATATCATTGATTGCTTTCTATGTGTCAGTTGTTTTCCGCATGTTAGTTGATTTTTGCAGGTGATTGAAATTGTAAGCACGAGGTAACGTCTCGTATGGCCGCCGAACGAGTGCATTCAAAGATGGAAAAGGTTCCCGTGCCGGTACCAGACTTAACGCGCCGTCTTGAGCGCCTCATGCACCACTCGTTGCCGCCGCCAGCAAGCCAGGACCAGCATCGACAATGGAATCGCAGCGCGCAGCCAGTTGGGATGGATGGTAAAGCTCAGGTAAAAAGTATATGGCATCAAACCCCACCCAAGGAACAGCGCATAAACCGCGCAAATTAACCCCGCCACCCCCAGCCATTTGAAGCCAGCACCCGAGCGGCGCGCCAGCAGGCAAAAGCCTAAAAACAACAACCCGGTCGTTATGTAATCCGTGCCCCGGAGCACCAAGAGCAGATGGCTAAGCGCTACCGGATTGGCGGTTAAATTTTTGAGCGTTATTTCGTTGCCGCCGCAACAAACCAGATAACCTGCAAGTGCGCCAAAAAATAAAGCCAGCAGCCAAAACACGGGGAACAGCAACAACGGCAGCAACCCAAACGAGATAAACCTGTGCCGACCGCACCACGTAGCGTGCCGCAGCGATTCCATCAACTCCTCCGCCAGCACTTGCGGGCTGCCGAGCCGCGCTTCCGCCTCCGCGACCCCCACCCCTTCCATCTGGGCCGCCACCAACAAATCATCCCGGTGCTCTGCCACCTCGCGGACCATGCGCCGCATGCGGTCAGCCGGGCAGCCCAACTCCAGCAAGCGGCAACGTAATTGATCAATAAAATCAGGCATATTGTTCTCCGAGTAGCCGCGCCACGCCCGCCGTCACGCGTTTCCATTCCGAGCCCAGCTCGGCCAGACGCTTCTCTCCGCGCGGCGTAAGCTGGTAATAATTACGGCTGCGCCCCTCCACCTCCAGACGCCGGCTGCTGACAAATTTCTCCGCTTCCAAATGATGCAGATAGGGGTAGATGCAGCCTTCACCAAACGATAATGCTTCGCCTGATTGCGTGCGAATCTCCTCCACTATCTGGTAGCCGTACATTGCGCGGCGCGCCAGCAGCCGCAACACCAGCAACTCCGGCACGCCATTCAAGAAGCTTGGGTTCGTTTTCTTCATTTGTAGCGACAATACCTATAACTGTGAGGCTCGTCAACATCAAACTGTGAGGTATGCTTGTTTTTACCGCCCCGCGCTGATTTTTAATCCTCCATTCAGCGTTGTGGCCGGCAGGATTGACTGGCCGGACCGCTTTTAAAATTTCGGCTTTCCCTTTTTATTTGTGCGCCTCTTTCTTGCGTCGCCCTGAAAATCGGCAATAGTGATGACACTGAATGTTGGTTGCGGGAAGAGTTGTTTGTATGTTGAAAGTCAAAGACACGCTCCGGGCCACGGTGCACATGAGCTTCGATGGCCGGGTGGTGAAATCGTATCACGGCCCTGATGCCGCGACGCGTTTTGCCAACGAGGTGCGCGTGTTGCGGCATCTCGAAGCGCGCGGCTGCAAGTTTGTGCCGCGCCTGCTGGAGGCGGACGAGACGAACCTGCGCATCGTTACCACCAATTGCGGTACCCGCGTGGAGCACATTGATGCCGCCCGTGCCCGCCAGGTCTTCGCCGAACTGGAGAAATATGGCGTGCGCCATGACGACGCCGACCCGCGCAACATTACTTATCGCTTTGCCGATGGCCGCTTTTGTTTGATCGATTTTGAATTCGCCACCATCCTGCCGGAGACATCCAAACCGTGACCAAAACGAAAACTATTCATCGTCAGAAAACGACTTCCGCCGCCGCGCCTGCCGCCCGGCACCCTGATTTGCACTGGCACGGCTGGACGGATATTGGCCGCGTGCGCAAAAATAACGAGGACGCCTTTCTGGGCCTGCGGTTCGATGCCCGCGAGGTGCAGCGCCTCGGCAAACTTGGTGACGCCTCGCTGGCCGGGCATGATTTTACCTTTGCCGTGTGCGACGGCATGGGCGGCGCCAAGGCGGGCGAATACGCCAGCCAGATTGCCGTGGATAAGATTACGACGTTGCTGCCGCGCGCGTTTCAAAGCGGCACACGCGGTTTGAACGGCGATTTCGGCGCGGTTTTACAAACGCTTTACCGGCAGGTGCATCGTGCGCTCGTGTACCTGGGCCGCTCCTACGAGGAATGTCACGGCATGCAGACGACGATGAGCCTGTGCTGGTTCGCGCCGGGCCGCATGTGCTTTGCGCATGTGGGCGATACGCGCATCTATCGCCTGGCCGCCGGTCAAACCAGCCTGCACCAGCTTACGGAAGACGATACGCATGTTGGCTGGCTGTTCCGCAACGGCAAGCTGACGGATTACGAGGCGCGCACGCATCCGCGCCGCAACGTGCTGCAAAAGGCGTTGGGTGGCGAAAATCATTTCGTGGACCCGCAGGTGGGCACGGTGGATTTCGGTTCCGGTGATATTTTTGTGCTATGTTCCGACGGCCTGACCGAGGGCCTGTACGAACATCAAATCGTGGATGTGTTAAGGGTGGATAAACCTGGCTTTAACCCGGCCAAAGTCCTCGTAGAATCCGCCGTGCAAGGCGATGGCCGTGATAACACCACTGCGTTGGTAATCAAAGTTAGCTAAAGCTTCCTTCAGGGCAGACGGCGGTGTACTCCCCGATACCGCTTTTTCTCTGCGCTCTCTGTGCCTCGGTGGCAAATAAAAAAAACAAAAACGGCGGGCAACATAAGTCGCCCGCCGTGTGTAGGTGATTGGTTTTAATTCAGGACTGGTCTCAGTCGTGGTAACCGAGTTCGCCGTGTTCGGATTCGTCGAGGCCGGTGACTTCGACTTCTTCCGTGGGACGCAGACCAACAAGCAACTTGGTGATGTAAGCAATCAGCACGGTACCGACCACACTCAGAACGATCGTGATGGCCACGGCCTTGACTTGTTCCATAACCAGCGGTTGGAACCAGCTATCAGTCACGTATTTGCTCATGTTGGTGGCAAAGTTCGGGTTGGCCGCGTTACGAGCGAGCATACCGGTCATGATGGCACCGGTGGTACCACCGATGGCGTGAACGCCGAAGGTGTCCAAAGCGTCGTCATAACCGAACCAGCCTTTGACCTTATAGCACATGAACCAGCAGATGGTGCCGGCCGCGAGACCGATCCAGATGGAACCTTGGGTGGTGACGTAACCGCAAGCGGGCGTAATCACAACCAGGCCGGCCACTGCGCCGGAGCAGAAACCGAGCACGCTGGGCTTGCCTTTGACGATCCATTCCCACATGGGCCAGACGAAGGACGCAATCGCGGTGGCGATGGTGGTGGTGGTGAAGGCGTTGGCGGCAATCACGTCGCCAGCGAGCGCGCTGCCGGAGTTAAAGCCGTACCAACCCACCCAGAGCATGCCGGTGCCGATGAAGGTCAATACGAGGCTGTGCGGGGCGAAGTTTTCTTTGCCGAAACCTTTGCGTTTGCCGAGGATCAAGCAGAGCACGAGCGCCGAGTAACCGGACGTCATGTGCACCACGGTACCACCGGCGAAGTCCATCGCGTGAATCTTCGCGCCGGCGTTCCACACGCCGTTCATGTAACCGTTAATGCCCCAGACCGCGTGGCCTTGGGTGAAGTAAACCACGAACATCCACAGCGTCATGAATACAAAGATGGCCTTGAATTTCATGCGTTCCGCGATGGAACCGAGGATCAGCGCCGGGGTGATGATGGCGAACATCAACTGGAACATCGCGACGACGTTTTCAGAGACCCAGTAGGAGTAATTCGGGTTGGGCGACGAAGACACGTTGTTCATCATCCAGCAAATCATTGGGCTGCCGACCCAGCCGTTAATCACGTCTTCTTTGGCTGACGCGCCCGTGCCGCCGAAGATCATGCCGTAGCCGACGAACACCCAGAGGATGGTCACCAGGCCGGTGATGAGGAAGCATTGGGCGAGGACGGACAGCACGTTTTTCTTGCGCACCATGCCGCCGTAGAACAGCGCCAGACCGGGGAGCGTCATGAACAACACCAACGCCGTGCTGGTGAGCAACCAGGCGTTATGACCGGCGCCGGGGTACGAAACGGTCCCGCCGGTGCTGTTGGACCGGTTGGTGTCAATGATGGACGGAGCCAGCGCAAAGTTCACCGTATAGTTGCTGTTGGTGTCTTTGTAGGGGGCGGTCGGGTCGGTGTTTTGGAAATAGGCTTCGAGCGATTCGAGGCGTTGCTCGACGGAAGGGCCGTTGGTGAAGGCCGCCCAGGACGGCGCGCTGCTGGCGGCCGGGGCGTTGGTCGTCATGGCCGCGGGCGCATTGGTGGCCATCGGGGCGTTGGTGGTGTCAGCGCGCACCGTGGCTGTGCCGAGCGCGGTGAGGGCGATCAAACCCAGGGTCAGTAAATATTTTTTCATTTTTAGTTCGATAGTTCGAGTCAGGTTTTTGGTTGGTGGATTAAACCGCCGAGTCTCCTTTTTCCTCGGTGCGGATACGGATGGCGTCTTCGATGGTGTAAACGAACACCTTGCCGTCACCGATTTTGCCGGTCTTGGCGGCCTTGATAATGGCGCCCACGGCGGCATCCTTCTGGCCGTCTGCCACAACGATTTCGAGTTTGATCTTGGGCAGGAAGTCCACGGTATATTCGCTGCCCCGGTAGATTTCAGTATGGCCCTTTTGGCGGCCGAAACCCTTGACCTCACTGACGGTCATGCCTTCGATGCCGATTTCGCTCAAGGCATCCTTGACCTCTTCGAGTTTGAACGGTTTGATAATCGCTTCAATTTTTTTCATGGTTTGTTTGTGTTAGAACGGCGGTACGGCCAACCCAGCGCGCTGCCACGCAATCCGGTTTCCACCCGTATCCACGGGCAAAATAGAATCCAACCGCTGTCGGTTGTGATTGGCACTCACGGGTGCCTTTAGCAACGGCGGTGCCAACCAAAAAACGCGCCTGGCAAAAGCGCGTTTTCTCCTGATTTTACAATAGTTTTATGGAAAATGATTTTTTTTAGACACTTGATTTTGACCAGCGGCTTGCAGCTTTTTATCCACGTTAAGAATTTTTCGCCAGCAGTTCTTTAAAGACTCTGTTGTCAAGAGACGGGGCGGAGGCGCGTTTCTGGAGCTTGCCGTTTTCCCTTCCTACAGGCGGAGGCGTTTGGCGTTGCCCACTTCGAGCCCGCCAAGCTTTTAATGCCACTTGTAACCGGCGGCCTGGCTGACACCGTGACGCCGGAAACTCAGTTCGCCCACTTATGCTGCTTGAGCCAGAACAACAGGTCCGACGTCCATTGATGGGGATGAGCGAATGGCGGATTGTCCCCCAATCCCATGCCGTGTGCTCCGCGTTCGTAAACGTGCAGGTCAAACCGGACATGGTTTTTACGCAATGCTTCGGCGAACATCAATGTATTCTCCATTGGCACCTCGGTGTCCGCAATCGTGGTCCACAAAAAACAGGGCGGCGTTTCGAACGTCACCTGCAATTCATTCGACAAGAGCCTGATTAATTTGGGAGACGCATTTTCTCCGAGCAGATTGTCCCGCGAGACTTGATGGGTTAAATCGCCCATGGTGATTACGGGGTAGCACAGCACTCCGAAGTCCGGCCTCGAACTGAGACGCTCGACCGGATCCGCCGCTTGCGGGTCGCCCATGTCAAAATGCGTCATCAAAGTTGCCGCCAGATGCCCGCCCGCGGACGACCCAATGACGCCCACGTGGTGAGGCATAATTTTGAACTCGTTCGCGTGCGCCCGCACCCAGCGCACGGCGCGGGCAGCGTCATTGAGCATGGCGGGATGACGATAGCCGTGACTGCCGAGGCGATATTTCAAGACAAAGCAAGTGACGCCATGCTGATTCAACCAGAGCGCGTAGTCATTGCCCTCACGCGAATTAAGATCCTTGTAGGCGCCGCCGGGAAAGATGGCCATGGCCGCGCCGGTGGCGTTGGTCGCATCAGGCAGATAGGCGGTGAGCGTGGGAATGTCATTGGACGACGTACCCAGCGCGCCGGGTGCGCCGCCCGGCCAGAGGGGAACAGGCGTTTGCATTTCAGCGCGGGAAAGCATGAGTGCACCAAACAAAATTACCGAGGCGAAGACCGCCGACATCTGACATTTCCCAAATTGGTTGCGGCCTCCGATCTGCATGCTCCGTTTTCTGTGATTTTCTTCCTGTTCCATACGTTTGCAGGTGTGCTATCAGTCCGTTTTCGATTTTTCGCTGGTACCGGTTGTTTTGTGGGCTTTTGAGGCTCCAAGGTTAACCTCTTGCCCGCGCCGATGTGTCCGGTGCAAAATATTTCCAGCCAGCGTCATTCTTTCTTTATAAACGTCTCCAATCGGTACCCTTTTTGCAAGCCGGTAAGCCATGCTGCTGGTTCCACCCGAAGCCAAGGGTCTTTGCAAGCTGGGTAAATTGGCGGTTTTCAGCAATGCCTAATGCGCCTGAAAAGATTTCGACGGTGAGTGCAACGCTCGCAAGAACTCCACCTGGCAGAAGTTGGTAAATGGTCGGAGCGACAAGATTCGAACCTGTCTATTGGGCGCAAAAATAAGGGGACACCGGGGCATGACGCACAAAGAGACGCACAAAAATCAGCTTCATCCGTTGCCGAAGTAAAGCAAGTCATCATGGCTTGGCCGAAAGAGTTCCGCGGGATAATTCAGGTTGCGCTGAGCCGCAGTTCCGGCGCGACTCAGCTCTGGGGCCGTTAGGCCGTTAGACCTATGAAGACATTTCTCAAAGTGGCGATGTTTGCCATGTGCGCTTTTGGCGGAGCGGTTTTTTCATCACTTGTCGCCATTACTACTTGGGACATTCAGATTGAGCCGAGAGCATTTCAGTGTAACGATAGTTGCGGCTGGTTGTTTGCCATCGGTTTGCCCGCGCTCAATCTTCCGGCAAGGTGCGATACCAGGAAAAATATAGAACCAGACAACAGACGGTAAATATGGCCGCGCAAATTGTTCCTTCGAAATTCCAGTGACCGAGAAAATAGACTGGTGCCATGTAAAGCGTAAATGAGGCGACCAGGCCGAGCGCGACATTAACCAGGATCAACGGCACGGGTATCGCGGAGGCCATTTTCAGGCCCGCCTGCCGCGCTTGGGCCGCCGCCGCTTGCCACAAGCCAAACGGACGCACGCGGGCGTAAAACGCGGCGGAGGTTTCCGGTTCGATTGGCGGCGTCAGCAGCGAGACCGCAATACACGCCAGCGTGGAGGTGGCGAGCGTGGCATAGGTGTAGTAATTATCCGGCCATGCCTTGAGAAAACATCCCTCCGGACAAAAGGCGCGCACCAGCATGGCCAGTGATGGCACCAGGCTGCACAAACAGCCGGCGGCAAAACCCCAGCCGTTCATGCGTCCCCAATACCAGCGAAATGCCAAGGGCACCACAAAACAGGTTAGCAATCCGCCGAGCATCCAGCCCCAGATCACGTTGAGCGCGCTGCCGCCGCCGTGGGCCTGGGATTCCACCATGGCGTAGCCGACCAAGGCCGCCAGCAGTGCCAGGCCGCCGGTCACCAGATAGCTGACCCGGACCAGTTTATGGTCGTCGTCCTTCACCTGTGGGGCCAGCAAGGGTTGGTAGAGATCACGCACGATAATCGAGGCGCAGGCATTGATTTCGGAACAGAAACTTGTCATGAACGAGGCGGATAATCCCGCCACCACCAAACCCAGCAAACCCGGCCGCAGCAGGCCCGACTGGAGAAATTTTGGCATCACGCATTCCGGATCATGGCTGATTTCTGACGAATACAGCGCATAACCGAGATAGCACAGCCCGGCGGTCATGATCCAGCGCGGAAACCCGAGAAACTGCCAGAGCGCGGCCAGTTTCGCCGCTTCCTTGGTGTTGGTCGCGGCGAGGAAGCGCTGCTCGCCATAGCGTCCACCAGCACCCCCAACACAACCGATTATTCCGACGATGGAAAAGGCCAGGGTCGCCCCGATGAAATCCTGCCAGCCTCTATATCCGGCAGCCGCCGCGAACATGCCGATTTTCGGTGTGGCTTCCGGCATCAGGGATTTCCAGTAGTCCGCCGTGACCGCTCCGGCGCCGGTGCCGTGCCCGACGGCAGCGTGGATTTGGCTGGCTGAATACTGCCCGTAACACACGAAGCCAACGATGAAGGCCACCGCGAACAACACCACGGTTTGCAAAAACTCGCTGAAAATCACCCCCTTGAATCCACCGAACAACACATACACGCTGGTGAGCAGCACGATGCCCAGCGCCACGCCGTGGCTCGCCGCATTGGACAGCCCAAAAACTGCGGCAAACTTATGGACGATGATGTAGGACATGCATAGTGAGGCCACGGAAAATAGCGTGATCATGAACGCGAAGCTTGTGCGCGCCCATTGCGCGCCCCGCCCAACCCCGAAACGTGTTTTGTTAAGTTCCGCAGAGGTCATCCCGCCGCAGCGACGGATCCAGATGCCCGAATACGCCATCAGAAAAATGGCGTTGGGCATCCACCATACCAGCGTCACCCAAAACGACTTCATTCCCAGCACCATCAGGATGGCTAGGTTCCACACCGTGCCATTGATTGAGAAGTTGGTCGAGGCCCCGGAGGCGGCCAGCATCCACCATTTATTCTCCGCCCCGAGAAAATAGGATTTGGAACTCACGGCGCTCTTGCGCGAAAACCTGAATCCCGTGCCCACGATGAGCAC
>Ga0265327_10004148_pt1 | contig 13077 bp, 18 predicted proteins | sample 41621metaG_FD_202089 | JGI IMG/M metagenome (GOLD analysis project Ga0265327, IMG submission 202089) | Rhizosphere microbial communities from Carex aquatilis grown in University of Washington, Seatle, WA, United States - 4-16-21 metaG | ecosystem: Host-associated > Plants > Roots > Rhizosphere...
CTTAGGAGATTTACCTGCCTTAGTCCAATATGCTGGCGTAAGCTTTAAAGTCTCAAACAGCAACTTCTTCTTTTGAGGAGCACTCTTAGGATTAAAGTCGGTTACATTATATGCAGCTAACTTCTCATGTAACGGCGGTAACAACTCTTCATACTTCTTCACATACATATCCGTTATCTTCTGCATTAGCTCCACATCGATAGGCATTCCAGTGATCTCCATATCCAATATGTAGTTGGACAATGGTAAATACACATCTCTATAAAACGGCCATGTTTCAGCAGGGAACTGAGCTCTCATGTTTAGACAGGCCTCCCTATGAGAAACGGCATCTCCAGCGCAGTAGTAATAAAACGTAAGAGGATCGATAAACTTGAGTTTACTCATCTCAGTCTTATCTAACTTGTGCTTTCTAAGCGCTTGGTTCAACCATACGTAGTATGGTTCGTACTTGGTAAACCGTTTGATGCCAGTTTCCAGGCCTTTGCCCCATGAACTGTTTATGAACGACACAGCCTTCATACCATCAAAGCCCAGTGTTTCGTCAGCTAAGTTGAACCCTCGGATGGTTAACCTCTCATCATCAGCACGTATATTCCATCCGAGCCTGTCAGCTTTGGAGTGCTCCAACAAAGGCTTTAATGTATTCAATAGCTCTCTGTTCTCATGTATACCATCATCTGAGATGTTGAGCACGATCCCCAAATCCTTCTCACAGCTATACTGGGCAGTAAAAACAACCTCATCATCTGTAAACTTCTTACCTAGCCATTCAAGGTCATAGCCTACTGACAACATGCCTTTGTCTATGTAATTGTTTATGATGTCCTGGCTGTCTTTAACTTTATCCACTACTACATACTTGAACGGATCATACACCAATGTCCCAGAGAACATTCTGTAGGCCATCTCGAATATCTCTATAAACTCACCACGCTTGGTTGGATCTTGGTTTAAAATCGTACCCGGGCTGTGGTTCGCAAGTAACTTGCAGCCGTAAGGACAATCTATAACCTCACCAATATAGTCAGATACTCCCATCTGGGACTTCATGACTCGTTTAAATGCCTCCGCACCCAAAGGGATGATAAGTTTAGGCTGAACGTGCTCAATCTCAGCTTCCAGGCACTCCCAGCACTCCGCAATGTCTTCCCTGGTAGGCTTGGTCTTTGTGCCTATTCCGAACTTGACCATAGTGGTTAACCACACAGTGTCAAACGGTATACCAGCCTTCTCTAAGGCCATAAGCAGCTCTTCACCAGACTCACTCGCGCTGTACAAACTGTAGTTCTTCACATCCTCAGCTGGAGGATAAGCTCCCACAACCATAATGTTTGGAAGCCTACCGTCCTCTAACTTGTTATAATTCGGACCTAACCACACTCTACCTCGTATGTGTTCAGACCCTTCAATAATCTTTCTTATCTTGGGTTGCTCTTCCACAACCACTTTCGTCTTTTTAGGCTTTTTAATTACACTCACGATTCCTTTCCTCCAGGTATTTTAAATAATCTACAACCTCTTCGGACCCCATAGTCGCAGCCTCTAATCCCTTCTCCATTTCTCTAAAGACCCAATGTCTAGTACGATTAAGTTCATCTCCAGGTACTGGCCTGCGACTATCCTCATCTGTTATGTGAGTGAAATGTTGTAATGCCTTGGGGCTACCGGCTACGTAGACAACATGTGCGCATTGAAACATGAAGCGCGTTATTTCATTGTGGATATGTCCTTCTATCAACATTGACTTATAAAGTTCTAACCTTGTTGTTCTAGGAAGCATTATTCAACTCCCTGGTTACTACCGACAATACATGAGTTCTGGATAAGCTAGGTTGGTCTTCAGTAACAAATGAGCCGTCCAGATCTAATGTAAACTTAGTAAAGCTTAGGGTATCGGGGACCATTGAATTATCTTTAGCCAGATACGTGCACGGCCCCATATAACCATTGATAACGCTCCACATGGTGGTACGGTTAGCAAAAGCGATGACTTTAGGATTATAAGTCATTACTTAGCTCCAGCATGCAGAAATATGCTCGACTGACCATTAACTGGAGGAAGTTTAGATATAGGCTTAATAGCAGGTGCTGCAGTAGGGTTAGACCGAGGTTTTGATTTCTCGTTCTTCTGCTGCTTACTGATCTGCATCTGGCGTACCAGGGCTATCTCCTGCTCATCCTGTCCGAAGCTCATCTTTGCGAAGTCGGCGACGTAGTCGAATTCGAAGTTTTTGGCATGCCTTACCTTGAGGGAGAATATGCAGGCGAGGTCGGACTTAGGATTATCTCTACCTACACCAATACACATAACACACGGACGTATAATACCCTTAAAGCCTGTTATTTCGTTGTTAGTAAACGTTCTAGCCATCTTGCCACCAGCCTGATGGATAACCCATAAACCAAAGGTATGCTCGCCAAGTAGTTTGTGGTTAGCTAGCAGGTTGCACTCAATCGTTATTACTTTGTACTTATTCCACTCAGCATCCTGATCCGTGTTATTAGGTTCGAGAAAATCCATCTGGTCAATAATCACCATGTCTGGAATGAACTTCTCTGTCTCTACAAACTTATCTAAGTATCGTTTGATAGCCTCACATGACATGGGACACAGTTCTCGAATATCTGCTACCCGTAAGCTATCAATCAAGAATTTATCCTCGATAGAGCTCATCTCCCCAAACTTTTGCTTCAATAGCATTAGCTCAGAGGGATCACGTCTATATAGCTTGGAGTATTCGAGTTTAAAGTGTTTTGCGTAAAATCTATTGGTGATGTTTTCGCCGTTTTCTTCCAAGCTTAAATAAAGCACCTTATTGCCTAATATGGCATTTGCGTGTGCTATAGAAGTTGCAAGAGTAGTCTTTCCTCCACCAGAGTGACCCAGAATGAGGCCGTACTCCTGTTTAGATATACCAAAGGCAACCTCATCAATCTGCCTGAATCCAGTTGGAAGAACACCTAGCAGTTCAGAGCGTTCATACACCTGACAAAACGGAGAATATACCTTGGTGTTCTCTTCTGGTTTTCCCGAGGCGGAAGAAAAGTTAATCTTTGCTAATGCCTGCTGTAAGGCAGTAAGCGTCCCAATATCTTTACGCACAGACAGCTTTAGATAGCGTTTTCTATCTATGAAGCTTTGCACGTATTGAGAGTAATACTCAGGATTAAGCTCACCGGAATACATAAAAGACACTAACTGTCCTATAGACTCCTGCTGACTCACCGGTAGCTTATTGGACTCCAAACGCTTCTTTACGTTCAGTATGAACAAACTGCTGTCTATAGGTGCCTCGTTAATAGTCGTAATGATGTCTACGAACTGTTCATAAATCTGAATGCCTTCAAAGTCTTCTGATTTCAAACCTACTGCCTTGGCTGTGTCGAACACTTCCTTCGAGCGTGCTAGATGTTTAATTAGGCCTTCTACAAAATCAGCGTCGTCTAGTAACGCCAAGTCAGCTGTTGTTTTTGATTCTTTCATACGGTAGTCCTTTACTGATTAGAAACTCTTCCAACTCTGGGGAGTATTCAGCTTTAGCAGCTTTAATATATTTCGAGATAATTTTTTGTAAAGGTTCCTCAGTAGCTAGGATACGAAACCAAGAGCTAAATTCTACATGCTCGGAGGTTATAGCCTCTTCTGTGGTATACCCCTTGTTTAGCATGATGGCCAAGTACTTAACATTCGTCTCAAACGTCCCTTCGTAGGATACATTTTTAGTCTCCATAAGTTTTTTATAATTTTTTTCTGAGTAGCTGTTATGCAAGCAGGTTGGGTAAAACTTACCTGCATACTTGGCCTGTGCTTTTACATAAGTACAGGGGTCGGCATCCAGCCTAGCACACACCACGGCAGCAGCCTGAAAATCCTTATGACTTCCAGGACTGGTACGATAGTGAGGCTTCTTGAGGCGCATAGTCTCAATGAACCAGTATTTTATTTCTTCCGTTAATTGTTCTAGGTCTTGCGACATAAGTGTACGATCTTTTCTTGAATTAAGGCTGCCATTGCAGCGCCAGAAAATAATCTAGAGTTGTCTCCCATATAGGAAGGACAATCAAACCAAGCTGGGTGTTTTCTTAGTACGGATAGCCAACAATCCTTAGTTTCTTCACATAACTTATCACTTACCTCTATCATTTTTTTATATTTTTGAGTATCAAATATGTTGCTCAACTTGCAGTATCTCCTTAAATCTCTCGGTTGTTATGTCATCAGGGGATGCAGCACCATACTTTCGAAGATCTATAGATATACATTTACGTGAATTTGCTTGGAACTTACGTTGCAGCTCTAGCGCCTTATACTGGGTACTGTCCTCTCCATCCAACACTAATACAATCTTCTTCCACTCCTGTATGATCTGTTCCTGCTTTTCAGATATACATTTACCTAAGGTGGCTACAGCATTCGGAAGCTTCAATGCTTTCTTAACTCCTTCAACTACAATAACTTCATCATACTGCTTCGCCTTGTCATAGTTGAATACGTACTCGGATTTCTTGAATACATGGAAGTATCTAAACTTACCCATCTTATCGCCGTGTCTAGTGCCTGGTATAAACCTACATTGCCAGCCGACCAGTGTACCATTAAATACAACCGGAAATATCAATGAATCAGAGGTAAGTACTTTACCTCCAGAATCAAACAATATCTCCATGCCGCCTTCGTATGGAATATAGCCTATCTTATAATCATCCCAGAGATTTTGTAGATCTGTTAGATGATCTTTGGCTAAGAACTGTACTGCTGGATGTGCTGCTCCTAACGTATTAATAGGATGATATATTCTGAATGGAAGGTGCCTAGACATGGGATGAGGTTTCTCCTCTTCTTCCACATCTATAGCTAGATTCATCTGGTCGGGCTTAAACCCTAATAGATCTTCTAGTGTAAGACGGATACCACAAATGAAGCATTGTGAAGTAGCGTTACCGGGCTTGTAATACCTTCGTCTATGTTTTGCGTCTTTTGGAGTACATGTAGGACACGGCATAGCATAATAACCATTATTAGACTTTGTTACTTTGCCGTATCTTTCTTTTAACTCTTTTACTATGTCTGTCATGGTCCAAACTCCTTTATTAGTGTGCGTTTTACAGTCCATGGAAAGACCTCATCAAATATCACATACACAGGGGCGATATCTAAAAGACCATTGTCCGGAAGATTCTCCCAGTCTGATAACCTTAGATGATCGGTTAGCCTTTGTTTAAAGATGTCAGTTGTACCCAGTACAGTAATGTTTTCTCGGCCTTGAAGAAATTTAATATTCATAACGTCTTCACCTTCTTTACAGGGTTCCAATCTATCTGGTCTGGTGTATCTACCATACTGACCTGCCAACCTTGCTTCTCATAATACGCTATACGCTTCTGCGCCATAGCTTGAAGCTGAGGATCGTGGTCGTCTAGGAAGTCGATAAGTACAAAATGTGTCTTTGGAGAAACACCTAATTTCTTTTGAGATGCTTCGGGTAATGTGCGGCTACCTCGATAAGCCTCCTGCAATACCTCTACCTCAGAAGACCCTGAAGCTGTCTGAACTACTACTCTAACGTTAGGTATATCCGCACCAGCACGCATTGCGTCAGTACAGATTAAATGATTAAACTCTCCTCTCCCAAAGGCATCGATTGTCTCTGTTTGTTGTTTTGCTGTCATAGCAAAGCTACCTACAGCCTTCTTACTCGACTGGCGGTGTACATACCTGGTTCCAACAGGCATATTCTTATATACCTCTACAAGATGGTCTAGATGGTCAACGAACCAAATAGCTTGCCACTCTTGAGGAACGAGAGCTGCCACACGGCCTATCAATTGATTTCTAGGTGTATATTTTTTGACTAAATGTTCTAGCTTCTTGTCGAACGAGTTGTAACTACTGACACTGAGATTAGGTACTCTTAAAACATATACGAAACCAGGAACCACAGCACCAACATCTTCGGCTTGCTCGTAATCTACGTAGATAAGCCTCTCGCCAAATATACCCTTTAGTAATTTTCCACTATTGTTAAACATGCCTTCTGGAGTAGCGGAATACCCAAAAATCCTTTTAGGTCTCATCTGACTTAAAGCATTTTGAAAGGAATTGGACGAGGCCGATTGCATTTCATCGACCAGCAGCATTTCACATTTCTCTAGCGCGGCGTTCTCTAGACTGGCAAAAGTACTAATTGTAATATCTGTACTGATGTCATTATACCCTGCCCCTATGCGCCCTATGTGTTTATTTTTGAACGTTTCTTGAAACTTTTTATAAGTCTGTATAGCTACTTGCTTTAAAGGTATACATAGGATTGTATTTAACGAATCCCACGCCGCATACGTCACCATCTGTAGATGCGTCTTTCCCCATCCTCCCGTAGCTTCTGCCAGACCGGAAGACTGCATACCCTTGCTGATGAAATTAGCTACATGCTCTACCTGATGTGATCGAAGACCTATTGTACGCACCAACTCCCAGTTAGGAACAGGCATAGGTGAACGTCTGTCGATCACTGAAACTTGACAATGGTTTTTATGTGCCAACTCGACCAGTTTGTCAAAAAATCCTGGTAATGTATACAACCCCTTGTCATCCAACCGATATAATAGCTTCTCTTTAAAGACTACCTCTTTTCGATAGTTCCTTAACTCCATAGTGCGTTCAGAGTACTTTAGGTACTTTATTAAAAACGGCTCTATAGGTGATAAGTAAATCATACCATCTAATCTTGTGATCGTTAACATATTACCCTCCTAGACCTTATAGGTCTCTCTATGAAATTTTTTACACATACCTCGTGTCACGTATGACTGAGGTATGTGTAAATGGTCGGCAGCTTACTGATCCTTAACTACGCCTTCTTTATTGAAGTAGTCGTTAAGCTTCCCCTGACCGTGAACCAAGGAAGCGTCACTAGCCACCTTCGCTACGGCGTTAATGGTATCCTTTTGCTTAAATATGCCTAGATAGGCTATTGCTGCTGTTAGAATGCCCAATCCAATATATAGGGTTTTGTTATCTTCTGGCTCATTTTGCTGTTGCTGTGTCATCGTTGCATACCTCTGTTGTTACAAACGCTACTCGAAGATCCGAATGATCTGCCAGTCCGTTAAAGTCTTTTTCCGCATCCCTGTAATTTGTACGAGGTTCAGTCATATCTACCCAGTGTTTTCCACTGATCTTTTGAACAGTGAAATACCTGGTTACCGTTGCCTCATCACTATCACATCCTCGCCAATACTTAACCTTGTTAAAGTAAAGGCGCTGCTCCTGCTCGGTCAGTTGTTTAAATGATTCAAATGTCATTTTTACCTCCGAATAAGGGGGTAGTTGACGTATATATCAACTACCCCCAGTTTAATTACCGCAGAGAGAGGCAGCAGGTCTTAGGAGCACCACTAGACTTCTTGGCGGAAGCTTTTTTAGGCTTTGCTTTAGAAGTTGTAGGTTTAACTGCTTTAGTTGTCTTGGTTGCTTTTTTCTTGGTTGTCATTTGTTTGTTTCCTTGGTTTTGTTCTGGGTTATCCCAGGTCTATTACGTTGTCTACTGCGTCTTGTAAGGCTGGATCGTGATCTATGATTAACAGCTGCTTAAGATGTGAATCCGTCTTAAGATCTCTAATCAAATCAAAATACAGCTCTCGATTATCACTATCTAGGTGTGTCGTTCCTTCATCGAATATGGCGAATGGGAAGTTAGTTCCAAACATGCTGTGTAAGGCTAACCGCAAACACAAGCCCACGATCATGCGTTGCCCGCCTGAGGCCCTATCTACACGCTTTCCTGTAGCATCTAAGATATCTACTGAGAAGTTACTGGTAATAGTGGCTGTGTAGGGAATTGAGAAACGTTGAAGGTAAGAAGACAAGTGCTCCTCTACGGTTCCTGCATAGCTCTGAATAAGTTTCCTAGGAAACTCGTTAGTATGTAATCCCTCATATATAGTGGTTAGTTTGTTGATATAGTTAGAACGCTTGGCGTTATATACCTCAGCTTCTTCTGACTGTTTTATACGGCTCTCTAGGTGTTTTATGAATACTTCAGCCGACTGAAGCTTATTGTTCTCCGAGGATATCCCATTCTTTAGGTCATATACATATTTAAGCGTAGTATTCAAAGCTTCCAGTTCTTCTCCAGGTGTTTTATACGTATCGGAGCTGTAATCTACCTGTGCTTGATATTTCTGCAAGTCGTTAAGCTTCGTCTGAAGTTCTGCCTGCTCTTCGATCATCTCTTTAAGCTCTGAGCACTTCTGATTATAAGTAGCTATTGCTTCGTCATATTGTGCCAGATCACCTACCGGAGGTAGTGCTTTATATCTATCGATAGCTGATTGTACGAGTTTAAGATTATGATCTGCTGTCTCAAATGCTTTATGTATTCGTTGAACGTCAGACAATCTAGCTTGGTCTATCTTAAGATTCTCTCGAAGAGCCCTACTCTCAGCACTCTTCAGCTTAATCTCGTTATCCGTATGCTGCTTTAACTCCAACAAGTTGTGAATTTCTCCACCGCAGGTAGGGCAGGTAGCCTTACCGTCGAACGCTTTATACTTATTAGCGGTACTTTGAAGTTGTGCTAACTCACTATCTATTACTGCAATCTTGTTGGATGTAGATGTTATAGCTTCGGCTATATCGTTTAAACTGTCCAATGAAGGGTCTATGACATCTTCATGCCTGCTGTCATACTCAGCCTGCGCTGCCGCAAGTCTCGGTACGAGCTGCTCTTTTTCCTGCCATAGCTTTTGGTTAGCAGCCAGAGTCGCCCTTACGTTCATGAAGTCGTTTATAGGAATAACATCTAACTTTGCTCGTAATTCACGTATGGCGGTTTCATTGGCCTGATATGCGGGAGTAGCTTTCGCAATATCGTCCATCAGATCTGGAAAGGTTCTTCTGGCCTCTACGATTGCCTTAACCTTCTGTAATCGCACTTGAATAGCTACCTCATCGAACGTCTGCAGCAGCTTCGATAATCTGGTCAGCTCTTCATTAACACGATCGCGAGACGCATGAACCACAGATAGCTCTGATTTAAGTGCGTCTATGCTCTCCGTATGCTGCTCAGGAGGAGCAGTCTTTATATACTTATTCCATATAGTATCTCGAACCTTTATGGTGTTTGGAACGAGAAATACCTTTTGAAAGATCTTTTCTCTAACTGCCTGATCACCATCGAATAACAGAGGTATCTCTCCTTGGTGCGCGCATATGACGTTCTTGAATAAGATTGGGTTTATCTTAATCAATGAACTCCATAACTCAGCTATCTCAGAAGACTTTTTATAGGTCTTACCGTCATACTTAAGGATAGCCTTTGTCTCATGTAGGTGACGTTCAATGGAGACTTCTTTACCGTTCAACAGGAATGTACCAGAAACGCTTCCGGTTGAGGCATTTACATTGATAGCGCTTTCCTTGGTTCCGAACAGGTCTCCAGTAATAAGGAACTGAATAGCTTCGATGATGGAGGACTTTCCCTTACCGTTTCTACCTACAATTCCTGTTACGCCTTGCTTAAACTGCAGCTCTAACTTCTTATGTATTCTAAAGTTATTAAGCTTCAACGAGGTCAAAATCATGCTCTTTTACCTCCCGTACAGCACCATCAAATAAATTTTCTTTGATGAAGCGATTTCTAATCTTCATGAAAGCCTTCTTTTGAATCTGTCTGACTCTTTCACGAGTAACGCCTATCGAATCTCCCACTATTTGTAATGTAGTAGGTTCACACTTTCCTAACCCAAACCTGCGGTATATGACATTCCGCTCCCGGTCGGTAAGTTCCGTTTGTATAAACTTCAGCAGGGCGTCGTAGTCTTGTACCTTGTCTAACTCCACACCAGGATATACGGTGTTTGGATCTTCAGGATTTACGAAGTCAGCTATACTTCCATCCTCTATCCACTCATCTGCAATTCGGACGGGAGCCTTGGCTGATTCAAGGATACTGACAATTACAGGTATATGCATTCCTGTCAGCCTGGCTATCTCTTTAGCTGATAGTTCACTACCAAACTCCTCGAGATACTTTTGTCTAAGTTTATTAATCCTAACTAACTTTTGTCTATACTCGGATGGGTATATGACCGGCGATACAGTATTATTTATATGTATACGTATGTACTTCTTGATCCACCAAGCAGCAAAGGTTGAAAACTTATTACCTGTGTGCTTCGATGGATCGTAACGCCTTGCCGCATGGACTAGTCCTAGGTTGCCTGCCGCTATGGCATCTGACATACCCTTAGTCTGCTCTTGATACTGCTTAGCTATTGTCACGACTAACTTAAGGTTAGCTGTGATCATGTGGCTTATAGCCTGCTCATCACCATTATTGCAACGCATGCCTAATGCGCGTTCTTCGTCGGGTGTGACTCTTGGAAAGTTGTCCAAGCTATCTAGATACTTTGTCACCCCATCATAATATTCACTCATCTTGAATCCTCTAAATACTTTAGTTTGAATCCATCCAGTATTGTCTCAGGAGGATCTGTTGTTATTAATTGATAAGCTAGGTTATATAGCTCATCATCAGGAAAAACCTCTCTTAAGACAGTACTGACACGGTCGGTACTACCCACCTCTGATCGAATATCTTCTGAAGTTGACCCTGCCTTATCCAATACTTGTAAGGTCTTAACAATAGCGAACTTATAGAAGTCTGATATCTTTGCAAGAAGAGCCTTGCTCGTCTTGTTGTAACTGACCACCAATAGAGGCTTTAACTTGTCATCTTTGGCTGCATCCTTTATTTCGGTCAATCTGTTTACGGCGTCATCAATTTCTAGACGTACGTACTGCCTGGGTAACTCATACGTAAGGCGTGTTAAATCCTTTCCGTCGAAATACAGCATACAGTCTGTACGAACCTCATCCATCTTAACGACACCCAGGCTACCGCAGTAACCCGCGTAAACTTCCTTGGTCTTTCCGTCTTTAGATATAAGAAGTGTGGTTTCTGTTGGTTTATGAATATCACCCATTATGAAACCCTTAAAGGACTCGAACTGATTATCCAGGTCTAATTTCTTCAACTCCAGTTTCTTCTTTTCCTCGCAGAAGGGCCACAGTTCAGGAGCTTGACCGTGTAAAAACACCCATTCAATAGTATTGGCTGGTCGTCCCTCCAGCAGAGTCTGTATTGTCGACATAACCACAGCTGGATCATCATTGTAATCTGCACCTATAATGCTTTTACACATAGAGCCGGATACAAACTTATTAACGTTTGTAGCCCAACTATGCTCATTGATGCGTTTATCATGATCACCAGATATGGCTACAGGGGTTACCTTGGCTTTCCATAGTCTATCCATCTCGTCAGAGACAAACGCAACCAGGTCAGCGTGAGGACGCATCTGGTCATAAAGATCACCACACACTACAAAGTACCTAACCTTCTTCTCGATGGCGGTAGATACAGCATTATGTAACAGTGTCCTAAGGTCGTGCTCAAGTTCTGGAATATTATACAGCTTCGCACCTATATGAGTGTCTGCAACAGCTATGAAGGAGTTGGTCATACTGTACCGATCTCCCAGCTACCATTAACCACCTTCTCCGCCAGTATGAACTCCAGAATCTTCTTTTCCGCCTCGATGATCTTAGTGCGTATCAGACTGGTAATAATAACCTGGAAGTAATGGCCTCCATGGGTACGCATGCAATCCACAGTAAAGTCGTACTTATTCTTGAATGAAGCTTTTAGAAACTTCTTAAGCTTCTCGCAAGCAGCAATAAAAACTTCGTAGTCTGTAGGTCTGACAGCTATACATGTCTCCCAGTACTGAGTTTCTGCGTTATACTCTATCTCGGTAACGCGATGTACCTCTTTCTTACCATCCAAACTATCCATAAAATCTGAGCCTATGCCTTCGACTGTTCCATCTGGAGATATAAATACCTTAGATTTCAAGGCTCTGCCCCTCCTCTTGCTCTGGAAGATATTCATCTGTATAGCTTCTACTATTCTCATCTGGAGCACCCATCAGTGCTTCCAGCTTTTTGGTGATCTCTGTGCAAGTAGAACCTCCACCTGCTACATCTTTAATCACTACATCCCCTCTAGGGGTTATCTCTAACTTAATACTATGCGACATAACTACATGTCTCCGTTATTACGTTGTTTACACTGTCTACTTTAAACCTCACCTTTGAGCTGTGTTTCTTCCTGCTTCCATTCACGTATGTTACGTACTGCAACGACGCGTTTAAGTAAGCAGGGTCACTGTCATCAGCCACTATACTGCTTTCAGGTACATGAAGCTGGTCTGGCTTTGGATCATCCAGGTTATAGTAATGACTCTGTATGTTCATTGCTACTATGCCTGGAGATACGTTACGTGTGGGCGATCTCAATTTCCACCCCTCCGTTTTCAAGGTTCTTCACAACCATATCGTAACCGTTTTCTTCTGCATACTGCTCGATTTCGATTCGCTTCGTAGCTACTTTAAGGCGACTGAAACCCACACCTAACGAGCGCTCCACAGAGCCTCCAAAAGTATCTGAAAAGAGTTCGTAAACTCCATTAGAATCTTCAATGCCTACATCGTAGGCGTTGGGGCCTACTTCAGGATTTACAGCAGCTCGGGTATACACTTTGGTATCGTGGTTGTTATATGATCGTAGCTTCGAATTGTTTGTTAGTTGCCAGCCAAGCTCATTGAACCCTTTACTTAACGCTTTAAGGTTTTTGAATTGTGATAATATTTTAACTGTGTGACTCATTTTTTAAATACCTCTTCAGGTTGGTCTGTTTCTTTTTTCCATATCTGTAATTTTTTAACCTTTCCTGCATAGTCCATATTCTTTTCTATAGCCGATACAAACTCGGCTGATGAAAGGGTGAAGCGCTTATCGCGGTCTTCCATAATTACATTTCCTTCCTCCAGTGATACAAAATATCCATTCATGAGCTCGCAGAGAGGCATTGTGATGTCGCCTTTTGTCCCTGCTATCAGCAATAGATCATTCACTGGAGGATTCATTTCATTGATTCCCATTTTAGATTTCTAGCTTTCTTAGTGTCTCCCCTGTTTCAGGGTGCTTAGGTAGCTCCACAACAGGCGGT
>Ga0265327_10004150_pt1 | contig 13074 bp, 21 predicted proteins | sample 41621metaG_FD_202089 | JGI IMG/M metagenome (GOLD analysis project Ga0265327, IMG submission 202089) | Rhizosphere microbial communities from Carex aquatilis grown in University of Washington, Seatle, WA, United States - 4-16-21 metaG | ecosystem: Host-associated > Plants > Roots > Rhizosphere...
AACACCTTGGCTTGGAGCAGCGTAGCCGGGAAGTCCGTGAGGACAAAGCCCGCATCAGGTTTGCGCGCGAAGAACCAGCGGCGCAGCAGCGCGAGCGTGGTGGCTTCATCCGTCCCGGCAGGGCCGGGGCGACGCGAAATCTCCGACCCTTTCAGGGTGGTGGGAGAGACGTGCTCAAGATTCAAAGAACGCACCTGGTTCATCAGGTTTTCAGGACGAAAATCAGCTGAACCGAGGAGAAGGAGCTTGGTTTTGGCGGGAGGGCCGAAACGCGAAAAGAGGTCGTTGATGCCTGCCATCGAGGCCAGAGTAAAGAACTAAAGCGCCCAGTGGCGGACCGCCCATGAAATGATGCCGATGAGGGCGATCGTTCCCAGCGCAAGCCACAGCGTGCCAACGGTTTTCATATCCGCGGCCTCGCCGATCGCGCCGGCCATATTCGGGTTGCGGGCGCGGATGCGGCCCTTCTTGAGGAAACCGTCGTAGTGACGCTGCAAAAGGAAGGTTTCGATCTGGCGCATAGTGTCCAGAATGACACCCACCGTGATGAGCATGCCGGTGCCGCCGAAGAAAATGCTGATACGCTGCGGGACGTTAAGCCAGTGCAGCATCAGGTCGGGCATGACGGCGATGACCGTGAGGAAGATGGCGCCGGCCAAGGTCAGCCGCGTCATGATGAAGTCGAGGAACTGCGCGGTCGGCTCGCCGGGACGCACGCCCGGGACATAGCCGCCGTATTTCTTCAGGTCATCGGCGATCTGGATCGGCTTGAACATGACCGACACCCAGAAGTAGCTGAAGAAAAGGATCAGGATCGTGTAGCAGAGATAATACGGCCAGCGGCCGCGCATGAAATCCTCGGCGAGGTCGCGGAGGAACTTGATGTCCCAGGCCGAGCCCGCCACGCGGAAGATCGTCTGCGGGAACAGCATGATCGAACTGGCGAAGATGACGGGCATGACGCCCGAGTAGTTCACCTTGAGGGGCAGGAAGGAGCTTTGGCCGCCCATGACCTTGTTGCCGACGACGCGCTTGGCGTATTGGACGGGAATCTTTCGCTGGCCCTGCACTACCATGATGATGCCCATGGTCACGGCGAAGAAGAGGCCGACCATGATGATGGCCTGCGGGAGGCCGAGGCCCGCGCCGGTGCCGACGGGGCGGAAGAAAAGCTGGTAGGTCTGGCGGGCGGCGCCGGGGAGGTCGGCGAGGATGCCGACGGTGATCAGCAGGGACACACCGTTGCCGATGCCGCGCTGGGTGATCTGTTCACCCAGCCACATCAGCAGCATGGTGGCCGCCGTGAGGAAGATGACCGACGTGATGAGGAAGGACATCTTGCCCACCATCACGATCGGGCCGTAGACGTTCACGTCGTAGCCCGGGAACATGCGGTCCGGATGCTCGAGGGACAGAATGAGCATCGTGCCCTGGATGACGCACAGGATGAGAGTGGCGTAGCGGGTATACTGCGTGAGCTTCTGGCGACCAACATCGCCTTCCTGCTGCAGGCGGCTCAGCGACGGCACGACCGCCGTCATGAGCTGGAAGATGATGGACGCGCTGATATACGGCATGATGCCGAGCGCGCCCACCGCGCCCTTGAGCAAGGCGCCACCGGTGAACATGCCGAGGATGCCGACAAGGGCGCCGCCGCCGGTGGCGGTCTGGTCCTCGAAGAACTTCTGCAGCGGGTGCGGGTCGAGACCCGGCAGCACGATTTGCGCGGCGACGCGGGCCACGAAGAGCAGCGCCAGCGTGTAGAGAATCCGCGAGCGCAGCTCGGGGATCTTCATCGAGTTCGTGAAGGCGGAAATCATCGGAATATTTTCGAATTTCGATTTTCGATTCTCGATTACGCGGATTTCGACCGGTGCGGGGGCAGCAATCGAAAATCGAAATTCGAAAATCGAAAATTAGTTAGCCGACGATGGCCTGGCCGCCGGCCTTCTCGATCTTGGCCTTCGCCGATTCCGAGAACTTGGCCGCGGTGACCTTCAAGGCGCGCGTGACTTCGCCGTCGCCGAGAATCTTGACCGTCTTCTCACCGCCGCGGATCAGGCCGCTGGCCGCCAGCACGCCGGCGTCGACGTCGGTGACCTTGGCGTCGAGGGACGCGAGGTCGCCGACGTTGAGGACGGCGATCTCGGTGCGGTGATTGTAATTGTTGAAGCCGCGGTGCGGGAGCTTGCGGTAGAGCGGCATCTGGCCGCCTTCGAAGCCGGGACGGATGCTGCTGCCGGAGCGGGCGCTCTGGCCCTTGCCACCGCGACCGGAGGTCTTGCCGTGGCCGCCGCCTTCGCCGCAGCCGACGCGCTTCTTGCGGTGAATGGCACCGGCGACGTTCTTGAGTTCGTGAAGTTTCATGATGATTCCTGGGAGGGGGCGCCCCACCCCGCCGGTGGCGGAGCAGGACTCGGATGAAGTGGCTTAGAGCTTGGTGGCGTCGGTGGCGGTGGTGCGCAGCGTCGTGATGTCCGCCGCCAGGCGCAGCTTGAGGAGCCCGTTGAGCGTGGCGTGCACGACGGCGATGTGGTTGCTGGAACCCATCGACTTCGTGAGCACGTTCTTCACGCCTGCGGCCTCGAGGACGGCGCGGACGGCGCCACCGGCGATGAGGCCGGTGCCGGTCGTGGCGGGACGCAGGAGGACCTTGCCGCCGTCGTATTCGCCGAAGACGTCATGGGGAATGGTGTCGCCCTTGAGCTTGACGCTCACGAGCTTCTTGTGGGCGTTGGCGGTGCCCTTCTTGATGGCGTCGGGGACCTCGTTGGCCTTGCCGTAGCCGATGCCGACCTTGCCCTTGCCGTCGCCGACGACGGCGAGGGCGGAAAAGCTGAAGCGGCGGCCGCCCTTGACGACCTTGGCGCAGCGGTTGATGAAGACGACCTTCTCGATCATCGTCGGGCCGTCACCCTGGTCTTTGTCGCGGTTGTTGCGGTTGCGGTCGTCGCGGCGGAAGCCGCCACCGGGACCATCGCGGCGGGGGCCGCGGTTGCCGCCGGGGCCACCGCGGTTTTCACGCGCGGGCGCGGCCGGCTTGGGCTCGGCGGCGGGCGTGGCGGCGGGGGGCGTGGCGGACTCGGGGGCGGAAGGAGATTCAGTGCTCATGGGCATGGATTAGAACTGGAGGCCACCTTCGCGCGCGGCGTCGGCGAACACTTTGACTTTACCGTGATAAATGGCGCCGTTGCGGTCGAAGACGACCGAAGCGATGCCCGCGGCCTTGGCCTTGGCGGCAAAGGCGACACCGAGGGCCTTGGCCCCGGCGACGTTGGCGGCGACCTTCTTCTTGCGCAGCTCGGGAGCGAGCGTGCCGAGGAACACGAGGGTCTTGCCGGCGTCGTCGTCGATCGCCTGCGCGTAGATGTGCTTCGTGGTGAAGCGCACGCTGAGGCGCGGGCGGGCGGCGGTGCCATTGACTTTCTTGCGAATTCTCCACCGGCGTTTCTGGAGGAGCTGGGCTTTGCGAATGGTATTCATGGGTGGCCTTAGGCGACGGTCTTGCCTTCCTTGCGGCGAACGCGTTCGCCGACGATGCGGACGCCCTTGCCCTTGTAGGGCTCCGGCGGGTAGTAGCTGCGGATTTCCGCGGTGACAGCCCCGACGAGCTGCTTGTCCGCGCCCTCGACCTTGACCTTGGTCTGGTCGGTGACGGTGATTTTGATGCCCTCCGGGATGTCCATGAGGATCGGGTGGGAGTAGCCGAGGGCGAGGTCGAGCTGCTTGCCCTTGAGGTTGGCCTTGAAGCCAACGCCCTGGATCTCGAGCTCCTTGACGTAGCCTTCGGTCACGCCCTTGACCATGCCAGCGACGATCGAGCGCGCGGTGCCATACATGGCATTCGCGAAGCGCGTCTCCTCGGTGGGGGCGAAGGTGACTTTCTTGTCGGCCACGGTGACCTTGACGACGTGGGCAAAGGCCTTGGAGACCTTGCCCTTGGGACCCTCGACGAAGACGGTACCGTCGGTGACGGAGACCTTGACCTTGTCGGGAATCGAAACGGGTTGTTTGCCAATACGGCTCATGGTGCGCGGCGGGTTACCAAACGTTGCAAAGCAGTTCACCACCAGCCTTGGAGCGGCGGCAGTCTTGATCCTTCAGGAGGCCCTTCGACGTCGAGAGGATGCTGATCCCGAGGCCGTTGAGGACGCGGGGAATCTCGGTGTAGCCGTAGTAGAGACGGCGGCCGGGCGTGGAAACGCGGACGAGGCCCGTGATGGCGGGCGCGCCGGCGACATACTTCATCGTCACGACGAGGGTCTTGTGGCCCTGGGCGTCGACGCCGTCCTTGTAGTCAGCGACGTAGCCCTCGGACTTGAGGATCGCGGCGATAGACTCGCGGAGTTTGGAGTGCGGGGAAGCGCACTCGGCGAGACCGGCCTTCGACGCATTGCGGAGGCGGGTCAGGAAATCACTGATCGGATCGGTCATGGTGGATGTTGGTGGGACGGTGGCGACGGGTCATATCCGACTCCCGGCGCCGGGAAAGTTTACCAGGAGGACTTGGTGACGCCGGGAATCTTGCCGGCGGCGGCGAGTTCTCGGAAGGTGATGCGGGACACGCCGAACCGGCCGATGTAGGCGCGCGGGCGGCCGCTCATGGAGCAGCGGTTGCGGATGCGAACCTTGGAGGAATTCTTCGGGAGCTTCGCGAGCTTCTTTTGCGCGGCGAAGAACTCGAGGTCGGTGGTGGCCGGGTTGGCCAGGATCGCCTTCAGCTCGGCGCGCTTGACGGCGAACTTGGCGACGAGACGAATGCGCTTCTTATTGCGCTCGATGGCGGAGGTCTTGGGCATGGTGGGCGGAGATCGAGTTAGGCGGCGGTGGTTTTCGGGGCGGCGGCCTCGGTGCGGCGGAAGGGCATGCCGAGCAGGCGGAGCAGCTCGCGGCCCTCGTCGTCGGTGTCGGCCGTGGTGACGATGGTGATGTCGAGGCCCATGGTCTTCTTCACGTTTTCCACCGTGATCTCGGGGAAGATGGTGAAGTCGGTGATGCCGATGTTGTAGTTGCCCTGGCCGTCGAGCTTGGGCGACACGCCGCGGAAGTCGCGGATGGTCGGGAGGGCGACGGCGAGGAGGCGGTAAAGGAACTCCCACATCGCGTTGCCGCGGAGGGTCACGTGGCAGCCGACGACCTGGTTGGGCTTCAGCTTGAAGTTGGCGATGGCCTTGCGCGAGCGCGCCAGCACGGGCTTCTGGCCGGCGATGGTCGTCATGTCGCGCTGGACGTCGGCGATCTGGTTCTTGTCCGCGTCGGCATCGATGCCGGTGTTCAGGTTGATCTTCAGGATCTTCGGGATCTGGTGCTTGTTCTTGTAGCCGCGGCTCTTCACCAGCTCAGGGGCGACCTGTTCGGCGTAGAGTTTTTTGAGAGTGGGAATGTAGCTCATTTTAAGGGCGACCGGATTACCGACCCGGAGGCAGTGAGAAGGAGGAAATGCAGGGAAAAGGGTTCAATCACGCAGGCGCGCGACGGGTTTGGCAAGCCACATCAGGCGGCGGTGGGCTTCTTGCGTTTGCTGGCGTCGAACGTCGCCTGCAGCATGAGGTTGGAGATGTGCACGGAACCCTCGCGCTCGGCGATGGTGCCCTGCGGATGCTCCTGCGACTTCTTGAGGTGGCGCTTGATCATCGCGACGCCCTCGACGCGGGCGCGGGACTTGGCGGCGAGGATCTCGAGGATCTTGCCCGTCTTGCCCTTGTGGGAACCGGCGATGACGACGACGGCGTCGCCGCGTTTGACGTGGAATTTCGTGGCCATGTTAGAGAACCTCCGGAGCGAGCGAAATGATCTTCATGAAGTTCTTGGCGCGCAGCTCGCGGGCGACGGGGCCAAAGATGCGCGTGCCGCGCGGGTTGTTGGTGGCGTCGATCAGGACGATCGCGTTGCTGTCAAAGCGCAGGTAGCTGCCGTCGGCGCGACGGATCGGGGCCTTCGTGCGGACGACGACGGCCTTGGCGACCTCGCCCTTCTTCACGGTGGCCTCGGTGGCGCTCTGCTTGATGTGGACGGTGATGATGTCGCCGACGCCGGCCGTGTCGGTGATCTGGCCCATGCGGGAGATCATGGCGGCTTTGCGGGCACCGGTGTTGTCGGCGACTTCGAGAATGGAACGCAGTTGGATCATGGCGATACTCCGGGGCGGAAGGTGGAAAGGCGTCAGGCCTTGGTAATCTTGGTGGGAACGGTCTCGGCGACATCCTGTTCGGAGATCGCGACGCCGATATCGGCGACGGCGGACTGGACAACGGACACGACGCGCCAGCGCTTCAGGCGGCTGAGCGGGCGGGTCTCCATGACCTCGACCTTGTCGCCGACCTTGGTCTCGTTCTTCTCGTCATGGACGTGGAGGACGGTCTGGCGGTTGACGACCTTGTGGTAGAGCGGGTGCGGGGTCTTGTAGGCGATGGTGACCTTGACGGACTTGTCGCCGGAGCGGCTGGAGACAAATCCGATCTGGGTTTTGCGCGAGTTGCGCGAGCCGGAAGGAACGGTGGACATGGCGGTGAGGGAGTTAGGGCGCGCGCTCAGGCGGCGACGGCGGAGCGTTTCTTTTCGTTGAGGATGGTTTCGAGGCGGGCGACGTCCTTGCGGAGGGTGCGGAGCTCATGGGTCTTCTCGACCTGGCCGGTCTGGCGGCGCATGCGGAGCTGGAGGAGCTGCTCGCGGATTTCGCGGAGCTTCGTGGTGATCTCAGCAGGAGCGAGATCGCGGATTTCTTTGGAAGTCATGACGGGAACGGTTGGAATATTACGCGAAGCCTCAGACGACCGCGCCCTCGCGGGCGATGAAGCGGCAGTGGAAGGGCAGTTTGGCGTCGGCGAGGCGGAAGGCCTCCTTGGCGACGGTGGTGGGAACGCCGGCGAGCTCGAAGAGGACGGCGCCGGGCTTGATGACGGCGACGTAGAACTCAACCGGGCCCTTGCCCTGGCCCATGCGGGTCTCGGCGGGCTTCTTGGTGACGGGCTTGTGCGGGAACACTCGGATCCAGAGCTTGCCCTTGCGCTTGAGGTGGCGCGAGATGGTGACGCGCGCGGCCTCGATCTGCTGGCCGGTCATGGGACCGCGGGTGAGGGACTGCAGGCCGAATTCGCCGAAGGCGAGCGTGTTGCCGCGCTTGGCATTGCCGGCGCGGGAGCCTTTTTGCGATTTGCGGTATTTGGTGCGGGCGGGAGCGAGAGCCATGGGAGGAGAGCTTTCAGCTTTCAGCGATCAGCATTCAGCTGGTGACTGGGAAGCGTCGGGCGGTGTTAAAAGTTGATGGAGTCGAGCGGCTCGGAGCTGGCAGCTGAAGGCTGACGGCTGACCGCTCAGGATCAGTTGTTGTCGGATTCTTTTTTGCAGATCCAGCACTTGACGCCGATCTTGCCGTAGACGGTGTGGGCCTCGAAGAAGCCGTAATCGATGTTCTCGCGCAGGGTGTGCAGCGGGACGCGACCCTTGCGCTGCCACTCGCGGCGGGCGATGTCGGCGCCGCCGAGTCGGCCCGAGCACTGGATGCGGATGCCCTCGGCGCCGAGCGTCATGGCCATTTCCACGGCCTTCTTCATGGCGCGGCGGAAGGCGATGCGGCGCTCGAGCTGGAGCGCGACGTTCTCGGCCACCAGCTGGGCCTCGATCTCGGGCTTCTTCACTTCCTGGATGTCGAGGAGGATTTCCTTGCCGGTGAGCTTCGCGAGCTCGTCCTTGATCTTCTCGATCTCCTGGCCCTTGCGGCCGATGACGATGCCGGGGCGGGCGGTGTAGATCTTGACGCGGACGCGGTTGGACGCGCGCTCGATGAAGATGCGCGGCACGGACGCCTGCTTGAGCTTCTCCATGAGCTTCTCACGGATCACCTGGTCCTCGAGGAGCAGCGCGGGAAAGTCTTTCTTCTTCGCAAACCAGCGGGACTGCCAGTTGCGGCGGACGGCGAGACGGAAGCCGTTGGGATTGGTCTTTTGGCCCATGGTAAAGTTTAGTTGGAGTTGCCGTCGGAGAGGACGATGCGGATGTGGGACATCTTCTTGCGGCGGGGCATCGCGGTGCCGCGGGCGCCGGCCTTGAAGCGCTTGAGGACGGGACCGTTCTCGATGATGGCGAGCTTCACGATCAGGCTGTCGGCGGAGAGGTTGTTGTTGTTCTCGGCGTTCGCGATGGCGCTCTTCAGCGTCTTGGCGATGAGGCGGGCGGACTTGCGCGGGATGAGACCCAGATAGTCGACGGCCTCCGGGGCCTTGCGACCCTGGATGGTGTTGGCCACTTCGCGCATCTTCTTGGGCGACATGCGCGCGTAGCGGGTGAGAGCTTGGACTTCCATGATGGTTTAGATTCCGGTGAGGGCGGCAGCAGGCCCGCGGGTGCGGTCCCCTGCCCTTTCGGGTGGTGAGTTGGTGTGGTTAAAGCGGTTTAGATTTCCTTGCGCGTCATGCCGCCGTGCGACTTGAAGATGCGCGTCGGGGCGAACTCGCCGAGCTTGTGGCCGACCATGTTCTCGGTGACGTAGACGGCGATGAAGACCTTGCCGTTGTGGACGCTGAACGTGTGGCCGACGAAGTCGGGCGTGATCGTCGAGCGGCGGGACCAGGTCTGGATGGGTTTCTTGACGCCGGTCTTGGTGGCCTTCTCGATTTTCTCGAGCAGGTGGTAGTCGACGAAGAAGCCTTTTTTGATGGAACGTGCCATGGTGCGAAAGGGGCGGGGTTACTTCTTGCCGCGCGGTTTGCGGCCGTTGTGGTGGACGAGAATCATGCTGGTCGAGAGCTTCGACCGGCGGCGGGTGACGTAGCCCTTGGCGAGCTGGCCCCACGGCGACACGAGGTGCTGGCGGCCGCCACCACCCTTGGACTTGCCCTGGCCGCCACCGTTGGGGTGGTCGACGGGGTTCATGGCCACGCCGCGCACGGTCGGGCGGACGCCCAGCCAGCGCTTGCGACCGGCCTTGCCGAGCGACTGCTTGTTGTGGTCGCCGTTGCCGATGGTGCCAATGGTGGCGCGGCAGTCGGCATGCACGAGGCGGAGTTCGCCGGACGGCATCTTCAGCTGGGCGTGGCCGTGCTCGACGGCGACGAGCTCGGCGCTGGTGCCGGCGCCGCGGGCGATCTGGGCGCCGCGACCGGGGACGAGCTCGACCGCGTGCACAAGCGTGGACGGCGGGATGAGCGACAGCGGGAAGTTGTTGCCGACGAGGAAGTCATTCGTCGTGGCCTTGTTGGAGGTCACGATGGTGGCGCCGACCTTCAGGCCCTCGGGGGCGAGGATGTAGCGCTTCTCGCCCGTCGCATACGCGAGCAGGGCGATGTTGGCGGAACGGTTCGGGTCATACTCGATCGCATGCACGCGGGCGGGCAGGTCGAGGAGGTCGCGCTTGAAGTCAATGATGCGGTAAAGCTGCTTGTGACCGCCGCCGCGATGGCGGGAGGTGACGCGGCCGTAGACGTTGCGGCCGCCGGTCTTGTGCTTCGACTGGGTGAGGGCGCGCTGGGGACGCTCTTTCGAGAGCCCCTTCTCCATGTTGAGGGAGGTGAAGCGGCCGGAAGGCGTGAGCGGGCGGAAGGAATGGATCGGCATGGTGGTGGTCTCCGGGGCGGCGCTTAGACGAGCTCGATCTTGTCGCCGGCCTTCAGGGTCACGATCGCCTTCTTGAAGTCGGAGGTCATGCTCGGGCGGCCGGTGCGGCTCTTCTTGTTCTTACCGGGATAGTTTTGGACGTTCACGCGGCGGACGGTGACCTTGAAGGTCTTCTCCACGGCCTCGGCGATGGCGTGCTTGTTGGCGTAGCGGAACACCTCAAAGGTGTACTGGCCCAGCTCGGAGCTGAGCTTGGAGGACTTCTCGGAGAGAAGCATCTGTTTGAGAACCTGGTTGGCGTTCATCAGTTGGTCCCTCCGGTGACGCGGGCGATGATCGCCTCGAGCGCCTTGGTGCTGACGATGATTTTCTTGTATTGGGCGAGATCGAGGGTGTTGAGCTTGGCCGCCTCCTGGAGGGAGACGCGCTCGATGTTGCGCGAAGCGCGGGTCGTGTCGGCGGCGAACGGGGCGTCGACGAGGAGCACGCGGCCCTTGGGCGCGATGCGGGTGACGACCTGGTTCATGGCCTTGGTCTTCGCAGCGGGGGCGGCGAAGGCCTCGATCACGGCGATTTCGCCGGCGGAGGCGCGGTCGAAGAGCGCGCGGCTGAACGCGAGCGACTTCACCTTGCCATTGATTTTCTTGGAGTAGTCGCGCGGCTTGGGGCCGAACACGACGCCACCGCCGCTCCACAGGGGCGAGCGGATGGAGCCGGCGCGGGCGCGGCCGGTCCCCTTCTGGCGCCAGGGCTTCTTGCCACCGCCGCGGACTTCGCCGCGGGTCTTGGTGGAATGCGTGCCCTGACGGTTGTTGGCGTTGATGGCGACGATGACTTCCTTCACGGCCTGGAGGCCCTTGTCGCCCTCAAACACGGGCAGGCCGGCGAAATCTTTTTCGCTGCTGCTCGTGCCATCGGAATTAAAAACGGTGAGTTTCATGGCTGCAATTTCTCCGGGTTAGGCTTTCGCGGCTTTCGGCTGACCCTTGATGGCGGAGCGGACGATGACATCGTCACCGTTCGCGCCCGGGATCGCGCCCTTGACCAGGATAAGGTTCTTGTCGGCGAGAATCTTGACGACGCGCAGGTTCTGCACGGTGCGGGCCTCCTGGCCCATGTGCCCGGGCATGTGTTGGTTCTTCCACACGCGGCCGGGGGTCTGGCGCATGCCAATCGAGCCGATGCGGCGATGGAACATGGAGCCGTGCGCGGCGGGACCGCCGGCGACGCGCCAGCGACGGACGACGCCCTGGAAGCCCTTGCCCTTGGTGACGCCGATGACGTCGACGAGCTGGCCCTCGGTGAAGGCGGTGACGGTGACGATGTCACCGACCTTGAGCGTGGGCGCGGCGGTGAGGCGGACTTCGCTGAGCACGCGGGGCGTGTCGGTGAGACCGGCCTTGGCGGCGTGCTGCTGCTCAGCTTTGGAGGCGTTCTTGGCCTTCTGCTTCGAGAAGCCAATCTGGACGGCGTTGTAGCCGTCCGTTTCCGTCGTCTTGACCTGGACGACCGCGCAGGGGCCGGCCTCGACGACGGTGACCGGGATCAGACAGTTCGCACTGTCGTAGACCTGGGTCATGCCGATTTTCTTGCCTAGAAGGGATGAGATCATGGGCTAAGTGGTAGGTGGAATTGTTTCCGTTTAACGACCTACATTAGTCGAAACCTGGCGGTCCCGCGGGGCGGGACACAGGCAACTGCTAACGTTGTGAGTTAAAAAATTTAGACGTTGATGGTGATGTCGACGCCGGACGGGAGGTTGAGTTTCTTGAGCTCGTCCACCGTCTGCGCGGTGGGCTCGATGATGTCGATGAGGCGCTTGTGCGTGCGCGTCTCGAACTGCTCCATCGACTTCTTGTCGACGTGCGGCGAACGGTTGACGGAAAGTTTCTCGATGCGGGTGGGCAGCGGAATGGGTCCGGAGACACGGGCGCCGGAGCGCTTGGCGGTCTCGACGATCTCGAGGGCGGACTGATCGATGACGCGATAGTCGTAGCCCTGGAGTTTGATGCGGATGCGTTGACCTTTCATGGGGACAAAGAACGAGGGTTAGGTGCGGGCCGGGGCCTTGGTGGAGGACTCGACGATCTTGGCGAGCAGCGAATTCGGGACCTGCTCGAAATGGGATGGCGTGATGGAGGCGCTGGCCCGGCCCTTCGAGAGGGAGCGGATGTCGGTGACGTAGCCGAACAGCATCTCGAGCGGGACGGTGGCGGTGATGATGCACGCGCCGGCCTTGTTCTCCATGCCACTGATGCTGCCGCGGCGGCGGTTGATGTCGCCGACGAGGTCGCCCTGGTAATCCTCGGGCGTGGTGACCTCGACGCCCATGATGGGCTCGAGCAGGATCGGGTTGGCCTTCTTCATGCCTTCCTTGAAGGCGAAGATGCCGGCCATCTTGAACGCGAGTTCGGACGAGTCGACCTCGTGGAACGAGCCGTCCACGATGCGGACGATGACGTCGACCACCGGGTGGCCGGCGACCGTGCCGTTGTTGCAGGCTTCCATGACGCCCGCGATGGAGGGTTTGATGAATTCCTTCGGGATGGCGCCGCCGACGATCTCGTCGAGGATCTCGATGCCTTTGCCCTTCTCGTTCGGCTCAATCTTGATGCAGACGTGGCCATACTGGCCCTTGCCGCCCGACTGGCGGATGAACTTGCCCTCGGCCTCGGCCGACTTCGTGACGGTTTCGCGGTAGGCGATCTGCGGCTTGCCGGAGGTGGCCTCGACCTTGAACTCGCGCTTCATGCGGTCGCGGATGATGTCGAGGTGAAGCTCGCCCATGCCGGAAAGAATCGTCTGGCCGCTGTCCGGATCGGTCGAAACGCGCAGGGTCGGATCCTCGGCCACGAGGCGCTGGAGCGCGGTGCCCATCTTTTCCTGGTCGGCCTTGGAATTCGGCTCGATGGACATCGAGATAACGGGCTCGGGAAAGGACGGCGGCTCGAGGCGGATGTCGAAATCCTCGTCGCACAGCGTGTCACCGGTGATGACGTCCTTGACGCCAACCAGCGCGCAAATGTCGCCGGCGTAGGCAACGTCGATTTCCTCGCGGTCCATGGCGCGCATCAGCACGAGGCGAGAAACGCGCTCGCTGCGGCGGGTGCGCGGGTTGTACAGCGACATGCCCTTCGGCAGCTGGCCGGTGTAGACGCGGAAAAACACGATCTTGCCGACGAACGGGTCGGTCCAAAGCTTGAACGCCAGGCCGGCCATCATCGCCTTGTCGTCGACCACTGCCTCGACTTCCTTGCCGTCCGAGTCCTGGCCCTTCATCGGGGGAACGTCGATCGGGTTTGGGAGGTAGTTCACGACGCAGTCGAGCAGGCGCTGGACGCCCTTCTTCTTGAAGGCGGAACCGGGAATCACGCCGGTGAAACCGAGCGAGATCGTGGCCTTGCGGACGCCGAGCATCAGCTCCGCGACGGAGATTTCGGTGCCGGAGAGATACTTGTCAGCGATGACATCGTCGAAGTCACAGACGGCCTCGATCAGCTTCTCGCGGAATTCCTTGGCCTG
>Ga0265327_10004151_pt1 | contig 13073 bp, 12 predicted proteins | sample 41621metaG_FD_202089 | JGI IMG/M metagenome (GOLD analysis project Ga0265327, IMG submission 202089) | Rhizosphere microbial communities from Carex aquatilis grown in University of Washington, Seatle, WA, United States - 4-16-21 metaG | ecosystem: Host-associated > Plants > Roots > Rhizosphere...
TCGACGGCGTGAACTATTTCAACGTCTATGACGACACCGGAACGGAAGTTTCGATCACGGTCGCGGCCTCTCAGTATGTCGTCCTGACCACGCCGGCCAAAATGCTCGGGGCTCGCTGGCTCAAGGTCCGCTCGGGGCCTAACTCGGTCCCGGTCAACCAGGGGTCCACCGTCGTCGTCAACGTCGTCGGGGTGCCGTGATGCGCCGCGCGTGGGCCTTTGCTTTTCTCATGGTCATGGTCGCGAGCGCCAATGCCGCGATTATGACCGAAGGCGGTCGGCGCGTGGTGCTCTTGGGCGGCAAGCCATTCATCCCTGTGTCTAGCGGTTCGATTCTGCAGACCGATGCTGTGAGCCACATTCTTATGGTCGTCGGTGGCGGCAAAATCCTCAAGGTGAACTGACATGAAGGCACGGTTTCTCTCTTGGCTGATTGCCGCGGTTCTGATCGCGAATAGCGCGCTGGCGGCCGATAGCACGGTCCCGGCGATGACGGCCGGCTCTGCTGTCAGCGGCTCCGACCTTTTCTATTGCTCTCAGGCCGCCGGCACGAACGATCGCAAGTGTACCGCGACGCAACTCGCGACGTTCTTCTGGGCGAGCCCTGTCCTTGTCACTCCCGCGCTCGGCACGCCTGCATCTGGCGTTCTCACGAATGCGACCGGCCTCCCGATTTCGACAGGTTTGACCGGCGCGGGGACAAACGTTCTTGGCGCTCTCGCGGTGGCGACTGAAAGCACCGGCGCGTTTGTTCGCCAGAATGGCGCGATCGTCGCTGGCAACTGTCTGAAATGGTCCGTGACGGGCATACAGGACAATGGAGCGGCGTGCGGCGGCGGCGGCGGAACGCCGGGCGGCTCGACGCTACAACTCCAGTATAACAACGCCAGCGCCTTCGGCGGCATGTCGGGAACGGCTTGGGACAACGCCAATCAGTCGCTCGCAATTTCCGGGGCGACGGTAGTAACGTCTCGTCCAAATCTCGACCTAGCTCAGACTTGGAATGGAACGACCGTTGCGACTACGGCGGCATCCGGGACTGGCTCGGTAGCCACTATTACCTTTGGTGCTCAGACCACGGCTTTCCCCGTTGGGTCTTGGGTTACTATCTCTGGCGTCACGCCGGGCGGCTATAACGGCACCTACCAAGTTACCGGCGGCAGCACGACCACTGTAACATACGCTAACACCACAAGCGGAGCGCAGACTGTCGCGGGCACGATTCAGCAGGCATTTACGGCCTTAAAAGTCTACGTCACTGACACGGCCAGCTCGTCCAATTCGTTCTTCTTCGACTATGGGGCGGGCGGCATAAGCAAGGTTGCCGCAAGGAAAGATGGTACTGTTTTCGTCTACAATGGCATTCTGTTAGCAGGCCCGACCGGCGGCGGCATCAACAATTCCTCCGCTCCGGGGCTTGTCGTCAACGGCCAATATGACATGACGCTTGGACGCAGCGACAACCCTGTTGCCGCGACAAGAGCTTTCCCCCCTGGGTTTGGTTCAGCTAACTTAGAATTAGCATCAGCCGCGGCATTGTCGTGGTCATCTACCTCCGGTCCAGCAAATAACCCTGATACATGGATATGGCGTGCGGCTGCTGCTTCTATTCAGATCGGCTCCAACGACGCCGCCGCGCCCGTAAGCCAGACGATCCAGGTTCAAAGCGTCGTCACCGGCACGACCAATACGGCGGGCGCAAAAGCAATCGTCAAGGACAGCGGCGGAACCGGCAATGCCGCTTCTGGCGGTATTGAATTTGACGATCACCCTCTTGGAACGACCGGCTCAACGCCGAACACCGCGGCGTGCTCTTTCCAGATTTCCGTAGTCGGCGCGGGCATGGTGACGCTCTGTCATGCGTGGACAACCGGCACCATTCCAGCTTGCGCAGCGGGAACGCAATACTCGCTCGCCAGCGTCTCGGATGGCAATGCGCCGACTTACAACGGCGCGTATTCCGGCGGCGGCACCACGAAGGCTATCGTCTTCTGCGACGGCGCCGGTTGGAAATATCACTAGGGGGCGGCTATGGCCTACAGCACCACGACGGCGGTTATGAAAGTTGCGGGCACAACTTCGGGCTCGACCGATATTGTCCAATACGCCTGCACGGCTCACTAATGAGCGCGCCCCCTCCTGTCCCTCCTGTTGCTGATACCGACAGGTCTGTAACCTATAACCCTGCAGGGCTTTCTACGTCTTCTTTATCAGTTCCGTTCCCGATCTATGGAGACGGTTCTGATCTTGCTATCACCATTGACGGAACAGTAACGGCGACGGGGTGGGCTCTCGCTTCTGCATCTGGCAAGCCAATTTCATCATTATCACAACCAATAACTGATGGAATTATTAACTTTTCGCCAGCTATCGCGCCACAGACTGTTACAATAACCGGGGCGATCCATCCGAGGCAACTTGTTATGCCCACGGCGCCTGGAATTGGCCGCCGTGAATTTAACCAAGTGACCGGCTATATAATCTCTGCTCTGAGAGAGGCCGCATCTGCGCCAAGGAATATTGCTGCCGCTATTGCGGCGGCTACTGCATCTGCGGCGTCTGCTTCGGCGAGTGCCGTAAGCGCCAGCAATTCGGCTAATTCAGCATCGGCGGCGTCTTCCTCCGCGGCTTCTGCCGCTGCAGCGATTGGTCCAGTTCTTGCTATTGCGGCTTCTGCCCCGTTCCCAGTTTTCGACACTGCGCCGCACGCGATCTCCAATGGCGTCAAGAACTATACATCTCTTGTTGGCGGCTCGGGTGGAACTAACGGGACTTTCGCTCTCACTGTGTCTGGTGGCGGTGGCAGTGGTTTCATTGGCCGCTTCGTTGTGGTTGGCGGGGCGGTTGTTGCAATCTACATTGACAACCCCGGCAACAGTTTCACATCCGCTCCGACATTTAGTTTTTCCGCCTCGACCGGCCTCACAGGCGCGTCCGCTACGGCGGTTATCGGTGCCAATGTCCCTGTCGGCGGATATTTCTATACGCCAACCACTGATCCCTCACTTGTCAATTTCTATAGCGTGACGACAGGACCAGTCGCGAACATTCTCGGCGCTATTCCGAGCGCGTCGGCCACGTTTAGCACGACTAATGCGCGTATTTCAGGCTATCGTGGGAATACCCAGGATGTAGCTAATCCGTATGTCCGTGCTCCGCTATCTACTTTCCCGGCAAGCATAAGCTATAAATACTGGGACGATATAACCGGCTGGACAACCTCCGGCGTCACGGTGAACGCTGACGGCACGATTACGCTCGCCGCTGGCGCTACAATGATAAGCCAATCGCTTAACAATGGTGCGTCTGATACGGTTTTCGGCACAAGCCCAGTTTATATCTGGATCACCGAAGTTAGTCCGACTCCGGGCGTTTTCAATCTTACGAATGTCGCGACTTATTCGGGTTCGAATGCTCCTGTCGGGTCTGCATACAGCACGACTACAAGCGGCGTCGGCATTTACAAATTCATGATCCAGAACAATAACGGCTCTGGCTCTCCTTATCCGAATTTCAAAACAACCATAACAAATACCGGTGCTTCTAGTATCACCATCTACCCTCTTATGGCTACGCTGGTTAATAGCACAACTCCGCCCGCTCAACGCAGATTCGATCAGATAGTCCCGGTTAAGGGGCTTTCGAAGCCTGTCAAGGATTTCTATTTTTGGAAGTCTCCAGGCTTCAGTTCCGATGTATCCTCGCGCGTCCTGTCGTCTCGCTCGCTTAGCGGCTTCCTGGATAGCGTGAACGGGCTTGACGCGAACAACGGCACAAGCATCCACACTCCTAAACAGACTGTTGCGTCGCTCCTTCCCTCAGGTATGCAGACAGACACGGCAATTGCGATTGCGCGCAAGTCGAAATACCTAGCTCAGATATTCACATATACGGGCGGAAGTTATGGCGGGAACAACGTCATACAGGACTTTATCCCTGACGGCGATGTAAGCGCCAGAATGCCGATTATTACGTGCCACATTTCGGCCCCGAGCGGGTCTTTTACGTCGAATGGTGATGGCACATATACCTACAATTGGACCTCTATTGATCCGCTTTTCCATGACGGCTACAATTACGTTTATCCAGTAGAGATAACGACCGCGACTGAGGCCGCGACTCCTTATGGTTCGACAAACCAAATGCTACCGGTTAGTAGCCAAGTCGTTTGCGCCGCTAATCCCGGGACATATTACAAGGCTCCGATTTCAGCGGGTAGCGCGACTACTGCTCAGACATTGCTTTTGCATCCAAGCGATAGCCTTGCCCCAGGCGCTGGCGCGTATCGGTATGAAGTAACAACCCTCCTTGATCCTCTGTATGCGACGGGTGCGAAATATCCCGGATTCCTGCTTTCTGGCGTGGAGCTTGTGGGTGCTAGCCACGGCTATGGCCCATTCGCCGGTCCCGCAAATTCTGTCATTGACCGTTGCATTTTTGCCTATGGCGGAACACACCAGACTGTTTCTGTTTCGGGCATAATCCAACGGTCCCTTTGGTATCATAATCTCAAGATAAATGACGTTTACGGCCAAGTCGTCGGCGGCGCTGTTTTCTATAAGAGCACGTCAGTTCCCGGTTCTAACACTGTCCGATATAGCTGGTTTATCGGAGGCGGCGGATTCGAAAGCCACACATCTGGAACGCTGCCGAATTACACCAGAACCGCCATCCATGATTGCTGGATTACCGGTGGCCGCTATACGAAGTCATATACCGCAAGCACAACAGCTTTTAACAGCATCAATGTGGGCGACCTTATGCCGAACACTCTCGCCGTGACTGGCGGGACTGATCTATTTACGACCACAAGCATATTTTACAAACAACTACAGTCTGCGACAACGGCCCTCGGCACAACGTATGACTCACTTATACAGGATTGCGGGACTGTTGGCGCGGGTCCAATCGTAAACTCGGTTATCTTCCTACAGCCGAATACACAAGTAGGCATATTCGGTTATAATTCGCTCAGTTGTGGTTCGAATGTTCAAAGCTGCCTTGTCCACATGAAGGCAACGATGAGCTGTATTATTACGCTCCCGAGCGGCGGCGGTAATGTCCCTAATGACCATAATATTTTTCTCATAGAAAACACGACTGCGAACAATATCAACATTGCATCTACAAACGCCGGACAGCCGTTAACGGACTATAATCTCTATATCCTTGTCAGTGGAAACGACTTTACGGCTAACCGCCATGATACCGGAATCGGCGTCCAGTATGGTTGGGATAACTACGTAAACGCCTATACTACGCAAGATCAGCACTCGATGTTTGTCGATCTGCGCGCCGACCCTCGCGGCGTCAAGGCAGTCTTCCTAGACCCTGTGAATGGCGACTATCGGTGGGCAGATACGGATGTGGCCAAGAAGTGTGCCGACTTCTGCCTCGCGAACGGCATCGGGCCGAGTTGGACGATTTCTGGGTGGCCAGTTGTTCCGACCGTTGACGCCATCGCGCAGATAATCCGCGAAGCCTGATCTTTATAAGATCAAGAGGGAGAGCAAACGAGTGCGTCGCATGGTGGCATCCGGCGCGGTGATATGCGGGTATGACTACGCTCCCCGGTGTCCCCCCGGTTGCTGACGCTGACCGATACGTCAAATACACGATCGGCGGCCTTTCCACGCTGTCGGTGGCCGTGCCGTTTCCTGTCTACGGGGACGGGACGGATCTGAACGTCTATGCCGATGGGAACCTGGTCAACGTGGCGAACTGGTCGCTGTCCTCGGCGTCCGGCTTTCCGATGGCCTCTCTCTCCCAGCCGATTACCGACGGCCTGGTGAACTTCTTTCCGGCGATCTCGCCAACCACGATTGAAGTCTATGGCGCCATTCATCCCCGCCAGCTCGTCATGCCGACGGCGCCGGGCATTGGCCGTCGCGAGTTTAATCAGTCAATCGGTTACATTCTGTCTGCTCTGCGCGAGGCTTGGACCTCCGTAAAGCAGACCCGCAATTTGCCCTTCGGGTTTGACGCCGCGGGGCCGCTCGCCTCCAAGTCTTCCTATGACGCCCAGGTGGCCGGCTTCCGCTATGCCGTGACCGATGACGGCTCGGGGCGCCCGATCCTCTACATCAAAAAGTCTGCTGTTTCCGGCGATTGGTCTGGCCCTATCAATTTTCAGGGGCCGGCCGGCGTGAATGCGACCGGCGGCACCGTCTCGAATGTCGCGACCGGCGGCGGTCTCAAGGGCGGTCCAATCACAGTAACCGGCACGCTGGCCTTGGACCCGTCGACTTTTGGTTGGGGCCTTCGGAACCGGCTGCTGAACGGCGCAATGGCGATCGACCAGCGCAATGCCGGGGCGGCCTACACAATCGGCGTGATTTCGGGCGTGACGAACTATTCCGTCGACCGCTGGGGGGCTTACCTGTCGGCGGCCAACACTGGTTACACGGCGCAGCGGATCGCGATAAAGGCGGGCGGCGTCAATTATGCGCTGCGTCTGGCGCGCGCGAACGGCACAACCTCCACGCCGACCGTGTTCCTGCATCAAGTCCTTGAAACCGACGACATCATTGATCTGCAGGGCAAGACGGTAACGCTTTCCTGGAAAGCGCGGGCCGGCGCGAACTTCTCTCCTGCTGCCGGCGCGCTGACTTGGACGCTGATTGGCGGGACCGGGACGGATCAATCGGCCGCGTTGCTAGCCGCCGGATCCTGGACCGGGCAGACAAATCTCGGGACTGGAAGCGTAAATCTTCTTGCGGGCATTACAAAATTTAGCGCGCAAATCTCTGTCGGCTCGAGCATTACCCAGCTCGCCGTGCGCTTCTCCTTCGTTCCGACCGGGACGGCTGGCGCGGCGGATTACATGGATATTACCGACGTGCAGCTCGAGCAAGGGGCGATCGCCGCGGCTGATGTCGAGACCGAGCGGACGCGCACAAGCGTCGAGCTGGCGCGGTGCCAACGGTATTATCAGAAAAGCTACGGGCAATCGGCTGTGCCGGGAACGAATGTCGGAGCCGGCAATGGGGGCATTGGCTTCGGGTTTACCGGGCTAACCATTACTGTGGTTATCCAGGAAATTAAGCTTACGACGCCCATGCGGGTGGCGCCGGCTGTTGTGAGTTACGACAATACTGGCAACGTCGGCAAAGTGGCCTCGCACGCTGGTGGCGTTTATACGCAGAACGTGGCCGCGACAATTGCCGCTCTCAGCGATGCCTCGATTTACCTAACATTTTCTGCGTCGACCGATGGCTTCTCGGCCGACTATACAGCAAACGCGGAGCTCTAAATGTCGGGCGCTCTTTTCGCCTCAATCGCTGTCAAGATGATGCGCGACATAATTGGCCGCTATCACCTATCGGATTTCCAGGCCGCGGCCTTCGCGGGCAATGCTGGGCTGGAAAGCGCCGGCTTTCGGATCCTGCAGGAGATTAAGCCGACGGTTGCCGGGAGCAAGGGCGGCTATGGCTTTTTCCAGTGGACCGGGCCGCGCCGTCGAGCGTTCTTCGCTTGGTGCAAGGCGGAAACCGCCAACCCATCTTCCTACCAGGCCAATCTCGGCTTCATGTTTCACGAATTGGATGGCGAATATCATCGCGTTCTGTCCATCGTGCGGCCGACAAAAACCATCGAAGCGGCGACCGAGGCGGTGATGAGGATTTATCTCGCGCCTGGCATCCCGCATGAGGCCGATCGCGTCGCTTATGCGCGGCGTGCGCTGGCCGCCTATCATGCAGAAACCGCACAAGGAGTTGTCTCATGAGCCGGCGAGAAATGCTTGTTTGCGTGCTTCTGGTTGTCGTTCTGGCCGCGGCGATTGCGGGCTGCGCGACAATTGCGGACACATGCCGGGACGGCTTCTGCAGATAAACCCCCGCGGCGGGCGGCTTCCCGTCAAAATTGGAGAACTAAAATGGCTACTTTCGACTTCTCGGGCATCGTTTCCGGCGTGGCTGCGGCTGTCCCTAACCAGACCGACATCATCAACAATGTGCTGATTTCGGCGGCGAGCGGCGTCGTTCTCGCTGGTCTCAAGCAGCAGGTCGGTAACGGCTCGCTCGATCCGATTGGCCTTTTTCATAGCAATTCGGTCACGCCTGCCAACAACCCGAATAACACGGTCGGACCGACGATCACGGCTTCGGCTTTCGCTGCGTTGCCTGCGGGGTCTCAGACTTCCTTGCTTGCGGCCGGCGTTCATATCGTCGCCGGTTAATTTATGGATCCGGTTTCGATCATCGGGCTAGTTTTCAATCTCCTCGCGCTGGTGGCCAAGGAAGAACACCGGCTAGAGATTGAAAGAACGCGGGCCGCCGTTGAGGAAAAGGTGATCGTGTATCGGATAGCAAAGGGTTCGGCGCGGCGAATGGTTCGCGCCGACATTCAAAGAATGGCGTTTCCAGAGAATGCGCGACCGGCGCAACGCGCGCTCGTTAGCGCCAGAACGCAATGGCAAATCGACATATCGGCCGCCTTGGTAGAAGGGGAATTAAGATGATTGAATTCGTGCAACTTGCCGACATACCGCAACAGCTCAACCAGAGCGTTACCGCAACAACGTCCGCGATCAATGCGGTTAAGGCGGCCTGGGAGTCGTGGGCATGGATCCTTCCGCTGGCGACAACCCTCATCACGCAAGCGTCGGCTTTGGTGCAGGGGGTGAACGCGATCCCCGGCGTCAAATGGATTGCCGGCAACTACGGTCACGCCACGAACGCCAAGTAACGGAGGCGGCCATGCCGGACGGGAGCGAAGAATGCGGGATAATTCTCGCCCGGCTTGACGCCATTGAGGCGGAACTGGCTATTGTAAAGGCGCAGCTAGACCGTATCGAGAAACGGGCGGTCGCCGAGGAGGCATTCGTGCAGGGCCAGCACGAAGTTTACGCGCAGATTGGCAAGCGGGTTACGGTCGTCTTCGCGGCCATCGGCGCCTGCTGGGCGCTGTTGCATTGGTGGATAGCGGAAGGCGGCCGGGATTGGCTCAAGTCGCTGTTCTGACGCCACACGTTCGCCTGTGAATTCAAGTCCGCGCCCTATCTTCCCAAGCTGTATGTCGCCGGTTCGATCCCGGCCGTCCGCTCCACTTTTCAATCACTTATCATCTGTCGGCGTTGGGCGTGTAGCAGGCGTGTGGCGATGGGTCGACGGCACCGTTTCTTCGACTTTGGTAATAGAAAAATCCCCGCACCAATCTTCGTCTAACCGGACGCGCGGCCATCCTTCTTGCGTTGGCGCGTGCCTCCTGCATTCGCCTTCACCTCCCCCGCGCTCGTCTGCGTCGTGAATAAAATGGCAATGCAGGCACTTAATTATCATTTTCCGCCCTTCCGATGTGCAATCCTAAGTTCTGCAACCCGGCGGCTCTGCGCCAAGCTCGTCCCGCGGACATACCGGGCGGTGGTCTTCATGTCGGAATGGCCGAGCGTCGGTCGAATGTCGTCCAGCGCAGCGCCGGCCTCGTCGGCCTCGGTGGCGGCCCCGGCGCGCGCGTCGGAATTCCGCAACTCCTTGGGAAGCCCGGCGGCGTCGGCGATCGCGCGCCACTCTCGATGATATGCGTCCTCTGCATAGGGGCGGCCGGCGGTCTCGTCGACGACAAGCGGGCCCCAGCGGTCCGTCTCCGGGACGGCGGCGAGCAATTCGAACGCCATCGGGCAAAGCGCCAAGTCAAAGGTTACAACTGATCCGGTCTTGGTCGTGCGCTTTGTCAGGCGCCAATCGTCGCCGATGTGGGCCCAGGTCAAGCCGTTCGCCCATTGCCGGCCGCGCAGCTCCCAGGCCGATGTCGCGCCCTCGGGCGGGACCGGCCCCCATTCCCCGATCACGTCGCGCTGGCGTAGCGCACATTCGAACTGCAGGGCGGTCCCGATCGCCAGCGAGCGCCGCCCATGCGCGATTGCCGCGGTGATAAAGGTCTGCGCCTGTTCGGCCGTCATTGCGACTGCGCGCCGCGCTGGGGCCTCGAACCTGGTGTTGGCAAGGATGGTGTGGACGCGATCGGCGCCAGGTATTTCAGCCGCTACGCCAAAGCTAAAGACGCGCCGAAGCATAGACGTAACCTTGTGGGCCTTCGTGATATGATCCGGCCGCCCGGCGCCGCGCCCCTCGGGGAAACGGGCATCTTCATAGAGCCGGCGCAAGAAGGCGAGATTGATCTGCGCAAGCCTAACATTGCCGGCGGCGGCTTCGATCGTGTCGAGAAGCTGGGAATAGGTCTCGCGCGTGTTCCATTTTACGTCCTGAAAAGGGCTCTCGGGGCGCATGCGGTAGTGCCGGAATATGGCGGCGATCGTTGGATTTGCCTCGATGTAGTCGGCCGCGCCTGCCTTCTGCGCGATCCATTCCAGCATTTCCGCCTGGAGCAAGGCGCATTGGCTGGCCAGCTCGGCCTCAGTCTGCGCTACGATCCTGACTGACGACGGCGCGAAGCCGTGGGCGCGGGCCTTTCGGCTGGCCTTCCAGTAGTGTCGCGGGCTGCCGTCCTTGTTGCGTTCGGTCTGCAGACCTGGGATTTCGTTTGAAGCCATTGTAATTTTCCTCGGGTGATAGCGGCTGGCGGGCGCGCTCGATAAGGAATTTTTCTACCGCTGGCCAACAACGGCGATTTTGGAACAAAGCATCGCGCCGTGGCAAGCCTGACCGCTCAAGCACATATGCGGCGGCCTCCCATTCTGGCCGGGAGAGGCCGACGCGCTTGGCGATTTGGGCGTCCGTGAGGAACATTAGCCGATTGCCTCCGCAACCTTTTTCCATGCGTCGATTTGTTCCTTGCCGCCGACGATCTTCTTTTCTTCCGGCGTGAGATTTTCCCAAAAGACTTTGAGCATGACCAGGGAAGTCGTCGACGCCTCGTCGCCGGTCGCCATCAATTCAGCGCGGTCGCGGGGCGGCGGGGGCGGTTCTGGCGCAACCCCGCCGGCGGCCCATTCGGCAATCGCCTTGCCGGCGGTCTCGTCAATGAACTGGCCTTCGGGGAAGAAAGCCCGGTGCTGTTCCTGCAACTTGTGGGGCAAGGCAAAATTTGGCTTGCCGGGATTGTCGGGCGTCAATGTGAAACTCGCCGTCATTTCGAACATGAAGCGTTTTTCGCAAATCGGAACCCAGCCGAGAGGGGTAATTACCGTTTTCATTCGGCCGTCTACGTCCTTGCGCTCGACTGCAATTTTTTCGTCTGCGCGAAGGCAAAAGATGATAGACGCCCGGCATTGTAGCAGCTCGTTCATTAGCCGCTTGTGAGCCATCTTGGGCTCTTTCCAGTTGCCGGGGCTCTTGACGCCCTTTTCCGCCAGCTCGTCGGCCCAATCAATGATGCCGCCGGGCCCGTCATACTCATGCGAGAAACTGTCAATGATGATAACCGCGGCGCCCGCTGCCTCTGCGGCTTTAATACCCTCGGCAAAGCGTGACGGGCGGAAAGGGGCGCGCATGTCCGAATGCAGGAATTTGAAAGCGTCGGCATAGTGCAAGCCGCGCCGCGCCTCGGCGTCGATGAAAGCGATCGGCTTCCCGTTGGCGAGACCTTGCGCCATGCGTAGGGCCGAATAGGTTTTGCCGCTGCCGCTCGCGCCGGCGAACGCCACCAAAAGCCCGACGTTCTCTCGCACGGCTTCCTGGAATGTGAATGTCATATCAACCCCCATTCACCATTGCCATGCTCTCGGCGTGTTCGCGATCGAGCCAAATCGCCTCATACCAGGCGGGCAATTCGATCGACTGCGGGGCGCGCGGGTAGCCGGGCCACTCGTCCATCGCCATGCAATGCTGCCATTTGCGGATTGCGTAATCTGCCTTGCGCGCGCCGATTTCCTGCGCGACCGACGGCAACTCGACAACCTTAACTTCGAACGGCGCTTCGGCCTCAATGAATATCCAGCGCCAACGCAAGCGGCCCTCGAGTTCGGGGCGCAACTTGGTAAAACCACGAATATAAAAAGCGGCCTGCAAATCGTAGCAGAGATTGACGATTGTTTTGGCGATGGCGCTGTCCGACAAACCGCGCTCGGTGGTTTTAATGTCGTAAATCGTGCGGTTGTTGTCGAAGCTATCGGCCATAAGCCGGCACCAGGCGTCGCCTTCTTTCCAGACCGCGACAAGCTCGTTTGTGTGCTTGTCCAGTTCGATGCCCTGATCTTGCAACTTATACCGCGCGGCCATTTCAAGGTGGCTGGCACGGTCGAACTGTTCTTTGAGGATTGGCGTCTTTTCGGCAGCCGCGGCGTCGTCGCGCGCCTGTTGGGCCGCGTTGCTGCGGTAGTCGTTGAAGTCCAGCACTTCAAAGCCGCTGCCTTTGCCTAGCAGCAATTCATGCGCGACAGAACCGACGGCAAATTTTTTGTCTGCATCTGGCTCCAGCATCGGGTTAAGCCGAGGGTGCGCTTGGCTGGCGTGCAGCGGCGTTTTCTCAATGAGAATTTTGGCGATCGAAGACGAAAGCGACGGCGCTTGGCATGGGTCAGCATGATAAGTCGCCGCTGTAATGTCTTCGTAAAAGCCTTCTTCGATCGCCATTGCTCGCCTCGTTCGCGTAAAAATCTTGCAAACGGTAGCGGAGAAAAATTACATGGTCAAGAACATCGCGTAAAAAAATTACGCGTTCACAAAATAGCAACAAATCCGATAAAATACCTATTGCTATGCTGCCGGGGCATGAGTAAATCTACTCATGGCTGGTGCTTCACTTTATCCCTTGGGCTGGGGCCATGAATGACGAACACAGAAAGATAACAGTTAGTTTCCTTTCTTCGGTCCGCGCACAAATGCGCGACTTGCAATCTCAAATTGCACGCGAGCATCGGCCGCCGGATCTAGGTGAGCGGAAGAAATTGGCGCAGCTTTGCTGGCAAGAAGAACTTGCTCAGCGAGCCCTTCGGCATTTTCAGGATCGCACCCAAGCCACTCATATGACGCTTCAATAGTCGACCGTAGCCTTCTCTCGTCAAATTCCGGTGTGGCAAACCCGAGTATTTCGTTTGGTGTCACGTGCAAAAAACGACATATTACCTTTAGACTAACCATTCTTGTGCAGCTTGTTCCGTCCCAATACCAACGCAGATTATCAGTGCCGCAATCTAAAGCCTTAGCTAAACCATCCCTCGGCTTCCCGGCTCTG
>Ga0265327_10004153_pt1 | contig 13069 bp, 14 predicted proteins | sample 41621metaG_FD_202089 | JGI IMG/M metagenome (GOLD analysis project Ga0265327, IMG submission 202089) | Rhizosphere microbial communities from Carex aquatilis grown in University of Washington, Seatle, WA, United States - 4-16-21 metaG | ecosystem: Host-associated > Plants > Roots > Rhizosphere...
GTGGTCGGCCTCCTCATCCGAGAGGGATCGGACGGGACACCAGGGCAGCAGGTCCACGCCGGTCAGCAGGCGCTCCTGACCTTCGCCCGGATCGGACCAGGGTCCGATGGCCGTGCGCCGCAGGGCACTGAGGTGGGCGCCGCAGCCCAGGGCGCGGCCCAGGTCCCGGGCGAGGCTGCGCACGTAGAAGCCGCCGCGGCAGGTGAGCTCGAGGGTGCTGCGCCGGGGCAAGTCGTGGGAGATCCATCGGGCTGACAGCAGGAACACACGACTCGGCTTCATGAGCACCACCTCGCCGCGGTGGGCCTTCTTGTAGGCCGCCTCGCCATCGATCTTCTTGGCGCTGGTGGCGGGGGGCACCTGGTCTGTCCAACCGAAGAACGGCACCAGCGCCGCGTCCAGCGCATCGGCTGAGAGCTCTGGCTGGACGGCCTCCCCCAGCGGCAGGCCCTGCAGATCACAGGTATCCGTCTCCACGCCCCAGGTCACTTCGGCCACATAGGTTTTGGGCAGCGGATGCATCAGCTCCATGAGGCGTGTGGCCTGACCCACGAGCACCAGCAGCAGGCCGTCGGCGAAAGGATCCAGGGTGCCGCCATGGCCCAGGGCCAGTTTCTTCTGACCGGCCTCGAAGGCCCGGCGCTTGAAGCCGCGGATCACATCAAAGCTGCTCTGTCCCACGGTCTTGTGGACGAGGTGGATGCCGGACTCGACCATCAGGCTTCCGGGGTCTCAGCCTCGGGCTCTACCGGCCGCGAAGCGCGCTCCCGCTCGATCTCCGAGAGGAGGGACTCCAGATGGTTGCCCTCTTCCAGCGTGCCGTCCGGGAAGAAGCGCAGCTCGGGCACCCGCTTCATCTTCAGGCGGGAGGCCAGCTGGCTGCGCAGGAATCCGGCGGCTCGGCCCAGGGCCTTGCGGGTGAGGCCGTCCTGGGCTTCCTGGTCACCCCCATTGGCCGGCAGCACCGTGAAATAGACCCGGGCGACGCTGCGATCCGGCGACAGGCGCACAGCGGTGAGCGTGACGAAGCCCAGTTCCGGGTCGCGGAGCTCCCGCTGCACGAGCGTGGAGAGCAGAAAGTGGACTTGGTCTTCGAGGCGTTCAGGGCGTTGCATGGGTTTCCTTTGCAATCCCCATTCTACCCGACCCGCCTTTTTCGGCTTGGAAGCGCGTCTGGAGGCCCATCCTTGGCTATTCTGAGCCTTTAGAAGGGCGGCGACTTGGCCGAGTGGTTCGAAGGTTGGTTTGATGAGGACTACGCCCTTCTGTATGCCCACCGGGATGCAGAAGAGGCGCGGGTGGCCGTGGGCCGGGCCCTGCGCGTGGCGCCCGAGCTGGCAGAGGGTTCCGTTCTCGACCTCGCCTGCGGGGCGGGACGCCACCTGGAGATCTTGCGCCGCGCCAACCCCCTCGCCTTTGGCATGGACCTCTCCAAAACGCTGCTCGGGATGGCACCCACGGGGCTGCGCCCCTGGCTGCTGCGCGGCGACATGCGGCACCTGCCCATCAAGCCGAACACGCTCTCCGGCATCTGCCTCTGGTTCACGCCCTTCGGCTACTTCTCGGATGAGGAGAACCGCCAGCTCATGCTGAGCCTCGGTGCCCTGCTGCGGGACGGTGGCGTGTTGATCATGGACTACCTGAATGCCGAACTGGCCGCCCGCAACCTGAACCCTGAGGACATCGTGGAGCGCGGAGGCATCCGTGCCGAGAGCCGCCGCTCCCTGGAAGGCGAGCGCCTCGTCAAGCGCATGGTGCTCACCCAGCTCGACACCGGGGAGGTGCGCGAGGTCCTCGAGAGCGTGCGGCTCTACCAGCCCTACGAACTCCAGGAGATGGCCGTGCGTGCCGGTCTGCGCCTGCGCAGCGTCATGGGCACCTATGCAGGCGAAGCCTTCAGTGAGGACAGCCCCCGCTGGATCGGAATCTTTGAGAAGGACTGGTGAGACGCTCGACGATGGCCGACGCGGCGATCTTCCGTCAGAATGAAAGCCCCACGAACTTAGGAGCAGCCATGGGTTTCCAATCGGTGCGCGATCTCAACGTGAAGGGTCATCGGGTCTTCCTCCGGGCGGATCTGAATGTGCCTTTGAAGGACGGCAAGATCACCGACGCCACCCGCATCAAGGAGACCCTGCCCACGCTGAAGTGCCTGCTGGATGGCGGTGCCTCCGTGGTGTTGGCCTCGCACCTGGGCCGTCCCGAGGGCAAGGGTTTCGAAGCCGCCTACAGCGCGGCGCCGGTGGCTGCATGGTTGCGCGAACAGGGTTTCGACTGCCAGCTCGCCAGCTATGTAAACGGCCCCGCCGTGGAGACCGAGGCTGCGGCCCTGAAACCCGGTCAAGTCCTCCTGCTGGAGAACCTCCGCTTCGAGAAGGGCGAAACCAAAAACACCCCCGAGTTCGCCGCCAGCCTGGCACGCCTGGCTGACACCTACGTCAACGACGCCTTCGGCTCGGCGCACCGCGCCCACGCCTCCGTCAGCGGCATGGTCGCTGATTTTCCGAAGGACCGGGTGGCCGCTGGCTTCCTCATGGAAAAGGAGCTGAAAGCCCTCGGCAAGGTCACCGACAACCCCGACAAGCCCCTGGTCGTGATCTTCGGCGGCGCCAAGGTGAGCGACAAGATCGAGCTCATCCAGAACTTCCTCGGCAAGGCCGACGCCATTCTCATCGGCGGCGCCATGAGCTATACCTTCCTCAAGGCCCAGGGCTTCGAGATCGGCAAGAGCCTCTGCGAGGATGACAAGCTGGAGATGTCCCTGGACCTGCTCAAGCAGGCCGAGGCCAAGGGCACGCGCCTCCTGCTGCCGCTGGATCATGTGGCCGCCACCGCGTTCAAGGAGGATGCCGACTGCGCCATCACCCTCGACCAGAACATCCCTGCTGATCGCATGGCCTTGGACATCGGGCCTGAGACGGTGGCCGTCTACGCCGCCGAAATCCGTGCCGCGAAAACGCTCCTCTGGAACGGTCCCATGGGCGTGTTCGAGATGGCCCCCTTTGCCAGCGGCACGCTCACCATGGCCGAAGAACTGGCCGATGCCGCCGACCGCGGCGCCTTCGTGCTCGTGGGCGGCGGCGACAGCGTCGCGGCCGTGAACAAGGCCGGCGTGGCCGCCCGCATGAGCCATGTCTCCACTGGCGGCGGCGCCAGCCTGGAATTCCTCAGCGGCCTAGAACTCCCGGGCGTCGTCGCCCTTTCCAAGTGAGCCTGCCCATGCGCTGCGTCGTCGCCAACTGGAAAATGAACCTCGCCTCCGAAGAGGCCCGCGCCTTCTGCGAGGACTTGCTCGGACGGATCGCACCTGGTCCCGGCACCGAGGTCGGCATCGCGCCCTCCTTCACGCTGCTGCACCTCGTCAGCGGCCTGGTACGCCCAAAGGGCCTGCAGGTCTTCGGTCAGAACGGTCACGCCGAGGCGAAGGGCGCCTTCACGGGCGAGATCTCCATGCCCCAGCTGCGGGATGCGGGCTGCTCGGGCGTTCTCCTAGGCCACAGCGAGCGCCGCCAGTTCTTCGGCGAGACGGATGCGGCCCTGGCCAAGAAAGTCAAGGCGGCCTGGCAGTGGGACCTGCTGCCCCTGCTCTGCATCGGTGAGACCCTGGAGCAGCGCGACGCGGGCCAGACCTTGGCCGTGCTTGGACAGCAGCTGTCCATTCTGGCTGAGACCGGCCCCGGCCCCCTCTGGGTGGCCTACGAGCCCGTCTGGGCCATCGGCACCGGCCGCCGGGCGGAAGCCGAGCAGGTGCGGGAAGCCCACGCATTCATCAGAAGCGAGCTGAACCGCCTGCTGCAGGGTTCCGAGTACCAGGTGCCCATCCTCTACGGCGGCAGTGTCACGCCGGAGAGTTTCCCCGAACTGCTGAACATCCCCGAGGTGGCTGGCGGCCTGGTCGGTGGCGCCAGCCTGGATCCCCGGAAGTTCGCGGAGCTCGTGAAGCAGGCCGGCTGATCAGCTCCGACCTCTGAACAGGTCCACTACCTCGGCGGCGAGGCCCAGTAGCCCCACGGTGCTGAGCCAGTGGCCTTGGGCGTTCATCTGCTGGCTGAATTCGTAGGATGAGGCCGGATGCTGGGGGCCTTGCACCGCCGCCAAGCGCTTGGCCCCCTTCAGCTCTTCGATCTCCTGCTCACGGGCCTGGTCAAGTCCACCCTCGGAAATGAACGCCAGCACGCGGCGCAGCTCGTCCTTGTCGAACCAGATGCCATGGGTTTTGCACACATCCAAGATCACACCGGAACGCCGGGCATAGTTCGTGCGGTTCATGCGCTGGGCACACGTCGGACAAGGCCGGTACTGCACCGCCTCCAGGCTCACGGCGGGTGGTGCCACCGGGGCCGGCAGAGCACCGAGCACCGCGCCCTGGCGTTCGCGGCTGGCACCCAGCTGCTCGAACACGGCGCGATCCAGCCAAAGCCCACCGCAGGCCTGGCATTCCCTGACCTCCAACGCACCGACTTGGGCCGTGGCCAAAGGCTTGGCGCAGGCGGGACAGGGCGCGCCATCGGGCGTTGCCGCCTCCCGGGCAGTCAGGGCGACGCCGCAGTTGGGGCAGTGGCTCGCGGAGAGGGGCACCAGGGCGAAGCAGGCGGGACAGGCTACCGTGGCGAGCTGGGCCTGACAGTAGGGGCACTGCGTCGCGTCGGACGGTACCGACGCTCCGCACCCGGAACAGCGGAGGACGCGGGCTTCCATCAGTCCTTCTTCGGCTCGGGGGGCGGAGGCAGAACCGCTGGGGGCGGAGGCGGGGGCTCGGTGGGCGGTGGCGTCGGAGGCTCCACAGGCGTGGAGGCGGGTGCCTCCTCGCGCCTCGGAGACTCCTCACGCTTCGGCGCAGCGTCACCATAGAAGCGCTGCTCGGTGAACCGGGTCCACTGGAAGTAGCTGGAGAGCTTCTGCACCACCACACGGGCGAAGCCCTTGGCCTCTTCCTCGCGGATCCGCCCATCATCTTCCCGGTAGCCGGGCGGCAGGGGATCCATGGCATTGACCACTTCTTCGGGATCGATGGTGTCCACCCAGAGGGGTTCGGGATCCCCCGCCCGCAGCAGCCGAACCTCGGCCCGAACCACCTGCGGCGAATAGCCCAGGTAGTTCACGCGGTCCTGGGCCCGGTCCCGGTGCATGGCGGCGTGGCTGCCCGCCCAGAGGCCCCAGAAGAGCCCATCCATCACGCCCCACCCGCGGTTGCCCGCAAGGACGCTCACGGCGCCCACTGCCGCGCCCGTCGCCACGCCCACGGCGGCGCCACTGGGTGGGGTTGGGGCGACGGAGATGTCGCGGATCTCCACCTGGAGCTCTGCAGCACCCACCGGAGGCGGCACGCCTTCCGGTACCACCACCACCCGGGTGGCCAGCCGGGCACGCAGGGCCGAGGCATATTCCTTCTGGAACGAATCCCGTTCGCCAAGCCGGGCGGGCAGGCTCACCGTCACGCGGACAGGCGCGGGATGCTGCCGGAAGGCCTCAACCTCGGGGCGCGAACAGCCCAGCGCCAGCAGGATGGGAGCAATGATCAGCCAAGGAGCGAGCCTCATGAGAGACCTCCACCGGGTAGTGTGCGTCCGCTGGGCTGAAGGTGTCCAGGACCCCCAGGGCCAGGCCCGATAGAATGGCGGTCCGAGGCGCGACATGCTCATCCTAATGGAACCCCACGCCACTCCGGATCAGGTGCAGGAAGTCCTGGCCCTGCTTGGGGCCTCAGGTGTGCGCTGCCAGGTCAACGAGACGCCGGAATCCCTCAGCATCGTCGCCCCCAACGCCTCTAAGGCCCTGAAGCCCGATCGCATCGAGCCCATGGCCGGGGTGCGCCGCGTGGTGCCCATCACCAGCCCCTACAAGCTGGCCAGCGCCGATGCCGTGACGGGCCGGACGGTGGTGGATGTGCGAGGCGTGAAGATCGGTGGACCCGACCTGGCCCTGGTGGGCGGCCCCTGCGGTGTGGAGAGCCGCGAGCAGCTGTTCACCGTAGCGCGCTATGTGGCCGAGGCCGGCGTGAAGCTGCTGCGGGCGGGTGCCTACAAGCCCCGCACCAGCCCCTACGCTTTTCAGGGGCTCGGGCTCGAGGGGCTCGAGCTGCTGGAAGCCGCGCGGGCGGAGTTCAACCTCGGCATCGTCACCGAAGCCACAGAGGTGGAGACCTTCGATGCTGTAGAGCGCAGCGCCGACATGGTGCAGATCGGGGCGCGCAACATGCAGAACTTCGCCCTCCTGCGGCGTGCGGGCCGCTGCGAAAAGCCTGTGCTCCTCAAGCGCGGTCCCTCCGCCACGCTGGAGGAGTGGCTCTACGCCGCCGAGTACGTGTTGGGTGAAGGCAACCGAAACGTGGTGCTCTGTGAACGCGGCATCCGCACCTGGTCGGATCACGCCCGGAACACCCTCGACGTCAGCGTGGTGCCCGCCGCCAAGGCCCTCACCCACCTGCCCGTGATGGTGGATCCCAGCCACGCCACGGGTCGCCGGGACCTGGTAATCCCCTGCGGGCTCGCGGGCGTGGCCGCTGGAGCCGACGGTCTGCTGGTGGAAACCCACTGCCATCCCGAGAAGGCCCTCAGCGACGGCCCCCAGGCGCTGCTGCCCTCAGATTTCATCCGACTGGTGGCCCAGGCCGGGGCCGTGCACCGCGCGCTCCAGGCCCCCAGCCTCACTGGGCTCTGGATGTAAGGCTCCGGCCGTGGCAGACTAAGTGGTTCGGAGTTTCCATGAACGGCCTTGCCATCACGTTTCTCATCCTCTTCGGCGTCCTCCTCATCGGGACGGTCCTCCTGCAGCCCGGCACCAAGGGCGGGCTCGGGGCTTCCTTCGGTGGCGGCGGCGCAAACTCCGCCTTCGGCGCGCAGGGCGCCACGCCCTTCCTCTCCAAGGCCACCTACTGGCTGGCCGGCGGCTTCCTCGCCACGACGCTGTTCATCGAAGTGCTGATCATCCGCCAGAACCGCTCCGTGTTGGAGAAGACGGCCGACAAGCCCGTCGCCGTCACGCCCACTCCTGTGGTTCCCGTGCCCGCACCGGCATCCATTCCCGCCCCTGCGCCCGCGAAGAAGTAGTCGCTGCGAAACGAGTCATTGACCGCATCCGCGCTTTGAGAGACACTTGGATTTCCACGTTGCCCGCGTGGTGAAATTGGTAGACACGCCATCTTGAGGGGGTGGTGGCCACAAGCCGTAGCAGTTCGAGTCTGCTCGCGGGCACCAAATCGAGAGCGCCGGAAACGGCGCTCTTTTTCTGTCTGCTGGTAGCGTCAGGATATGCCCTGGATTCCCGCTTCTGATCTTCTCGCCCCCCTGGCGCCCTGGTTCGATGGGGTGCGTCGTGACCTGCCGTGGCGGGCGACGAACCTTGATGCCCCGCACCCTGATCCCTATGCCGTGCTCGTCTCCGAGTTGATGCTCCAGCAGACCCAGGTGGCCACGGTGGTGCCGTATTTCCAGCGCTGGATGGCCCGCTTCCCCACGGCGCAGCACCTCGCCGAGGCAGAGCAGGACACAGTCCACAAAGCCTGGGAGGGCCTCGGCTACTACCGTCGTGCCCGCTTCCTGAAGGCGGCTGCGACAGCCATCGCCACCCATGGATGGCCCGACGATCTGCAGGGATTGGCGGGCCTCCCCGGGCTCGGGCCATACTCGGCAGCGGCTGTCGGCGCCATCGCCTTCCAGTGGCCCACACCCGCCCTCGATGGCAACGCATTCCGCGTGCTGGCCCGGTTGCTTCTGATCGAGGGCGATCCGAAACCACACGCCGAAGCGCTGCGGACATGGCTCGCTCCCGCCCTCGCGATCCTTGGACCATCACGTCTGACCCAGGGCCTCATGGAACTGGGCGCCACGGTCTGTCTGCCGACGCCAAGCTGCTCGGACTGTCCACTGGCCTCTCGCTGTCAGGCCAACCTGGCCGCGCGCACAGGCGACATTCCGCCGGTCGTCCAACGGGCGAAACCCAAAGCCTCCTCACTCTGGCTCCTGGTTCTGGAGGCTGAAGGCCAAGTCCTCCTGCATCCACCGGCTACCCGTGGACTCCTGGCGGGCCTCTGGCGATGGCCCGCCCTCGCAGCGTCAGAGCTGCCCGCAGAGGTTCATTTGATGGACGCGCAGCCGTTGATCGCCTGGCCGGGTTGGACCCAGGTCTACACCCATCGGCGTGAGGCTGTCAGCCCCCTCCACCTGCGGCTGGAGACCCGCTTCACGCCGGCCGAGGGGCTCGCCTGGATCTCACGGACCGACCTCTCCGGGTTGCCCCTGGGCAAGCGGGATCAGCGCCTGCGCGATCTGCTGGGTACTCCAGGTCAAACGCCTTTGGAGGCTCCTTCGGTCGCGGCACTCATCGAAGCCTGTCAGGCCTCCTCCTGAAATGCAGATGACACCAAAAATTCAAACTTAGTTCTTCGAATACATACAAACAAAACATCCCCAACCCTGCGATGTAACCGAATTACCCAGTCCTCAACCCGCCAGCCCGGTACACGCCAACTCCCGGAACGCCGTGGGGCGATCCGGGCCGTTCGCCTGGGCTTTGGGACCTAGAGTCCCAGGTCGCTCAGTTCCTGCTGGGCGGTGCGCGCCTCGGCACTGCCCGAGAAGCCATCCACCAACTCTCGGAAGGCTTTTACGGCAGCGGGCTTCAGGCCCTGCTTGAGAAGGCACTGGGCGCGCTTCAGCTTGGCGGGAAGGAATTGCGGTGAGGCCGCGTGATCCTTGATGATGCGATCAAAAGCGATCTGGGCCCGGTCGAAGGCGCGCTGGTTGTAGTGGCAGAGGCCCAGGAAGAAGAGCGCGTCGGGACGCTTGGTACTCTGGGGATAGGTCGTGAGGAACAGGTCCAGGCCTTCGGCAGCCAGGGGATAGTTGCCGCGGTTGTAGTCGAGCACAGCCGCATTCAGGGCCCGTTCATCTTCAGCCGTGGGCGCAGGCTGCGGCTCAGCGGCCACCTTGGTTCCGCCCTTGGGCAGGCTGTTCAGCCGGTTGTTCATCACGCGGGTGGTATCTTGCACCTGCCGGAGGCTGTCCTGGAGGTCGGCCTGGAAGCGCCGGTCCTGGCTGCGGGCCTCCGCGGCAGCCTGCTGATCGGCCTGCGCCTTCTTGTTGCCCTCTTCCACCACCTGTCGGAGCTTGAAGATCTCCACCTTGAGGTCCCCGACTTCCTGCTCGACCCGGCGGAGTTGATCTTCAGACCCACACCCCACGACCAGCAGCGCGGCCAGGGCGGGAAGCATCATCGTGCGTGCGCTCATGGGAACTCCAGCGGTGGTTCTATCCTAAACGAAAAGCGGGGGCATTCGCCCCCGCTTCACGCCTGATGGTTCGTCCTACTTCAGCTTGAACTCACCGCGGCGGTTCTGACCCCAGCAGGCTTCCTTCGCCTCGGTGCAAAGGGGCTTTTCCTTGCCGTAGCTGATGGTGGTGAAGCGGGCTTCATCGACACCCAGCGTCTTCAGGTAGGCCAGGGCAGCGGCAGCGCGCTTGTTGCCGAGGGCGAGGTTGTACTCGTTGGTGCCGCGCTCATCGCAATGGCCTTCGATTTCAACCTTGGCCGCCGGGAACGCCTTCAGGAAATCGGCGATGCCCTGGAGGATGGCTCGGTCGGCTTCCTTGATCTCGGACTTGTCGTAGTCGAAGTGGATGTTCACGAGGGCCTTGGCGGCAGCAGCCTTGAAGGCGGCAGCCTTCTCGGCTTCGGCAGCCTTGCGGGCGGCCTCTTCGGCAGCAGCGCGATCAGCGGCGGCCTTTGCATCGGCGGCGGCCTTCGCATCGGCAGCGGCCTTGTCGGCGGCGGCCTTGTCAGCTGCAGCCTTGTCGGCGGCGGCCTTGTCCCAGCCGTCGTTCCAACCCTGCGCCTTGTGCGGGTTTTCCTTGTCGTTCAGGTAGGGGTTGGTCGCACGGGCCTTGCCATCCTTGAACGCCTGGACGCCCTCGTTGAAGGCAGCCTGGGTCTCCTGCTTGATCTGCTCGGCGGTCTTGGGGGGCTTGCAGGCCAAGCTACCAAGGGTGAGCACGATGGCTGCAGGGACAAGGTAGGTTCCGTATCGCATGGGGTTGTTCCTCCTGGATGCCTTGAGTATAGAACGCCAAAACTCAAGTAATTGTCATAATTTTTCAACGTCCGCGAATCCAGCGCGGGCTCTGACAGCCCGCCAGTTCGCTGAGCCGCAGGATCTGGCGACCGGAGAGATCCGTGGTGAAGAGTTGGGAGGAACCGAAGCGATTGCTGGTAAACACAAGCCGGCGCTCATCCGGAGACCAGGCTGGCGACTCCGAGGTACTCACGCCCGTGGTGATCTGGTAGGCCTTTCCTTCGCCCAGTTTGTAGACAAAAAGATCGAACTTGCCCTCGAAGCGGGACACGTAGGCCACCATGGCGCCATTGGGGCTCCAGGAGGGACTTGCGTTATACAGTCCTTCGCCGGTCAGGCGACGGAGGTTCGAGCCGTCATCCTGCATGAGGAAAACCTGAGGCCCGCCTTCCCGATCGGAGGTGAAGGCGATCTGGTTCCCGTTGGGGTTCCAGCTGGGTTCGGTGTTAATGCCGGTACCGTCCGTGAGGCGCCGGGCCCGACCCGAGTCGAGGTCCAGCACCATGATGTCGCTGTTGCCGCGCCGGTCGCCCTGCACGAAGGCGAGACGCTTGCCATCGGGCGACCACACCGGTGACGAGAGCATGCCACCCGCGCCAGTGGTGGGATAGAACTTCTCGTGAGCACCATCTTTCCGACGCTGGCCCCAAATCTCCGGGGCACCGCCCTTGTAGGTCACGTAGGCCAGGCGACCATCCGTGGCCACGGTGGGGGCAAGCGTGAGGCTGCCATGGCGCGTGAGCTGCACCAGCCCGGCCCCATCGCGGTCCACTTGGAAGATCTCCTTCACGCCGGGGGAGATCTGCCGCACGAATACGATGCGACTGGAGGCCACACCCTTTTCGCCCGTGAGCCGGCCGATGAGGTCATCCGCCAGGTAGTGCGCAAGGTAGCGCAAGGGCACGATCCGGTTGGCGTTGTAGGTGCGTGTGAACACGCCCTTCTCGGCGGCCGTATCGAGGGCAGCGGCTTCCAACTGCAGGTCGCCGTTGGCCGCCTTGGTCAGCCGTGTGTTGAGGAGCCACTGCGCTCCCGCTTCCTTCCAGGCCTTGGTGGGCGAGCCCTCTGCCGGCAGGCGTTCCTGAAGCATGGCAATGACGCCCGTCTCGTCCAGGTCCCGCTTCAGCACCGCCGAGAAATCGGTGGCCACAGAGGTTTCATCAAGGCCCGTCAACTTGGGCGCCGTCATGGCCAGCACCAGTTTGGCACTGCTGGTGGCGGTGAGCACCACCTCCGTCTGCTGGGCGCAAAGCCCTGTGGCCACGAGGGCCCAGAGGAAGGTCCGAATGAAGAATCGCGTCATGGCATCTCCGGGCCTGGGGGGGAGTTCCAGACTATCAGATCGGCGGCGGGGAGCCGACCGCTCGTCCTTCATGCGACTCGGCGAGCTGGCGGATCAATGCGAGATTGAGGGGCGGGAGCGGCAGCCTCAGCATCTCCGCTGGCGTGAACCAACCCCAGGCCAGCTCAGTGCGCGGCTCACCCTCCGCATCGATCAGGAAGGGGTTGAGCTGAACCTCACCCACCAATGCCGGCCAGGCACTCAGGTGCGTCAGCCCCAAATCCACTTCTTCGCGAAGCTCACGCCCCAGCGCCTCCGCGGCGGATTCGCCTTCCTCCACCTTGCCTCCGGGGAACTCCCAGCACCCCGGCAACACGGGGTTCCCTGGGTCCCGCCGCTGCAGGAACCACCGGTCGCCGTGGCGCAGCAGGGCCACCGCCACCTGTTTCACTCGGCCTCCCGGGTCAGTCCTTCCGCATCCGCCAACCGCACGAGACGGTCCGCATAGTGACGGCGGAGGGTCTCCACCCACACCCGTTTCAAGCGACCATAGGCGGGGCGCAGCTCCGCCTCGACCCAAGCCCGCAATTCGTCCACGGAAGCACAGTGGTCGAGGCTGTGGCGCAGGGCATCTCGCAGGTCCTCATCCACCTGCTGCAAGGCGGCAACGGGGGCATAGCTGATGCGGTGTACGGGGCTGACCCCCAGTTCCGCGATCCGCGCCCGGTGCAAGGCTGTGCCATAGCCCTTGTGCTGGCCGAAGCCGTAGCCGGGGTGGATTTCTTCCAGCGAGATCATGAGCGCATCCCGGTGGGCCTTGGCCAGGATGCTGGCGGCGCCGATGGCACAGCTGAGGGCATCTCCTTCCACCACCAGACGCTCGGGGAGGCCCGTTCTGGGGCCGCGATTGCCATCAATGAACAGAATCCGGGGACGCAGGGACAGGTTCGACACCGACTGTCGCATGGCCATCAGGGTGGCCTCGAGAATGTTCTCCCGGTCGATGGCCATGGCATCGACTTCTGCGATGGCGAAGGCTGGCAGGATGGTCTTCAGCTCCGCAGCCAGGGCTTCGCGACGCTCCGGGTTTAATTGCTTGCTGTCGCGCACGCCGCGCAGCACATGGCCCCATTTATGAACGGTCTCGGCATCCAGCACGGCGCAGGCGGCCACCACCGGCCCGGCCCAGGCACCCCGCCCCGCCTCATCCACACCGCCCCAGGCCACGCCCGGCGGCACATTGCCGAGGTCCCAGTCGAGGGGATTCATCAAAGCCTTCACGAGCTCAGCCTCAACATTTCAGCGACTCCCAGGCGATGAGCCAGGTATCCAACACGCCGCGGAAATGACTCCGGTGCGGACCGGGCCGGTAGATGGCCTGGATGGGGATGTGCACCCACCGCAGCTTCCAGTCGGCGGCCTTCATGGCGATTTCCATCTCGATGGCGAAGCCGATGGACCGGAGGTGCAGGCGGTCGAGCACCTTCTTGCGGATGAGTCGGAAGCCACTCTGGCTGTCCTCCCAGGTCACGCCGGCGATGCGGCCCAGGGTCCAGGTTCCCAGGGCATTGGTGCGCCACCGTTTCGCGGGGATCTTCGCGCGGTCCTGGAAGCGCGAGCCGATGAGGAAGTCCGCCTCCGGATGGACCGCCAGGTGATCCAGGAACCGCTGGAGATCCGCCGGATCATGCTGACCATCCGCATCCAGGAAGAGGTAG
>Ga0265327_10004154_pt1 | contig 13067 bp, 12 predicted proteins | sample 41621metaG_FD_202089 | JGI IMG/M metagenome (GOLD analysis project Ga0265327, IMG submission 202089) | Rhizosphere microbial communities from Carex aquatilis grown in University of Washington, Seatle, WA, United States - 4-16-21 metaG | ecosystem: Host-associated > Plants > Roots > Rhizosphere...
TCATTCGTGTTCGGTGACGGTGAAGTTATAATGCGTTTGCGCGTTTTATTTTGATTGTCTTGGTTCATAAAAAAGTGTGGACGGCAAATGTGCAATAAAAATGATTCATAATAAATTTACGAAAGTTCCGGCCTTCTTCATAAGTTGTGCATAAGTATTGTTCCTATGTCAAAGCCCATTGTTAGTATGGTTCAGGGCTTCATGTTTCTGTTAATAAGATAAAAAGTCAATTTTGAACAAAAGGTATGTTAGGTAAATGTTAATTGTTTAACCGGTTTCATTTTCAATTAATTAAAGATTTGTAGAGAAATTCACGCTTAACTTATAATTAATTTTAGTATCTCTTTTATGCGCGTTTTATTTGCCGATTCCAATCACCCGATTCTTCATGAAACTTTAAGCGCAGCCGGCATACAGTGCGACCTTTTTTGGGATAAAACTATGGAAGAATTAATCCAACGTCTTCCGGACTATGAGGGGCTGGTGATCCGCAGCCGTTTCAAAGTCACCAAAGATATTTTAGAGAAAGCGACAAAGCTTAAGTGCATTGGCAGAGTGGGGGCAGGTATGGAAAATATTGATGTGGTGTATGCGGAGAAAAAAAATGTAAAATGTCTCTGCGTGCCCGAAGGCAATAAGGACGCGGTAGGCGAGCATGCACTCGGCATGTTGCTGATGCTTTTGAACAATCTTAAAAAAGCTGATGCCGAGGTGAGAAATGGAATTTGGTTGCGTGCAGAAAATCGCGGTTACGAGATCAAGGGAAAAACCGTTGGTATTATTGGCTTTGGGAACATGGGTTCTGCTTTCGCAAAAAAACTATCCGGTTTTGAATGTAAAATTCTTGCCCATGATAAATACAAAAAAGATTTTGGAAATGATTACGTGATTGAATCGTCTCTGCAGGACTTGTGCAATGAATGTGACGTTGTAAGCATCCATCTTCCCTTAACAGAGGAGACAACTTACCTGGTAGATAAAAAATTTCTTAGCCAATTTAAAAAAGAAATTTATTTTGTCAATACAGCCCGTGGTAAGTGTGTCAATACAGAAGACCTTGTGGAGGCCTTAAAATCAGGAAAAGTAAAAGGAGCTTGCCTAGATGTTTTGGAATACGAAAAAGTTTCTTTTGAAGGTATAGCTGCGTCTGACATGCCAGAACCCATGCGTTTTCTTATTCACTCGGATAAAGTAATTTTAAGTCCCCACATTGCTGGTTGGACGCATGAAAGCAATTATAAAATGAGTATGATGATTGCTGAGAAGATGATTAACGTTCTTAAAGGGCTTTAGGTTATTTATTATTATTTGGGCGCGTCCCATGAAGCAAAAAACCGCTGCAAAAAAATTGACTATATTTTCTGCTTCATGACGCCGGGTTACCAAAACCCGTCCACCGGATGGTGCTTACGTTACATTTTAGAAGAGTGTTTTCCTTAACTAAATGACATTGAGCTAAACCCTGTGCATCCCTCGCGCAGCAGACTGTTTACAAACTACAAAATCTTCAGAAAAAAGCGGTTAACCGATTTGGTTCGTAATTTACTCTGCTCAAAAACTTATTCTGCTTAGCCTAATAACTCAACGTATACTCAGGACTTGCAATCACGTTGGATTTATTACCTTTTGCGTCCACCACAAAACCGGTGAATTTAATTCTTTTCACCTTATCATTTGGTCTGTATTGGTTTAGCGGCATTGAAATATCGCCCTTAATAGACTTGCCTTTGTAATAGCCATTGTCGGGCTGTAAGGCGGTATTCGTAATTCTTAAGGTATCCTTTGTTAAAGGGTCAATTTGAACGTCGAATTTATTGGAGGTTGTATTAAAGTAAAATGGAATAAAAATGAGATTCGGTCCTTGTGAAGTGTTATCTAAAAATATGTCGCCATCTCCGTCTTCATAACTGAATACCAATACCGCAGTATCTTGCTGTGTAAATTCGGATTTTTGAAGATGGTCTAGTTCTTTAAATTCTATAACCGGGATCGGGTTTTTTGTTTTAGGTTTTACGCAGCCGTAAGTAACCAATACTACTAAAAATATTATGAGAATAAAACGCATCTTTCAGAAATCAATATATAAATTTACAAAATTAAATAGTTTTAGCACTTACGGGCTTGTTAAAAAACGAAAATAACATCTTTGATATTGCCTCCGGGGAAGAATTTTTGAGGCTTGCTCTTCAGGTTTTTAATTTTCAATATCAAAATAACGCGGTGTATAAGGAGTGGGTGGACCTACTTAAGATAAATCCAAGTGAAGTAGACGAGCTTCCAAAAATTCCCTTTTTGCCTGTTGAATTTTTTAAGAAATTTGAAGTGGTTTCTTCACGTACAAATAAAGATACCGTGCGTTTTACCAGCAGTTCTACCACCTCGCAGATTCCCGCGACGCATTATGTAAACAACATTCGGCTTTATGAAAAAAGTTTTTTGAAAGGTTTCGAATTGTTTTATGGTAAACCAGAGGAGTATTGTATCCTGGCGCTTTTACCCAATTACCTGCAACGCGGAGGTTCGTCGCTGGTTTACATGTGCAAAGAATTGATTGAAAGATCTCAACATTCAGGCAGTGGTTTTTTCCTAGATAATCTGGACGAGTTGATTTCTAAAATAAAGGAACTTCGTCAAACCAAACAAAAAGTTTTACTCATTGGTGTTTCCTACGCGTTAATGGATTTGTGTGAAAAAAATATTTCACTGAACGAAAACTTTGTAGTGATGGAAACCGGCGGTATGAAAGGCACACGCAAGGAGCTCTTAAAGGAAGAATTACATACGTATTTGAAAAAAGGATTTAAAGTAGACACAATTCACAGTGAATATGGTATGACGGAGTTATTGAGCCAGGCCTATAGTAAGAGGGACGGCCTATTCGAGTCGCCACCCTGGATGCGTTTTTTAACGCGGGAAGTAGACGATCCTTTAAAAATAAGAACAGACCATAAAACCGGTGGCATTAACGTGATTGATCTTGCAAATATGTACTCGTGTTCGTTTATTGCAACGAAAGATCTTGGAAGAATAAACGAAAATAATTTTCTGGAGTTAATGGGACGTTATGATCATAGTGATGTACGTGGCTGTAATCTAATGATGGGAGATTTTTAGCCAATCCTCGCACATTTATTTTCGGTATTATTTCACTTTTAAAATGATTTCAAAAGATTCACTTATTGCGCGACCATTTCTTTTGGCAGGTTTCCAGGATGACATTTTTTCTATCAAAGATTTGAATTGCGTTTTTAGCTGCTGCGCCTGGTATCCCTTGAGGTCAATAAATTCAGGCTTTCCGGACGGCGTCACTTCAAAGAACAAGGAATATTTGCCGGAAAGAAAGTCAGAATCAGGATAAGATATTTGAGATAATTTTTCTTCGAAGTATTTTTGGAAGGCGCCTGTGCCTTCGGGATATGCGGCCATTTGTTCGACGTAAACAAAGATTCGTGGTGGTCCCGGTCCCACTGTACCAACATTCTCACGTATGGCTGGTTTTTTTATGCTACTCAACAGAGCTCCCGTTTCAGAATATTCTGCCCAGGTGTGGCAAGGCTGTTCTTCCTGGAAATATTGAATGGATTTAATATTCTTTTTTGTGTAATAATTTTTAACACAGGTTATAATGCTATGACTGATCAGCGTATCAAACGATACCCTTTTCAGCGAGCCTGTTTCCCTATACTCCGCTGAATAATTTTTATAAGCTTTTTCTTTTTTTGCGAGTACCCCATTTGGATAGTATTCTAAATTCTCAACAGGTTTTGTGTTGGAATCCGGATAATGGTCGAAGTTTAGGTTAGACTCATTTTTAAAGTGTTTTAAAAATTTCACGATGCCACCCGGATACCATTCCCTGTAGAGTGAATCGGCGCCGGTGCTGCTATAATATAAAACACTTTGTGCACTTCCATCCGGAAAAAATGTTTTACTGAGCCTGATATTTTTTGCTGTGTAGGCTAGAAAATATCTTTTTCGCGCTCCTTTCTCCGATACATTAAAACTGTCCAGCGCCCTGATAGTTCCTGCGCTGTCGACTTCTTTATAAATATCGTCTTGCAACAAATTATTTTTTGCAATAAAAGTTGTAAGAATGTTCCTGTTTTTATAAACGGAGACACTGTCACCTTCTTTCTTATAAAAGTGTTCTATGAGCAGGCTTTCTTCCAACATCCCCTTAAGAGAATAAAGATGTATTGATTCGTAAACCAGTTTCCTTTTGGGTTCCTCATAAATAACACAACCGTCGGCCCTGAATTGCGCCAAACATGGGAGACAACAAAAGAAAGAAAAAATAAAAACGCCGATAAAATATTTCATGAACAGATACCGTTTTGTTTTAGACGCAAGAGAATCGGAATTCCATAAACTTATAATACGAGTTCGTCGAACAAACGTTTAGCGGTTTTTTCCAGATCGTCGCACATGCCCGGATGAGGCCGGGACGTTTGAATGGCGGAGCTTCTCACTGCGGTGAGCCAGCGAAAACGGGAAGGAACATCCATTTCTGCAATTGGCCCGCCGGTTTTATCGCCGCAGGCAATTTTTTCGAAAGACTGGAGATTTAAACGCAGTTGTTCAATGTCTAGTTCCCCGGAAAATGTGGATAGTTTTTTTTCATCCAAAGTAAAATATACTTTAATGAAATTCGCTTTTTTGCAAAACAAAATAATACCCGCGTTCAAAAATTCTTCGCGTTCTACCGCAGGTAAAACACGAATAACAGCGTATTCATATAAGTGTTTTTCTTGCATTTTCGGCTTCGTTTATAAAAGTGTCTGAATGATTAAGTCGGATGGATAAAAATTGAAAATAAATTTCACGAAGTGCGTTGGGGCTTTCATCCGTGCCTTCCCATTGCAGCCATTCATCAGGAATGAGAGCAACAATGTCCTCTAGTTTTTGTTCCGTTAATATTTTTTTAAATTCTTTATTTACTTCCATTAAGTGCGTCGCCTTATTCAGCAACACATGTTCTTTGATATAGGCAAAAGGACTTTTAGCTTTTGTTTCCCAGTCAGTCCATGTATATTGAAAATTCAGGCAAGAACCGTGATCTATCAACCAGAGTTCTTTATGCCAGATAAGCATGTTGGTATTTTTCACAGAGCGGTCGATGTTGGTGATAAAGGCATCGAGCCAAACAATTTGGGAAGCGAGTTTTTCATTCACGTTGGTAACTACGGGATCAAAGTTAATTGCGCCCGATAAAAAATGCAGCGCTAAATTTAATCCCTTGCTTGCTTTCAGAAGATCCTGAATTTCCTCATCCCCTTCTGTTCTTCCGAAAGCCTCATCCAGGTTGGCAAAAACAAGCTCCGGTAATTTTAAACCCAGGGCACGCGCAATTTCTCCACCAATTAATTCTGCAATTAAAGATTTTACGCCATGGCCGTTGCCTTTAAATTTTAAAACATATTTAAAGTCATCGTCTGCCTCAGCCAATGCCGGCAAAGAACCACCTTCCCGCAAGGGTTGAATGTAGCGGGTAACGTTGACGGTTCTTAAAGAAATTTTAGTTTGCATCATTCAAATGTAGGGATATTTATTTGAGTTAAATCGTAAACAGACAGTTAAAAATAACTGTCTGCGATGTAAGCGTTTGTATATATTTCAGAACAAATAGTTCAAAAGAAATATTTACAAACACTAAGTGAGGATTATCCGCATTAAGACAGTAGTTCGTGGATCATCTATAAATATTGGTAAACTTCTACTGTCTAAATGCGGCTAAAACTTCTTGATATAGATCAAGTGCATTGTTTTTATTATGCTTTTACTTTGTGTCATACAAACACACACACTTATGCAAGTCTTTAAATTAATTTTCCAGCTATTTTCCTTTTTAATGGAGTTAGCTATGCTCGCGGCCATCGGCTATTGGGGATTTCACCAGGGTAAAACTAATCTCAGTAAGTATGCCCTGGCATTTATTCTGGTTTTAATCGCCATCCTCATCTGGGGAATCTGGATGGCACCAACTTCTAAAAACCGCCTGGAGACAAATTACAGGATCGTTGCAGAAACAATTTTATTTCTAACGGCGGCTTTTATGATTTACAAAACGGAACAAGTTACTCTGGCTTCAATTTTTTTGTTTTGCGTTTTTTTACGCGAAATGATCGCCTATTTCTTCAAATGGTAAGGAGTTTTTATGAAATAAAAAAAACAGGTTACCAGGGTTGTGTTGAGAGAACAAAACTTTGTTTTAATCGGTTTGTTTCAAATAAAGAACCTTTTTCATGTGTTCCGCCTCCTCCGTTATGATGACCGCCGCCGCCTCTACCGCCACCACCACCCATACCGCCGCCGCCCATTCCACCGCCACCCATACCGCCGCCGCCCATACCGCCACCACCACCGCCCATGCCACCGCCACCCATTCCACCACTATTGGCAGAGGGGCCATCGGCGCTGTTTGGTGAATCAGGGCGAGTGAAGGCATTCACCTCCACCTTCATGGTTATGGTTTTTGAAAGATCTTTGATGGAGTAGGTGGCACCAAATAGTTCTTTTAAGGGAATTATTACTTCGTAAGTCATAACATTTTTTGAGTCCCAGTTTATTGCCACTTTAATGGTTGAACTGTCTTTTATTGGGAGCATGCCATTTTGAGTGGCAAAGCCAGCGGTGGACATGTTTACATTTTGAATCAAAAAACCATTTTTCAATTCATTAATATCAGGGCGTTCTTTTTTTTCCTTTTCCTCTTCGCCCATGTTCACTTTTTTATCTGCGAGTGGAAAATCAAGGGTTGCGTCGCACTTTAATTTACCCTTTGATTTTAATTCTATTTTCATTCCCGCTTCATTAATTTTTAACTGCGCCTTCTCGTCTTTAATTTGGAAGCACAAAAAGAGATTATTGCTGTCGTTTGCAATTGCGAAGAACATGTTGGTTTCATTGTTGTAAAATCGGAGTGGGAGGTTCCACTCTGTAGCGAGGCCATCCGCCTTTACCGGGGTTGATCTCCAGCTTGCAGGCGTTTCTTGTGAAAAAACTCCGAGTGAAATAAATAAGAAAAGTAGTATCGTTTGATTTTTCATTTCAATTGAATTAGTATTAATAAAAATCGAAGTTAGTTAATTTACCTGTGTTATTTTTTGGCATTGCAATACGTTTGATATTTTATTTACAATTTTTCAAAATCTGAATTGTCAAACCCCTTACCTATTTTAATAACCGGCTTATCAGGGTTTCCTGAAATATTTACAGGTATTCTTAATTTTTTAAAGGGAGGAACAGATAATTTTACCTCGTAATTCATCGTATTATCAAAGCTTTGCCAACCTTCTAATTCAGTTAAGAATTTATTTACTTTAAAAGAAAAAGGATAAATAAGAATTTTGCCCCCTTTTATTTCCGTATCCATTACAATATCACTTAGTTCAGGATTATTAAATTCATCTTTTTTTGAAAATGTTTTAATGTGATTAAATAATTTCATTCCTTTAATGGAAACGTTTTCAATGGTGATTTTTCCATTACCGGCAAGAGTTGAATAAATGGGAGAAAAATCAGGGGTGACTTCACCTTTTAACGCATAGTTAATGGAAAAATTTCCCTGAGCAGGAGCAGCTGCTTTTTCATCAACAAACATCTGGTAGGCAGTATTTATATCTAATTTATCTACTTCAAAATTTAGATCAAACAGCGGATGCTCTGGGTCTTTTGTGTCGTAATCACCACTAAGAATAAATGGAGAGTCCATTGTATTAAATCCAGTTTCCTTTAGAGTAAGTACACCTTTTTTAATCTGAATTTCTCCCTTTAAACGAGAAATATCCATCTTGCCAAACTTAACGAGTTGCACATCAGAATCAATGGTAAAGTCGACTTGTTTTGGAATGAGGATAACTTCCGGGGTTTCTTTTTGTGATGTTGAATTTTTATTTGAAGTTGTGCCCGATGCTACCGAAGATGGAAACCATTCGTTGAGATCAATAGTGTCGCAGTGCATGGTGAGGTCGCCTTTGATTGGAGCATCTTTCCTGAGAAGATAAGGGATGTAATTATACAAATGCCCAGATAGATTTACATTACTTTTTCCGAACTCTGCTTTAAACGAATTTAAAATAATTTTATCTGGAGAAAAGGTAAATAATGCATCGTCAACATGGATAGGAAAAGCTAATTCATCTGTTTTATAAGATACATTTTTCACTTCGAGTGTACCCTGGGTTTGTAAAAGAGCAAATTGCCTGGCTTCAATTTCAGTTAGGCTTCCTTTGGCGTTTATATCGAAGTTAAGAGTGCCGGAAAGCGTTGAGGAAACCACTGGATACAGTTTTGTGAGTTTATCAAGATCCACAAGACCGTCTATTTTCAAATCGTAATTATAATTGGTCATGTCGAAAATTGTTCCTTTCATTAAAAAAGGTTCGTCGTCCAGCAAAAAGGTAACGTTATTTAGGCTGATACGTGTATCTGCTAATTGTCCATTCGTATTTACTATTTCTGCATCAATGTGAATAGAGTCCATATCCAAGGGAGTTGCGGCGGATTTCACGTACCCGTTTTTTAGATTTATGAAGGCATCCACTTTCGGAAATAATTTCAGGGAGTCGTTATATTTTCCATTGATCTTAATTTCGGAATTTAAAATACCTTTTAATACAAGATCCTTTATCGGATAAAATTTTTCAATTTCAGCCAGATTGGCACGTAATTTTATATCTGCATTAATAAATAATTCTTTTTTACCTTTTAGAAATATTCTACCATGCACCGGTTCTTTGTCTAATTCAAAACGAAATGTTTTTATGTCGTAACTGGAGTGTTCCGCGTTGCCATCGGGGTTGTCCGCTACTAAATGAAAGTTAATATTTTCTACAGCTTTTGGCAAATGTTTGTATTTAAACATGGCATCGTCCACTTTTAAATCCAGGTGAAAAGAAGGAACGGTATTGGCTTTGGCGTTGTAAATGCCTTTCATAAAACCGGTGCAATTAAAATACCCTTTGGTATCAATGCCTTCCAGGTCCTTTTGATAAATACCCGGCAGTAAAGAAAGAAGATTTCTAAAAGACGTTTCTTTCACTACAAAATTCAAGTCGGTTTGATACCCGTTTTCAAGCAGCTTAAAATACCCATTAAATCCAAATTTGAATGCGCCAAGCTGGAAAGTATGGTCTTTAAAAATAAATTTCTTCTCTTTAAGATTCATCTCCATAAACAAATCAGCAGCAAATAATTTTTTATTAAAATACCGGATGCCATTGTAAACCAAAGTGAGATCAGTAACACGGGTTGTAATGTCGAGATTAGAAATTTCCTGTTGAAAATCCCCCGAACCGTTGTGATATAGTCCTCCTACTTCAATGTAGGTGTTTTGTAATTTGTCATCATAGATGATACGGCCATTGTTAATTGACCACTCATCGATGTTCACATCAAATTCTTTTGTGCGAGCCGTATCTTTTTTTGATCTATTTTCTTTAAGGATGTTATAATTAGCTTTTCCATTAGGAAGGATTCTTGCATAAATAGTAGGACGTTCCAAATGAATCCCTTTCACTTCGATATTGTGTCCTTTGATGAGGTTGTCAAGATTAAACGAAACGCTTATTTCTTTTGCCGAAACAAGCGTATCATTTTTAAAATCAGTTACGCCAATGACGCTTACGTTATGAAGTGTAATTGTAAAGCGCGGAAATTTTTTAAAAGAAGACAATGAAAGATCTGTAAAATTTACAGTGGCGTCAATATTCCTGTCGATGTGTGTAAGGACGAGGTTTTTAATTTTATTTTTAAATAAAACAGGAACCGAAACCAGTAATAAAAGGAGTACAAGAACTGTGACGAGAAACCACTTTAATACTTTTGTAATTTTTTTTAGCATGATTAAAATCAGGAATCAAAGATATAAAATTGCTGGGATAGCACGATCCTGTTACCTCATTCTCTCCAGAGTCTTTTTTTCATTTTATTCACCATCCAGTAAGGGTCTTCTTTAAATTTTTTCCAATCTGCCAACAGGCTTTCTTGTAAAGCGTCCAAAGACTGTTTCATTTCGGGACTATATTTTTCGTAGTCTTTGCGGTATTTGGGATGCTTAAGGAATTTTTCAAAATACTCTAGCAGATTAAAACAAATTGTGAATTGTCCGCACGCAATAATAGAATCTGGCATATTATGCGGACCTTTTAATTCTTCTTCGGTAAACCAAAGGGTGGTATCTTTTTTTAAGGCTTTCGCGGAAACGATCATAATTTTTTCTCCAGGTTCCATGAGTTCCTCGCTGAAATAAGGATATTTCTTTTTTCGTTTTACAACTTCTTCTTTCGTTAGCTCAAACACGGCGTTCATGATCAGTCGTGGTTTCCAGCCGGTATCACTGTATACGCGTTCGAACCCAAACCAGCGCATTTGTTTGATGAATACTTTGGTAATCATCTTCACCACAGAATTCCTACGATTAACAAGTAAATTATTTAAGGTCGCAAATTTAAGTTTATCTACATGCCGCGTGCGTTTAATAAAAAAGGATGGAATGCCTAAGCGTTTTGTTAAACCCACAAACCCTCTTGAAAAAATAAGAAAAACAAAGGCGATAACGATGCCCAAAGTCCCCGTGATCGAAAGCGCCATGATACCCAATTTATGCACCGTGAAAAAAGCATAAATCAGCAAGACGCATCCCATAAGAAAACTGCTGATACCGATATGTTGCATTAATTTAAAGCTCCAGGTACCGATGTATGGAATTTTATCTCTGCTACTTCTTATATACCGTTCCATACTTGGATTTGTGCCGTCTGATATGATGTAGAGGTCGACCGCCTTTTTGTCTTTCGAACGAAAAATTTCGGAGTCACCTGAATAATTTTTCATACGTTCTTCAGAAGTAATCACAGCATCCACGCCTTGGTTATCGTCTACACCACCATCCATCAGGCCTATGGGATAAGTGATCTTTTCACCATCGTAAGATGTCTGGGGCAAATGAGATTTATTTTTTAACTCCACAGATTCCGGATAGGTGAAATCATCCGGAAAGTTTATCGGTTCAAACCCGAAAGGCACACAAGAAGAAGCTGCAATAATATCTGCGAGTCTTATTTCTTTTGCCATTTCAACAGGTATTTGAATTTTTTTATTGCCAATGTATTCCGGCACAAATTCTTCGTTACTATGGTAAAAAGATTCTGTTTTTTGAAAATGGAAAGGCAGAGCAAAATGAAATTCGGTTGCGTTAAAACTGATTTCTTTTAAATGGATAACGGGGGTTTCTTTCCAGAATAAACCAAAATTTGCCGATTCAAAATCACGGTGGTAAATAGAAGCGAACGAATTGATAAGACTGCGCTGTTGGCCATTGATCCAGTTTTTGTCTTCGGCTAAATATTCCAAAGCATCTTCCACCAGGTCTTTTTTTGTCATAAAGTCAATAATGCTTTTATAACAGTCTCCAAAATTACCCCCCTTTTTTATGGTGGCAGCATACTTCACTCCTAAAAAAGTTCCGCCCGAAACACTCGATAAAATACGCACTCTTTCTAAAAGACTTACGCCATCAATTTCTATGTGTGAAAGATAAGACATCAATCCAAGATGAATGCTGGTGGCTCTGAACCCGCCACCGGACAGGGAAATCGCAATGTTGTGAAAAGGTAATTTAGGAAGATGGGCTCTTCGTTTAAGTTTTGGCTTTACTGATTTTGGCGCTTTGATCTCCATACAGGCTTTCAGAGGTCAATATAGTAAATTTCTGTTGAATTTAATTCTATTTGAAGCAGTCGCAGGAGTAGCCGAGATTTTCATAGTGCTTTGTATCCTTTGATTTAATATTTTTAGTGGTTTGAGAATAATAAATGGAATCTTTTCTTCCAACACTTGTATCGTCTGAGGCATGCCGTAAGCTAAAAGCATTAGCCGAATCCGCTAATGATTGAGACTTATAATAATTTAAATCTGAACAATATGATTTTCTTTCTTTAAGCAGCGTGTCTGAATTGCCAATTGCAAATACAATTGTGCACCCTAAATCCTTCCTGCAATTGCAAGTCTCCTGGCATGAAGAAAAGGCCAGTGCCAGAAATAAATTAGAAAAGTAGAATAATTTTTTTTTGGTGTTCATGGGAAAACATTCTTTGAAATTAATATATCATTTTTTTAACCGTAATTATTTTAGCAGAGCCAATGCCCCTTCACTTAAGAGTTTCGCGCCATAAGGAATACAATCTTCGTTAAAGACCACTTTTGAATCGTGTAAAAAATAACATTTCTCAGCCGTGTCTTTCGCTCCTAAAAAATAAAACATAGAAGGAACTTTACGTGAATAAAAAGCAAAATCTTCAGAACCTAAAATCGCATCAATGGGAATTATATTTTCTTTTCCGAAAACGTTAGTAAGGGTTTCGGTCATCCCGGCATGAATGTTTTTATCGTTTAATAAACTCGGATAATTTAAATTGTATTCAATTTTTATTTTTGCGTCAAAAGAAATTTCGGTGCCTTTAATTATTTTTTCCATCCGCGCCAATACCTGGTTAAACGTATCCAGGTCCAAAGCCCTCACTGTTCCTTCGATGTAAACTTTATCGGCAATCACATTCGGCGCAACACCTCCATTAATTTTTGTAAAGGAGATAACCGTTGGTTCGTGGGGCGGAATATATTTATAAGCAATCGCTGAAATGGATTGGATAAGATTGCTCGCTACTAAAATAGCATCCACGCCCAAGTGCGGCGCTACTGCTGCATGAGCCATCTTGCCGGTAATTTCTATCTTAAAAAAATTGGCACAAGCTAAGGCCTGGCCTAATTTATATGCCAGTTTTCCGACCGGTAAAAGCGGATGAACGTGAAGTCCCAGTGCGGCCTTCACACCATCGAGCTCACCACTTTCCACAATGCGTTGTCCGCCTGATTTTTTGTCAGGATCTTCGTAAACCCCTTCTTCTGAAGGCTGGAAAATAAATTTTATAGTTCCTTTAAAATCCTGGTTCTTTAATAAAGCTGCCGCACCTAAGAGCATGGTGGTATGCACATCGTGACCACAAGCATGCATTAACGGAATTTGCATAGCGTTAGCATCGCTCATTTTTTTTGAGCTTTTAAAATCG
>Ga0265327_10004155_pt1 | contig 13066 bp, 3 predicted proteins | sample 41621metaG_FD_202089 | JGI IMG/M metagenome (GOLD analysis project Ga0265327, IMG submission 202089) | Rhizosphere microbial communities from Carex aquatilis grown in University of Washington, Seatle, WA, United States - 4-16-21 metaG | ecosystem: Host-associated > Plants > Roots > Rhizosphere >...
TCTAGCAAGGCAAATGTTGAGTTATTTGTACCGGACTATTTTCTCACCACTAAACATGATGTTGATATTGAATATACATTACATCGCGATGAACTAGAGGGAATGGTTAAAGACAAAATTGATGAAGGAATACAACGTATTCATCACTTACTGTCCGAAGCCCGAATTAGCCACTCATCAATAGCTCTTTGCTTAGCTACGGGAGGCATTATAAATATGCCAATTATTAAGTCGCGCCTTAGGGAAATATTCGGTCCGCAACGACTTTGTGTATCGGAGCGAGGTAACACAATTATTTCGGAAGGAGCAGCTTGGGTTGCTTATGATAAAGCCAATTTATCGCTAGCTAAGAATATTGAATTATTAGTAGCACCTCATTCTTACTTTCCTGTTATTAAAGCAGGCGTAAAAATGCCACGTGAAGGCGAAGTACAGACAATGGAATCAATTAGTCTTTACTGCACTGATCCTAGAGATGGTGTTGCAAAGTTTCAAATTGTAGCACCGAAAAAGCCAGGACGAAAAATCCAGTCAACCGATGAAAGGAATGTTCTGGATATCATGTCAATACGTGTGGACGAAAAGGCGAAGCCATTTTTTGAACGCCTTGAGTTTAGGCTGAAGATTGATGAAAACCTTATTTTACATGCTAATGCTCAATCCCTTGTTAAAAACGATAGTGATGCCATTCAAATTCATAATTTGGAATTCGGTCTTGATCTCGTTGCGGCGAAGGAGCATCAAAATAATTGGGGAGATATCGAAGTATCTAGGTTGTCTTCACACACAACCGGAGGAATAAGTCTTCGTCCGAATATATCGACTCAGAAAAATAACGCATTAATTCCTGGGGAATTATTGTATGAAATAGTGCCTTTGGATTTCGATCCAGAATATATTACAGGATCTGCGCCTTCAGATTACCAGCGCCGAGAAAAATTGTACTATCAGCCTTGCAGCATTTGTAAACGTCCAAGCAATCATCCTTTATGTAAATGCGCATCCGGCCAGTAATTTAAGCAAGGATTGAACTTGGACTTCCACATCGCCGACACCTTCACCGACAGCCTAGTCAAACTTACGGGCGAAGAACAAAAGGTCGTGAAAACCACGGCCTTTGATTTGCAGTTGAACCCCGCCAATCCGGGCTTGAGTTTTCACAAGCTCGACAAAGCCAGGGACAAGAATTTCTGGTCGGTGCGGGTTAATACTGACCTGCGGTTGATCGTGCATAAAACCAGCGCGAGTCTGCTGCTGTGCTATGTGGATCATCACAATAAAGCCTACCAATGGGCCGAGCGGCGCAAGCTGGAAACCCATCCCACTACCGGCGCGGCCCAGTGGGTGGAAATCCGGGAACGAGTCGAGGAAGTCGTCGTTCCCCAATACATCACGGTCAAGCAGCCCTCCCCTTCCAAACCTCCCCTCTTCGCCCATTTGCCGGATGCGCAGTTACTCGGCTACGGCGTGCCACCGGAATGGCTGGAGGATGTGCGCCGGGCTGACGAAGATTCGATTCTGGAACTGGCCGACCATTTGCCCGGCGAGGCTGCGGAGGCCTTGTTGGAATTGGCCGTTGGCGCGACACCTCGGGTTGCGTCCCCCGTTGTAGGGGTTGCCGACCCCTTCCAGCATCCTGATGCCCAACGCCGTTTCCGCATGATGAACAATGTGGAGGAATTGGCGCGGGCGCTGGATTATCCGTGGGAAAAGTGGACTGTGTTTCTCCATCCTTCCCAGCGACAATGGGTGGAGCGAGATTACACCGGCCCGGCGCGTGTGTCAGGCTCGGCGGGTACGGGCAAGACCATCGTGGCCTTGCACCGCGCCGTTTTTCTCGCCCGCGCCTATCCCGATGCCAGGGTTTTGCTGACCACCTTTTCCGACACCCTGGCCAACGCCCTGCGCACTAAGCTCAAACGGCTGATTAGCCACGAGCCACGCCTCGGCGAACGGCTGGAAGTCCACGCGATGGATGCGATTGGGCAAAGGCTGTTTGAGTTGAACTTCGGCAAATTCAAGCTGGCTTCCAAACCGCAGATCCAGCAGTTGATTGAGGAAGCATCCAGCCAAGTCGAGGGCCACAAGTTCAGCCGACACTTCTTGATGACGGAATGGGAACAGGTGGTGGATGCCTGGCAATTAGATGGCTGGGATTCATACCGCGATGTCAAACGGTTGGGCAGGAAAACCCGCCTGCCCGAAGCACAGCGGCTGGTGCTTTGGTCGATCTTCGACAGAGTTCGCGCCAAGCTGAAAAAACTTGATCTGGTTACTCAATCTGAACTCTTCACCCGCTTGGCCGAGCATCTGGCCGGGAGCAAACATCCTCCCTTCGATTTTGCCGTCGTCGATGAAGCGCAAGATATTGGCGTGGCGCAATTGCGTTTTCTAGCAGCGCTAGGCGCTGACCGGGCCAATGCCTTGTTCTTCGCGGGCGATCTGGGCCAGAGGATTTTCCAGCAGGCTTTTTCATGGAAGTCCCTTGGCGTCGATATTCGTGGCCGTTCCCGCACCTTGCATCTCAACTACCGCACTTCCCACCAAATCAGAAGGCAGGCTGACCGCTTGTTAGGGCCGGTTGTTTCAGATGTTGACGGCAATACCGAGGAACGCAACGGCACGGTTTCCCTGTTTAATGGGCCGCAGCCCACCATCCAGACTATGGATACGCCAGCCGAAGAAATCGACATAGTGGCGCAGTGGCTTTCGGGGCTAATCAGCGAAGGCTTAAAGCCCCATGAAATCGGTATTTTCGTCCGTTCAGTCAACGAACTGGACAGGGTAAAAGTAGCTATCCAACAGGCGGGGCTGGCCTTCAGAGTTCTTGATGACCATGTGGAAACGATCAACGGCCAAGTCTCCGTCGCCACCATGCACCTCGCCAAGGGATTGGAATTTCGCGCCGTCGCCGTGATGGCCTGCGACGACGAGGTCATTCCCTCCCAAGAACGGATAGCCACTGTCGCAGACGATGCCGACCTGGAAGAGGTTTATAGCACCGAACGGCATTTACTCTACGTCGCCTGCACCCGCGCCCGCGATCATTTGCTAGTGACCAGTGGCGACATACCCTCAGAATTCCTTGATGATTTGCGAGTTTAACTGAATACAAGAACGGCCTAGGAGAAAGCCATGGATTCAAATGAATGGTTGAAACACTTCCTTTTCATTCATATTAGGAAAACCCAGCCAGACGGCAGGGCGCTTTACGCATACAAATGCACAGAAAGAAAATACAAGGAACTGTATAACCTAATTCGACAATACATTGACGCAGCCTTAAAAAACCGTCCGCCGAAACTGTTTGAAGCCCTGTTTTGTCTGTATGCCGCTGAAACTTGGCGGCGCAATCATGATGGTGGTATTTGGAAATGGGAAACAGTGTTCGAGTCTATCAGCCAACCGACTCCAGAAAATCAAGCCGTTGTCCGCCGGTGGGTGGAAACTGGTTTGGATTGGTGGCAACGTGAAGTCTTACATAATCAGCGAGGCGATCAACGATACCTTATCACCATCGCTTGTGAAGGAGGCTTGCCTCTAAAGTTGCTGCGACAGCAAAGCGCAAGCCTCAATCAATACTTCCGGGAATTGCTGGCAGAACATCATCGCCAGCAGCACATCCCACAGTTCGATCTTACAGCCATAGCCCGGCAAATTGCCGCGTTGCGCCTGCCTAAATCACTGCATCAAGAAATCGTCTATCGCCTCAGTGGCGAGTTGATCCAGGCTATTGTGAACTTGCAAGCCAAAGTCGCCGATGCGGTCGATCCCATCGCCGCACTGGACAAAACTGAAGAGCATTGGCGCAAGACCCTCCCGCTATCCATGGAAGACGACACCGTAGAAACCTTACTTCGTGGCTTGATCCGCCAAGCTAAAGACCTGGCCCAAGTCGGCCCGCAACGGTTGCGCTGGCGAAGGCGCTTGATTTCTCAAGGCCAGGACTGGACGGTGGAAAGCCAATTGGAATTGCCAACCACTGTGACAGGCACGAGTCTGCGGGGTTGGACAAACAGGGACAAGCATCCTCCGCGCCTGCGGTTACTGCTGCAAGGCACGGAAGGCATGGAAGCCGTCGCCCACCTGACCAGAACCCAAGGCGAGGCGGATTCGGCACGCTATCGCCTGGAAGCACTGCGCCACAATGGCATCCGATTCACTGGGCAGGCTGCGGCAATAACGCCAACAATTTGGCTTAGCGATGGCGATACAGAAACGAAATTACCCTCCACCGGTGGGATTGAATTGGGCGAGTTGCCTTGGATGTTCGTCGAACGAGGCGAGGATAAAGAATGGGCAGCGGAAGGTTCAGGGCGAACCAGGGAATCTCAAGCGTGGGTTTTAGCGCCCTCGGATAGCAAGATCAGTGTGATTGAAGGTTCCTGCGAAGAAAAGGGTAACGTTTCACAGTTCCATCGAACTTTATATGCCATACAGGGCAAAATTCGCTTTGACCTAGCTAAGGGCGAATCCTGTCTGTTCCAATGCGGAGCAGAGGGAGAAAGCGAAGAGGAGTGGCTGTTGGAAGGGAACTGTCTCGCCATTGCCTTGAACCCGCGTCCTGTCTTCCTGGGAATGCCAAAGCTTGGGGCAATCAACTCAGATGGCAAACGCATTGTCGGACAGTCCAGGCCATTGGAGTGGCGGCCTGTGGACGCGCCTAATGGGGAGTGGGGCAAAGATTTCACTGTGTGTTCCGGGACAGTCTGGCTCCGCGCCTTTGATCAAAAAACACAAACTTTGTGTTTTCGCCGCCAAGCCGATGTATTACCAGCCGGTACGCAAGTCGAGGTCATTAGGATCGGAAGCCATGCGGAACCAGGCCGCATCCGTTTATCAGGCCTGCGAGACGCTACCTTCTCCCTGCCTCCACATCTGCCCAATTGCCGTATTGAACTGGAACAACAGGATGGGGCGTATGAACTACTCTGCTTTGCCGGCTCGGGCCTGCTTATCACCCAATTCCCATTGGAATTGCGCTGGCCGGATGGCCGAAAGCTGACGATGATACTGCCGTTTCCCTGCCAAGGCGCAGCCTTTGTGAGGGGTGGTCAAGTCATCGGCAAAGACCAAACTCTCGCGCTAGGTCGATTGGGTGCAGTTGTTGCCGTGGCTCAAAACCCTGGCAGTGGCAATAGTTTCTGGCTAGAAGCCACCGTCAAATCGGACGATGCATCCAACCTCCACAAAAAATTGTGGTTACGGGAAACATTAAAGCCCACCGGAAATGGGCGGGCACAATTTGAACTGCATCGCTGGCAAGAACAGCTCGGTTCTTTGTTGTCGATGACCCGCAAGCTGGATGTCAGTGCTTGCTTGGAGATTCACGCTCGAACCGGAACCGTAGTAGCCAAGCTCGAAGTGGCTCGTTTCGATGTGGAATTTACGCCTGATAAGGAGCAAAGGCGGGTGAATCTCTCTCCTGGAGAAGTAAGCCGATTGGAGGAAGACTGGCAAAGCCGGGTGATCGTGAAAATGATCCCGCTTTGGAATCCTGCTGAGGAGGTCAGGGAATTACAGAGGATCAGCGAAGAAAACACCACTGCCTGGCAGTTACCTGATGACTTGCGCCCAGGCCCTTGGTGGATTTTGGGATGTGACGGTGATTGGGCGCGTTTTCGCCCCTTGTTGTGGTCTGTTCACTCGCATACCGAAGCCAGAGTAAAAGAAGTTTCACTAACTCCGACCTTGGAAGAAGCCATCTGCTCACCAAATCAAACACGCCCTAAATTGCTTGCTGACTTGGTTGACGCGCTGGCATCTGATCCAACACACCCGGATTGGATGAGAGTGTTCGAGTACTTCAAACTTGCCCAAACCTATCCCGCAAGTGCTTTGGATTTGTTGCCAGCATTGACTCGCTCACACGAAGCTATGGCCTTGGCCCTAATCCGAAGTTCAGAAGATCAATTTGAGTCTGTCTGGGCGATGGCCCATCAACTGCCATTTTCTTGGCATTTGTTGCCGGCTCAGAGTTGGAAAATTGCCATAGACCGCTATTATTTCCAAACTATCCGAATCACTTTGGGGGAAGTTGACGCCAATGGCATGATGCTCTTGGGACTTTTCAATAGGTTTAAGCAATCCGCCGTTGCACACCAACCGTTTTTCAAATGTATTTGCGATTGGATTCATGGAAGCATCAAAATGGAAATGGACTCCAGCAATGAGGCTATTCGACAGCAAGAATGCGCTTTGCAAGAGCGCCACTTATCCAATGAGCAATGGCCCATTGGATCAACCACTATGGAGATAACATCCTATCCAGATTTTCCTGAATTAAGGCGTTATCAAACCATCGCCGAACACCTCCGCCCTGTCCGTTGTGCTCCCTTCGTCACTGCCTATTTCAACCTGAACAACAGGCCATGCCCCGAAGATTTGCTCTTTGAACTCCGCCAACTGCGTGATTTTGACCGCGAATGGTTCGATGAAGCCTTCGCTATCGCGCTCTGCCTAGGACTTGCCCAGCTTACCAAAACAGGAACCCCGCAATGACTGCCCCCTTCCGACCTTTTTACGCCACCCTCGCCACGCAACTAAACCGGGGGGCCAGTCGTGCGGCCTTAGGGTTATTGGGATTTCGCAGCGATCCTTTGCGAGAGCATTTACGCAGCTTGTTTGAAGGTGCACCCGGAACAGGGCATTCGTTTTTGGCCGACCCAGTGTTCGAGGCCATGTTTGGCTGGAAACCAGCCAACAAAACATTGGGGCAACTCTCAGGCAATTTGCTAGAACCGAGTTTGGTGGCCGCCTTAAGCCAGCCACCAAAATCATTGGCCGAGGAATATGCGTTCCCAGTGGATCGACAGCCCTATCGTCATCAGTTGGAGTCTTGGCAGGCTTTGCTTGAACTAAGCCCTCCCCGTTCGGTTTTGGTCAGCAGCGGCACGGGTTCCGGCAAGACCGAGTGTTTTCTAATTCCTATCCTAAACGACTTGGCCCGCGAGGCTAATAACCATCTTGGCCCTCTAGTTGGGGTCAGGGCGTTGTTCTTATATCCCTTGAACGCCCTTATCAAAAGCCAGCGCGACCGTTTGACCGCTTGGTCGGAACCTTTCAAAGGTAAAATCCGCTATTGCCTTTACAACGGCGAAACGCGCCACGTTTCGCCTCGAAGAAACATGCGCGAGTGGGACTGCGAAGTAATGGGCCGCGATGAACTACGCGGCAATCCACCGCCGATTCTCGTCACCAACGCCACGATGCTGGAATACATGCTGGTACGCACCGATGATCGGCCTATCTTGCAGCAATCGCAAGGGCTGTTGCGTTGGATCGTTATCGACGAAGCCCACAACTACATCGGCTCGCAGGCTGCGGAATTGACTTTGCTGCTGCGGCGGGTGCTTCATGCCTTTGGCAGAAGGGCCGAGGACGTGCATTTCATCGCTACCTCGGCGACGATTGCGGACAGCGGCGAGGAAACCAAGGCAACCCTGCGCGAATTTCTTGCAGACATTGCCGGTGTTGGCATTGATCGGGTGCATGTCGTCTTGGGCGGGCGCGAAGTGCCTTCATTGTCAAAATCCTTAAGCCGATTGAACAAACCGCATCTCGGACTGGCAGCTCTGCGCTCACTCTCGCCACAACAACGCTACGAAACCCTCGCCACCGACCCGCGCATCCGCCAAATCCGCGAACGCCTGATTAACCAAGCCGAGTTGTCATCTAACTTGGCCCAATTGGCCTTTGGCAGCGACACGGAAACCGCCCGCCGCGACACGCTGGAACTGTTGGACTTGTGTTCCCAAGCCTGGGTGGAAACTCCAAAGGGCCAAATGGAACCATTCCTGCCCTTGCGTGGGCATTTCTTCCAACGCGCCCAAGATGGCTTGTGGGCCTGCGCCAACAATGCCTGTTCTGGCCGCAAAGACACTTTGCTGGACGATCCGAAATGGCCTTTCGGCAAACTGTTTTTTGAACGACGGCAGCATTGCGACGCAGAAGGTTGCAGCAGCCCGGTTTTTGAACTGGTGCAATGCGGTGCATGCGGGACGGAATATTTGTCCGCTGTGGAAATTTCCGATCAAGGGGTCGATAAACTCAAACCCAAACTGCACCGCCAAGACGAGGATGAATTCCAGCAGGAATTGGAATATACCGAGGATGATGAGCCAGAAGAAAAAGACGGAGCAGACGATGACAGTGAAAGAGGAATTCCACGTTTATTGGGAGCAGCGGATAGCCAATATGGCGCAAAGATGGAATTGCTGCCCGACCACTGCCTGGAAAACTGGACAGGCAAGCGCGGCATTCCGGTCCATCTGCATCTTCCCGATGACGAAGGCTTGCTCGTTTGCGTTTGCTGCAAAGAACGCGACCGCACTGGTCGGCATCTGTTCAAACCTGTCCGACTTGGCGGGCCGTTTCTGTTACAGACCGCCAGCCCTGTTTTACTGGGTCACATGAAGCCTTTTGGCAAAATCGACAGGGTATTGCCTTGGGAGGGTCGCAGACTCATTAGTTTCACCGATAGCCGCCAAGGCACCGCCCGCTTCGCAGCGAAACTTCAGCAGGAGGCCGAGCGGAATTACATACGCAGCCTGCTTTACCACACGACGGCAGACAGGGCACGGCCTGCCGACGCCGGGGGCAAAGACAAGCTAGAAAGAGAAATTGCCGCCTTAGAGCCGTTGGCGCAAAGCAATCCGGTTATTGGCGATATGTTGAACCAGAAACGCCAAGAACTTGAAAAGCTCTCCAGTCCACCGCTTGGGCGGATCGGCTGGGGTGAGGCTATCAATATGCTGCTTGCCACGGATGGCTTCACCAAATTGCTGTTGCCTCCACTGCAAGAGCAATCTTTTGGGCTGGGGAATCAGTCGCTCGCCGAACTGTGCTTGTGGCGGGAATTCCTCTTTCGCCCCAAACGCCAATTCTCCATGGAGGGTTTGGGCCTGCTGCGACTTGAGTACAAAGGCTTGAATGGCATAACCCTGGTTCCGCCGATTTTGGCGCAACGTAGCGTGAAAATTGAAGAATGGCGCGAATTGCTGCAAGTCACCATGGATTTCATTATTCGCGGCAGAACGTCTGTAGCTATCCCCCGCGACATGATGCGATGGATTGGCTATCCTGGAAACCCAACCACGGTTATCCCGCCCGGCCAAGAAAAGCGGCGTGGGCAAGTCACCTGGCCTTCATCGCGCACCGCCACCAGCCGCCGAGCCCGGCTGGTGCGACTGCTGGCCTATGCCTTCCATTTGAATTTGGAAAAAGAAATTGACCAAGCCGTGATTGAGGAAATGCTGCTTGCGATTTGGCGGGCCATCCTGCCTTTATTGAGCGCCACCGAAAATTCCTATCACCTTAACCTGGGACTTCAAGCTGAGATCATGGAGGTGCGCGAAGCCTGGGCTTGCCCGGTGACCCGTCGCCTGCTGCCCGTGACTTTCCGAGGCATCACGCCCTATTTATCGGAATCCTCCGATAAAAGTTTGGCTGAATGTACGAAATTCAGTCTGCCCAAGCTAGAAAAGCCATTTTGGAACGAAACGGAACCCGACGAGCGCGAACACTGGTTGGAAAATGAGCCCGCCATTCAAGCATTAAGGGAACGGGGCTTGTGGGCAGACTTGAACGATCGCATCGTAGGCTTTAGCCCTTATTTCCGCTCGGTTGAGCATTCTGCCCAAATCCCTGGAACTCAACTAACCCAGCGTGAAAAAAAATTCAAGAAAGGCGAAATCAATCTGTTGAGTTGCTCGACTACGATGGAAATGGGCGTGGACATCGGTGGCCTATTGGGCGTGGCGATGAACAACGCTCCACCCCATCCGGCCAATTTCCTGCAACGGGCCGGACGGGCCGGACGACGGGGGGAAACCGCCGCCATCAGTTTCACCCTGTGCAAATCCACGCCTCATGGTGAAGCGGTGTTTAAAAACCCTTTATGGGCATTCACCACCGCCTTAGGCGTGCCAAAAGTTTCATTACAAAGTCAGCGTATCATCCAGCGCCATGTTAATGCCTTGGGTCTGGCTGCATTCCTTGCCACCCGTGCCCCGGATGACATTCTCCACTTGCGGACAGGTTGGTTTTTCGAGCCGCACGGCGAAAACCAGAGCGCACCTTGGGCAGTATTCCAAGACTGGCTGGCAAAGGCGACGGAAGACGAGCGCCTGTTTCAAGGCGTGGAAACCTTGTTGCGGAGAACGTGTTTGGAGGGCCGCCCCGTCGTTGAGGTATTGGCCCAGGCCGCCACAATGGTCGGACAGGTGCAAGAGGAATGGCAAAATGAGCTCGGGGCTTTACTGAGCAATCTAGAAGATGTGAAAACGCCTGGGGGAGACAGCAAGCCAGAGAAAGCCATTCTTCTGCAACTGGAACGGATGCGGCGGGAATATCTGCTAGGCGAATTGGCAAACCGGGGTTTCCTGCCGGGTTATGGATTTCCCACTGGCGTAGTTTCCTTTCTTACGACCACCCTTGAAGACTTTAACCAAGGACAGCCCAATAACCCAGCGGAGCGCGAAGACAACCGTGTCCGCCGTGCTGGTTCGCCCTCCCGCGATTTGGCCTTGGCGATCCGCGACTATGCCCCCGGAACCGACACAGTGCTTGACGGGCGGGTGTATCGCAGTGGCGGGGTGACGCTGAATTGGCAGGTTCCGGCCGGCGCGGAAGCCGGGCCGGAAATCCAGTTATTGCGCTGGGTATGGCGCTGCCAATCCTGTGGCAGCACCGGCACCCGCCCGACGATGCCGGAAACCTGCCCGCACTGTGGCGAGGTCGATTCGGAAAGCCTCACCCGCTATGAATACCTCCAACCCGCTGGTTTTGCCGTGGATATTCGCTGCAAGCCGCACAATGACATCACCACCCCGCAATACATCCCGGTGCGCGATCCGTTGATTTCCTTGGCGGGCGCGGCATGGCTTGCCTTGCCCACCGCCATCTTGGGCCGTTGCCGGGCCAGCTCGCGCGGGGCCTTGTTCCACCGCACTGATGGGTTGCATGGCAAGGGTTATGTGCTGTGCCTGCGTTGCGGCATGGCGGATTCGATGCTGGCCGACGCCAGGAACCCGCTGCCCCAGAACAAGCATCTGCCCCGGAGCTTTGTGGACGAACAGGGAAATTTCATCCATAAGCGCCTGCGGGGAGGTCGCGACATCGAGCACAACGAGCAAGAATGCCCAGGCAACGGGACGTGGGCCATCAAACAAGGCATTCGCCTAGGGCTAGAGACATACACCGACGTGTTTGAGCTGCGCTTGCAAGCCCTAGCCGGACTTGATGATGTCTCCAAAAAAAAGCGCACAGCGTATTCCTTGGCCGTGGCGCTACGCCGCGCCTTGGCCCGTCAGCTTGGCATTGAGGAGCGGGAAATTGGCTGTGTTGTGCAGGCATGCCGCGACAGTTCCGGCACGGGGATGTCGATCTATTTGTATGATACCGCCAGCGATGGTGCGGGCTATTCGACCCAGGCCCCCCATTTTTTGCCCGCCTTGTTCAAAGGGGCCAAAGAGGCACTGGAATGTCCCCGCGAATGCGATGTTGCTTGCCAAGCGTGTTTGCTCACTTACGACACCCAGCATCATCTGGACGATTTGGACCGGAATGCCGCCTTGGCGCTATTAGATGAGGCTTTCTTGGACGCGCTGGAACTGCCTGTCTCCTTGCAGGCGTTTGGCCCCGCAACACAGTTGGAAATGGAACCTTTGGGATTGGCTTTGCGCCGGGAATTGCAGAGCCATACAGCCAACGAATTACGGATTTTCCTCGGTGGGGATGTGAAGCGGTGGGAGCCTTTGGCGTGGCGTTTGCGCGATGAACTCTTAAACATCAAAGAGACCGACATAGTCTTGCGAGTCATCCTGCCACGCTCCAGCCTGGATTCTTTGGATGAAGCACAGCGTGGTGAATTAGCGGCTTTGCTGGCGGTAGCAGGGGCGGAAGTGCATATTTCACCTGGCTTGGAAATGCGGGGAAATTTACCATTGGTCTTGAACATTGGCCACGATCAGGGAAGCACCCTCTTGGCTTGTAGCCTAGCGGATGCCTTGGCCCCCTCCCCTCTCTGGGGTAGCGGCGAGTTGGGGGCGCAGTTTGTCCGCTTCAACAATTCGCAAACCTTGCCGCCCATCCCGGGACACTGGACTCACCTTCAAGCCGATAACTTGCGGCCAAGTACCGAAAAGATGACAGAACTTTGTATCGGCACAGAGTTGAACGTCTCCCGCAAGGACTTCGGGTCAAAGGCTTGGCGTTTACTGTCGGAAAAAGCCTCTGCTTTGAAAGCTAGGCTTGAGGCGGGTACGTCTTTGGTAGAAGTGGCTTACACCGACCGCTACTTACGTTCGCCGTTGGCGGTGATTCTGCTTTATGAATGGATTACGGCTCTGACCCGTTTTCCAGGCGGACTGGCAAACCATACGGCATTGACCATTGCTACCAGTCAAATTGAACGTAACGACTTATTTGACCCTCGCTGGCTACATCAAGACTGGCGTGATCGAACCCACCGACAGTTGGCCTTCAATGTTCTGTTCAAACCTTTTGGACAATTCAATTTTTCTGAAAAAGCCAATGCAGATTTGCCCCATGCACGGGTTCTAAGGCTGAAGTGGTCGGACAGAGCCATTTGGGAGATAAGGCTTGACCAAGGCATGGGTTATTGGCGGACTGGATTACGCCATCCCTTCCCGTTTGATCAATGCGAGGACAAACAGTTGGCTGCGATCAAATCGGCTTCCCCTATTTTGGAAGCGGGCAATTCACTCCACCCAACTTATTGGTACGTTTTTCAAAACCAATGACGATTTGATCACTTGTTTTGAAGTGAATTCTTGACACCTTCACTGGAGGCAGGCACGAAAGGGGGCCAGTTTCGCTCATCCCCGCCTGGGATGATCGAAAACAGGCGAATTTGATGTGTCCGGGTTTGTTTTTTTCCAGTGAGAGAGTCCAACTGGGCACAGTGCCATGCTTTTAAGAGGAAAAAATGACACATCCGGCGGCAACCGTCTTCATCACAGCCCTTCGTCTCTCACTGAAGCCATGGCCGACATGCGTAAGCAGTCAGCCGCTCCGTCTGTGATTCCGTCTCCAAACCCGCCAT
>Ga0265327_10004156_pt1 | contig 13066 bp, 7 predicted proteins | sample 41621metaG_FD_202089 | JGI IMG/M metagenome (GOLD analysis project Ga0265327, IMG submission 202089) | Rhizosphere microbial communities from Carex aquatilis grown in University of Washington, Seatle, WA, United States - 4-16-21 metaG | ecosystem: Host-associated > Plants > Roots > Rhizosphere >...
AGCCGTTCAAGTTGACAGTCACCGGCGGGACACTGACCATGACCTGTGGGAACCGGACAGCCACCCACCCGACAAAGCACCCCGGCTTCCCTGTTGAGACACAGTCCCTGGCTCAGACATGCACCCTGATCACATTCGGCACCCAGAAGCTGAACTCGAAGAACGATTTCAGAGACCAAAACCCGAACATTCTCTACATCTCGACAGCACGTGGTGGACCGACAGACAGCTGGGTGCTGAACGCCATCATGGTGCCGACCAAGCAGTCGCTGACCGGCAATGCCAACTGCGACACAGTTCAGGGCTTCTGCAACGTGACAACCACGACCCCGGCCAAGCTGGCCACACCGCACACGTACCAGAACACGACGATCCTGCCGCGCTACTTGGGGTATGCCGGATACACCTGCAAGCCGAACAGGACACTGACCACACTGGCGCAGTCGCAGTACTACAACGTGAACCCAACACCCACAACGACGCCGGGTCGGCTCCCCGTCATCACACCGAGTGGCCATGGTCTGTCGACCACATTGACCCTGTGCACAGCTAAGCCTGGTGTGAGTGGCGGCGAGTTCATCGTCCAGACAGGGACCTACACGTTGATCGTGCCGCCGAATGTCTACGCCGGGACCTACTACGGCACCGTGCAGTTCACGTTGGTGGCCACATAAGCACTCGCAAGCGAGGTTCCGCGCTTCTACGGCTCGGGTGGGTGCCAAACCAAGTCAGAGGTGGAGCGTCTCCGTGTCTCGACCACCTCCAAGCGGGTGAGACACCGACCGCTCCCCCGCCCCGAAACCCCTCCCGCCTAGAGTTTCAGCCCTCGGGGTGCCGGCGGACGGAACCGGCCTCCATCGGCGGTGGAGGACCATGAGCGACGTTTCTCCGGGAGAAGGGTGGTGGCTGGCTTCTGACGGGCGGTGGTACCCGCCCACGTCCGTGCCGGGCCCGATGGTGGGCGCACCACCCTCGAGCGGATCTACGGCAAGCCCTCTCAGTTCCCCAGGTCCGGACTCAGGTCGGACACACACCTTTCCACCATCACAGGCACCGCCAGGGTCACTCCCGCCCTACCCCGCGTCTGGCTACTCCGCGCCCGGCTCTCAGCAGCCTTGGTACCCTTCGCCGGGATATCCGGCGCCGGGCTATCCCCCGCCCGGCTACCCACTGGAAGGGCACGGCGACCCCTACCCGCATGGCCGTGCGACGAACTCCTTGGCCATCGCCTCACTCGTTTTGGCCTTCGTCTTTGCTCCCGCGGCGATCGTCACCGGGCATATCGCTCGAAGCCAAATCAGGCGAACTGGCGAGAGCGGAGGAGGACTGGCACTGGCCGGACTCATCATCGGCTATTGCTACATCGGCTTCTTCGTGCTGTTCCTTGCCGTCCTCATCCCGGTATTCCTGTCCGTGAACAAGGACATAGGTAGGGCGTTCAGCGGACCATCCACCCGATCGCACGTCGCGTTCAGTGTTGCGGCAGCAAGGTCGCTCTACCTGTCTCAGAAGGCATTTCCGGCGACGCAGACACAGTTCTTGGCAGAGATGCGCGGGCAAGTGAACACCGTCATCGTCAGTGGGACAACGCCACCGACAAGAGGGTCCAACGTCGTCTCGGCCTATGTGCTCGCCACACGCCAGATTGCGATCTTCGCCGCAGTCGACTGGGACACAGCCTGCTGGGTCGAGGCTGTCAATGAATCTTCAGGGAGCGTCGACACAATCCCTGCAGGCACGTCCTTCTACGGTCGCAACGACGACGCGGGCAGGTCATGCAGGGCGGAGAGCTTTGCCTCCTCGGGGTCAGCGACATGGAGGGCGAGTTTCAACACATTCCCTCGCGTGACATAGACAGCGCCGGGAATCACGCGACACCTAGGCGGGGCGCTCATGTTCTACGGCCACTGCTGGGTAGCTATGACAGCCCTTGAGGTCCCTTCTCGAGGAACGCACCTGGTATCGACGAGCTAGTGGAACGTGTACGAATCGGCACTCGTTGTGGGCGTCGTCCCATCGTCCGTCATCACCGACGTGCTGACCTGTCCAGCTGCGTGTTCGGGGGCAACTGCAATGATCTGAGTCAACGATTTGACCGTGTACGACGCAGCTGTCGCCGAACCGAACTTCACGAACCTCACTGTGGCGAATCCGCTGCCTGTCATGCTCACCCTGGTCCCACCAGCGATCGGACCCGTCGTTCTCGACAACGAGAAGATGACCGGTCCATAGGTGAATCGAGCACCCGAAGAGAGAGCGCTGGTGCCTCCGCCGACGGTATGGACCTCGACGTTGACGGTCGTCCCTGACTTTCCTGCCGGGCTCCTCACCGTCAGCTGCGTACCCGCGGCATTGACGGAGATTCCAATTGTGACCTTCGATGTGCCGAAGTAGACCGCTGTGGTCCCCGTGAGCCCACTCCCCTCAACCGTTACCTCGGTCCCGCCGGCTGAGGGTCCGCTCGACGGAACGAGGCCAGCTACCGCAGGAACCGGGTAGACGTACTCAAACGAGTCGGCGGGGGTCGAAGCGGACGTTCCGCCAGCCGTCACAACGGAGACCCGAACTGCGCCTGCAGCGCCCGTGGGCGGAGCGATTGCGGAAATCACAGTTGTCGATCGAATCGTGAAGACCGCTGTCGTTGTGCCGAACTTGACCTTGGTGGGTGTCGTCGAAGATGGCACGCACGCGCTTTGCCCGTGACAGAAGCCGGTGCCGGTTATTGTCACCTTGGCGCCACCCGACAGCGGGGCACTCAGTCGAGAGAGCGACGTGATCGTCGGTACGAATGCCACACCAAGACGTATGGCGCATGTCAACGAGCCATTCCTTGTCACGCACTCGGCGTATGTATTTCCGTTTGTGGATGTGTGACAGACGAGACCGTACTGGGATGTCTGGTGGCAATGAACAAGCGTCGAGGGTGATACGGATGAAGCCGAAGCGTACGAGGTGGTTGACAACGCCGGGGCTGCAGCGATCAAGGCTGACAGGACGATTAGCCTCGCCCACTTCGCCGAGTGTTCACGACCGAAACGGACCATGGCACTCCCCCTTTGTTGCCGTTAATGCGGGCAGCCGAGCCTGCTTCTCACTAAGAGGGCTGTCAACTGGTGCGCTTTAACGGATCCAACTCCCCGCATCCACCTGCTGCTCCGGCGAATAGCGATCCCCCATCTGAGGATCGCCTCCAGCCGGGCGCTGGCGGAACGGCAGCCATTCTTGTCATCCCCATCTGGACAGTGCGACGCGGGCTTCCGACCAGGGTTCTATCCTTGAGTTATCGAGGCGTGAAACTCGTTAAGCAAGTCGCACCGCCGATGGCAGCAGACACATACACCGCGTATCCAACCGCGGCATTTGAAATGTTGAATTGGATGGTTGCGACTCCTGCGGAGTTGGTGGCGCCGGTGTCATACGTCGTGTCTGTCTTGTAGAGCTTCTGCAAAGTGACCAGGGAGTTCGGCTGGTTCGATCGAACGGTCGCCGTTTCCTCTTCGCCGTCCACCGGGGAGGAGTCCGAGAGCGAGATCGAGCAGGATGCAACTGTGCCGGGGACCGATGTCACAGGCGACACAGGCGACACAGGCGACACTGGCGACACAGGCACCGAAGCGACGGCTGAGCCGAAGAAGCCGGAGGTCCCGAAATCGAAGACGCCACCGTCTGATGCGACGAACCGATACCCACTCCCCGTGGAGTTGGCCTCCATGCCGACGATTGGCTTGTCAAGGTGGCGACCCCCCATTGAGCCGTCGAACGGTGCTGTGAAGGAGAAGATGCCGCCATCTGACGCCACCAGCCAGTAGCCGCCGGTTGCCTGATCTATCGCCATCCCCACGATGGGCTGGTTGAGATGCTGGCCTCCCATTGACCCCTTGAAGGCGTCGGGGGTACCCGGCTTCACGAAGGTGAAGATGCCGCCGTCCGATGCCACTTCGTAGTAGCCGTTGCCTGTCGGAAACGCAGCCATCCCCACGATGGGGGCATTGAGATGCTGGCCTCCCATGGAACCGTAGAAGGGCGCTGTGAAGGCAAAGAGGCCCCCATCCGAAGCCACCAGCCAGTAGCCGCCGGTTACAGGGTCCACGGTCATCGCAACGACGGGTTGGTTCAACGGCTGACCGCCCATTGAGCCGTGGAACTTCGCATCGCCGAAAGCGAACAGCCCACCATCCGATGCAACCGTGTAATAACCACCACCGTCGCTGGTAGCCGCAATTCCCACCACCGGGCGATTGGGCGGACTGGTGAGCTCGCCGTGGTTCCCTGCGTCACCACATGCGATGACCAAGCCCTGACCGTTGGCGATCCAGTACCCACCGTCGTCTTTGGTGGCTGCCATCCCGACGACAGTTCCGGCAGGAAGGGTTCCGTTGCACGCGGATCCTTGGGCAGCAGCCGACGTGGCGGTGACTACACCTGAGATGGTTCCGAAGGCCAGGCTCAAGATCACAGCAAGTCCAGCCATAAGGAACGACGGGATCGTTTTGAGTCGTGACATTTCCTCTACCCCTACCCCCACACAAGTTTACGACGACCTTGGAAGATTGACTGGGTCCGAGTATTGCAGAGGCAGAACAGATCCTGAGCGCGGAGGAAGTCCTCGGAAAAGGCTTCGCGAAGCGCCTTCTCGGGCTGCCGCACCAGCTCAAGGGGTCTGAACCGAGCCAGCTTCAACACCAAGTGCTGAGGCAGTCGTGATGTGTCAGTATGCACTTTGGAGCACGACGCCTGCGGGTGTTGAGGGGGGTCCGTGACTAGGGGGGGCAAGCAGGCTTCGCATGGCCGTGCGCTCGTTGGGTTCATGCCGTCACTGACGACACCCCACATATCCATGAGTAAGTCCCGGACCACGTCACGGTCATTAGCCCAGATTCTCGATCCCCTCCGGTTACGGGATGTCGGCAAGAGAGTTGGGGGAGAAACCAAATGAGGCATCGCCCGCGCTTGGCGCGAACGCTGATCGCGACCACCGTGTTACTCGCAGGTCTTGGCATCTGCGGCACTGTTGCGGCGTCTTCCGCAGTTGCGAGCACAGTCACTTCGAACTGGACGAAGCTCTCCCCGGCGAGTCCCACAATCCGCTATGGGGCCTCCATGGCCTACGAACCGGCCACGGGGAACATCGTCCTGTTCGGCGGCACAACAACACGCACAACAAGGTGGGGCGACACCTGGACGTGGAACGGCGCCACCTGGACGAAGCTTTCCCCGGTCACGAGTCCTCCGGGCCGCGAATCGGGGTCAATGGTCTACGACCCGGCCACGGGGAACGTGGTCCTTTTCGGCGGCTTCGGCGCAACGGGCGATATCGGCGACACCTGGACGTGGAACGGCAACACCTGGACGAAGCTCACCCCGGCCACAAGCCCGTCGGCCAGGGTCGACGCGTCCATGGCCTACGATTCGGCCACGGGGAACGTGGTCCTGTTCGGCGGCTTCGGCGCAACAGGCCATCCCCTCGGCGACACCTGGATCTGGAACGGCACTACCTGGACCAAGCTCTCCGCGGCCACGAGTCCGCCGGCCACCTACCAGGCGTCCATGGCCTACGACCCGGTCACGGGGAACGTGGTCCTGTTCGGCGGTGCAACCACAACGAACTTCCTCGGCACCTGGACGTGGAACGGCACCACCTGGACCAAGCTCTCTCCGGCCACGAGTCCGCCAGGCCGCATCTCGGCCTCAATGGCCTATGACCCATCCACGCAGAACGTGGTCCTGTTCGGCGGTTTCGGCGCAACAGGCGAACTAGGTGACACCTGGACGTGGAACGGCACCATCTGGACGAAGCTCTCCCCGGCCACAAGCCCCTCACCCCGCCAAACAGCCTCGATGGCCTACGACACATCCACGCAGAACATGGTCCTGTTCGGCGGCGAAGGCTCCGGTCCCGTTCCCGGCGATACGTGGACGTTTGGGGCAGCGGCAATCCCCGGCAAGCCGACGGCTCCCACGGCCACCGCGGGGAACACGACGGCCACAGTCGCCTGGACCGCCCCCACAACAGGTGGCAGCCCGATAACCAAGTACACGGTTACCTCCACACCCGCAGGCAAGTCCTGTACCACCACAGGGACCCTCGCGTGCCAAGTGACCGGGCTGACCAACGGCACCGCCTACACCTTCACGGTGTTCGCATCGAACGTGTCGGGGACATCGGCCCCCTCGACACCCTCCAACCGAGTCGTGCCGACATCGGTCGCCCCAGTGGTCACATCGACCTGGACGAAGCTCTCCCCGGCCACGAGCCCCACAGGCCGCTTCGGGGCGTCGATGGCCTACGACCCGGCCACGGGGAACATGGTCCTCTTCGGCGGCCTTGTCACAACAGCCATAGTCGGCGACACCTGGACCTGGAACGGCACCACCTGGACGAAGCTCTCCCCGGCCACGAGCCCCTCAGCTCGCACCGACGCCTCGATGGCCTACGACCCGGCCACGGGGAACATGGTCCTCTTCGGCGGCGTCGGCGCGTACCCAACAGGCAACCTCGCCGACACCTGGACCTGGAACGGCACCACCTGGACGAAGCTCTCTCCGGCTACGAGCCCCCCACCCCTCAGCTCGGCCTCGATGGCCTACGACCCGGCAACGGGGAACGTGGTCCTCTTCGGCGGCGCTGGCACAACAGGCAAACTTGGTGGCACCTGGACGTGGAACGGCACCACTTGGACGAAGCTCTCCCCGGCCACGAACCCCCCAGCGCGCACAGAGGCCTCCATGGCCTACGACCCGGCCACGGGGAACATGGTCCTCTACGGCGGCTTCGGGAACTTGACAGCCTCGAACATCTACGCCGTCGCACTCAGGGACACCTGGACGTGGGACGGCACCACCTGGACGAAGCTCTCCCCGGCCACGAGCCCGTCAGCGAGCTCAAACGTCTCGATGGCCTACGACCCGGCCACGGGAAGCATGATCCTGTTCGGTGGCACATACACACTTACAGCAAGATTCAATGAGACCTGGACGTGGGACGGCACCACCTGGACGAAGCTCTCCCCAACCACGAGCCCGCCGGCAGCGGTCGGCGCGTCCATGGCCTACGACCCGGCCACGGGGAACATGGTCCTGTTCGGCGGAGGTGGCATAGGCCCCGACAACTTCCTCGTCGGCACCTGGACGTTTGGACCTCCCCAGCCGTCATCGACTTGGACGCAGCTCGCGCCGGCCACCAGCCCCACAGCCCGCACCCGCGGTTCGATGGCCTACGACCCGGCCACGGGGAACGTGGTCCTGTTCGGCGGCTTCAACTCATCGGGCTTGTTTGGGGACACCTGGACGTGGAACGGCACCACCTGGACGAAACTGTCCCCGGCCAAGAGCCCGCCAGCGAGCACATCGACGGCTATGGCCTACGACCCGGTCACTGGAACCGTCTTGCTGTTCCTCATGGACAGTGGCCTTCCTACCGGATACACCTGGTCGTGGAACGGCATCACTTGGACGAAGCTCTCCCCGGCCACGCTTCCACCGGACTACTACGGCGCCTCCATGGCCTACGACCCGGCCACGGGCAACATGGTCCTGTTCGGCGGTATCGGCGCAACACCGAACGCCATCGGAGACACCTGGACGTGGGACGGCACCACCTGGACGAAGCACTCCCCGGCCACGAGCCCGCCAGGGCGCTACTTCGCCTCGATGGCCTACGACGCAACAACGGGAAACATGGTGCTCTTTGGCGGGATCGGCGCCACGACAACATTGGGTGACACCTGGACGTGGAACGGCACCACCTGGACGAAGCACTCCCCGGCCACGAGCCCGCCGGCCCGACACGGAGCGTCCATGGCCTACGACCCGACCACAGACGACATGGTCCTCTTCGGCGGAGCAACTGGCGGCATTTCCGGCGACACTTGGACGTGGAACGGCACCACCTGGACGAAGCTCTCCCCGACCGCGAGCCCGCCGGCCCGCGCCTTCGCCTCGTCCGCTTACGACCCGCTCACGGCGAACATGGTGCTCTTCGGTGGTACGACGGGCATCGGTCATTCCATCGGCGACACCTGGACGTTCGGGCCACCCACATCGGTGGTCCCCGCCAAGCCGGCGACGCCTACGGCCACCGCGGGGACCACGACGGCCACAGTCGCCTGGACCGCCCCCGCAACAGGTGGCAGCGGGATCTCCAAGTACACGGTGACCTCTACACCCGCGGGCAAAACCTGTACCACCACGGGGACTCTGGCATGCCAGGTGACCGGGCTGACCAACGGCACCGCCTACACCTTCACGGTGATCGCATCGAACCATGCTGGGACATCGGTTCCCTCGGGACCTTCCAACCGCGTCGTGCCCACGTCGGTCGCCCCGCAGGGCACATCGAGTAGCTCGGGCAATGATCCCACTGCCTCCACCCCCACAACGGCGCCGGTGAAGGTCGTCGCCACTGCGATCGGCGCAGGGACCCTTACCGTGGCTGCCTACCCGTCCGACCCGGTGGTGGGCTTCTCGGCGGGGACTGGGTATTTCGACGTCAAGATCTCGCCGACAAGCTTGTTCAGTACAGTCAGCTTCAAGGTCTGCGGGCTTGTGTCGGGCCAGGGCGTTTCCTGGTGGAATCCGACAGTCCAAACGTGGCAACAGTCGTCCGATGTCACGGCGGTCAACGGACTGGGCTGCGTCACGGTGACGGTGAACAACTCAACCACCCCGAACTTGGCGCAGCTTGTCGGGACGATCTTCGCCACCACCCTGGCCCCTCCGCCCACCAAACCCGGAACGCCGACGGCGACGGCCGGCAACACGACGGCCATGGTGACCTGGACGGCCGCCACACCACAGGGCAACCCCATCGTCAGTTACACGGCGACCTCCACACCCACAGGCAAGGCGTGCACGACGGCCTCCGCCCTTACCTGTTCGATCTCGGGCCTCAAGAACGGTACGGCGTACACGTTCACCGTGCGGGCCCGGAACCTCAGGGGCACAGGGCCGGCCTCGACGCGCTCGGGTTCGGTCACCCCTTCAGGCGTGCCGAGCCCAACCGTCACCTCCCTTTCGCGCACAAGTGGTCCGGACTCAGGTGGATCCAAGGTGACCATCACTGGGACCGGGTTCTCGACAGTGAGGAAGGTCACGTTCGGAACAACCACAGCTGTATTCACCGTGAGTTCAGCTACCTCGATCATTGCCACTTCCCCCGCACACGCGGTTGGCACAGTCAGGATCTCGATAACGACGGCAGGCGGCACGACGCCAACATCCAGGGGCGACAGCTTCAAGTACACGTATCCGGTGCCGACGGTGTCCGCCGTTTCACCCGCAAGCGGCCCCGCAACCGGTGGCACCTCGGTGACGGTCAGCGGCAGTGGCTTCAGCGGGGCTAGCACTGTTTACTTCGGCTCGAGTACGGGGACCGCACTCTCGGTCAATGCGGGAGGTACCCAGCTCAACGTGAAGAGCCCCGCCGGCACGTCGGGGGCCGCAGTCAACGTGCGAGTGGTGACCCCAGGCGGTACAAGCGCCATCGTGTCATCTGACCTGTTCACTTACGGCCCGGTCATCACGTCGCTGTCTCGGACAACAGGCCCGGTGGGCGGTGGCACCAAGGTGACCATCACAGGAAATGGGTTCACGACAGTGAAACATGTCAAGTTCGGCACGACGACAGGTACGTCGTACACGGTCAAGTCGGCCACCCAGATTGTGGCCACCTCCCCTGCGCACGCAGCCGGTACGGCCGCAATCTCCGTTACGACGACGGCGGGGACGACGCCAACATCTAGCACCGACCTCTACAGATACCGCTAACTTCTCGCGGCTTCAATTGCTCCTGTGCGTCAGCAGAGCGCGTGGGAGAGGTTTGGGGAGGTCTCGATCAGTTCATGACGAACTAGACGCTCGCAACTCCCTTGCCAAACAGAATCACTCCGAAGAACGAGTAGATCACGGCCATCACGGTCCCGTTGTTGCGATCAAGCCACTCTCGCCAGGAGCTGAGAACGCTCTCAGAGCGGTCACCCAACGCCAGCGCGACGACGATCGGCGTCGCGACTCCGATTGAAGCGACGAGGGTGTAGATGGCGATTACCCCAACTTGCTGTCCCGCTGGCAAGCCGGCCATTGCCAATACCGCGGCAGATGCGAAGGCCACTGCGATGTTCTTCGGGTTCAGGGCGCCCACTGAGGCTCCCATGATCAACGATTTCCCTGCTCCGAAGTCACCAATTCCTCTCATCCACTTGGGCTGATCGGGTTCCTCTCCCGGTTCGGGCCGACGGGAGAGCTTTCGAGCACCGACGAAGATCAAGAACATGCCCAGAACCAACAACAACGCGGAGGCGCCACGAGACCGATCCGAAACAGGGAAAAGGCCGATGGCATTTGCCAATGCGGTGATGCCTCCGAGAGCCCCAGCCACGCCGAGGACGAATCCGAGGAGGTACATCGTCGCATTGGCGATGGGCCGCTTGCTGAAGAGCAAGAGAATGGCTGCCACGATGTTGATGGGGGAGACGGTGACAACGAGAGCGAACGGCAGGAGGTCGCCGATAACGCTCCTCACCGCTGTCCCAGGACCCCAACCATCCGGTCAAGGTAGTCGACCCTCTACGAACCCCGTGAACCGACGACGTTGACAATGTTCGCCCACCCGAGGTGACCTGACGCCGGACTGTACCCGGGGACAACATGCACGACTTCAAGGTGTTTGAACGAGAAGACGATGGTGGGCGCTGGGGGACTCGAACCCTCGACCTCAGCCGTGTGAAGGCTGCGCTCTAACCAACTGAGCTAAGCGCCCGGTCCCGCCGCTCCGACAATTGCTGCGGGTACTGGGGCCACGACGTTAGCGCAGGACCCGGAATCTGGGTTCCAACACCGGCTGTAGCCTTGGCCGGCGATGGCCGACGACGAAGCAACGGAAAGCGACGGGTCTTCGGCGGCAACTCCGTCGCGTCCGGCGACCCCCATGACCGGCTGGCAGCGGCTCACCCAGACGTTCCTGCACCCACCTGGCCCTCGGACGTCTCGCCCGGAGGCTCCTGCTGAGGATCTCACCCACTTCTCCGACGACGAGAGACGCCGGCGTATCAACCAGATCGACGCCACCGAGCGCAAAGTCGGCCTTGCCGCAGGGGCACTGGCGGTCATTTTCTCGTTCATCTACACGATCCCGTACATGGTCTCGAAGATCTCGGTCGAGACGCCGACAAAGCCCCTCCACAAGACCTGTCCTCACCACTTCACCTACACCGTCAACTCTGGAGCGTCTGCCACCTGCAACACCGTGTACTCGCCAGGCCACTACGCCTTCCAGTTGATGGTGTGGCTGATCTTCTCGGCCGCCATCTTCGTGACGGTCATCATCGGGCGCCGTGCCCTCTTGGCCTTTGCCATCGTCATCACCGGCCTGGCCTTCGGGATCGTCTATCTCTTCGTTCCGTTCGTCGCGGCGGGAGGATGGCTGCTCCTTCGGGCCTGGCGGACCCAGCGCTACGGCTCCCCCACCGCCCGGGCCCCGGTCGAGGGCTACGTGCCACCACCGCCACGGGGTGCACGACGACCACCGGCCGACCGCGCCCGCACCTCCACACGAAAACGCAGCGCGAAGGCCGAGGTGACGCCGGGCGAGCGCAAGCCACCCGAACCCAATAAGCGCTACACGCCGAAGACCCCGAAGAAGAAGCTACCGCCGCCGCCAGAGTGACTCAGTCGGTCAACAGCGCCGATCGAAGCAGGTCCAGCACGTCGGCTCGCCGCCGCACCAGGGACCGAGCAGTCGGTTCCTCACCGAGGGCACGGAGCACCTCGACCTCGGTGACCATCCCGATCACCGTCGAGTAGATCGCCAGCAGCAGGAGCTGCGGCTCGTGTCGGCGCATCCGTCCGGCGTCCATCTCGGCCTCGAGGAACTTGGAGGCCCGCTCCACCAACGGCTGCAGTGCCACGGTCATCTGGGTGGCCGCCGGGGGTCCGAGGCGAGCCGCCTCCCGCAGCAGTCCCAGCAGCTCGGGGCGCCGCGCCGCCAAGCGAAAGACCGACCGGACCACCGCCTCGACACGGACCCACCCGCTCCCCGCGCCCTCCAGGGCCTCTTCCAGCGCCGCCGAGAGCTCCTCGGCACTCCGGCTGATCACCGCCTCGAGCAGCGCCTCCTTGCTCGGGAACCAGTAGAGGATGGTCTGCTTGGTGACCTCCAGGGAGCCTGCCAGGGCGTCGAGCGAGGTCGCCTCGTAACCGCGGGTCCCGAACGACGCCAACGAGGCGTCGAGGATCCGGTCGGGGGTGCCGCTGGTCACCTGGCGCATGGTAGGCGCCTACCGAATGGTAGACAAGGGTCCTACCAGATGGTAGACAAGAGCGATGGCCATCAGGGATGACCTGGCGGGGCGTCGGTTCTTCGTCACCGGGGCGACCGGCTTCCTGGGCACGGCACTCGTCGAGCGGATCCTGCGCTGCGTGCCCGGCGCCGAGGTGGTGGTGCTCGTCCGACCAGGACGTCGGGCCACGGCAGCCCAACGGGCGGCCAAGGAGATCCTGAAGAACGACTGCTTCGACCGGCTGCGAGCCGACCACGGCGAGCAGTTCGACGCCGAGGTCGGGCGCCGGCTGGTGGCCGTGGCCGGTGACGTCGGACGCGACGGGCTGGGGCTGGACGACGAAGGACGCCGGGAGCTCGCCGCCTGCGACGTCGTCATCCACTCGGCGGCCACGGTGAGCTTCGACGCCCCCCTCGATCAGGCGGTCGAGATCAACCTGCTCGGACCGGCCAGGGTGGCCGCAGCCGTGGCCGAGGCGCGCGCCGGCGGCGCCCGGCCGTCGCACGTGGTCGCGGTCTCGACGGCGTACGTGGCCAGTACCCACCAGGGCGAGGCGCGCGAGGAGTTGCTCAACCGCTACTCCCTCGACCTCGACTGGGAGACCGAGGTCGTGGCGGCCCGCCGGGTGCGAGCCGACCTCGAGGCCGAGTCCCGGCGACCCGAACGGCTGGCCGGCTTCACCAAGGAGGCGCGTCACGAGCTGGGGGCGGCCGGTGACCACGTCCTGGCGGCACGGGCCGAGAAGCTCCGCGAGGACTGGATCAAGCGTCAGATGGTCGAGGCCGGCACCA
>Ga0265327_10004157_pt1 | contig 13066 bp, 11 predicted proteins | sample 41621metaG_FD_202089 | JGI IMG/M metagenome (GOLD analysis project Ga0265327, IMG submission 202089) | Rhizosphere microbial communities from Carex aquatilis grown in University of Washington, Seatle, WA, United States - 4-16-21 metaG | ecosystem: Host-associated > Plants > Roots > Rhizosphere...
TGGCCTTTACCACGGATTTGGTGGTGAGTTTCATCCGCAAAGTGCCGGAAGACCTGGGTGCCCTTCATAGCTTGGCGGACAGCGCCGCGCTCTGGCTCCAGAAAAACGGCGGTGTGGTGGGAGCGCGGGATGCGGTGGACAAGTTTTTCGATGCGCCGGATTGGCGGGACTTTATCGGCTATGCGCGTCAGGCAGATGTGCGGAACATCTTGGCTCCCATTCTGGGCACTATTGGCGGCACGGTAGCGTTCTATGTCTCTGAAGTGATGCTCGTGCTCGTGCTGATGTTTTTCATCCTCAGCGAAGCCCACGGCACTACCAGCCGCGCGCATGCCGTGCAGCAGGCGGGTGGACCGGATCTGGCCAGATTCCTGAGTGCCGCCACGGAGATGCAGAAATACCTCGGCATGAAAACCATCATCAGTGCAATCTGCGGCTTGCTGGCAGGACTATGGTGTTGGCTGTTTGGCCTGGAATATCCTGCCCTCTGGGGTCTGTTGGCTTTCTTTCTTCATTTCATTCCCGCGGTCGGCGCACTGTGTGCCGGCGTTCTGCCCTGTCTATTGGCGTTGGTGAAACACGGGGGTGGCGATGCCGCCGCCATCGCCGTGGGCTACATTGCCATCAACTTTGTGATCGGCAATTTCATTGAGCCCACCCTGATGGGACATCGCTTTGGCGTGTCTTCGCTGGTGATCTTCCTGAGCGTGTGGTTTTGGGGCTGGATGTGGGGGCCGGTGGGCGCCTTCTTGGCCGTGCCACTTACCATTGTCATCAAGGTCGCGCTGGACAACAGCGTCGAGTTTCACTGGATCGGTGTCGCCATGTCAAAGAAAAAGGTGAAGAAAGGGGAGGTGGTTTTAGAGACTTCGCCACCTCCGGAGGATACGGAGATGCTGGGTTCTGGTGCGGCGACGGAGCCGCCGCATTGATTTCCGTTCGGGGCTCCAAGTTCAAGGTTCGGAGTTGAGGAATAGGGAAGCGGATCGCTTGCCACGCGTTGAGGCTTTGGTGTAACATCGCTGCTATGGCTCCCGTCTCCCTCTGCGCCCTCCTGATGTCATGATCCTGCTGGCCGCTGCTTCAAAATCCGGAATTCCGTGGTGGGTGAAAGTCACCGCGGGAAGCGTGGCGGAACTGTCGATTCGTTACGCTCTCTTCGCGGGCATCGCCTGGCTGCTGGGCTACGCTTGGTTCAAGCGCCGCTGGTATCATCGCAAAGTCATCACGCATTTCCCCGCTTCCAGCGACGTATGGCGGGAGGTTCGCTATTCCGCGCTCTCCATTTTGATCTTCGCGTTGGAAGGGGTGCTTACCCTCATCGCCGCGAAAAAAGGATGGACGCAGATGTATCGGAATTTGAACCAGCACAGTTGGCTTTGGTTTGCGGGCAGCATCGTGTTGGCGATCTTTTTGCACGACGCCTACTTCTATTGGACGCACCGGCTCATGCATCATCGATGGCTCTTCCGCTCCTTTCACCGCACGCACCACCTCTCGCGCAATCCCACGCCGTGGGCCGCTTATTCGTTTTCTCCGTTGGAAGCCGTGGTGGAGGCCGGCATCTTTCCGCTGGTGGCGTTTGTGATTCCCATTCATCTCTATGCCTTTGCCGTTTTCATGGTCTGGCAAATTGCCTTCAATGTGCTGGGCCACACGGGCTATGAAATCCATCCCCGCTGGCTCATGGATTCCTGGTGGGGGCGCTTCATCAACACGCCCACCAACCACGTCATGCACCACGAGTTCCTGCGTGGGAACTACGGTCTTTACTTCAATATTTGGGACCGGCTCATGGGCACGAACCATGAGGACTACGAGGCGCGGTTCCGCAAAGTCACCAGCACAGCGCGACAATGAAAAACTCCCAGCGGAGCGGCGGAACGCTCGTGATTCACAACGGAACTGTCATTCTGCCGGACCGCACGATTGAAAATGGCGTCGTCATCGCGGAGCGCGGTCGAATCGCCTACGCTGGAAAGCGAAAGGCGTTTCCAAAGGATGCCACCGTCGTGGACGCTAAGGGCTCATACATCTCTCCCGGTTTCGTGGACATTCATGTGCATGGCGGCGCGGGGGCAGATTTCATGGACGGCACGCCGGATGCGATCCGCACCGCGGCCCGTTGCCATGCCCGGCACGGCACCGCCACGCTGCTGCCCACCACCACCACGGGAACGCCGGAGCGGGTGGGGGCCTTGATTCAGGCAACCGCCGAAGTCATGAAAACTTGGACTCCGGGCGATGGCGCACGGCCCGGCGGCGTACATTTGTATGGACCGTTCTTCGCGGCAGACAAGATCGGCGCGCATCCGAAAGAGGGGCGGCGCGATCCCACGCCTCAAGAGTTCGCGCGTTATTTCGCCAGCGGCGTCATCCGCAGTGCTACCTGCGCGGCGGAACTGCCGGGCGCGGAGGCGTTCTACAAGGCGGCGAAGAAACGTCGCTGCCTGGTTACTTGCGGGCACTCGAATTCCACTTGGGAAGAAATGGCGAAAGCTTTCAAGGCCGGGATGCGGCACGTGGATCACTTCTGGTGCGCCATGAGTTCTGTGGTTTCGCTGCGCTCGCGGTTTGGTACTCCCATGCGGGCCAGCATGGAGCAGTTTGTCCTTGCCGAGGAAGAGATGAGCACGGAGGTGATTGCCGATGGCTTCCATTTGGAGGATGCCTTGCTCGACTTCGCCTACCGGATGAAAGGCAGTAAGCGGTTGTGCCTCGTCACCGACAGCAACCGCGCGGTGGACATGCCGCCTGGTGATTACCGCGTGGGACATCACGAAGACGGCGCCTGGTTTTATCATGACGGCGAGGTCGGCCGTATGCCAGACCGCACCGGCTTGGCCAGCAGTTCCATGGGCATGGATCACATGCTCCGCGTCATGCTCAAGGCCACCAGAGCCCCCGTCCACGAGATCATACGCATGGCCAGCACCACACCCGCGGAACGCGCCGGTCTGTCCCGGGATTGCGGCAGCTTGGAGAAAGGGAAGCGCGCCGATGTCGTGCTGCTGGACAAGAAGCTACGCGTGAAGCGTGTCTTCTTGAGCGGTCAGGAATTTGCCTGATCCGCTATTTCCTTGCCAAGCCGGCGCTTCCCCGCTTTCAATCACTCCATGAAGATTTTTGCGCGTTTCCTTCTCACGGCGCTTTGTTTCGGTTCCTCCTTGGCTATTCAGGCGGTGGCGCCGGAACACCCCAACGTCCTTTTCATCCTCTGCGACGACCTGCGTTGGGACCACCTGGGCTGTGCGGGGCATCCTTACTTGAAGACGCCGAATATTGACCGGCTGGCACACGAGGGCGTGCATTTCCGGAGCATGTTCTGCACGACGTCGCTTTGTTCGCCGAGCCGCGCGTCCATTCTCAGCGGTCTCTATGCACACACCCATGGCGTGGTGAACAATTTCACCGAGCTTCCCAATGACCTGCCAACTCTGCCGAAGAACCTGCAGAAAGCCGGCTACGAGACGGCCTACATCGGCAAGTGGCACATGGGAGAGGACAACGATGAGAAGCGTCCGGGTTTCGACTACTGGGCCTCGCACAAGGGGCAGGGCAAATACTACGACACGGAGTTCAACGTGGAAGGGGAGCGCAAGGTCATCCCCGGATACTACACACACATTGTCACCGATCTCGCTGCAAACTGGATCAAGCGCGATCACAGCAAGCCCTGGTGTCTCTTTCTCGGCCACAAGGCGCCCCACAGCTTCTACACGCCGGAGCCGAAATATGCGCACACTTTTGATGATATCCGCGTGAAGTATCCGGACAGTGCCTTCCATCTCGATGACAAGCCGACGTGGTACAAGGACCGGCTCTACACCTGGCACGGCATCTACGGTCCGCTCTTTGAGTGGCGGAAGAAATTCCCCGACGACAGTCCCGCGGCGGTGAAGGATTTTGAAAACATGATCCACGGCTACTGGGGCGTGATCGAAAGCGTGGATGACAGTGTGGGTGCACTCATCAAGCTGCTCGAAGAGAAGCATCAGCTCGACAGCACCATCGTCGTCTTCATGGGCGACAACGGCCTGCTCAACGGTGAAAACGGCATGGTGGACAAGCGTGCGATGCATGACGCCAGCCTGCGCATCCCGCTCATCGTACGCTATCCCGGTCTCACGCCTACGGACAAGCCCGTCGATTTGAAGCCACAGTGTCTCACGCTCGATGTGGCACCCAGCCTGCTCGAGCTCTGCCATGCCGAACCGTTGCCGAACATCCATGGCAAAAGCTGGGTGAAGCTGGTGCAGAAGGGCGACGACTCCTGGCGCAAGGCTTTCTTCTACGAGTATAATTATGAAAAGCAATTTCCCTACACGCCCAACATCCGCGGCATTCGCAGCGACCGCTGGAAGTACATTCATTACCCCCATGGTGATGACGGCCCGGATCACTACATGGCTGAGCTCTACGATCTAAAAACCGATCCGGAAGAGACCAAGAACCTCGCCAACACGCAGCAGTATGACGCCAAGAAGCGCGAACTGGAGGTGCAACTCGCGGTGCTGATGGATGCGTCCGGCATCAAGGAAGACAAGATGCCCCTCGACGAGGGCGTGAAGAAGGAACTGCCCGACCAGAAAATTCGATGAGCGACAAGGCTTCCTATCAGCTTCGACCGGGAACCCGAGAGGATAGGGAGGCACTGTTGAGACTCGTCAACGCGTTGGCGGATTTTGAAAAACTCGATCCGCCGGATGCCGCAGCCCAGGCGCGACTCATTGAGGATGCCTTCGAGAAGCGGCGCGTCGAGGTGTGGCTTGCTGAAGCGGACGGCGCGAGGGAGCCCGTGGCTTACGCCATCTTCTTGGAAACCTATTCCAGCTTTCTCGCCAAGCCCACGCTTTACATCGAGGACATTTTTGTCGAACAGGCGTATCGCCGTCGCGGCATTGGAGGGGCCTTGCTGCGCAAGGCGGTGGAATTGGCGCATGGGCGTGGCTGTGGACGCGTGGAGTGGACCGCGCTGGACTGGAACGTGAACGCCCAAAAAGTCTATGAAGAGAAGATGGGCGCCCGCCGCATGAGCGAGTGGTATCTGTACCGCATGACGCGGGGAGAGATGGAGAAGTATCTCGGTAATTAAAGCACCGGCGTGATCCGGAAACTGCCCATTGGAGTGCACGTACCTTCTGGGGTTGCGTCCACATCGCGAAAGTTTCTCTGGAGGAGGCCCGTCCTTTCGATACGCAACTTCTCACGCTCGATGATCTCTCCATTGTTTTCGAAAAACTCTCGTCCGGCCTCCCTCATCCTGCGCATGACGCCCACTCTCCTGGTAATGGGCGTGTGCCATTGGGCACCGGCGGCTCCCGTTTTGAAAAATGGAAAAGGAGAATGGACTGATCCGGCGCTCTGGGGCAAGACGCTGCCGGATCCCCGGAACAGTCCCAGCATCGAGGGGAATTCTGAGGTCACTTTGTCGAAGGGCGATGTGATGCTGGGCGGCCTCGATGTCGGCAGTTTTCACGATGGGCACTCGTCCATGATGATGACAGGTGGCTCACTGACGGTTTCAAAGATCATGCGCTTCGGGGAAATGACGGGTTCGGTGGGAACATTTACCCAGACCGGTGGAGACCTTCGCGCCTTGGAAATTTGCGTCGGCGCGGCCAATGTCGGCAAAGATTACGACCGCAAAACTCGGGGTGAAATGGAGGTGAGCGGCGGCAGTCTTTTGACGCGTCATCTGACGCTTGGCTGGGGCGGGGGTGGCGCGGCGCGCCTGCGCATCGTGGGCTCCAAAGCGCGTCCTATCGCGGTCCTGGACTATTTTTGGATTGGAGTCCGGGAAAAGGGCACGCCAGGAAGCGCGATTGACCTGGAATATGAGATGGATGCTGATGGCGTGACCCCGATTCAGCATTGGAACAAATCAGCATCTTCAGTTGCCCTCATTGATGACGTCGCCCTGAGCACCTGTCGGCTACACATCACTCTCAGCGATACGCCACCGACGGGCGACGTCACGCTGATTCGTTTGCCCAAACTCTGCCACGGCATTTTTACTGATCTTCCCGAAGGCTCCGCAGTGCGCGCTACCCACAACAAGGTGGTCTATGAATGGACGCTCACGTATAAGGGCGGCCCGCAGAAGACGGACGTAACCCTCACCTCGCCGCGCGTCATCGCCGGCGATGGCAGTGCCACGCCCTACACTGCGGGCCATCCAGCGAAATCCCTCGTGCTCACCCAGGAGGAAGTCGACTCCGGCCTACGAGAGATGGCGCAGCGCGAAGCCAAAACGCTTCCTCCGGTGGATACCACGGCGCTTCGCGCTTTTCCCGGCGCTGAGGGCTTCGGCGCGTTCACCAGAGGTGGTCGTGGCGGCAGGGTCATCGCGGTGACTAATCTGAATGACGCTGGTCCGGGAAGCCTGCGGGAAGCTCTGGACGCCAAAGGGCCGCGCATCATCATTTTCCGCGTGGGCGGAGTCATTGAGGCGCATTCTTCCCCGACGATCCGCGAGCCGTTTGTCACGGTAGCTGGCCAAACTGCACCCGGCGATGGCATTTGCATCCGCGCCGACTCAAGGACCCACGCGGATGGCCTGGTGCTCAACCAGACGCACGACGTGATTTTGCGGTTTCTCCGCGTGCAGACGGGAAAGGGCCCGCAGGAGGCCTATTACGACGACGGCGGTGACTGCATCAGCGTCTATGACAGCACCAACTTCATCATCGACCATTGCTCCACACATTGGGGCACGGATGAGACGCTCTCCTGCACAGGCGCTGTGGACCTTTACACCGTGCAATGGTCGATCATCTCCGAGGGGCTGAATTATGAGAAGCACAGCATGTCCTCTATCCTCTGTGGCAGCCGCTGCACCTGGCACCACAATCTCTTTGCCCACGCACGCAGCCGCAATCCGCTTTTTGCCGGTCAGACACGCTGCGACTTCCGCAACAACGTGATCTATGACTGGGGAGATACCTCCGGTCAGGGCAATTTCACGGAGTTGAACTATGCCGGCAATTACCTGCGCCCCGGACCGTCCACCACGCAGAAACCGCACATTTTTATTTCTGCTGATGGCGTGGCGCTCCCGACTTCACTTTACCTTGCCGGGAATGTGATGGATGGCGAGCCTGAGACAAACCGGGACAATTGGTTGGCGGTGAAACTCGATCGCAGCAGCGGAAGCAGGGAACCTCTCCCGATGCAGGCCGTGCACAACGAATCCGCGGAAAGCGCGCTTGCGCATGTTCTTAAAAATGGCGGAGCCATTCTGCCGAAGCGGGATGCCGCGGACGCACGCGTGATGGCGGATGTGGAAAACCATACTGGGAAGATCATCGCTTCCCAAGAGGAGGTTGGTGGCTGGCCCACGTTTTCTTCGAGCAATGCGGCTCCCGTGGATTCCGACAACGACGGCATCCCTGACGAATGGGAGGCGCGTCATCAACTGAATGCGAAAGATCCCGCAGACGCGCAAGATCTCGCCGCCAGCGGATACACATGGCTGGAGGAGTATCTTAACGAACTCGCGGCTGCACACTGAGGTTGCTCACCTCAGGGGTGTTGATCTGTTCCCACGCGCTCCAAGTTTTCAGCTTGCGGTTTCTCCGTTTCATTGGCGCTTTCCTGGTCGCCCGTATTTGCAACCCGCGCATCCCATGTGAACAGCGCATGCAGTTTGTCCCAGAAATCGCCACCCAGCACAAAGAAGCTGGCGATGAAAATTACATCCGCCGCGATCTTCACCTGCCAGCGCAGTGGTGAATTGTCTGGCAGCCATTCTGGTTTGAAGGCCTGCACGTAGGTCGGCACGAGTGGCACAAAGAACATGACCAGCCCAATTTGATAGCGCAGCTTTCCCACACCGCCCGGTGGTTTGATGCGCCCCAGGAACTTGAAGACCACCGCCTTAAAGCGCTCGAGGTTTTCTTTTCCCATGAGCGCAACGCCAATGAGCGTGCCCACCTCCGGTGCAAAGAAGAGAATGCCAAACAGCGTGGTCTTGAATGTGATGGACCATGGCATCCACCAGATCCACGCGCTGGTGAAGAAGAGCAAATTCCCGCCCACGGCAAACGCGATGCCGAGTTTGAGGCGGGTGTTGGCGGTCATGGGACTCCAGTAGTCGCAAAGAAGCCAAGACGCAAAGGCATCCAGATTTCCATGGACCAGTCACCCCGCTCCTTGCCTCTTTGGCGACAGATCCAGGGCGAAACGAAACTCCCCGATACCAACAAGCGCCTTGCATGCACCCGCGGATTCCGCTTCGATGGAGGTACCCCTGAAATGACCGCCATTCCGCTGCTCGAGAAGATGCCTCCGGGCCTCAGGGAGTTCTGCGCCTGCTGGAAACGGGAACTGGCGGTGGGGTTGGCCATCCTTGCCGTGCTGGCGGCGCCATTTCTGCTGCGTCCGAGCGACAGCACCGCGCCATCGCGGTACGATCGACGACTGGTCATCATCACGCCGCACAATCAAAAGATTCGGCAGGAATTCGGCAGTGCCTTTGCCCGCCATTGGAGGAAGACGACCGGGGAGACTCTTTACGTGGATTGGCGCGTGCAGGGCACCGCGGAGATCGCCACCTACCTGCGCTCCGAATATGGCGCTGCTTTTGAGCACTACTGGCGGCGCGCTTTGGGCATGCCGTGGAACGCCAGCATTGGACGCACGGTGGCCATGTCCTTTTTCAATTCGAGGCTCACTCCGGGAACTGGCACTCTCGACAGTCTGTCTTTGGAAGAGCAGGCAAGGCGCGCCTTTCTCGAATCGGATGTGGGTATCGGCGTCGACCTCTTCTTTGGCGGAGGCACGCCCGATTTTACCGCTCAAGTCGCAAACGGCGCGCTGGTTCAGACATCGATCGACGGCAAACACGGCATCCCGGAAATTTTCAAGAAGCATCCCGAGTGGTTCACGGATGCCGTGATCCCGGCAAAGGTGAGCGGGGAGACGTTCTACGATCCCAACAAATATTGGGTGGGCTGCTGTCTCTCCAGTTTGGGAATTGTTTACAATCGCGACGTGTTGCGCCGCCTGGGAGTCGCCAAGGACCCTGAACAATGGACCGACCTCGCCAATCCCCGCCTCATGGGGGAGATTGCTCTGAGCGATCCCAACAAAAGTGGCACCGTCACCAAGGCACTGGAGCAGCTCATCCAGCAGCAGATGCATCTCGAGGTGGAAATGCACCGCAAACATCCGGAACCGTTCAAGACGGACAAGCAACTCGTGGAAGCCGGAATCGAAGCAGGCTGGGAAAAGGGACTGCAACTCATCCTGCGCATCAGTGCCAATGCGCGTTACTTCACTGACGCTGCCACCAAAATTCCACTGGAAGTGTCCCAAGGCGATGCGGCCGCCGGCATGTGCATCGATTTTTACGGCCATTCTTTTGAGGAGCAGGTGCGCCGGCCGGATGGTTCCACCCGGGTGGGCTTTGTGGCGCCGTTGGGTGGCACCGCCGTGAGTGTGGATCCTGTTGCGCTGCTGCGGGGTGCTCCAGAGCCGGGCGTGGCCACCGCCTTCATGGAATTCGTCCTGAGCGAGGAGGGGCAGCGGATTTGGAATTTCCAGCCGGGCATTCCCGGAGGGGCGGAAAAGGCGGCGCTACGCCGCATGCCAGTGCGCCGGGATTTTTACACGCCGGCGAACCGCGCCAAGATGACTGATCCCAAGGCCGACCCGTACGAGGATGCCAAGTCATTCTCCTATGAGCGGGAATGGACGGGCCCTCTCTTCAACGTCATACGCTTCCTGGTGCGGGTCACCTGCGTGGACATTCATCGGGAGCAGCGGGAGGCCTGGAGCGTCTTGGCCAAATACGATTTTCCGCCCCGCGCGGTGGCCGTCTTTGAAGATGTCCGTTTGATCAACTATTCAACTGCCAAAGCCATGGCCGCGGACCTCAAGAAAGGTGACAAGGAATTGGAGAACAAGCTGGCACGCGATCGAAGCAGCCAGTTTCGCGATCAATACCGGCGTGCGATGAAGATGGCCAAAGCAGGATGATATCAATTGTGTAACAGGTTTAATATGAATTATTAACAATTAAATAATACGTTAAAGTTATTATAGGAAAAAGAGTAGATTTTAATTAAATTTTATTAACGTGAAAAGACAGCATAAACAATAGAGGATGTCCTCGCGAGGTTTTGGCTTTATCATCTTCCTGTTGGTGGCCGCCTTTTTTGGCTGCTTCCTGGCATACCCCATTTGGAGTGTTCTTTCCGAGGCGTTTATCTCTTCCAAGGGCAAATTTACGTTAGACTACATCTGGGAAATATTCCGGAACCCTCTCTACCGTGAAGGGCTGGAGAACTCGTTTTGGATCGCTCTCGGGACCACTCTGGGGTGCCTGCTGCTCTCGGTGCCCTTGGCCATCGTTTCCGTGCGTTACCGGTTCCCGGGCAAGACCGTTTTAAATTCGCTGCTGCTGGCGCCCATGATTTTGCCTCCCTTTGTCGGCGCGATAGGGGTGCGCGCCATGCTCGGGCAGGCGGGCGCCGTCAATAGTCTGCTGATGTCACTCGGCTTGATGAATCCTGACAAGCCCACCGACTGGCTGGGCCACGGCCAGTTCTACGGCGTGGTGCTGATGAACATTCTTCATTTGTATCCCATCCTCTTCCTCAATGTCTCCGCGGCCCTGGCAAACCTCGATCCTGCCATGGAAGAGGCGGCGGCCAATCTTGGTTGCCCTCCCCAGATGCGATTCTGGCGCATCACCATGCCTCTCATTATGCCGGGGCTTTTCGCCGGCGGCAGCCTAGTTTTCATCTGGGCGTTTACGGAACTGGGAGTGCCGCTCATTTTTGACTACACGCGGGTGACCAGTGTCCAGATCTTCAATGCGCTCAAAGACATCAACGGCAATCCTTATCCCTACGCGCTCGTGGCCGTGATGCTCATCGCCACCACGGTTATCTATCTGGTCAGCAAATTCTTCTTTGGACGCTCTGTTGGATTGGGTGGGGGACGCGCCACCACGGGTCGCGAGGATATCCAGCTTTCCAAAGGGGCCGGCTTGTTGTGCAGCGGCGTGTTCGCCCTTTGCATTTTCCTGGCGATCCTTCCGCATCTGGGTGTGCTGCTGCTTTCGCTCTCCACCGACTGGTATCGCACTGTGCTCCCGGAGCACCTGACGCTGCAGCATTTCAACGATGCGCTGAGTAATGATCTCACCCTGACTGCCGTCTCCAACAGTCTAAAATACGCCACGCTCGCCACGGTGCTGGATTTGGTCTTTGGCATCGGAATCGCCTACGTGTGCGTGCGGACAAAAATCTGGGGACGTCAATTGCTCGATACCATTGCCATGATGCCGCTGGCGGTGCCGGGCCTGGTGCTGGCGTTCGGCTATCTCTCCATGGTGCGGCCAGACCGTCCCTTCCATTGGCTGATGCTGGGAGAGAATCCTTTTTTTCTGCTGGTGATTGCCTACTCCGTGCGCCGGCTGCCGTATGTGGTGCGCTCCGCCACGGCGGGTTTTGAGCAGGTGAACGTGAGTTTGGAAGAGGCCGCCCAGAATCTCGGCAGCTCGCCGCTGCAGACGCTCAAGAGAATCACGCTGCCGCTCATTGCCCCGAATCTCATCGCGGGCGGCCTTCTGGCCTTCTCCTTTGCGATGCTGGAGGTCTCCGATTCGCTGATCATTGCCCAACAGGCCGGCCATTATCCCATTACGAAAGCCATCTATGCCCTGGTCACCGCGCTGGGCGACGGTCCCATGATGGCAGCTGCGTTGGGCGTATGGGCCATGATTTTCCTGGGTGTTACGCTGCTCGGGGCCAGCATCATCCTGGGCAAGAAACTAGGCACACTATTTCGCGCCTAGCGGTGGATGGTGGCGGGTTCAGGCGTTACCATGCCTGACCGCAACCGCCGCAGCTCATTGAAGGCGGCGATTTCCTTCAACCGCTGTCCGGAGGATTCACGATCTTCCGCAGTTTGCAGCAGCGTCGCCTTCTCCTCTTCCGCGAAACGCAGTGCGGCCTCTTCCAATTGCCGGCTGTAGATTTCATTGGCCTCCGCCACTTTCTGCTCCAGTTCCTCGTGGAAGTATTGCCGATAGTCTCCCACGCGGCAGGCGAGGGTGACAACACCGTTCATCACGCTCATCTCGGGATATTTTCCACTCTTGCCCTGCGCCGCAAGCCACCGTGTGAAAAGCAGCGTTTCCCACTCGGGAGGGGCCTTTGGGCTGAGCCGCAGTCGCACCGGTTTTTCGGTGTCCTGTGATGTCGGCGAAACATCATCAAGTTGAATATCGATTCGGTTCATGGGCGGGATATTGTTGGGTGGTTGGATACCACCTGCGGAATCGTCTGGCGGACAGCCCCCGGACGCATATGTCCTTTAATTTGATTATCGCCCGCGTAGACAAAAAATGCTTCTCAGATGCAGGAAAAAAACACTGCGGCCAATGCCTCTGTTGTCGGCAATTCCCCCTCAATCGCTTATGCTTTTGCTTTCCTTTGGCGCCGCTGTTGAGCCGCCCAACGGAGCGAACCGCACGCTGTCAAAATCCACTTCGAAGCGCATTTTCTCGTCATCGACTGGACGCAGCAGCGCGATCGCTTCATCCGTCATCTGGATCCAGACTTGGCCATAGTGCTCCGCGTCCGAAGGCATGCGATAGCCCACCTGCAGGGTTACGCTGTGACCATCGCCCGGCGCATGTTCGTTTTTCAGCAGCGTGGCGACAAAGCGGCCCTGCTCCAGCACCGGACCACTTCCGGTCTGCAGACCAAAGCATTTCTTAAAGGAAGCCCAGCCAGTATCGCCTTCGCGAAATTCCTTCCCATGAGAAGATAGCGAACCCGTCAACTTCAGTTCCCGGGCCCGATCGATGGAGTAGGTGAGTTCCATATGCGAAAAGGGGTTAAACATTCTGTCACTTCCGCGCTGCCAGCGTTCAGCAGCGTCGTGGATGGGGGCACGATCAGGCATTGCTGATACAGCGCCCGAAAGCCTGACACCATAACGGCATCGCGATTCGACGCCGTTTTGGACCCGGGAAAATCCTTATAAGACGACAAAGCGCGGGAGCTTATGCCAACTTCGTTAGCTCAGCCTGGATGCGCGCGATCTGATC
>Ga0265327_10004158_pt1 | contig 13065 bp, 13 predicted proteins | sample 41621metaG_FD_202089 | JGI IMG/M metagenome (GOLD analysis project Ga0265327, IMG submission 202089) | Rhizosphere microbial communities from Carex aquatilis grown in University of Washington, Seatle, WA, United States - 4-16-21 metaG | ecosystem: Host-associated > Plants > Roots > Rhizosphere...
GGTCTCCTCGAGCGGCACCGCCAGCCGGTCGGCGCGCTCGAGCTGTTCTGCGGCCTCGTTGGAAAGTGGCGGACCCTCGTCCCGCACTTGCCGACGACGCCCTTTACGATGCACCAGCTTCCTCCTTCTTCTGCTTCTCGGTTTGCAGCTCTTTCCAGAGCCCACTCGGACGCGGCCCACGCTGGCCCTGATACTTCCCCTTATAGGGAGATCGCTCACCGGTGAGCTCGGTGTAGGCAATCTGGCAAATTTTCATCCCCGCATAGATGCGCAGGGGGTGGACGACAGTGAGTTCCAGTGTCCAGTGACCGTCGAAGCCGTCGTCGCCAAAGCCTGCCGTGACGTGGCTTCCTAGCCCCAGCCGGCCCAGACTGGACCGGCCCTCGATACAGGGCACTAGGCCCTGAGTGATGGTGCGCTCAACCGTCGAGCCCAGGTAGAGCACGCCCGGATACAGGATCAGGCCTTGAGGCGGGATCTTGAACTCGAACGTGAGGCTGACCTTGGCGGCGTCCAGCGGCAGGACAAACTCACCGCCGCGCGCCTCTGGTGGCTGCCCTGGTGCGAACGATTCGTTGAGTAGCGCCGTGGAGTAGGACAGCCGCGTACCCATCACGAGCTCATCGTCGGGCTTGTAACGGGGTTGTCTGCCGAGCCAGGGCATCCTCGGGTTGGACGGATGCGTCGGGTCGAGATCGTAGACCAGCAACTGGTCCGAGAGTGTGAGGTTGTAGCTGTTGGGATTGAGGTTCGCTGCGTCCCAAGGCTCGATCACGATCTGTCCCAGGCCGCGGCGCCGTTCGATCTCAGGTCCTGATAGCAGCATCGTTGGTCTCGTTCAGCGAGCGGCACTTCGCCGCAATAGTAGCCTTGCGTCACTCCGACGTGTGTAGAGTCAGCCAGTCCAGAACCGGCGGCACTTCGCCGCAGTTGTCTTAGCAACTTTGGCAAGTGGTTGCGGCACGTCGCCGCAGTTGGCCCTCGTGTCGTCGAAACCCTTCCCGGCGGCACTTCGCCGCGCCTACTTCGTGACAGGTCACGCTGTAGCTCTACCATCGGTTCCAGAGCGGGATACGCGACGTTTTGGCGCAGGCTTGTCGCTGGTGCCGCCGTCCCGCCAGGCGTCGGGACAACCGTGTTCATGACAGAGCACACCGTTAATCATGCTGGGGTTGCAGCCGTTGCAGCCGCACGAAAGGTGGATCGGGTCACCGTTGCGGTAGCTCTTTCGGGCCATGTTTATCTCTTCGTGGTGAATGCCTCGGGTGCGCTTTCAGCTCGCGCACGCTCACGGCGACTTCCCGTCCGCCGTCCAGTTCGAGCAGGAACTCGCCGTCCGCCACGAGCCCGACCACGCGTCGGGCTTGGGTGCACCCTAAAAACACTTTCAGGACGGCTTCGTAAACGTCGGGGCTGAGAGTGGGTACGCTTCCTCTCCTTCGGCAGGCGCACGCTGTAGGAGGTAGGTGTCCCGTGGCGTACCGGCAATCGTCTTGGCGTGGCGGAAGCCTAGATCCCGATAGAACACTTGCGAAGCCAGATCGGTCTCGATCACGTGCACCGTCAAGCCCTGCCGGCCTAACCGCTCCGCCCAGGCCGCCATGTCCCGAATCATCCGTCCCGCGAAGCCGCGAGCCGCGTAGTCGGGATCGATCGCCAGCAGGTGGATCTCGGTTGGCCTGCCGTTGTGGTGCTGGTGTATGAGCAGGGCCACAGGATCGCCAGGCCGCCCCGTGAGGCAGCCAATCCAGCCTGTGACGCCACGGGTCTCGAGCAGAACGCGCAGCTGCGCCTTGGTGAGCCCTCGCGTCGTAGCGTCGAGAGCTATCAGCGCACTGAGCCTATTGATGGGGACCGTGTCCGTGGATCCGATTGTGAGCTCGTCGCCCTGCGGATCTTCCGGGCGAGCGCGCTCGCGCCCGCCCGTCTCGGCTTCATAGGTTTGCTGTCTACGGGTTCCAGGCATGAACGTCGCGAAACGACTCCTTGTCTTGACCGTGAAAGGTCGGGCCCGCGGGGCGGTATGTATCCAGCAGGATACGCAGGGCTCGCCCGTAGTGGTCCGTGTAGATGTTGCACCCCACGCTTCTGCGTGGAATATGGTGCCAGGTGATCTCCATGCCCCGATGACGAAAGCCATCCAGAGCTTGCCAGAGTACCGGATGGGACTCGGCCTCGACGCCGGGCCGATTGCCCCGGGAGACGCAGGCAGCACTATCCGTCAGGATATGGACGCGGGGACCGCCGCGCCGTCGAGGTACCGGGCGTGTACGCCGCTTCTCCTCGTATTCGGCGATCCAGTCCAGCGCCTGCAGGTAGGGCATGATCTCACCGATCATGCTCGTACCGTGCGTCATGGCGCCACCGAACGCCTCGCGGCGATTCGTGCCGCGCTCGCAGACCACGCAGCTCCAGCCGCAGGCGTTGACGCGCCTTGAGCCGGAACCGTCGCCAATCAGCAGCCACTCCCAGTTGCGGATGTTGTGTCGCTCCAGAACTGCTTCGAGCGGCTCCGTGGCCCTGTCGTGGTCATCCTGGCTGGACAGAACCCGGCAGAAGGGGCGCTCCGCCGGCTCGCTGACCTGGTTCTTCGGGGGCAGCGGCCACATGTGCTCGCTCAGCTCGGACAGCGTCATCCTCTCCGATGGCGTGATCACGACGGGGCCCCTTATCCATGTACTCCCGCATGACGGCGGCCAGCCGCGACTCGAGTTCGTGCAGGAGCAGGTGGCCGCGCTCCAGCTGGCGCGACAACAGCTTCAACGTCTGTCCCGCGGAGCCGGCCAGAGCGTCGGGAGCCTGGACGGCTCCGGAGCGGCCCAGCCAGATGCCTTCGCGCAGCCCAGCCTCGTTCAGACGCCCACTGTAGTCGAGCACGACCGACACCGTGCGCAGCTCCGGGTGCTGCACCAGCAGGCGGCGGGTCAGCTCCAGGAACTCGTTGGCGATCACCTCGTCAAACTGGGGCGGCGTCTGGCTCATGTTTGTTTCTGCACCTTCTCGGCCTCGTAAAAGTTGATTTCTTTCCGCGGACACGTGTTGCGTAACTGGAGCAGGCAGCGATTCACGCTGCGTCGGCCCCGCTCGAACGCCGACGCAGTATTACCGCATCTGCTACACGTCACCAGCACGCCCGGCCAGGGGAAGGTCTTGCGCGGGATCTCGATGGGCTCGACCCGACAGAGGACACTCATACCGCGGCCTCCATTGAGGCCGCCAGCTCCGGCTCCAGCGCCCGCGCAGGAGCGTGGCCCGGTGTACGGCAGCGGCTCCGAAAGACGTCGTTACCCAGGTTGGCCAGCCGGCTGGAGGCTAGCCCGGTCAGAAAAACGTCCACAGTTTCCTGCCCGTGGCAGGCCAGCACGGTCAGGCTGGCCAGGCCCATGAGAACGAACAGCCAGGCATACCATACGTCTGGTTCGACCCGAGACGCCAGGGCGAACATGACGGCTGCGGCGACCGCCGCCGACAGCAGCAACCAGTCGCCGCGGAACATCATCACGCTGGCGACTCCCACCCACAGGGACAGGCAGAACGGGCAGTTAAGGAGGTCGGCCCAGAGGCCCTGGGCCTCCTCCGTAAGGGCGCGTCCTGTCGCGAAGATCGCACCGTGGTGCCAGATCTCCACGGCCTGCCACGTCACCAGCGCTACAATCACGATTTCACTGATACGGCTCATACGTATTTCTCGGCGAACTCAGCCCTTTCGTTATGCGCGGCTTCTAGCTTCCACCCCCGAACGCTTGGATGAACTTTACGGCCATATAGACCGCACAGCCCACGGGTACGAGGTGCGCAAGCTCACCGACTCCGAAGAGAGTCAGGAAGAAGACAAGCAGCAACACGACCGCTCCGCGGCCCAGTGTTGCCCAGGCTTCTTCGTTAGCGCCATCGAAAGGGAACAACGATCACCCCCGCCGGCCCCGAAGTCGGGACCGGCGGCGGGTCCGAATTGTCGTCCGTGGCCACGTGACTGCGACAGAGTGCCGCCGTCAGGGCCTCGACGTCAAGACGCGGGTGCGGCCCAGGCTGGGGCGGCACGACTCCGCACGCGGCGAGAAACCGCGAGGCGCCACGCGAGATCACGACTCCGGTCATGACCGGGTCTCCTGCTGCTACGTTGGACAGAGAACGCTTCCCGGGCGTCCGACCAGCGGCCGGTATCATACCATCGGAAGCACACGAAACCGCCAGGGCCGTGGTGGGCCTCGCGGATTTACGACACGGAGGTCAAGCATGGCCACTCCAGGTTCCCAGGCTGCGCCGCACGTCACCTTGGCGCAGCTCCGCCGCGAGTCCCCCGACGAGGGGCTCGATCTCATGCGGCGTCTCGAAGGCTCCGGCATCCTGGCGAACGCCGGTTTGACGGGACGCGAGGACGAGTATGAGCGGCGCGTCACTGCCGCCATTCACTCGCTCCGCGCCGCCGGCATGCCCACCTTGCGGCCGCTGTTGCCGCTGTTTCTCAACCTCAAGGGACGGCCGTACACGCTCGACGATCACTACCCCTTCGAGCCATTTTTTAGAACTCTCTTACCTAGATCTGTACTACTCAAGACAGGTAGACAAGTATCGAAATCAACATCACTTGCGGCCCAGGGCGTCGTCTTCTCGAACTGTATGCCTTACTTCTCAACTCTCTATGTGACGCCGCTTTACGAGATGATCCGGCGGTTCTCCCAGTCGTACGTGCGCCCCTTCATCGAAACCAGTCCAATTCGCCGCCTGGTCACCGGCCGCAGCACTATGAACAGCGTGCTGCAGCGCACCTTCAAGAACCACTCCCAGATGTTCTTTTCGTTCGCGTTTCTGGACGCCGAGCGCGTCCGTGGTATTCCCGCCGACCGCAACGTGATCGACGAAGTTCAGCACATGAATATGGACTTCTTGCCTATCATTCATGAAACCATGTCAGGCTCTCCTTGGCGTATCAGACAATACGCTGGTACACCTTTGTCGAATGACAATACCATACAAGCACTCTGGAATGATTCCAGCCAGGCGGAATGGGCCATCAAGTGCCACCACGGCGGCTGCGGCCACTGGAACATCCCCGCCCTGGCACACGACCTGGATGCCATGTTCGGGCCCTATCGCGACGACATCAGCGAGGCTGAGCCGGGTGTCGTCTGCGCCAAGTGCCGCAAGCCGCTGCGGCCCCGCGATGGCCGCTGGCTGCACGGCCGTCCTGCGCTCCGCTGGGACTTCGCTGGCTATCACGTCCCCCAGATCGTGATGCCGATGCACTGTGCCGACCCTGAGCGCTGGGGTGCCCTGCTGGCCAAGCGCGCCGGCAAGGGGAACACGACCACCAACGTCTTCTTCAACGAGGTCTGCGGCGAGTCCTTTGACGCGGGCTCGAAGGTGCTCACCGAGACCGACCTCAAGGCGGCCGCCTGCCTCCCCTGGAGGAACGTGCTCGAGGAGGCTAAGGCGCAGATCGGCCGGTACCGGTTCCGGCTCCTGGCTGTGGACTGGGGCGGCGGCGGCACCCAGGGCCCTGGCGGCAAGGTGATCATGTCGTTCACGGCGATGGCCGCCCTGGGGATGACGCCCGACGGCAGGATCGACGTCATCTGGGGTTACCGCTCCCTGACGCCGCACGACCACATCCGTGAGGCCAAGATGTGCCTGGGGGCCATGCGCGAGCTGGGCCTGACCCACATGGCTCACGACTTCGGCGGCGCCGGCACGGTACGGGAGACGGTTGCCGTGCAGGCGGGCCTGCCGTACGACCGCTTGATCCCGATCCAGCTGGGCCGCACCAGCGTCCGCAACATCCTCGTGCACCATCCTCCCGACGAGCAGCAGCCCCGCGACTTCTACGTGGTCGACAAGCCACGCAGCCTGCTCCTGACCTGTCACGGGCTCAAGTTCGGCTTGATTCGCACCTTCGAGTACGACTACAAGTCGAACGAGGATCGAGGGCTGCTGCGTGACTTCCTGGCGCTTTTGGAAGAAAAGCTCGACAGCCGGTTCGCCTCCGACACGTACACGATCGTGCGCGATCCCAACCATCCCGACGACTTCGCCCAGGCAGTGAACCTGGGCTGCGTCGCCCTCTGGCACATGTCGGGCATGTGGCCCAACATAGCTGCAGCGGCACGGATGCAGGTGAGCCCCGAGATGATGAACATCATCACGCCACTGAGGCCGACGTGGGAAGACGCTTGAGAGATTGGCGACACTTCGTCGCAAAAACGCAGGCGAGGGACTTCCGGGCACAGCGGCACTTCGCCGCACACGTTCACAGTGGATCGAGAGCCACGCGCGGCAGTTCGCTGCAGAAACACAGGCGAGGCCTTCGATGCACAGCGGCACTTCGCCGCAAAAACATTGTGAGAGCCCGCAGCTTCTCGTCTGGCGGCACTTCGCCGCACACGTTCACAGTGGATCGAGAGCACCGAGCGGCACTTCGCCGCAAAAACACTACAGGGTGAGCGCAGTTAAACAGCCCGCGGCACTTCGCCGCAGCGAGCTTGCTAACTCGGAGAGCAGCCGGATTGCGCCACCTGATCGCTGAGATAGCCCTGGATGAGCCCTTCGGCCGCGTAGAACGTAATATCGCCTGACGTAAACGCCTTGAGCTCCTCCTCCCAAACATTACGCCCGTGGATCGGGCAGGCGTGACTGTGCTGACAGCGCGCGAAGTCAGGGCACTGCATGGGACGACCATCACGGTAATACCGCACATGATGACGCAACTGGGAGATTTTTTTGCTCCCATGCGTATCCCGCCAACAGGGATAGATCTCCGCTACCACCCCGAAACTGCCTGAGTACATAGGTTCGGTGAAGAAAACCAGATCGCCGACCTTAAACGACGATCTGGTGTTCGTAATCGGGTTTTCGGGACGTCTCATACGGCATTTCTCCCGGAAGCGGCACTGCGCCGCAAAAACATTTTTAGCGCGAGGTGCTTTGGGGGGCGGCACTGCGCCGCACAAACCGTCCACCCCGGGGCCGAGGCCCCGGAGTGGATGCAGCTCACTGAGGAGCCGCTTCCGTGGCTAGCTGCTTGCTCTTGGGTTCAGAGAACCACCAGAGCGAGCGCAGACCCGCGTTCACGGCTGCGTTCACATCAGCGTCGACGAAGCCTCCGGCCATAGTCCACTCCGCCGTGTTGGGGAGGGATTCCAGCAAGTCGGCCAGGTCCGGGTTGGGGAACCAGATGCCCCCGGGACGGGGCAGTAGACAGGGCGTCTTGAGCGCCTTGGTGGCCACGGGTTCGGGAGCCAGACCGTGCGCCTCCAGTGTCTCCTTCCAGGCCTGCAGCCGGAGGGCATCCATCCGGCCCAGGTCCTCGAGCTTGGTCAGCCGCGTGAAGTCCTTGGTGAACTCCCGCAGCGCTCCGTCGCTGCAGAGGTCGTAGCGGCACCGCAGCGCGGTCGTGGGCCCGACTCCGGCGGGATGTCCCTCCGAGGCCGAGTACGACGACGCGCCTGCCGGGCTGACCACCTTGCGGAACAACCCCTCCAGGGAACACGTCTCCTTGAGGTGGTCCATGGCGCGGCGTACCGACCAGTCCGTGATGCGGCGGTTGGACTTGCGGTCGAAGCTCGACCGGTCCTGGAACTCCATGTCCTCGTGGCAGACCATCAGGCAGTTGTGCTGCAGCGCCATCCGAACCACGGTGGCCGCGATTCTGCGGGCGCGTTCGTGGCGGATATGCAGCAGCTTGGTACGCAGAGACGACAGCTGGTCCGTCAACCAGTCCGGCGGCTCGAGGCCCTTCTTACGGAAGGTGTCCGCGAACGACTGCAGACCGCGTACGAGCTTTTCAAACTTGAGCGTCCTGAGGCGGCTCAGGCCCCCCTGACCACGTAGGGCACGCGAGGCCTCGCCGTCGTGCAGCCGTCCCAGTGTGGCTCGCAGTAGCACCTCGATCTGGGAGCGCTCGCAGGTGATCATGCCGGCACGGAACTTCTTGGCCAGCTCCTGCAGGGCGCTGCTCAGGTCCAGGGAAAGGCCGATGAAGTCACGCGGCAGCTCCTTGTCCTTGATGTCGCCGCAGTACTTCATCCATGTGTCCCAGTAGCAGTCCGGCAGCTCGCTGGTGGACTGACCACGCAGCACACAGCGCTCGTCGCCCGTCTCCCGTAGGATTGGGTCCTCCACCTGGCCGGCGTCGAGCAGGGTGACGCCGCAGGGATGTTTGGTGTCCTCCAGCTGAAAGTCGCCCTGGCCGGCCGTCTCCTTGCGAAGCAGGGCGTACCAGCCCGAAGAGCGGACGCCGAAGTGCACGGCTAGTACGGGATACGAGCCCTGCTGCAGGTGGGTCCAGTCCACGCCGGTCGTGTACGTCTTGGAGATCGCGCAGCCCCAATGCTGCCGCTCAGGGTCATAACGCGGCGAGAGCGCGACGTCGTCGGTGGGCCGGGCGGCGCCGCTCGGGTTGACGTCGGCACTGCCGGCACGAATCGCGGCCAGCCGGTGGTTGCGCAGCCCCGCAGGCGCGCCTTCTACCGGGATCAGGTTTTCCTTGACGAATCTACGGCCGTGAAACGGCACGACCACATCGACGAGTGTGCCGTCGCGCGAGAACAGCCGCATCTCGGCGTGGAAGTGCGGTGCCAGGCCGTTGGCCTTGCGGAAGGCGCCCCGCTGTTTCAGCCGAAAGGGGGCCTGGCTGCCCGGTAGCGGCGGTAAGATCTTGAGCCGTGGCTTGGAGACCCCGAACCAGGGATGGACGTAGCTGGACGGGCTGGGGACCACCAGCCGCGGCCACTTGAGGTCACGCAGACACTCTTCGACCTCATCACGGTTCGCCAGCAGCTCGAGGTCGTGCCCGATGGTCTCCTTGAGCTGGTCGTAGCTACCCTTGATCTCCTGCTCCACCATGACCTCGGCGAGGGCCGTGAACAGCTTCGCGTCCCCGAACCGCCGCGTGTACGCCTCGTCGGCCCGGCTCACGCCTCCCACGAGGTCAGCGGGCGTGTTGGCCCACTCCTGAAGTACGTCCCGCAAGCCGTGCAGCTGGCACTGATGCAGGAAGGCCTGCTCCACGCTCGCCTTGTAGGCCGCCACGGCTGCGGCGACCCAGTTGGTGCGCAGGGCCACGGTCCGCAACTCCGTCAGCTTGGTGGTGAGCTCACGGCGCTCATCAAGCTGGTTGTAGAAGCTCTTGATGTGCGTCCGCATCCGGGCGACGGCCAGGTCGGCCATCTGCGCGAAGTGCGTGGCGTCGTAGGGTACGCCGGCCTCCGCCTCGGCGCGGCTCTTGAGCCAGTCCCACACCGGCGTGGCTGTGGTCGCCTCCAGGACCCGGCTCTCGATCTTGTGCTGCCGCTCGGCCATGGTTTTCAGGAGCTGCGCGATTCGCTTCTGACCGTCGGCGTGGCTCTTGCCGCCCCCCTGCCAGAAGTCCTTCAACAGGGCTGCCTTGAAATCTCCACGGCCCTTCTTGTTAGCCTGCTCGCGCAACCAGGTGATCGCCGGCTGAGAGTCCTCAGCGTCCATCGCCTCGGCGGGAGCGCCGACGCGGCGGAGAAAGTCGACGATGACCTGCCAGATCGGCGTGTTGCCGGCCTCCTCGAGGACCGCGGCCAGGATGGAGTTGAGCTGAGCCTCACGCACGAAGTCCGACTTCTCCCCCTGTCCCAGGTACTGCGAGAACAGGGTGGCGCAGGCCGCCTGGTCACCTCCTTCCTGGAGCGGGAAGATCGGGTGCACGAGCACGCGCCGCAGGTGGTCGGCCGTGAAGTCCGCGGGGAAGTAGGCAGCCGCCGCCTTGCGGCGATCGACCCAGACCGCGTCAGGGCGCTTGGCGTACTCGGTCAGAGCCGGCATGACCAGCTTGAGGTAGACGTCGTTGGCGACGCCCGGGTCCCCGCCGTCCTCCTTCCAGTAATGGAAGAACCGCTCGGCCACCTGATGAGGCTCCAGCGCGAACGGATGGTGCAGGCCCGCCTCCAGGGAGAACCAGCACGAGAACGCGTGCACGGCCGTCGTGTAGCTCGGGGGCGGCGCCGGCTCGGGCGTTGCGACGGAGACCGCCGCGGCGTCCCTGTTTTTCTTCTTGCTCCGCACGCCGCGCGACTGCGCCTTCGGCTTGGGAGGCTTTTGGGGCTTCGTGCGCGAGACCATCGTGCCCGGTGCGTACTTGGAGCGCGGCGAAGCCTCCAGCCAGGGTAGTCGCATGGCTCCCAGCACGTTCAGCCAGAACTGCCCGAACTCCGCCTGACCGTTGGGGAGTACGCGCTGACAGTTGAAGGCCAGCAGATCGATGACTTCAGGGCTGGCCGAATCCACAGCCAACGCCGCGGTATAGGTGCGTGCGTGATTCTGCATCTTGGGCATGGTACGTCACCTGTCAGGATAGTGCCACTTCGGCGCAGGGAGTCGCTCAGAATTTCAGTGTGTTCGAGGCTTGCGGCGTGCGGCGTTATGCCGCACCACGGGCTTCAGCGTGCTCGGCCCACCAGGGCCAGACTGCCGTCACTCCACTCGAGACGACAGCGTGAGCACTGCCGCCAGTCGGAAGAGTCTTCGGGCGCTCGGCGCCCGACAGCAAAACAGTGGGGGCAGCGCAGCGTTAGCCGCTCCACTGTCCACGCATAGTCATCGGGTAGCTGTGACACGACCGGCGGCGGAGGGTAGTGCTCCTCGCGCACCGGCTTGGCTGGCTCTGCCGGAGCCGCTAGTCTGCGGAGCCGACTATAGACGGCTCCCAGCGTAACCAGGAAGACGAAAACGCTGAACCAGATCAGGCTCACCTGGAGGTCAGGGTCGGTGGACATGGGCGCGTCTTCTTACGGAGTCGTGCGGGGGGCTTGGAGGCATACGGCGCCTCCAGCTTCAGTAAGGCCACTTCCGTCTCGACAATCTCAGCTTTCTGCTGCTTCAGGCTGGCACGGATACAGGCGAGCTGGGCCTTGACAGCCTTGTCGGGCTCGAGATGTCTCCTTCCCCTCTCCATGTACCGGCCATCACCGCTGCCGGGGTGAATGAGGCTGAAGAGGCAGTCGTAGTAGATGAGGCCCCTATGAGCATAGGGCCACACGGTGAGTGCTCCGTTCCGTGCCCTGTAGTGCCACCCCAGGTTCTCCCAGACGTCGAGCTTCCAGCCCTTGCCCTTAAGCTGCCGCAGCAGGGTCTTGCCGGCGACAGTTGCTTCAGCCTTTGTGTCCATGCGCTATTCTCCCGAAACGTAGCGACATTTTCGTCGCGATGGTTTAAGTGACTCTCGTCCGCAACTAGCACCAACGAAGTCGCTCCGCCGGAGTCGAACCGGCGTTCCCGAGAGCGACTGCCGAGGTTTCGCCACTCGGCCGAGACATGACACACCTCCTGGAAGCCCGAAATCCCTAAAAGTGGTTTCAAGTCACGCAGCCGGGCCGGTGGCCGCGGCCCCCGCGAATGTGCCCCAGGCGCTACGCCCCATCGAGCGCCTGAGGTGCGATGACGCCACGCTCTCGCGCAGACGACCAACCGGCTCGCACCGCACACCGGTCGTCGTGTTTCACTGGAGGCGACTTCCTGACGGCTCAGGAATCCCCTTCGTCTTCGTCATCTGGCGAATGCGCCTGCCGCCACGGTGTCCTCTTGGAGCGGTCTTCGTAGGACAGACAATCACCCGGCCCATGTCCGCTGATGACCTCAGCCTCGGCAGCCCTCTCCGGCGTCAACGCGCACTTACCGCCTCCTAGAGCCTTTTTGCTGGGCTCGAGGTAGCAGACGGGCACCATCATCAAATAGCCGTCCTCCAGGACAGCCACGTGGTAGAGGTAGTAACGCTTGCGCCAGCGGTCGCTCTGAAAGTGGAAGGTTTTGAGTAGATCCCCGGGACAGATGGGTACGCCTTTACTGTCGTATCGTGCGCTGCTTTCACTCAAGGGTTCACCTCACGAATACGCGGCCAGAATTCGAGCGTCACATCCGAACCACGCACGGCCAGGAAGGCGCACGGCGGGGCCTCGATCCAGGTCCCCGTGTTCAGATACCGCACACCCTGCCTTTCCTCCACCAGAGGAAGATGGGTGTGCCCGCAGGTCACGAACCGGAAGTCCCGGCTGGCGGCGTAAGCCATGGCGCGCCGTGCTATCAACTCGCTGTTCCTCTGCCACCGCTTTGTTATGCGTCGCACCCAGCGCGAGACACGGTGGGGTGCCCATAGCTGGAGGTAATAGAACACGCCACAGAAGAACTCGGTCAACCACGGATAGGCCGTCAGGAACGTGTCGAAGCGGTCCCCGTGCAGGACGAGCAGGATAAGGTGCTCGTTTATGTGGGTGTACTCGCCACACCAGACGACCCCCGTCACTGCCGCGACGAGTTCGCGCGGGCCGTCATGATTGCCGTGCACCCAGACAAGCTGGAAGCCCTCCCGACAAGAAAGCTCACGCAGCGTCTGCAGACAGGCGACCTGACGCGATGTCAGCCGTTTGAAGTTGAGGTCATCGAAGATGTCGCCGTTTAGGACGAGCACGCGGGTGTGCTGGGCCGCCCAGGCCAGGAAGCTAGCCAGCAGCTCCGTCTGGCAAACCTGGCTACCCAGGTGCAGGTCACTGATCACCAGGCAGTCGTAGTGGCCTGACAGCTGCAGGCTCACGACGGCAGCGGGCCGAGCTTCCTGCGGCGCGCTCATAGCAACAGCCTCCCTGATACGATGACACGGCAAGGGGTTCCCCACCGGATCGTCGTGCGTGGAAGGGCCATTCGCCAAATTAGTCGCCACTAGGTTCCGGCAGCAGTGTCGGATCCGAAAGCCCGGCTAGCAGTTCCGCTGGCAAGAGCGACCCAGCGCTCAGCATGCCATTCTCCGTCCACACGAACAGTGCCTCCCGGCGCAGCTCGCGTCGGACGCACACGGCGATTGCCTCCTGGTGGCGTGCTTGCAGCTCGTCGAGCGTTTGCGTCTGATCGCGGCGTAGCGTCGTTACGCGAGCGTTATTGTCCAGGAACAGAGCGCGCTGCGGCTTCACCGTCGCGGCGAGCTTCGGCGCCGCGCACGCCAGCGCGGCGACAGCGCCGACCATAAGGGCGAGGGCCTCACGTCAGGTCATGGCGGGGGCTCCCGTGCTTGTTGGTATTCTCCGCACCATTCGTCGCCATCGGTACACGTCA
>Ga0265327_10004159_pt1 | contig 13064 bp, 8 predicted proteins | sample 41621metaG_FD_202089 | JGI IMG/M metagenome (GOLD analysis project Ga0265327, IMG submission 202089) | Rhizosphere microbial communities from Carex aquatilis grown in University of Washington, Seatle, WA, United States - 4-16-21 metaG | ecosystem: Host-associated > Plants > Roots > Rhizosphere >...
TGATCACCACAACCTCTTCTGTGCCCCTACCCTCGCACCATCCTCACGCCTTTTTGACCCTTCTCCCTCCCAATCCGTGTTTCATCTGTGTTTCATCCGTGGCGACTTCTCTTGTCTGACCATGGCCACGACTTGTTGATTCCTCGACGTCATCTCACAATTCCCGAGGCACCAGTCGTCATGCTGTTCAAATCCGAGGAGTGCGAATGCCCCTATCGTGGCGAGCTTTAGAAGTCTTGATCGCAGTGGCGATCGTCGCAAGATCCGCGTTCGTGGCGGCTGACGAACCGCCTGAGAAACGGGCGAATGGGTGGCATGTGCACCGGATGACTTCGAAGCTTCAGGCGGGACCGACGGAAATCAAGGTCCTGCTGCCGGATCGGATTGAATCCGGCAAGCGGTATCCTGTCCTGTACGTGCTCCCTGTCGAGGCGAACAATGAACATCGGTATGGCGACGGGTTGGCCGAAGTTCAGCGTGTCAATCTGCACAACAAACATGGTTTGATCTGCGTGGCGCCGACGTTTGCTCATCTTCCCTGGTACGCGGATCATCCGACGGACGCGTCGATTCGCCAGGAGTCGTATTTCATCAGCGAGGTTGTGCCGCTGGTGGATCGGAGCTATCCGGTCCAGAGGGACCGCGAAGGACGCTGGCTGGTCGGTTTCAGCAAGTCTGGCTGGGGCGCGTTCAGCCTTCTCGCCCGGCATCCTGATCTATTCGGTCGCGCGGCGGCGTGGGACGCGCCGCTTAACATGCCCCGGTTCGATATGTATGGTGCGGGTCAGGTGTTTGGGAACCAGGAGCACTTTGAGAAGTACCGCGTCCTGCCTGCGTTGCAGAACTGCAAGCCGTTGGCAAACTCGCCATCGCGACTGGTTCTGACCGGCTACGACAATTTTCGCGACCAGCATGTGACAGCCCAGATGCAACTGAGCGAATCGCGGATCGGGCTGACGTATCGCGACGGTCCGCAGCGCCGACATGTCTGGAACAGTGGTTGGGTCGAGGAGGCAGTCGATCTGCTGGCGGAATTGAAGCCGTCGGACAAGTGACCGAATGGTAACCGTTCACGGGCAAGCGAAGGGGATAGACCCATTTTCACGGGCCAACGTGAATTCGATGTCACGTCGGGCCGACGATCGCCGGTTGCTTCTGCCGTGAAAATGCGTCAGTCCCCGGCCCGTGGACGGTTACAACGGAAGGCTACTTCAAAAAGAAACCTGCATCCGGCGGTCGCCCCGATGCCGCTTCCACGTCTCCACCCCCATCGATGCCATCCTCCCCCAGGGACCAGACCACTGCGTGCGTTGGATCGTCGCGGCGATACAGTAACGGTGCTCCATTGGGGCTAAAGGGATCCAGAGGAATCGTGGGCAGGTATTTGGGGACAAGTTTCGACAGGCTGTCCGGAAACTCACCCTGGTCGCGGCGGTAGGCCTGAGCCCCCAGCAGGACTTCCAGGGCCGCTTGCCGGGCATCCTGACGCAACAGCGCCGTGTCCACCAGTTTCAAGGAGGAGAGCCAGAGCCTGGCCAGCGTCGAGCGGTTCATTGCCCGATCAATCCCGGCGGGATCAAGCTGACCTGGCAATAATGGCCCGGTGGTATCAAACAGCATGACCCTTCCGGATCCGACCAGCTTCGCACGTCCGGCCATCGGCTTGTCGACTTCACGCATCTGGTTGGCCAGGACATTGCGGAGAATTCGCGCGGTCAAATCCGGTTCGCCCACCGTCCAGTATCCGATTTTCCAGACGGCCACCATGGCGGCCGAGGAGTCGTCGGCCGTCGAATTCAAGGACATCTGCAGCCATTCGGAGCGGACGAAGGTGTTGCGCATCGCCAGGAATTCGGTGATCAACATGTTGGATCGCGACTCGTACAATCCATAGTCGCGTCTGAGATTGGCCTGGAGTCGCAGGAGTTGCTCGGATGTCACCCCTGGCTGCTCGGACCAGCAGGCGAGTCCCAGGCATGATAAGGAATGAAGGGCGGTCCCCGTCAGACCCTGGACCAGGCATCCGCGATGACTGGAGTGTCCACCACATCGGAATGCCGCGCGGCCAAACTCAGCCGCTTCTTCGAATCGCCCTTCCGCCATCAGTCGGGCCTGTTCGAACAGAGCCAGCCGTCCGAACACCCGTTGTTCCTGAACAACGTCGAGAATCGAAGAGATGGACAGGTCGGCGGGTGAGACGTTCAGGGCGTGTTCTTTTTCCGTTCCCCGCCGCCAGACCTTGAGGATTTCGCGATGCATTTCCAGCCATTTTTCCGTGGGCTCATCCGCGGCGGACCATCCCTTCTTGAGGACATCTTCGTAGTTTGACGGCTCATTGACGACCAGGCCCTGCTCCTTCCAGTCTGCCACGATTGCCGCCCGCATTTTGGTGGCCCGACGATAGTCGCTGAATGCATTTTCGTCTTCGGGAACATCCCACCGGATGAATTCCGCCTCGTCAAACGGTTCCGGCATGGCCGGGATTCCAGCCAGCATCACCGTCCGGACGGCAAACGGGATCGAGAAGATCAGGAGGCCAATCACCAGGACCCAGATCCCGGCGGGCCAGTACCAGGGGTTCCACCAGGGATGAGACGATTCCCGAGTTGACTGCATTTCATCCGGGGAGACGGGCATGACTGTTTCCGGTCGAAGAAACCAGGTTCGTTTCAGACATTTTGCCTTTCAGTCTTTTGCAGCATATCCACCCCGTCGGGTAGATTGCGAGTTGGAATCCCCATGCCCGGAAATTCTGAGAAAATCGATCTGATGCGCGATGACCACTCCTCCCCTGCCCCACCCGTCCTGATCCTGGGGGGTGGAATTCATGGGGCGGCCGTGGCGCGCGAGTTGATCCTGAACGGCATCCCGGTTGTCCTGGCCGACACCGGCGACCTCGCGGGGGGAGCAACCTCCAAGTCGTCCCGATTGATTCATGGGGGACTGCGGTACCTGGAATATGGCGATGTGGGCCTGGTCCGCGAATCCCTGGTGGAGCGGCAGAAACTTCTGGAACTGGCGCCTCAGTTTGTTCGCCCTCTGCGCTTGTATGTTCCGACTTCACGTCGCTGGTCCGGACTGCTGCGATCCGCCCTGGGATTCTTCAAGCTGGCACGGACCGGACTGGGACGGAGGCTGATCAGCCGGGCGGAACGACGCGCACCACGCGGATACTGGCCTGTTCGAATTGGCCTGTGGATGTATGACCTGTTTTCGTGGGGGGACGGTCTGCCGAAAAGCGCCGCAGTCCCCATCCCCAAACAGGACTCGCGCGAGGGTCTGTCGTCCGGTCCCCCGCGTGTGGATGCCCGGCGATACCGCTGGATGTGTGCCTATTCCGATGCGCAAATGGTGTATCCCGAACGGTGCGTCGTCGCGCTACTTTCGGAAGCTCAACAGGTTGCCGAACAGTCGGGAATCCCCTGCTCAATCATTCCCCATGCCAGGATCGAATGGCATGGCGAGTCCCTGCAGATCACCTCGACGCAGTCGCAGATCGACCACCGCGTTTCACCGGCGATGGTCATCAACTGCAGCGGCGCCTGGGGCGATCTGACCCTGAAGGGAATCGATCCCGGAACAACTCCGCTGTTTGCCGGGACCAAGGGAAGCCATTTTGTCACTCGACATGGCGGTCTTAGACGCCTGCTGGGTGACCACGGAGTTTATGCCGAGACGGGGGATCGCCGACTGGCGTTCATCCTTCCGTTTGGGGACGCCGTCCTGGTGGGGACGACCGACGAACGATGGTCTGGTCCCCCCGATACCGCCGTCGCCAGTGAACAGGAATTGCAGTACCTGCTGCAGGTTGTCGACGGAGTTTTTGGAATCCAGCTCAATCGCGATGATATCGAGTCGCACTACAGCGGCGTGCGGCCACTGCCTCGAACGGGCGACACGAGTAACTCGGCCATTTCCCGAGATCATTCGCTGGCTGAACATCGCCTGCATGGGGTGACAATCCTGACCCTGGTTGGCGGCAAACTGACGACGTTTCGATCGGTCGCCGAGCAGATCGCGGATCGTGTGTTGTCACGGTTGGGAGTGTCGCGCAAGGCGTCCACGATGCGACGCACCGTGCTGGGGGCTGAAGACTTTCCCGTTGACCCGTCGCGCTGGCTGAAGCTCTGGCAGCGATGGGCCGGGGAGACCGGGTCGACGCTCGAGGAAGTTCGCACCCTGTGGCCTCTGTATGGGATGCGGACCCGGGCCGTACTGAGTCAGGTTGCGGATCAACTCTCCCTGCCGATCGCCGATTCCCCACTGACACGCCGCACGGTCAATTGGGTTATTCAGCACGAATGGGTGATGACGCTGGAGGATCTGATTGAACGGCGTCTGATGCTGATCTTCGCGCCGGGCTGGACGCGACAGACGGTTGAGGATCTGGCGGATTGCCTGGTGGAATCCGGCCGGTTGATTCCCGAAAACCGCACGGCGGCGATAATGGCGACGATCGAACGAATTCGCCTTCACTACGGCCGAGTTGTCGGCTGATTTCTGCATTCCGCGGAGAGAAATGCTTACCGCGAGCGTTAGTCACCTGCAGTTCTATGCCGAAGTTCGCGTCATTCCTTGGTGTGAACGACGTGGATAATAATTAGCCGCCCCCGCAGTGCAAGTATCGCAACTCACTTCTTCAAAACAGGTTACAGCAACAACCTCACTCCCCTGCGGACGCGGAATGCGTATGGACTCGATTTCTGGTTTCTGACAAACTCGGGCTTCTCCCCTTACCACAATTTCAGACCGGGCATGGAAGCCAACATGAGTGTGTCTGTCGTCGTTCCGATTTATAACGAAATCGATAACATTCCGTTGTTGCACGCCGCTGTCACCCGGGTCATGCAGCAAATGGGGAGACCGTATGAGTTGATCCTGGTCAACGACGGTTCCAGGGATGGATCGACCGACGCCCTGGAACAGCTTGCCTTGAGCGATCCGCATGTGAAGATCATCGAGTTCCGCAGGAACTACGGTCAGACCGCGGCGATGCAGGCGGGAATGCAGGCGGCCGGGATGGATACCATCGTCCTTTTGGATGGCGACCTGCAGAACGATCCGACGGACATTCCGATGCTGCTGGCGAAACTGGACGAGGGCTATGACCTGGTCCACGGCTGGCGAAAGAATCGCAAGGACACGTTTATCAATCGCAAACTACCTTCCAAGATCGCAAATTGGCTGATCTCCCGCGTGACCGGATTTCCGGTTCACGATCTGGGTTGCACGCTGAAAGCGATCCGGACTGAAATCGCGCAGGAGCTTCAGCTGTACGGTGAGATGCATCGCTTCATTCCCATCCTGGCGCATTGGCGCGGGGCTCGGTGTGCTGAAGTGGTGACCAATCATCACCCCCGCCGGTTTGGCACGTCCAAGTATGGAATCTCGCGGACGACGCGCGTGATCCTGGACCTGATGACGGTAAAGTACTTCATTCAGTACGTTGTCAGCCCGATGAAACTGTTTGGATCCATCGGCCTGATCTCGCTGCTGATCGGACTGGTTTCCGGCGCGGCCACCTGCTGGATGAAGTTGGAGCAGGGAGTGGACATGACCGGCAACCCGCTGTTGCTGCTGACGGTGATGTCCATGATGATGGGGGCGCAATTCCTGTTCTTCGGGATGCTGGGCGAACTCTGTTCACGAATCTACTTCGCGACTCAGAACCAGACGAATTACACGATTCGCCGGACGATCAATTTTGAACAGTCGGCGATCCCGATGAACCAGGCACGACGGGCGGCCTGAGCGATCCGTCACTCGGTCTTGGCTGGCTCTTCCCCCTGTTGCGGGCGGATCGATTCGAAGTACTTTCGAATCGTCTGTCGATGACCGAGCGGAATCTGCTCGTTTTCCAACACGGTTTCGCTTAGTTTCTTGTACTTCTGATAGACCTCGCGATACCCGCGCTGGGCTTCTTGACGACCTTCCGACGACGAACTGGTCTCGAATTCCGAGTCCCCTTCACCGGCGATGCCAGTCAGTTGTTCGCGATTCGCGGCCGACTGCAGGCTGGTGGAATCCCCGTCGATGTTGCCGCTCTCGGTCATCCCATAGCTGCTGCTGGGGCTGTTTGACTTTTGTTTCTTTTTGCCAGCGACATTGCTGTTCTTCTGGCAGTTGCACTTGCAGGCATTCAGGGCGGCCAGTTCAGCATTCAACAGATCGTTGATCTTTCGCTTCCGGGCCTGTTTGTTGACCTTGTCACCCAGTTTTCGAGCCCCCCCCTTGGTGGCATCCGCGTCGTCGTCTTCAATCCCTTCGGCAATTTCCTTTGCCGCATCGCTGATGGCGCCGTCACCAGCATCGCCGGATTTGCGAGCGGCCTTCCTCAACTTTTCCGCAGTGGCGCGAGCTTCCTTGCGATCAAACTGGACATCTTCCAACTCGGCGAGTTCTTTCGCGGCCTTGTCATATTTCCCTTCAGCCAGTGCCTGGCCCGCCCCTTCCAGAGCCTTGGCCGAGGCCATGGCTTCGCCAATCTCCTGCAGTTGTTGATCCACCTGTTCGAGGCTTGCCTGACTTTGAGCAGACTGGATTGCCGCCTGCATTTCAGAAATCTTGGCCAGGGCTTCTTTCATGTCGACCCCGGGCTGTTTCATTTCTTCCGTCTTCTCACGCAGTTCCTTCAGTAGCTGATTCAGCTCCGGATCAGCATCCTTTTTGAACTCTTCCTCCAACTCTTCCAGCGTCTCACTGATTTCATCGGCCTGGGACGTGATGATTTCATCCGGGGCGGTCGGCGCGGCGGACAGTTCAGGCTGCTGGAGCGGCAGCAAGGCAATCAGCGCGGCAACAGCGGCAGCGACCAGGGCCCCAGGCAGCAATCGCGGCGCTTTCAACGGAGCCACCACCCGAGCTTCGACCCGGTCCAGGTGATTCATCGCGTCGGCCAGTTGCAATTCGGCAAACGACTGCTTGTCGGCGGGAATCGTTCGCCCGGCAAAATCGAGTGCCGATTCGGTCCGGTCTTTGAGTTGATAATGCTGGTCGACGGCACGAGCCGCCGCCGTCCAATTCGGACGCGGCAACAGCCAGACCAGTCCTGCGATCCCCGCCATTGCGGGACCCAATCCCAAGGAATACATGGCGAATCGTCCTGCGTCATCCCAACCGGTCAACAGGCGGATGATACCGCATCCCAATCCCAGGATGCCCCCTGCCAAAAGCCCATAAGCGAGCCAGCCCGCATACGTCTGAATCAACTGCCGACGTTGAACGGGATGCAATCGGGAACGCAGAGATTCGATCATGGATTCGCTCCTGCGACTGGAGACATCGAGGTCGAGTATTTCAATCGGCGGGTAGAACGATCAATTCTGCCTCAGACAAACCGTCTGCAGAGAGTATCGCTCCGCATTCAGTTGGGCAAGCACATTTTTCTCTGGACTTGCTGTCGCCTGTGGAATCGCCAGTTCGGCACTCGTTTGTTGCTTCTCCGGCACGCGAAGGAGAACCAATCCGCAGATCCCGCGGAGAGTGATTCCGACACCAAGGCAACTGCAATCTGAAGTTCAGCCCGCCATTTCCGCCGATCATTGCCCTGCGATGGCCGGTGAACATCAGTTTGCCCTGATTCTACAGAGAATCTCACAAACGCCTGACGATAAAGAGACTACGATTCATGCGATTGAGGCGGGTAACTCGTTTCGTTTCATGGGTTTTGCCGAAAGAGAATTCATGTCGCGACGCTTCGGGGTCTGGATTCCCCGATTGCTGCTTGTCGTGTGCAGCCTGGCATTGACGCTGGGAGTCGCGGAAGTCGTCTTGCGCGTCCGGGGATTCCGGGCGATTCTTTTCCATCGTACCGACGCGATCACGGGCCGTTCCTTGATGCCGGGCGCGGAAGGTTGGTACACGACCGAAGGTCAATCGTACGTCAAAATCAACTCCCACGGATTGCGCGATCACGAGGTCCTGGTGGAGAAACCCGCGGGCTGCATCCGAATTGCCGTGCTGGGTGATTCGTTTGCTGAAGCGGTGCAGGTGCCCCTGGAAAACTCGTTCCCCAAAGTTCTGGAACACGTCCTGAACGACGGTCGTGACCCATCCGCCGCACAATTTCAAGTCATCAACTTCGGGGTCTCCGGTTTCGGCACCGGTTCCGAATTGCTGGCGCTGCGCGAGAAGGTGTGGGAGTATCAACCCGACATCGTGGTCCTGGCAATGTTCCTGGGGAACGATATCCGGGACAATTCGCGCGAGTTGTCTCAGGAGTTTGATCTGGCGCGCCCCTTCTTTTCCGTTGACGATAATGGAGCGCTTCAGCTCGACAACTCGTTCCGGGATCGTGTCGACTGGAAGAATCGCCAGAGCCGCGAAAACTATGGATTGAACCAACTCATCAACTCATCCGCCCTGCTGCAGTTGATGCATCGCACTCGCTTCCAATCGGCCGCTCACTCGCAGAATGCCAGACCTCCTGTCAAACGGAATGCCTGGGATGAACCGGGAACGAATCTCGAGGTCTTTCGCGAACCGCGCAGTGAGACCTGGAAAAGCGCCTGGGAGACGACCAGGCAATTGATCAGTGCCATCGATCACGAAGTTCAAGCTCACCAGTCTCGCCTGGTTGTCGCGACGCTCAGCATTCAGGTACATCCGGATCCGAGGCTGCGGCAGCAGTTCAAGGAGGCCCTGGGGATTGAGGACGAGTTTTATCCGGATCGCCAGATTGCCGTATACTGTCGTTTGCGCTCGATCCCCGTCATCACGCTGGCGCCGCGCCTGCAACAACGGGCTCAGGAAACCGGCGTCTATTTGCACGGGTTCGATAACTCGACGATTGGCAAAGGGCATTGGAATGAGGCGGGTCACGCTGCCGCAGGGCGATTCATGGCAGAGAGAATTCGCGAAGCCACCAGGCAGCCGACCGTGACCGCGTCCAAATCCGCTGTTCCACCCCATCACTGACTGCGGCAGCGAGATGTCGGCGTAGGGTGTGTGCAGTGGTGTGTGCCGTCTTCGGAACACACCACGGAACACACCATGACGAGGATTCGAGCAACACACGTGGTGCATTCTGGTGACTGCACCCGTACCGCACCTGCACCCAGCGGGTCTGATTCCTCATCATTTCAATCGCGGAGACTATTCAATCGCGGAGACTATTGCGGCCGGAAACAGATTTGGGTCAGGTGTTACATCTTTCTCATTTGGCCGAAACAGGGCGTTGTGAACAATCAGGACGGCAGTTCGGCCAAATCAGAAAGATGCAACACCTGACCCCTGACTCTGACTGCCTCATGCGGCCGACTCATTTCGCCCCTTCGCGGGCTCGGGCGATTGTGAAGTCGATCAACGGCTGGCAGCGGAAAAAGCCTTCCCAGTAATTATGGCCCTGCCCTGTCGCGACGATCAGCGTCACCAGCTTTTCCGCCCCCGCCGCCTGATAGCGTTCAGCGAATTCGGCTGAGTTCTCCTTCAGCGGCACAACCTTGTCCTCATCGCCGTGAATGAACAGTACGGGTACCTTCGCCTGGGCAAGTCTGGAAACGCGCTCGATCGGATTGTGATCAGTCATCTTCTGTTCCAGTTCCTGAGCCGTCAGCCCATACGCGGGCGCCGCGTTTGCCAGACCGGGATACGTGCGGAAGTCGAAGACCGGATAGATGCCAGCAATCCCCGCGACCTTGTCCGCGTTTTCCACCGCCCAACTGGTAACCCATAGCCCGCCCCGACTACGTCCCAGCAGACACGGCTTCGTCGCAAAACCACGCCGTTCGACGACCTCTTTATAGAACGCGGTAAACAACTCGCGGCTTTTGGGACCGCCATACCCTTCCCCGACATCAATCCCCCCCACTGCCACACCCGCTTCCAGAAACTGCTCGTGCATCCACTTCTCATGAGCATCGGGTAAACCGGCCAGGGTCGGAGCATAGAACACCCAGGGTTGAGGCTTCCGACGAAGTTCTTCCCTTGGCAGCAGAACAAACGCGGGGCGTTCCGAAACGAGGAACGCCTCACCCGGCAGGATCAGTTTCTTGATCTCAGCCTGCGCGGTGGGATCGGCTGCAGAGGTCAACGAAATCATCGCCAGGAACGGCAGGCACAACAGAATATGTTTCATGAGTTTCCCAACACGGCGATCGAACAGCGGCGGCATTGCTCTTGGATGGATTGGTGCAATTGCCTACAACCCGGCACGGTTTTCATTCTCAGGAGGGGGGCAAATTCCATGGATCGGAACCGCGCAGCGAATGCGATTCTTCTGGCCTTGTTTGTCGGCAGCGGATGTTCCGCACTTATATACGAGGTGATCTGGTTCCAGCAACTGGGCCTGGTCCTGGGTGCGTCGGCGATCTCGCTCGCGATTCTGCTGACCAGTTTCATGGGAGGCATGTGCCTGGGAAGCCTGGCCTTACCCCGGCTCGTTTCCCGGCACTTGCACCCGCTGCGGGTCTATGCCGCCCTGGAACTGCTGATTGGACTCAGCGGCATCGCGGCACTCTGGTTGCTCCCCGTGGTCGGGCGTCTCTATTGGTCATGGGCGGGGGCAGGAAATGACCTGGGCCTGAGGTCACTTGTCGCGCTGCTGGTCCTGTTGCCGCCGACGGTCCTGATGGGGGCCACGCTGCCGGCCATTTCCCGCTGGGTCGAAACATCGCGCTCGGGCCTGGCGCGTCTGGGCTTCTTCTACGGCGCCAATACGTTCGGGGCGGTCCTGGGAAGCCTGCTGGCCGGGCTGTATCTGCTGCGTGTCTCTGATGTCACGGTCGCCACGTTTGTGGCGGCGGGAATCAATATTGCCGTCGCACTCCTGGCGGCGGCACTTTCCGTACGACTGCCTCATGTGGCAGATTCCAGCCAGCCGACGAGCATCAGCCACGAGCCGGCGCCACGATGGCGCGGCAGCGTGGTCGCCATGGTGGTCTGTCTGTCAGGGATGACGGCCCTGGGAGCTGAGGTCGTCTGGACGCGACTGCTTGGCCTGCTGCTGGGTCCCACGGCCTACACCTTCTCGATCGTGCTGGCGGTCTTTCTGCTGGGATTGGGAATTGGCAGCAGTCTCGGCGCGACTCTGGCGCGGCGGCTGCAGTCGCCCGGACGAGCCCTGGCCGTCTGCCAGTTGTTGCTTTTGATCGCAATCCCCTATTCCGCGGCCATTATTGGCTATGTCCTTCCCTACTGGCTTTCATCCCATGCGGCCGAGCAATCCGCGGCGGCGCGAATCAGCCTGGATGTCCTTCGAACTCTGGTCGCACTATTGCCGGCGACCTGCCTGTGGGGCGCCAGTTTTCCACTGGCCGTTGCCGCGGCGGCTGACGGTCGATCCGACAACGGAAACCTCGTCGGACGACTCTATTCGTCCAACACGCTGGGCGCCATCGTCGGGGCCATTGGCGTCAGCCTGTTTGCGATCCCCCTGTGGGGAAGTCAGGTGGCCGAACAATTGATGACCGTGCTGGCCGCGTTTTCCGGGTTGCTGATGCTGGCGTATCTGGCGGTCGCCGAAAAGGTCATGCCGCGATCTCCGGCTCGCCTGGCCATGGCACTGGTTCTGGCGCTCGCCTGCCCGGCCTCGGCACTGTTGGTTCCCGCCGTCCCGAAGGGGTTGCTTGCCTATGGGCATTCGGTCGAGATGTGGGGGACAATCCGCGAATACCTGTACGTGAAGGAAGGGGTCGATTCGACGGTGATCGTCGCCAATTCGACCATCGGACACCGCTGTTTTCATATCAGCGGCAAGGTGGAAGCGACGACAAGCGCCATCGATATGCGTACTCAGCGATTGCTGGGACACCTGCCGGCCCTGGCTCACAAGGCTCCTCGCACGGCCCTGGTTGTCGGTTGCGGCAGCGGGATGACGGCGGGTTCCCTGCTGCTGCATCCATCGATTGAACGAGTCGTCATCTGCGAAATGGAATCGTCGGTCATCACGGCGGCGCGAGCCAACTTTGCGATCCAGAACTATCGCGTGCTGGAAGATCCGCGGACTCAAATCGTGATTGATGACGCCCGCCATTTCCTGGCCACGACGAAAGAAAAGTTTGACATCATCACGACGGACCCGATTCACCCCTGGGTCCGCGGCGCGGCATCGCTGTATACGAGTGAATTCTTCGACCTGTGCCACGATCACCTCAATCGAAGTGGCGTCGTCGCGCAGTGGATTCCGCTGTACGACTCGAACGAGGCGGCCGTCAAATGCGAAGTGGCCACGTTCATCAAGTCATTCCCCATGACAACCATCTGGAGCGGTCAGACGCGCGGAACCGGTTACGACGTCATTGCGATTGGATCGGAAGAAGCCTCGGCCGGCCCCGCTGACATCACGCGGCGCGTCCTGGTCAATCCTGCGGTCTGCCAGTCCTTGTTCGAAGTCGAAATCGATAATGCGACAACTCTGCAGCACCTGTTCACCGCCTATGGCCGCGATCTGCGGGGGTGGTTGTCGGATGCGCAGATCAACCGCGACTGCAACCTGAGATTGCAGTACCTGGCGGGTCTGTCGCCCAACGGCAGGGTCGAGCAGTCGCTGATCGATGCCATGACCGGTCATGATCCGTCGACGTCACAAACGGCGTCCAATTCACCGGACTGATCCGAGTTTTCAATGTAGGGTGCGTGGAGTCCTCGGAACGCACCATGCGTGGCATCACGAGCGATCCCGTGTTGCCCGACTCATCGTTGTGGTGTGTTTCGAAGACTTCACACACCCTGGTATGATTGGACCAGTCAAGGATAAAACTTCGTTCTTGGTTCAGTTCATGGTTTTTCACGGCTTTTGAGACGATGCCGATCGCAGAAACGACGGTGATCACTCTGGTATTCGCGGGTCGGAACCGCATGACATGATTTCGTCGTGGGGCTACCGGGACTCTACTTGCGGGCGTGTCTCAGTGAAGAGTGCCGAATGGGTGCGTCGCGGGTTCCCCGGACCGTGCGACCGACAGCGTCTCAAAAACCGTGCTCCCTGGTGGTCTGTGGATTTCTTGTTTTTCCGGTGAACGTTGGGCTGAGCCCCTTCCGCCTTCGCCGTCGCATCGCCCTCACACCACGGCTGGGGCGATCGACGGCGAAGGCGGATGGGGCGCCCCCTTTTGTCGAGCCCGAGC
>Ga0265327_10004160_pt1 | contig 13063 bp, 10 predicted proteins | sample 41621metaG_FD_202089 | JGI IMG/M metagenome (GOLD analysis project Ga0265327, IMG submission 202089) | Rhizosphere microbial communities from Carex aquatilis grown in University of Washington, Seatle, WA, United States - 4-16-21 metaG | ecosystem: Host-associated > Plants > Roots > Rhizosphere...
GCCGCCGAGGAGGTGATCGCCGAGTCGGCGATCGAGTTCGAGCACAACATGGAGGAGTCCGAGGACGTCGTCGAGCGTTTCAAGGAGTTTCTGGACGAGGTGACCCCCGAGGATTTTGCGGCGGGGGACTCGTAGGGTGCTCTCGGTAAGGCCCCGCGCGCGTAGGGCACCCCTTGCCGACATAGTCCCGCCCACCGGGCGCCACCAGCGGGCGGATCTCAGCGGCTGCGGCGCTCGCCCGAGCGGGGCTCGCGGCGGGGCAGCTCGACCACCTCGGCCATGCCCGCGTTCTCGCCGGAGCCGGCCTCGGCACGCGAGGCGGGAGCGGCGGGCTGGGCCCCGGTGAGGGTGCCGAACAAGCCGACCTGCTCACGCACGACCTTGCCGATGCGCCTGATGCCCTCGCGGATGTCCTCCTCGGGCACGCCCGCGAAGTTGAGCCGCATCGAAGAGCCCCCGCGGCCATCCAAGTAAGCGGCCCGGCCGGGCACGAAGGCGACGCCCTCGCTCTCCAAGGCACGAGCGAGCAAGTCGGTGGTGTCGATGTAGTCGGGCAAGGTGGCCCAGATGAACAGCCCGCCTTGGGGCTTGGTCCAAGAGGCGGCCGCCCCGAAGTGCTCCTCCAAGGCGCCCAACATCGCGTCACGGCGGACCTTGTAGAGATCCTTCAAGGACTCCAGGTGGGCAAGCCACAGGGGCTCCTCGTGTTCGCGGAGGGCGCTCGCCGCCGCGGCGGAGCGGGTTCGCATCGGCCCGGAGGCCGAGGAGGTGGTCTCTTCGAAGTAGGCGGCCACGAACAGCTGGGTGACCGGCGAGGAGCACAGGTCGGCGCCCTGCTTGCACAGGTTGAGCTTCTCCATGACGGGCCTCGGTGCGACCGCCCAGCCGAGGCGCACCCCGGGCGAGAGGATCTTCGAGAAGGTGCCCAAATACACCACGAAGTCCGAAGCCCCGCCCCTCGCGGCCGCGGCCGCGTCCAAGGAGTGGAGCGTGGGCAAAGGCTCGCCTTCGTAGCGGAGCAGGCCGTAAGGGTTGTCCTCGAGCACGAGCAGCTCGCGCTCGCGCGCCACCTCGACCAAGCGCCTGCGACGCGGCAAGGACATGGTCACGCCGCCGGGGTTCTGGAAGTTGGGGATCGTGTAAATGAGCTTCGGTCTGCGTCCTTCGCCTTCTAGTCGATCCAAGGTCGCCTCAAGCTCGTCGATCGGCATCCCGTCGGAGTCCATCTCGATCTGCACGACCTTGGCTTGGTAGGCGTCGAAGGTGGGCACGGCGCCCGGGTAGGTGGGGGCCTCGGCGACGATCGTGTCCCCGGGGTCGATGAAGGCCTTGCACATCAGGTCGATCACCTGTTGGCCGCCGGTCGTGACGATCACCTCATCGGGGTCCACCGCGGTGCCTTCGGCGGCCATCACCTGCAGGATGCACTGCACGGTGCAGGCCATTCCCTCGGTCGGGCCGTATTGGAGCGCCCGCGCGGTCGACTCGGACGCCACCTGGGCCATCAGCTGGGCATACAGCTCCGGTGGGAAGGTCCCGGTCTCGGGCAGGCCGCCCGCGAGGGAGATCACCTCGGGCCTTTCGGTGAGCGACATCATGTCGCGCATCGCCGAGGAGCGCATTCCGTGGGTGCGCTGGGCGAACACGGCCTCGTAGCGCTGCAGTTCGTGCGCGGTGGGACGCGAAGGCCGCCCGCCGGAGGGGTCGTCTATCGTCATGGCGCTCCCAACATGGCCGCTCCAAGGTAGCGCACGGCCCGCACGACGCAACTCCAAAGCACCTCACGCCGTAATAGCACGCCCCACACGACGCAAATCGCCCACTGCGCACGGCGCCCGAGACGACGCAAATCGCTGAAACGATCACACTGACTTCATGAACGGTCTCGTCTTCTACATCGGTCTCGGTCTCGGCCTCGCCGCCGCGTGCGGCCTGAGGCCGTTCCTGCCCCTGCTGCTCGCCGGGGCGCTCGCGGCGAACGGGGCGCTCGGGGTCACCTTCAACCACGGGGGCTTCAGCTTCCTGGAATCGGACTGGTGGCTGCTTGCGGTCGCGGTGGCTTTGGTTTTGGCCTATGCGCTACAGCTCTTGCTGGGCCTCACGCCCACCTTCGATCCGACCACCAAGTCGGGTCGCGCGGCCCCGCTCGCGGCCTCGATCGCCGGGCTGAGCATGGGCGCGGGAGCGGTGCTGTTCGCGGGAACGCTTGCCGCGCACGGCGATTCTCCTTGGCCGGGCATTCTTGGCGGCTTTCTCGCCGTGGGCCTGGCGCAGCGGGCGTCCGGACCGGTGATCGCCCGCGCTCGCGAGCGCCTGCCCGACCGTGCCGCGCGCGAAGGGTTGACCGTCTACTTGGACGCCGCCTCGCTCGTGGTGGCCGCGCTCGTGGCGCTATTGCACCCCCTCGGCTACGTCGCGATCGTCTTGCTCGCTTGGTTTGTGTGGCGCATGAGGGCCCGCTCCCAAGAGAAGTACGAAGGCCTGAGGATCTTGCGCCGCTGAGGGCCTGAGGGATCTTGCGAAGCTAGTGAACAAGCTCGTCCTCTGCGTGATCGACGCGATGGCGCCCGCGATGCTCGAGCGGGCCGTCGCCGCGGGCGAGGCTCCCGTGTTGGGGGCCTTGATCGACAGGGGCTTGTATGTGCCGGGGTGCGTGGCCGCTTTTCCTTCGGTGACGCCCGTGTGCGCCGCCTCGATCGTGACCGGGGAGTGGCAGGATCGCCACAGGATCCCGGGCATGAGCTGGTATCACCGCGAGGAGGAGCGCTACGTGGAGTACGGCTCCAGCTTCAGGGCCTCCCAGAAGGTGGGTTTGGGCCGCCAGCTGACCGACACCGTCTACAACATGAACGGCGCCCACTTGGCCAAGGACACCGCGACGGTGTTCGAGACGCTCGACGACCTACCCCACGAAGGTGCACCCCCTCTGGGACGCGATCAGCCTCTGGGGCACAAGCAGGCGGGCGTGCGCACGGCGGGCACCACCTACCTGATGTATCGGGGTCGCTACCGTCACGATCCCCAGCGCGACACGACGCTCACGCGGATCGCCGCCGCGCTGCTGCGCCACCCGGTGATGGGACCCAAGGAGCTGTTCTACGCCGACATCTTCGCCTCGCGCCAGACTGGCTGTCGCTCGAACCTGGGGATGCCGGGGGTGCGCGACCGCCACTCGGGTTGCGTGGGCGCCTACATGGTCGAGCACGACCTGTTCGACTTCATGCTCTTGTCCTTGCCCGACAACGACTGGCACTCCCACCGTTCGGGTCCCGACGGGCAGGTCCACGCGATCGGTCTCGCCGACGCCCAACTGAAGCGCGTAATGGACGCGGGCGGGGGCCTCGACCGCTTCTTGGAGGACCACGCCGTGATCGTGATGGCCGACCACTCCCAAGCTCCGGTCACGACAAGCGTGGCCCTGGCCGAGGCGCTCGCCGAGCTCGACGTCCTGCCGCCCGGCGCGCGCGCGGGCTCAAGCAGGGCCGAGCGCTCGCGCGTGGCGGTTTGCCCCTCTCAGCGCGCCGCGATGGTCTATGTGCTCGACGAGGACCGCCACGAGCGGGTGCGCTCGGACGTAGTGCGTGCGGTGCTGGGTGTGCAGGGCGTGGAGCTGGCGATGTGGCTTGAGCGCGACCCCCACGGCGTGCCCTCCGAGGCCGCGATCGCCCGGCCCGGACATGGGGAGCTCCGGTTCTGTCCAGGGAATGATTATGAGGATGAACAAGGTCTTACCTGGTCTATTGACGGCACTGCCTCGGTGCTCGACGCGAAGTTCGAGGATGGGCGCTTGCAAACGCCAAATCACCCGGCCGCCTTGGAGCGCGTGTGGTCGGCTCTCAATTGCGCCACCTCGGGCGACGTCTTGCTCTCGGCGGCGCCCGGCTCGGAGTTCGCCGATCTGGGCGGCCAAGCGCACGTGGGCGGCGGCTCGCACGGGTCGCTGCGCGGCGAAGATTCCCTCGGCGCTTTGATCCTCTGCGGGGTGGAGCTGCCGGCGGAGCGCACCCAGTGGAGGATTCGCGACGTCGCTCCGCTCGTCTTGGGGCACTTCGCGCCCGGCCCAAGCTGATCGGGGCGCCGGTACCCTCGCAAGATGGGGCACCCTTCGTTGCCGCTTCACCGCGCAGGCGCCTTGACGCTGTGCCTGCTCGTCTGTGCGTTTGCGGGAAACTCGACCGCGCTTGCGGCCACCGCCGGCCCGACTACGCTCGCGGCCACGGCCAGCTCAAGCGCGCTTGGGTCCACCGCAGGCTCGACCGATGCACGACCGGCCCCCTCGCTGGGCGCCACCTTGCCCGCGGTCGGAGCCGGGCACGATCGACGGTCCGAAAAAGAAGCGACGGTGATCCTCGGGCAAAAGGGCTCCACGAAGGCGTCCGCTTCCGGCTCGACATCCGCCGCGACGCCCACCAACCCGGAAACGCCGGTACCGGTCGAAGCGTCCGACATGCCTCCGGTGGGGCGCCATCTGTCCTCTAACGAGGTTCTCGAAATCGCCAACCGCTTGCCCAAGATGAAGGCGGTGCGCGCCAAATACGCGGGCTCCTACGGGGGCGCCTATTTGAAGGGCCCAGTGCGTTGGCAGGTCAGCTACTTCTCAAAGAAGGGCAAAGAGATCGGTCAGGTGATCATCGCCGACCACAACGGCAAAGTGCTCGAACAGTGGACCGGCTTTCAGATCGCTTGGTCGATGGCGCGCGGCTATTCCGGCGCTTTCGGGCGCCACGTCAACGCGCTCTACATCTGGATACCGCTCTGCTTCCTGTTCTTCGTGCCCTTCTTCGACTGGCGCAAACCCTTTCGCCTGCTGCACCTGGACCTCTTGGTCCTGCTCTCCTTCTCGGTCTCGCTCGCCTACTTCAACCACGCCCACATCTATGCCTCCACACCGCTGGTGTATCCGCCTTTGGTGTACCTCTTGGTGCGCATGTTGGCGCTCGCCCGCGTCGGGCGGCGCGGACCCTCCTCACGCGAGCCGAAGCCTTTGCGCCTGCTCGTCTCGCCCGCTTGGCTGGCGGTCGGCGTCCTCTTCTTGATCGGCTTCCGCGTCGGCTTGAACGTGACCGACTCCAACGTGATCGACGTCGGCTACGCCGGCGTGATCGGCGCCCAGCGGATGACCGAGGGCAAGTCCCTGTATGGCAACTATCCCTCCGACAACGAACACGGGGACACTTACGGCCCGGTCAACTACGAGGCCTACGTGCCTTTCCAGCAGGTCTTCGGCTGGAGCGGTCACTGGGACGATTTGCCCGCGGCCCACGCGGCGTCGATCGTGTTCGACCTCTTGGCGGTCGCGCTGCTGTTCCTCTTGGGCCGCCGGGTGCGTGGGCCGGGCCTGGGGATCGTCTTGGCCTACGCCTGGGTCTCCTACCCCTTCACCCTGTACGCCTTGGAGAGCAATTCCAATGACTCGCTCGTGGCCGTCTTGATCTTGGCGGCCCTGCTGGTCGCCTCCTCGCCGCCGGCGCGAGGCATGTTCGCGGCCTTGGCGGGCCTCACCAAGTTTGCGCCCCTCGCGCTCGCCCCCCTGCTGTGGACGCACGGCACCGAGGGTCTCCCCGCCCGCGCGCGCGCCCGGGCCCTGTTCCTGTTCGCGTTTGCTTTCGTGGCGACCGTGGCGGTCGTCTCGATCCCAGCCTTGACCCACGACTCGTTGCACACGATCTACGAGCGCACGCTCGCCTACCAGTCCGACCGCGAATCGCCGTTTTCGATCTGGGGTTTGTACGGCGATCTCGGCGACCTCCAGGCGGCCGTCCAAGGTGCGGCCTTGGCGCTGGCCCTGTCGCTTGCGATCCTGCCCCGTCGCCGCGACTTGATCGGCCTCGCCGGCGCCGCGGCTGCGGTCCTGATCGCGGTGCAGTTGGGGATAGAACACTGGTTCTACCTGTACATCCCTTGGTTCTTCGGCCTGGCGATGCTGGCCTTGCTGGGTCAGCTCAGCTTGCCGGAGGCGGAGACGGCCGTGCCATCAGAATCTGCTCGATCGAGTCAGCTCGCAGCGGCTTAGAGGCCCGGACCAAGACCCCCATCAGCCAAGGATCCTCCTTGGAGGTCTCAAAGCGCACCGGCATTTGCGTGACGAGCGCCTCCACGGCCTGCTCGCGCTTGACCCCGATCACTCCCCCTCGGGGACCGGTCATGCCCACGTCGGTGATGTAGGCGGTCCCTCCCGGCAGGACCCTGGCGTCGGCGGTCGGCACATGTGTGTGGGTGCCGACCACCGCGGTCACCCGCCCGTCCAAGAGCCATCCGAGCGCCACCTTCTCGGAGGTCGCCTCGGCGTGCATGTCCACAAGGACATGGTCGACCTTGCCCAGCTCGCGCAGGGCCGGGTCGATCTCAGTGAAAGCCGAGCGGCCGGCCTTCAAGAAGAGGTTGCCGCTGAGGTTGACCACGCCGAGCCGCACCCCCCCTTTCTCGACCACACAAACGCCCCGCCCGGGCTGCCCGCGCAGGTAGTTGAAAGGTCGCACGATCCGCTCCTTAGTGTCCAGGTAGGAGTAGATCTCGCGCCGGTGATAGGCGTGGTTGCCGAGCGTGATCGCGTCGATGTCGTTGCGAAACAGCTCCTCGGCAACCTTCGGCGTGATGCCCAGTCCTCCAGCGACGTTCTCGCCGTTGACGACCACGAATGTGGGCGCGTAGCGCTCTCGCAGGACGGGTAGGCACTCCAGCAGCGTGTGGCGTCCGATGCTCCCCACCAGGTCGCCCACGAACAGGATGCTCACGTCCTTGGCGCCGCGGGCCGCGTCGCTGCCGCCCGTCTCTTCGTGCGCGGAGCTGCCTGATTGCGGTGTGTCGGTAGGAGCTCTCGCCTCCTGCCCCGCCTCGGGCTCAGCCATACTCTGCCCATCGTTGACGGGTCGATGACAGCGGCAATCTCCCAGGAGGCGAAGTGCGCATGAGCGAGGAGCGGCCTACCCCGCGATCGCAGCCGCCAACCGCCGCCGAGCGCGAGCTGGTCGCCTCCCTAACGCAGGGGGCAGGCGGTGAAGAGCACGAGGGAGAGCGGGTCGACGGCGGGGAGCCTGAGGCAGAGCAGGGTCCGGTCGAGCCGCCGCGCGTGATCGTCCCGCGGTGGGTGCAATTGGTGCTGTTGCCGATCTCGTTGCTGGCCCTGTGGGCGCTCGCGCGCGCCGCCGGCAAGGTCCTCTTGATCTTTGTCGTGGCCGGCTTGATCGCGCTCATCTTGAATCCCTTGGTGGCCTTCATGCAACAGCGCGCGCGACTGCCGCGCGGGCTGGCGGTCCTGACCGTATATCTCGCATTCTTCCTGACCTTGGTCGGTTTGGGCTTCCTGCTTGCCAACCCGATCTCAAATCAGGTTCGCACGTTCACCAACAATCTCCCGCATATCGTCAACGAAGCCAACAGTCAGATCGCAAGCTTTCAGGCCGAATTGAACAAACATGGCATCCACGCCAAACTCGTCAGCCAGGGCAAGACGGCTCTACAGACCCTGCAGGATCAGGTCTCCAAAAGTGCCTCCGAACTGGCCACTTTCGGCGGAGGGCTACTAACCGAAGTGGCCAAAGCGCTGGTGGATCTGGTGCTCGTGTTCGTGCTCTCGGTCTACATGCTCGTCTACGGCCAGTCGATCGGCCGCCTGGTGCGCCGCGGGATGCCGACCGGCGATGGCACCCCCGCCGACGATTATCCGCGCCTGGCCCAGCACGCGGTCTCGCGCTATGTCGGAGGACAGCTCCTGTTCAGCATCGTCATGGGCGCCTCGACGGGCATCGCGCTGTACGTGTTCGGGGTGCTCGGCATTTTCCCCGACGGGCAAAAGTACGCGCTTGCCTTCGGCGTGTTCTATGGCGTAATGGAGCTGATTCCCTATATCGGCCCGATCCTCGGCGCGATCCCGCCTTTGGTCCTGGCCCTGTTCACCGATCCGATCAGCGCGCTATGGCTGGCGATCCTGTTCGTGGGCCTGCAACAGCTGGAGGGCCACGTGGTGGCGCCCCAGATCTTCAGCCACACCTTGCGCATCAATCCTTTGCTCGTTATCTTCGCGCTGCTCTTGGGTTTGCAGCTGTATGGGATCATCGGCGCGCTCGTGGCCCTCCCGATTCTCTCGGTCCTGCGTGAGACCGCGATCTACCTGCACCGCCACCTGAAGCTCGAACCATGGGAGCGTTTGCCCCCGCCGGGGGGCTCCTCGACCCCCGGGGGCTCCTCGCCCGTGGAAGGCTCACCCCCCGCGGGAAGCGCATCCGGCGGATTGCTGTGAGCCAGGCCGGCCTTGACGCGCCGGCCGGGGGCCGGCCCGGGAGCGAGCCCGCGCTCGGGGCGCGCGGCCTGGGCAAGCTCTATGGCAAGCGACAGGCTTTGAGCGAGGTCAGCTTTGACGCTCACGCCGGCGAAATGGTCGCCGTGATCGGTCCGAACGGGGCCGGCAAGACCACCTTGCTCTCGATCCTCGCCGGCGTCCAGCGGCCGAGCGCGGGGACCCTCGTCCACGGCGAGGGCGCCGCCGGTTCGAGGGTCGGGTGGGTACCTCAAAATTTGGCGCTCTATTCCAAGCTGACGGTGGCCGAGAACCTGCGCCTGTTTGCGCGCTTGGAGCGCGTCGAGGACCCCGAGAGAGCCCTCGCGAGAATGCTCGAGCAGACGGGCTTGGCCGACCGCGCCGACGACCGCGTGGCGCGCCTGTCCGGCGGCAACCGCCAGCGCGTCAACGTGGCACTCGGGCTGCTGGCCGATCCGCCGGTGGTTTTGCTCGACGAGCCCACTTCCGCGCTCGATCCGACCCAACGCGAGCGCTTGTGGGGGTTCATCGTGGGGTTGGCCGAGCGTGGCGCTTGCGTCGTGTTCTCGACTCACGTGGTGGGCGAGGCCGAGCGCTACGCCCAGCGCGTGCTCGTGCTCGACGGGGGTCGGCTCCAGTTCGACGGCGCGCCCGCCAAGCTCCTTGCGGAGGGCGGCTCCGAGGACTTCGAGCGGGCCTTCGTGGCCTTCTTGGCCAAGCGGGAATCCCCGTGAGGTGGTTGCTTGGGAAGGATCTGAGGATCCTGGCGCGCTCGCGCCTCTTGGTGGCGTTGCTGGTCGTCTACCCGGTCGCCTTGGCCTTGCTGATCGGGTTTGCGATCTCGGCGAGCCCTTCCAAGCCGAAGGTCGCGATCGTCGACGAAACCCCGCCCGGGGAGACGATCACGCTTGGCAACACGAGAGTCGGCCTGGACGAATACACCAACGAGCTGTTCGACCATGTGCAGGTCGTGCGGGTGCCCACGCGCGCCCAGGCGGCCGCCAAGGTCGCCTCGGGCGACGTGCTCGCGGCGATCGTGATACCTCCGGACATCGTCTCCAAGATTTCCTCGGGCGTGAGCCAAGCCCAGGCCGAAGTGATCTACAACGGCGATGCGCTCAAGCAGTCGCTCGTGCGCTCGGCGATCGACTCGGCGCTCGCGCAGGCCAACTTGGCGCTCTCCCAACAGATCAAGAGCGTCGCCGTACACGACCTTGACCTGCTGCTCAGCGGCGGCAAAATTGGGCCTTTGGGTAGCCAAGAACTGATCGGTCTGCGTCAGCTACCGCAGACCCTCAAAGCGATCGCCGCGCGTCAGCCCTCCGGCCAGGACAAGGCCACGCTGACTCGCATCGCGGGCTTCGCGAGCTTGGCCGCCAACAACTTGGGCATCGCCGCCGACGTGCTCACGACGGTGAGCCAGCCGATCGCGGTGCACTCCACGCTCCTGCACGGCAAACGCACGCCGCTCGACACCTACGCCGTCGTGGTCGCGGTGAGCATCTCGTTGATGTTCATCTGCGTATTGCTCGCGGCCGGCGGGATCGCCTTGGAGCGCGAAGAGCACATGCTCACGCGCCTGCTCAGGCGCTCGCCCGGCAGCGGTGGGGGGCTCGTCTCGCGGGTGAGCCTGCTTGCCGAGAAGGCGTCTTTGGGGGCCGTGTGCGGATTCGTCGTGGCTTTCGCGATGCTGCTCGGCGTGAGCGCTTTCGTGACGCTCGACCTGTCGCGCATCGGGCTGTGGGTGCTCGCCTTGGCCTTCGCCGCCTTCGGCTTCGCCGCCTTGGGTATCGCCATCGGCGCGCTCGCCCGCGAGGTGAGGGCCGCTTCGCTGCTGGCCTTCCTCTTGTCTTTGCCGCTCGCCTTCTTGGCCTTGGTGCCGAGCGGGTCGGTCGCCGTCGGCCTGTACGACGCGATCGGCGCGATCTCTTTCGTGTTCCCCTACAAGGCCGCCCTGCAGGCGCTCGACGCCGCCGTGAACGGCGCCTCGCCGGGCCTCGGCGCCTCGATCCTCCACCTCTTCGGTGTCACGCTCCTGTTCGCGGCCTTGGCCGGCTTCGGCCTGCGCCGCGCCGAATAGCTGGGCGAGTATCCTCGAAACACGATGGCTTTCCCCACCACGCGCATGCGCAGGCTGCGCACCTCGGCGGCGATGCGGGGACTGGTGCGCGAGACCGAGTTGCGCGCCGATCGCTTGGTGCTGCCGCTGTTCGTGTCCGAGGCCGCCCGGGCCCCCGAGCCGATCGAGTCGATGCCGGGCGTCAGCCGCCTACCCCTCTCCTCTGTCGTGGAGCAGGCACGCGAAGCCGCCGAGCTCGGCCTGGGAGCCGTTCTCCTGTTCGGGGTCCCCGCCGAGAAGGACGCCGAAGGCAGCGGCGCGTGGGACGAGCAAGGGGCGGTGCAGCTGGCGACCGCGGCGATCAAAGTGGCCGCGCCGGACCTGTTGGTGATCACCGACGTGTGCTTGTGCGAGTACACCGACCATGGTCACTGTGGCGTGGTCAGAGGTGACGGGAGTGTGGACAACGACGCCACCTTGGAGCTGCTCGCGGGTGTTGCGGCCAGTCATGCCCGGGCCGGCGCCGACATCGTGGCTCCCTCGGACATGATGGACGGGCGTGTCGGCGCGATCCGCTCGGAGCTCGACTCCGAGGGCTACGGCGAGACCCCGATCCTCGCGTACTCGGCCAAGTTCGCCTCCGCCTTCTATGGGCCGTTCCGCGACGCCGCCTCCTCGACGCCGGCCTTCGGCGACCGGCGCTCCTACCAAATGGACCCGGGCAACGGTCGCGAAGCGGTGCGCGAGGCCCTCCTCGACGCGGCCGAGGGCGCCGACATGGTGATGGTCAAGCCCGCCTTGGCCTACGGAGATTTGATCGCGGCGGTAAAGCAGGCTACGCGCCTGCCCCTCGCTGCGTATAACGTGAGCGGGGAGTATGCGATGGTGAAGGCGGCCGTGGCGGCCGGCTACATGGAGGAGCGGGCGGCCGTTGGCGAGATCCTCACCTCCTTGCACCGGGCAGGGGCGGACATCGTGATCTCCTATCACTCCAAGGACGTGGCTCAATGGCTCTCGCAGACGGCATAAGAAGAGACCCCGCCGCCGGGCGGGCGGGCTTGAAGACGAGGAGCCGCAAGTACGGAGCGGCGATCCCGCTCGACGAGCTCGACAAGCGGCTGCTCAACCTGATGCAAGGCTCCTTCCCGATCGAGCCGCGCCCCTACGAGCGGGTCGCAGAGCTTGCGCAGGTGAGCGAAGAGGAGGTGCTCGCGCGCGTGCAATACCTGCTCGACGAGCGCATCATCCGCCAGGTCACGCCGATCTTCGACACGCGTGCGCTCGGCTACTCCTCGATGCTGGTCGCCGCCAAGGTCGATCCGGAGAATCCCCAGCGGGCCGCCCAGGTCATCAATGCCCACCCGGGCGTATCCCACAACTACCTGCGCAACCACGAATTCAACCTGTGGTTCACGATCGCCACCGAGCCCAACTCCCCGCTCGGGCTGGAGGGGACCTTGCAGGCGCTGGCGGCCGAGGCGGGCGCGGAGTCGGTGCGCCAACTGCCCACCTTGAAGCTATTCAAGATCAGGATGGACTTGGAGATGGAGGGCGACACGCAGGCACTCGCGAAGGCGGCTGTGGCCACCGAGCCGATCGAGCTCGAGCCCCAGCCTTACGACGAGCTCGACATCGAGACGATTCGGGCCCTGCAGGGCGACATGCCGGTCGTGCCCGAACCGTACGCGCCGGCCGCCGCCGCCCTCGGCCAGGAGCAAGGAAGCTTCTTGGATCATCTCGCCGGGATGCAGGAGCGCGGGCTGCTGCGGCGCGTGGCGGCGATCCTCTATCACCGTCGCGCCGGGTTCTCGGCCAACGGCATGGGTGTGTGGAAGGTGCCCGAGCCCGACATCCACGAGGTGGGACGTCGCATGGCGGCCGTGCGAGGCATCTCCCACTGCTACCAGAGGCCCACCTACCGGGATTGGCCTTACTCGGTGTTCACGATGGCCCATGGGCGCTCCAAGGAGGAGTGCGACGCGATCCTCGACTCGATCGCCGAGATGACCGGGATCGAGGAGCGCGCCACGTTGTACTCCTCGACCGAGTATAAGAAGATCAGGCTGCTCTACTTCACCGAGGACTTCAAGGCCTGGGAACGCGAACACGCCGGCTGACCGATGCCGGCGTCCCTGACCGACACGCGCTCCTCCGAGCTCTATCGCCGCGCGCAGCAGTTGCTCCCGGGCGGCGTCAATTCGCCGGTGCGCGCGATGCGGGCGATCGGGCGCGACCCGATCTTCATCGAACGTGGCGCCGGCGCGGAGATCTTCGACGTGGACGGCAATCGCTACGTGGACTACGTGTGCTCGTGGGGGCCCTTGATCTGCGGTCACGCCCATCCGGACGTGCTCGACGCGGTGGCGAGCGCCGCCGCGCGCGGCACGAGCTTCGGGGCGCCCACCGCGGGCGAGATCGAGCTTGCCGCCGAGGTGGCACGCCGGATGGAGTCGGTGGACATGATTCGCATGACCTCCTCCGGGACCGAGGCGACGATGACCGCCCTGCGGCTCGCTCGCGCCGCCACCGGGCGCGAGCGCGTCGTTAAGTTCGCGGGCGCCTACCACGGCCATGTCGACGGTCTGCTGGCCCAAGCAGGATCGGGCTTGGCCACGCAATCGTTGCCCTCCAGCCCAGGGGTGCCGGCTTCGGCGGCGGCGGCGACCACGATCCTGCCCTGGAACGACGCCGACGCGCTGCTCGCGGCGACCGCGGCCGGCGAGTCGATCGCCGCGATCTTGGCCGAG
>Ga0265327_10004161_pt1 | contig 13053 bp, 15 predicted proteins | sample 41621metaG_FD_202089 | JGI IMG/M metagenome (GOLD analysis project Ga0265327, IMG submission 202089) | Rhizosphere microbial communities from Carex aquatilis grown in University of Washington, Seatle, WA, United States - 4-16-21 metaG | ecosystem: Host-associated > Plants > Roots > Rhizosphere...
CGCGGTGCTGCTGACGCCCCAGCCTCTGTTCGCCCATCAGCTGACCTATGGGCGCTATCACCTGTGGTCCGACCGGCCGATCGACCCGGTCGCGGCCCGCCGGGTGTTGGACGACGCCGAGCGCCGCATCGCCCGCTCGGAGCTGTTCTCTGACGACCAGAGGTTCGCGATCTTCCTGTGCAACGACAACTGGCGTCTCGCGCTTTATTCCCAGCGGTTCAACGGCGGCATGGGTGGGGCGACGGACAGCGCCTTCACCGGCAACATCTATCTGCGGCGGTCGGACCTGGTGACCAATCGGCTGATCCCGGCCCGGGGCTGGACCCCGGCCATGGCCGACCGGCCGCTCGCCTACTACATCGCCCATGAGGCGACACACACCCTCCAGGGGCGGGCCTTCGGGCCCCTCAGCGCGGTGGCCTGGCCCCACTGGTTGCGGGAAGGCTATGCCGATTATGTGGGCAAGGGAGGCCAGTTCGATGTGGCGCGGAACCTGGCGGACCTCAAGGCCGGGGCGCCGGAGATGGACTGGGCGCGGAGCGGACTCTATCGCCGCTATCATCTGGAAGTGGCCTATCTGCTGGACCATCGTGGCGAGAGCATCCGCCGGCTCTATGCCGAGCGCCGCGACGAGGCTTCGGTGCTGGCCGAGCTTGAGGCCGATCCCAGCTTCGGCCGGTCCCCTGAGCCCTATAAGCAACACTGATCGACGCCTCAGGAAATGTGGCGAAACGGTAACTGGTAAAGGGCGCAGCGCACCCCTATCTGCGCCGGCATGAACCTCCTGATCAAACTCTCTCCCGCGATCCTGGCCCTGACGACCGCCGTCGTCTTCGCCCTGCTCAGCGCGCCGCAGTCGCTCTACGCCTGACCCGCCGCCCGCCGCCGCGACCCTGGCGGTCGCATCGGACGGCTGGGCTCGAACGGACGCCGCATCGCCATCTTCCAACCCTCCGGCGCGGACCTCCGCGGCGGCTCGGGGATGATTTTCCTCGTCTGCATGTCGCATCCGGCCTGGCCGGCGCGTCCTTCAGCAAAACCGATCTAACCGGAGCCGGGGGCTCCCCGACATGTCTCTGCTGATCAAGCTCGCGCCCGCCCTCCTGGCCCTCACCGTCGCGGTGGGGTTCATGCTGCTGAGCGCGCCGCAATCCCTCTACATCTGAGCCTCCGGCGCAGGCGCGCCCCGGCCTACACCGCCTTTGCATCCCTGCGATCGGCTTGACGACGTCGCCGGCTTTGGACAGTCGTCGTACCGACATTTCGATTTGAGGGGTTTCCAGATGCGCAATTTGTTCGATGTGGCCGGCAAGGTCGTGGTGGTGACCGGCGGCAGCCGGGGGATCGGGGAGATGATCGCCCGCGGCTTCGTGGAGAATGGCGCCAAGGTCTATATTTCCTCGCGCAAGGCGGCGGTCTGCGACGCCCTGGCGGAGGAGCTGTCGGCCCACGGGACCTGTATTTCCCTGCCTTTCGATCTGTCCAACATGGCCGGCATCGAGGGCCTGGCCGCCGCCGTGGCGGCGCGGGAGCCGAAGCTGGACGTGCTGGTGAACAATGCCGGCGCCACCTGGGGCGCCCCCATCGACGAGTATCCGGAAGACGGCTGGGACAAGACCGTCGACCTCAATGTGAAATCGATCTTCTTCCTGACCCAGAAGCTGCTGCCGCAGCTGCGCGCCGCCGCCACCCATGAGGCGCCGTCGCGGGTGATCAACATCGCCTCGGTGAACGGCATCCAGCCCCCCGGCCTGGAGACCTATGCCTATTCCACCTCCAAGGCCGGCTGCATCATGCTGACCCGGCACCTGGCCAAGCGCCTGGCCCCGGAGCACATCCTGGTCAACGCCATCGCGCCCGGACCCTTCCAGAGCCACATGATGGCCGCCACCCTCGCCCGGGCCGGCGACGCCATCGCCAAGGCCAATCCTCGCGGCCGCATCGGCACGCCGGAGGACATCGCCGGGGTGGCCATCTTCCTGTCCAGCCGCGCCTCGGCCTACACCACCGGAACCGTGGTCCCCTGCGACGGCGGCTCGGCGGAGTTCTAGGCCCGCGCCGCACGGCGTGAGGAAGAGGGCGGCCTCCACCCGGGGGCCGCCCTTCCCGTATCAGGCCCGGCTGCGGCGGCGCGGAAAAAATTAAAACGCTTGTTTGATTTTCCGCAGATATGGGTCAAAGCTATCGGCCTGTTGTCCGGTGCGGGAGTTGCGCCTGGCGCTACCAATGGGGCTTCGCTGCGAGGCCCGAACGATCGCGACCAAATCGCTAGGGAGAGACAAGATGAGCGAGACCCAGGAACGAGCCCAATCCAGCTTCAAGCTGAACCCGCAGGACGAGCTCAATGACCTGCGGATGTCGGCCAAGGCCCTGCCGCTCCTCGACCACGTGAAGCGGTTCATCGACGAGACCGTGAACCCCATGTCCGCCGAGTTCGAGCGCCTGGGCCAGGGCAAGACCGACATCTGGTCCTACGCCCCCGGCCAGCTGGAAGTGCTGGAAGCCGCCAAGGACAAGGCCAAGGCCGAGGGCCTGTGGAACTTCTTCCTGCCCAACGCCGAGACCGGCGAGGGCCTGTCCAACCTGGACTACGCCTATATCGCCGTCGAGCTGGGCAAGAACCGCATGGCGTCGGAGACCATGAACTGCGCCGCGCCGGACACCGGCAATATGGAAGTCCTCGAGCGGGTCGGCACCCCGGCCCAGAAGAAGCAGTGGCTGGAGCCTCTGCTGGCCGGCAAGATCCGCTCGGCCTTCGCCATGACCGAGCTGCACTCCGCCTCGTCGGACGCCAAGAACGTCAACACCCGCGCCACCCTGGTGGGCGACGAGTACGTGATCAACGGCGAGAAGCACTACATCTCCGGCGCCGGCGACCCGCGCTGCAAGGTGATGATCACCATGGTCCAGACCAGCCCGGACGGCCCGCCCAACCTGCGCCAGTCGCAGATCCTGGTGCCCACCGACGCCCCCGGCTTCAAGGTGATCGGCCCGCAGCACGTGTTCGGCGATCCCGACGCGCCGCACGGCCACATGCATGTGGTGTTCGACAATGTCCGCGTGCCGGCCTCGAACATGCTGCTGGGCGAGGGCCGTGGCTTCGAGATCAGCCAGCTGCGCCTCGGCCCCGGCCGGATCCACCACTGCATGCGCGCCATCGGCTCGGCCGAGAAGGCCCTGGACCTGATGGTGACCCGTGGCCTCAGCCGTGAAGCCTTCGGCAAGCAGCTGGTGCACCTGGGTGGCAATCTGGAGATCATCTCCCGCGCCCGCATCGACATCGAGGCCATGCGCCTGATGGTGCTCAAGGCCGCCAAGGCCATGGACGTCCTGGGCAACCAGGAAGCCCGGGTCTGGATCCACATGGTCAAGGCCATGATCCCTGTGCGCGTCTGCGAGATCATCGACCAGGCGATCCAGATGCACGGCGCGCTCGGCGTCTCGCAGCACACCCCGCTGGCCCGCATGTACGCCAACACCCGCACCCTGCGGATCGCTGACGGCCCGGACGAAGTCCACCACATGGTGGTGGGCCGCAACGAGCTGCGCCAGTATCGCGACACCCCGCGCGACCCGGGCGAGACCTCGATCTTCCGGCACTAAGGATCCGGCGGGGCTCCGGCCCTGCCAATTTTTCGATCAGCCCCGGGGCCACTCACGGCGCCGGGGCGTCAAAGGCTGACGGCTCTACATGCTGCAGTGTATGCAGGCCTGGCCATGGATAGCGCCTTCATCATCCGCCGCCTCAGCGCCGACGAGACCCGCGTCGCCGCGCCCGCCCTGGGCGAGGTGCTGCTGGACTGCGTCCAGGGCGGCGCGTCCGTCAGCTTCATGGCCGACATGACGCGCCAGGAGGCCGAGGCCTTCTGGCTGGGGGTGGCCGAGGCGGCCGCGTCCGACGGCCGGGCGGTGCTGGTGGCGGAAGATGCGGGCGGGCTGCTGGGGGTCGTCGAAGTGATCCCGGCCGGGGCGCCCAACCAGCCCCACCGCGCCGACATCGCCAAGATGCTGGTGCATCGCCGGGCGCGGCGACGGGGCGTGGGGGAGGCTCTGATGCGGGCGGCGGAGGACGCAGCGCGGCGGATGGGCAAGACCCTGCTCACCCTGGACACCGTCACCGGCGGCGTGGCCGAGCGGCTCTATGCCCGGCTGGGCTGGGCGCCGGTTGGGGTGATCCCCGACTACGCCCTGATGCCCGACGGCGCGCTCTGCGCCACCACGGTGTTCTACAAGGCTCTCTGAGGCTCGGCCCTATCGCCAGTCATAGGCCTGACCCTCCTGGCGTTCGGCGGCGGCGCGGACCTGCGACCGGAAGCGCTCCACCAGGCTCGAGCGGTCGCCGCGGCGCGTCGCCAGCAGCAGGGGCGCGGCCAGGCGGGTGTCCTCCCGCAGTTGGGCGAAGGCCACGCCTTCAACGTTCATCCTCTGCATGGAGGCCGGCACGATGGACACCCCCAGGCCCGCCGCCACAAGGCTGAGGGTCGACGACATGCGCGGCGCCTCCTGCCCCACCGTCGGACTGAACCCCGCCGCCAGGCAGGCGGCGACGATGGCGTCATAGAGCCCGGGGCCCGTCGGCCGCCGGTAGAAGATGAAGGTTTCCTCCGCCAGGGCGCCCAGGGCCAGTCGCGTGCCTGTCCCAGCCAGCGGATGCCCCGACGGCAGGGCCGCCACCATCTCCTCGGCGAACAGCGGCTCGAGCCTGAGGCCGGCCACGTCGCTGGAGGTGGAGCGGACGAAGGCCGCGTCCAGCCGCTCGTCCCGCAGGCCCTGGACGAGTTCCGGGGTGCCGTCTTCCGCGAGAGCCAGCAGCACCCCGGGCCGGGCCTCGCGGAAACTGCGGATCTGCTGGCTGACGAAGGGATGGAAGGCGCCGGAACTGGTATAGCCGATGGCCAGCCGCCCCTGTTCGCCCCGCGCCGCTCGCCGGGCGGTGTCCCCCAGCCGTCCGGCCCGCTCCAGGATGTCCTGCGCCGCCGCCACCGCCACCCGGCCCGCCTCGGTGGGACGCATCCCGCGCGGATGGCGCTCGAACAATTGCACTCCCCACTCGGCTTCCAGGGCGCGGATCTGGCGGGTCAGGGGCGGCTGCTGGATGCCCAGCCGTTCGGCGGCGCGGGTGATGTGGCCTTCCTCAGCCACGGCCACCAGATAGCGCAGGCGGCGAAGCTCGATCAATCAATACCTCCAGAGTATCAAGATGGGCCCGACTATATATTGGACGCATGACGGCATCGGGTCCATCCCAGGCTTCGCCAGGAGGGGCCGGATGGACTCACATGCCGACATTTCGCAGACGGGACCGGCCTTGCACGCGCTCATCCTGCAGCTGACCGCCTGGGTCGCCGAACGGCCCCGCACCTATGGCGAGGCGATGGAGGCCTGGCGGACCTCCTGTCCGCGGCTGTCGGTCTGGGAGGACGCCCTGTCGGCGGGGCTGATCGAAGTGGCCCCGGTTCCCGGCGGGCGGCTCCAGGACGCGGTGGTGCAGGTCACGGCGGATGGGGCGTCCCTGTTGGGCGGCGAGGCGGCCCGGTGACCACGCTCTCGGCCGTCGTCATCGTTATCCTGTCCTTCTTCACCGCGGCCCTGTCCGGCGTGTTCGGCATGGCCGGCGGCCTGGTGCTCATGGGCGGGCTGGCCATGGTGCTGCCGGTCTCCGCCGCCTTCGTCACCCACGGCCTGTTGCAACTGGTGGCCAATGGCTGGCGGGCGGTGCTGCATCGCAAGCACGTCGCCTGGCGGATCGTGGGGGTCTATGCGGTGGGCTCCCTGCTGGCCGGGGTCACCGTCTCGCTGATCGCCCTCACCCCGTCCAAGCCGGCCTTGTTCCTGTTCATGGGGCTGCTGCCGGGCCTTCTGTGGTTGCCCCAAAGCTGGATCCGGCTCGACGCCGCGCGGCCGGCCCAGGCCCTGCTGTCCGGCCTGATGGTGACGGGGGTGAACCTGACCGCCGGGGTGGCCGGGCCCCTGCTGGACATCTTCTTCGTCCGCACGGAGCTCACCCGTCACGTGATCGTCGCCACCAAGGCCGCCACCCAGGTCTTCGCCCACTTCGCCAAGATCGTGGTCTATGGCGCGCCCCTGATCGCCGCCCAAGGCAAGGGGCTTCCGGCCTGGTGGGTGTTCGCGCTCGCTGTGCCCCTGTCCATGGCTGGCACCGCGGTGGGCGGGGTGATCCTCGACCGGCTCAGTGACGTCAATTTCAAGCGCTGGACCCGGCTGATCGTCACCGGGATCGGCATTACCTATCTGGTCCAGGCGGGGCAGCTGTTCCTGCACGGCTGAGGATCGGTTCCCCAATTTCCGGCAAACTGGTCCTTGAGGTCGCCAGGCGCCCGTCCTAGGCGAAGGCTGCGCCATCGGAGCCGCACCATGAAGATCGAACCCGCCGTCCTGGAAAACGCCTTCGCGCGCCTCGAGCCCCTGGCGCTCGTCCATCGCGAGGACCTGCGGGACGCGGTGGAGGCCGACCCGCAGATCTGGACCGAGCTTTATCCCTATTCCTGGGCCGGCCAACATTTCGAACCCACCTGGGCGCGGGTCATGGGGGACATCGAGGCCGGGCGGTCGATCGTCTATGCGGTGACCACTGAGGGCCCCTGCGTCGGGGTTAGCGGCTTCGGCCGCATCGAGCCCGTGAACGCCGGGCTGGAGATCGGTGGCACCTATTACCGGCCCGAGATGCGGGGCGGCGCGGTCAATCCGGCCGCCAAGCGGCTGATGATGGCCCACGCCTTCGCCAGCGGCGCCCGGCGGGTGAGCTTCCGGGTCGACGCCATCAACGCCCGCTCCCGCGCGGCGGTGAGCAAGCTGGGCGCGGTCCAGGAGGGCATCCTGCGCCAGGACATGACCTGCTGGACCGGCCGCATCCGCGACACGGTGATCTTCTCCGTCCTGACCGACGAGTGGCCGGCGGTGCGGGATCGGCTGGACTCCCGGCTGGCGGCGTTCGGGTAGGCCGCCCCCACGACGTCATCCTCCGGTCGTCTGAAAGACGATCCGGGGGACCCATACGGCTTGGCTATGGCTCCAACGCGGTTTGGGTCGCCCGGATCAGCCTTAGGCTGACCGGAGGATGACGATGGTTTAGGTGCGACGGGTCCTAAGCGCTGGCCGCCGTGCGTTCCTGCGCCGCCGGGAAGAACACCTCCGCGGCGTGCTCGGCCACCTCCTGGGCGGTGTAGGGCCGCCCCGGCTGGAAGCCGTCGGTCTGCAGCATCTTGATCTCCCGCACCCCGCGGGATGAGACCCCCAGCACCTTGCCGGTGTGGTCAGCGGCCAGATCGGAGACCATGTACAGCACGCCCGGCGCGATGTTCTCCGGCAGACTCATGGGATCCGGCTCCTTGCCGGCCCGGCCGGGCAGGTCGGAGGTCATGCGGGTGAAGGCGCCAGGCGCCAGGCCCATGACCCGGATGCCGTACTTGCGCCCCTCGATGGAGAGCACCCGCATGAAGCCGTAGATCCCGGCCTTGGCCGCCCCGTAATTGGACTGGCCGAAATTGCCGTAGAGGCCGGAGGTGGAGCTGGTCATGACGATGGCGCCCGGCTTGCCGTTGTCCTTCAGCCACTTCCACACCGGCATGGTGCAGCAATAGGTCCCTTTCAGGTGCACCTTCACCACGAGGTCCCAGTCGGCCTCCGTGGTGTTGGCGAAGGTCTTGTCCCGCAGGATGCCCGCATTGCAGACCAGGATGTCCACCTGGCCGAAATTATCCAGGGCGGTCTTCAGGATGTTCTCGCCGCCTTCCATGGTGGAGACGTCGTCGCCATTTGCCACGGCCTTGCCGCCAGCCGCCTTGATCTCGTCCACCACCTTCTGGGCCGCGGCGCTGGTCCCGGCGCCCGAGCCGTCCCGCGAGCCCCCCAGATCATTGACCACGACGCTTGCGCCCTCCTTGGCGAACAGCTTGGCATAGGCCTCGCCGAGGCCGCCGCCGGCGCCCGTGACAATCGCCACCTTCCCATTCAACAGACCCATGATGTCCTCCCTTATGACTTAAGTTTGGGCTCATCTTCCGGCGCGGATCGGCCGGTGGCAAGCGGGCGGAGCAGCAGCTTTCCTGGCCTCGGGTTGGGGTGTCAGGAAATCGGGACTCTACTTCCGTCGCCCAGCCGCTAACCTCGCGCCAAGCCGCGATATCAGCGGCGTCCCCGGGGAGTGTCTGAGCCTTGACCGAATCCGTGCCCGCCGTGGAGACCCATGGCGCCTCCGCCGTGCTCGACCCCGCCATCGCCAGCGAGCTGGGGGGCGATGCGCCCCTGACCCGGGGCGGGGTGTCCTGGTCGGTGTTCGAGGGCGCGCGGAACCCCTACATCATCCTGGTCACCATCTACATCTTCGCCCCCTATGTGGCCTCGGTGATGGTGGGCGATCCGGTACGCGGCCAGGCCGTGCTGTCCCGCTGGGCCCAGTACCAGGGCTGGGTGGTGATGGTCACAGCGCCCCTGCTGGGCGCCTCCATCGACCAGCTCGGCCGGCGCAAGATCTGGCTGGGCCTGATTGTCGCCGCCATGGTCCCGATGATGGCCGCCCTGTGGTTCGCCAAACCGGACCTGTCGGGTCTCTCGATCACCGCCACCATGGCCCTGATGACCCTGATCGGCATTGGCTTCTCCTATTCCGAGGTGCTGCACAATTCGCTGCTGGTGCGCGCCGCCGGCCTCGCCGGGGCTCACAAGGCCTCGGGCCTGGCCCTGGCGCTGGGCAACGGCTTCTCGGTGGTGGCGCTCGCCTTCACCGCCTGGGCCTTCGCCCTGCCGGGCAAGGTCACCTGGAGCTGGGTGCCGAAACAGCCGCTTTTCGGCCTGAGCACCGCCACCCATGAGCACGAGCGGGTGGTGGCCCTGATGGCCGCAGCGATCTTCGCCATCGGCGCCGTGCCGATCTTCCTGTTCACCCCCGACGCCGAGCCCACCGGCATTCCGGTGGCCACCGCGCTCCGCAACGGCGCCGGGACGCTGTGGCGGATGCTGCGCACCGTCGGCCACTACAAGGACGCCGCCATCTATCTGGTGAGCCGGATGTTCTATGTGGACGGGATGAACGCCATCCTGGTCTATGCCGGCATCTTCGCCATCGGCGTCATGAAGTGGCACGCCCTGGAGCTCCTGGCCTATGGGGTGATCCTGTCGGTGCTGGCGGTGCTTGGGGGTTTCGTCGGGCGCTGGATGGACGCGGGCTTCGGGCCCAAGGCCTCGGTGCGGATCTCGATCTTCATGTCGCTGCTGGGGATCATCAGCTTCATCGGCATGGCGCCGGACAGGATCCTCTATTTCTGGGCCTTCGACCCCGCCGCCCATGCTCCGGTCTGGAACGGCCCGGTGTTCCGCACCCTGCCGGAGGTGATTTTCCTGCTGATCGGCTTCAACAACGCCATCTTCATCACCGCCCAATACGCCTCCAGCCGCACCATGCTGACCCGCATCACACCGCCCGAGCAGACGGGGGCCTTCTTTGGGGTCTACGCCCTGTCCGGCGTCGCCACCGGCTGGCTGGGGCCCATGCTGGTGAACTTCGGCACCAATCTCACCCACACCCAGCAGGGGGGCTTCGCCACCATCATCCTGCTGCTCATGATCGGCTTCATCGGCCTGATGTTCGTACGCGGAGGCGGTCGCCAGCAGCTCACCGCCTGATCCGGCGCGCGCCGACGACTTCCCCTCAGGCGCCGGCGCGGCTATGGCGCCGCCCATGCACGCCTGCGTCCGCATCCCCGCGCCCTGGCGCGATCCAGTGGAGGTCCTCGGGTCCTTCGCGGAGGAGCCCTGGGCGCTCGCCCTGCTGTCGGGCGGCGGCGGTCCCCGAGGCCGCTGGTCCTATCTGGCGCGAAATCCGGACGCCGTTCTCACCCTCACCGCCAGCGACCCGCGCGACCCCTTCGACCTGCTGGCAGACCTGCTCGGCGATGTCGCGCCGGCCGTCACAGGCGGCCCGCCGTTCCAAGGCGGGGTGGCGGGCCTGGCCTGCTACGAGCTCGGCGACCGGGTCGAGTCCCTGGGGCTGGGTCGGGCCGCGCCCTGGCCGGACCTGGCCTGCGGCCGCTACAATGCGGTGCTGGCCTTCGATCATGTCGAGCGCATCGTCCTGGCGATCGGCCGCGGCGAGGCGCGAGGCGAGGCCGAAGCCCGGGCGCGCGCGGCCTTGTCCTGGGTCGACGCCGCGCCGCGGTCGCCAGTGACCGGGCCGCTCTCCCAGGACCTCTCGGCGTCCGACGGCGGCGCTTATGAGGCGGCGGTGGCGCAGGTGGTGGCGCGGATCCGGGGCGGGGAGCTGTTCCAGGCCAATATCGCCCGCGCCTGGACCGGGCGGCTGGTGGGGGCGGCCACACCCTTCGACCTCCTGGCCCGGCTGGCCGGCCAGAGCGCCGCGCCCTTCGCCGGCTATCTGCGGCTGGCCGACCTGGCCCTGGTTTCCAACTCGCCCGAGCGGTTCGTGAGCCTGGACGCCGCTGGCCGCGCCGAATCCCGCCCGATCAAGGGCACTCGCCCCCGGGGCGGCTGCGGCCCCGCCGACGCGGCGCTCGCCGCCGAGCTGCTGGCCAGCCCCAAGGATCGGGCGGAGAACCTGATGATCGTCGACCTGATGCGCAACGACCTGGCCCGGGTCTGCCGCCCCGGCAGTGTGCGGACGCCGGAATTGTTCGCCCTGGAGAGCTTCGCCAATGTGCATCACCTGGTCTCCGCCGTGACCGGGGAGATGGCGGCGGACCGGCACGCCTTCGATCTGCTGCGCGCGGCCTTCCCGCCGGGGTCCGTCACCGGGGCGCCCAAGGTGCAGGCCATGAAGACCATCGCCGGCCTTGAGCCGCCAAGAGGGCCCTATTGCGGGTCGCTGTTCTGGGCAGGCTGTGACGGCGCGTTCGATTCCAGCGTGCTGATCCGCAGCGTGGGCTGTGTCGCCGACGCAAACGGCTGGGGCCTGGAAGCCCGGGCCGGGGCGGGAATTGTCGCCGATAGCGAGCCGGCGGCCGAGCGGGCGGAGACCGAAGCCAAGGTGTCCGCGCTGCTTCGCGCCCTGACCGGGGCGGCCGAATGATCCCCGCCCACGATCGCGGCCTGCTCCTGGGGGACGGCCTGTTCGAGACCCTTCTGGCCCGCGACGGCGAGCCGGTGGCCCTCACCGCGCATTTTCGCCGGTTGGCCGCCGGCTGTGCGACCCTCGGTCTGCCGCCGCCGGACCTTGCCGAGGCCGAGCGAATGATCCGCGCCGCCCTGGCGACGGTCGCCGGCGACCGCGCCGCCGTGCGCCTGACCTTGACCGCCGGCTCCGGGGGCCGGGGCCTGGAGCGGCCGGCCACGCCAGCGCTACGGCTGTTCGCCACGGCCGCCCCGGCGGCGGCGCCCTCTGGGCCGGCGCGCCTCGCCACGGTCGCCATCCGCCGCAACGCCAGTTCGCCGGCCTCGCGCCTGAAGACCCTGGCCTATCTCGACAACGTCCTGGCCCGCGCTGAGGCGACGGCCTCCGGCGCCGACGAGGCGGTGATGCTCAATACCCGGGGCGAGCTGGCCTGCGCCGCCGCGGCCAACCTGTTCTGGCTACGGGACGGCGCCCTCGAGACCCCGGCCCTGGCCTGCGGCGTGCTGGCGGGGATCGTGCGGGGCGAGGTGATGGCCGCCGCCGCCAGTCTCGGGGTCAAGGTCCGCGAGGTGCATGCCGGGCCGGAGACCCTGGCCCAGGCCGAGGCGATGTTCATCACCAACAGCCTGGTTGGCGTCCGCGCGGTGGCGGAGGCGGACGGCCACGTGTTCCCGCGCCATCCCCTTGTGGCCCAGCTCGCGGTCGAGGTCGGGCGTTAGGTGTTGCTCCAGAGCACCTCGGTGCCCTTGCGGGGTTTGAGGAAGGACTTCTGGGTCAGGACGATCGGGGCTGGCAACGCCTTCTGGACGCTGGAGGTATAGGTGTAGGACACCTCGGCCTGGATGGTGCTCTCGTTGGGGCCGATCAGGCCGGAGGGCACACCGGCCACCGTGCTGGCCGCCGCCAGCGCCGCCATGCCGCCATAGCCCTGGCTCCAGACCACCTTGGGACTGCCGCTGGCGTCCGCCTTGACGCTGGTGATCCGCATATTGAGCGTCGTGGTGGGGAAGGGGGCGAGGATCGCCTTTCCGACGGTGAAGATGTCGGCCACCGTCGCGGCGTTGATCTGCACCTGCTGGGCGGTCAGGTCGCCGATGGTGGCGGCCACGTGGGCGGCGCGGCGGCTGGCCATCATGCCCTGGGTGGTTTCGGCCAGGCCGTAATACATGAAGATCATCAGCGGCGCGACGAAGGCGAACTCGACGGCGGCTGAGCCCCGGCGGTCGCGGAGGATGTTTTTCAGCATGCTCATTGGTAGGGCTCTGTCTGGAAGGCGGCCGCGGCCCCGATCAGGCGTCTGCCCGAGCCGGAGCCCTCATTCACCAGGGCTGCATTGAGCAGCGGGGTGAAGATGCTCCAGTCGTAATAGGCGCGCACCAGCACGATCTGAGAGGCCTGGGGCACCGAATAGTTGGTGTTGTTGGGGTTGAAGCCCACGGGGTTGGCGGGGCCGCTGCCGCTCAGGGCGGCGAAGGTCGGAAAGACCTGGACGTCGATGCTCAGCTTGGCAGGGCAATTGGCCTGCAGCCAGTTCATGTTCAGACAGACCAGGGCTGCGAAGTCGGTCTTGGCCGACGCGCCGCTGGTCTGGAATTCGCCGGTGCGGATTTTGCGCGCGGCGTTGTCGGTGGCGTTCTGCAGGGTGGTGGAGACCATGAACACCATGCCCAGCTCGATGATGCCGAACATCAGCATCAGGAACGGGGTGGCGATGATGGCGAACTCAATCGCGGTCGTGCCTTCGCGGGCGCGGGCGAAGCGCGATAACAGGCGGTGGAAGACGAAACGCGACATGACTGCCTCGAAGCCGGAGGACTTCGCAGACTAACAAGGTCTGGCTAATCGGAGGTTTAGATGGGCGGTTAAGGATCGGTCCGGGTGTTCGGTCCGGCCTTGCGCGCCTCGCTGGCGCGCTTCTCGTAGTCGTTATAGCCGGCGGAATAGTTCTGGTAGTCGATCTGGTTCTCGCC
>Ga0265327_10004162_pt1 | contig 13047 bp, 14 predicted proteins | sample 41621metaG_FD_202089 | JGI IMG/M metagenome (GOLD analysis project Ga0265327, IMG submission 202089) | Rhizosphere microbial communities from Carex aquatilis grown in University of Washington, Seatle, WA, United States - 4-16-21 metaG | ecosystem: Host-associated > Plants > Roots > Rhizosphere...
CAGACGGCGTCAGGCGGGCATTCTTATGGACGTTCATCCGGGGTCTCCCGGCTAGAGGTTGGAGCTTCGCAACCCCACTCTCTCAACCCGATCCCGGGTGAACAACCTTCATAGCTTCGACACCTAGAGCAACAGCCCGAACAGGTGGCAGTCGCGGCGCTCGCCGTCCCGCTGGATGTGGCCGCGCAGGTAGCCCTCGATCTGGAAGCCGAGCTTCATCAGCAGCTGTTCCGAGCGGAGGTTGCCGACGTGGGTGCGGGCGGTGAGCCGCCGCAAGCCCAGGGCCGCGGCCTCGGTGACCACCGCCTGCATGGCTTCCAGGCCGTAGCCCTGGCCCCAGGCCTCGCGGCCAAGCAGGTAGCCGATCTCGCCGCGGTGGTGCCAGCGGTCGATCTCGGACAGGTCGCAGACCCCCAGGAAGGCGCCGTCGGCCGTGCGCGTGATCGCCCAGTGGCGGGCGCGGCCGGTGTCCATGGCCTGGATCTGGGCGTTGACGATGGCGTCCGTCAGGTCCGGATCCTCGATGGCGGCGATGTCCCAGTGCGCCATGGCGTCGGGGTCACTCATGATCTCGTGCAGGGGCGCGCTGTCGCCCTCCTGCAGCGGCCTTAGGGTCAGGCGTTCGGTTTCCAAGGTCACGGCGCTTGGTCCTGGGCTTGCGGCTACCTAGCTATGGCGCGTCGCACCCCTTGATGCTAGAGGGGCCGCTTCTCGCGCCCGGCCGGCGTCCGGCGAACTGAAAGTCCTTATACTTCATGCTCTACGGCCTTCTGCTCACTTTGAATGTTCTCGTCTGCGCGGCGCTTGTGGGCGTCGTCCTGATGCAGCGCTCCGAAGGCGGCGCCCTGGGCTCGGGCGGCGGCCCGACGGGGCTGATCACCACCCGCGGCGCCGGCGACCTGTTGACGCGGACGACCTGGATCCTGTTCGCCGTGTTCCTGCTGCTCAGCCTGTCGCTGACCCTGATCGGCGCGCGTGAGCGGTCCGACAAGTCGATCCTGAACCGGCTGAAACTCTCGAACACGCCGGCCTCGGCGCCGGCGTCCACGGCGGCCACCGCCCCGATCGCGCCCATCGCGCCGATCGGCGGCCCGAACCCGCCGGCGGTGACCACCCCTGCCGCGCCGGCCGCGCCGCTGACCGCGCCCCTGGCCGCCCCGACCCCGACGCGCCTCGCGCCGGCTGCCGCGGCTGCGCCTGCCGTCACCAAGCCTGTCGCCGTCAAGCCTGCCGTCCCCGCGCCGGCCAAGCCGGCCGCGGCCAAGCCCACAGCCAAGACGGCCCACGCCGCCACGCCCGCCGCGGCGGCTTCCAGCCCGGCCGCCCCGATGGTGATCACGCCGCCGCCTCCCGCGCCCAAGCCGGAGGCCGCCGCCAAGCCGGCGCCCAAGGCGCCCGCGGCCGACGCGCCCGTGACGACGACGACGCCATAATGTCGCCCCTTCGAGCGCTCGCGCCGCGGGACGTCCCACGCGAATCACTGCTAACCTGAACGCCCATGGCCCGGTACATTTTCATCACCGGCGGCGTGGTCTCATCCCTGGGAAAAGGTCTCGCCTCCGCGGCGCTCGGCGCGCTTTTGCAAGCGCGCGGGTACAAGGTTCGGCTCCGTAAGCTGGACCCCTATCTCAACGTCGATCCGGGGACGATGAGCCCCTATCAGCACGGCGAGGTGTTCGTCACCGACGACGGGGCCGAGACCGACCTCGACCTCGGTCACTACGAACGCTTCACGGGGGTGTCGGCCACCAAGGCCGACAACATCACCACCGGCCAGATCTACAAGACGATCATCGAGAAGGAGCGGCGAGGGGACTACCTCGGCGCCACCGTCCAGGTGATCCCGCACGTCACCGACGAGATCAAGAAGTTCGTCCTGGCCGATCCGGGCGAGGGCGTCGACTTCGTGCTGGTGGAGATCGGCGGCACGGTGGGCGACATCGAGGGCCTGCCGTTCTTCGAGGCCATCCGCCAGCTCGGCCAGGAGCTGCCGCGCCAGCACGCCTGCTTCGTGCACCTGACGCTGCTGCCCTACATCAAGACCGCCGGCGAGATGAAGACCAAGCCGACGCAGCACTCGGTCAAGGAACTGCGCTCCATCGGCATTCAGCCGGACGTGCTGCTGTGCCGCTGCGAGCAGCCGATCCCGCCGGACGAGAAGCGCAAGATCGGCCTGTTCTGCAATGTCCGCCCCTCGGCCGTGATCCAGGCCATGGACGCGCCCAACATCTACGCCGTGCCGCTGGAGTACCACGCCCAGGGCCTCGACACCGAGGTGCTGGACGTGTTCGGCATGCAGGACGCCCCGGCGCCCGACCTGTCGCGCTGGCAGGGCATTTCAGACCGCATCGTCCATCCGGACGGCGAGGTGACCATCGCCGTGGTCGGCAAGTACACGGTGCTCAAGGACGCCTACAAATCCCTCATCGAGGCCCTGGTGCACGGCGGCGTCGCCAACAAGGTCAAGGTCAACTTCGACTGGGTCGAGAGCGAGGTCTTCGAGGGCGAGGACAATGCCGCGGCCACCCGCCTGGAAGGCGCGCACGGCATCCTGGTCCCCGGCGGCTTCGGCGAACGGGGCGCTGAGGGCAAGATACTGGCCGCCAAGTTCGCCCGCGAGCGCTCGATCCCCTATTTCGGCGTCTGCTTCGGCATGCAGATGGCGGTGATCGAGGCGGTGCGGAACGTGGCGGGCATCAAGTGCGCCTCGTCCACCGAGTTCGGCCCCACCAGCGAGCCTGTGGTCGGCCTGATGACCGAATGGACCCGCGGCAATCAGCGCGAGACGCGCGACGCCGGCGACGACCTGGGCGGCACCATGCGCCTGGGCGCCTACGAGGCTCATCTGACGCCGGGCTCCAAGGTGGCCGAGATCTACGGCTCGACGATCATCAGCGAACGCCATCGCCACCGCTACGAGGTCAACATCGGCTATCGCGAGGCCTTCGAGTCGGCGGGGCTGAAGATGACCGGCGTTTCGCCCGACGGCGTCCTGCCCGAGATCGTGGAGCGCACCGACCACCCCTGGTTCATCGGCGTGCAGTACCACCCCGAACTCAAGAGCCGGCCGTTCGCGCCGCATCCCCTGTTCGCCAGCTTCATTCAGGCCGCCCTGGTGCAAAGCCGCCTGATGTAGGCTTGCGCGATCGGCCGCGATCGCTCTTCCTTGGCGCGTGGGCGCGGATGGGTCGCCCGTCTGGAGCGGATGACGTGACGCGGCGCTGGCCGGCTCTCTTGGTTGTGGCGGCCGGCCTTGCCTGCGGACCTGTCCATGCGGCGGGCCTTCAGGCGACGGCCAGCGGCGCCCAGCTCTATGTCGACTGCCGCGGCGAAAAGACCGACGCCCCCACCGTGATCCTGGAGTCCGGCGCCTTCGGCATGTCCGCCGACTGGGACTACCTGCTGACGGACCTCGCCCAGGGCGGCCGGGTCTGCGCCTACGATCGCGGCGGTCTCGGCCAGTCGCCGCGCCGCGCCGGCGGCCAGGACGTGGTCTCCGTGGCGCGTGAACTCTCCGACCTTCTGGACGGCATGGGCGAGACCGGACCGATCATTCTGGTCGGCCATTCCAACGGCGCTCTCTACGCCGAGACCTTCGCCGCCCTCTGGCCCCAGCGCCTGGCGGGCCTGGTCTATATCAACGGCGTCGGCAGCGACGACCTGGACCACAAGGTGCTGATGCAGGCCCTGGACGACGAGCGCAAGATCGCCGGCCTGGCCTATTTCGCCGGCAAGCTTGGCCTTGCCCCGATCATCGCCTGCCTCGTGGTCCGCCACGACAGCCTCACCGGCGACGCTGCGCGCCGCAAGCGCCAGTCGCTGACCTCGCTGGCCAGCCTGAAGGTGGCCCGCGACGAGGACCGCGCCATCACCCCGGGCCTCACCGTCACGCGCAGGCTTGGCGGCTCTCCGCCGGATGTGCCCACCGTGGTGGTGGTGGAATCGGGCAGGGCGGACCTGCTGGCCAAGTTCGGCTGGCGGGCGGCGCAGATCGCCCCGGCCGAGCGCGCCCGCAAGGGGTGGATCCTGCGCATCATCGGCGCGAACCACGTCTCGCCGCTGAACAAGGACCGCCGCTACGTCATCGCCGCCGTGACCTGGCTGCGCTCCCTTCAGCCCGCGCCGATCGTTCCGCGATGACCGGCCTTGCGCAGGTTCGAGCCCTGGCCCTGGCGCTGCCCGAAGCCTACGAGCGCCCGCATCGCCGCCAGCCCGCCTTCTGGGTGCATGAGCGCATCTTCTGCATCATGCCGGCGGGCGAAGACCACATCACTATCAAGCTCGACCGCGACGACCAGCTCAACATGATCGAGGGCCATCCCGGCGTGGTGCGCCCGGCGCGGCTCTACAGCCACCACGGCTGGACTTACGTAAATCCAATCACTTGCGGCGACGATCTGATGGCGCTTCTGCTGCGGCTGGCCTGGACGCACGTCGCGCCGAAGCGCCTCTCCCGCGGCCAGGAGCCCTGAACCGTGGCGAGCCCCGACGACATCCGCCGCCTGGCGCTGGCCCTGCCCGAGGCCATCGAAGCCGACCATCACGGCATGCCGTCGTTCCGCGTCGGCGGGAAGATCTTCGCGACGATCCACCGGGACCATCCGCGCATGATGGTGAAACTGGACCTTGAGGATCAGCACAACCTCTCCGAAGGCCACCCGGGCGTCGTCGAGCCCGTGCCCGGCTACTGGGGCCAGAAGGGTTCGACCTTCGTCTGGTACGAAAAGGCGGACCCGGGTCTCGTCGCCGCCCTGCTCAAGCTGGCCTGGTCGGGCGTCGCGCCCAGGCGGCTGCGCCAATGACCGCCGTCGTCATCAGGCCCGCGCGCGAGGACGAGTTCGATGAGGTGACCCGCGTCTGGATGGCGAGTTGGGAGTCGACCGGCCTTTCGGACCCGCACGATTCGACGTTCCAGGAGCTGCGCGAGCGCATCCCGCGCGAACTGGCCGCCGGCTGGCGGCTGTTCGTCGCGGAGGACGACGGGCGCATCGCCGCCATGCTGGCCGTCCATGTAGAGCACGATCATCTCGACCAGCTCTTCGTGTCGCCCGACTTCCAGGGGCGGGGGCACGGCAAACGCCTGCTGGCTTTCGCGCGGACGCTCATGCCCCACGAGATCTGGCTGTGCACCTCGGTCGGCAACGAGCGGGCCTGGGCCTGGTACGAGCGCGAGGGCTTCGTGCGCGAGGGCGTCGAGACCCAGCCGGGCTGGCCCATGCCGCGCGCCTACTACCGCTGGCGGGCCGCGGGTTTGCCGAAGGCTTGAAGTCGCGGGGGTTTTGCGTCATACACCCGCGCTCCGACGGCGGCCCTTCTGCGGCCGCCGCATTCATTTGACCTCAGAAGACCAAAGCCATGGCCGTTCCTAAGCGAAAAGTATCCCCCTCGCGTCGCAACATGCGCCGCGCGCACCATGCGCTGGAAGCCAACAGCTACATCGAAGACAAGGACACCGGCGAGCTGCGCCGTCCGCACCATGTCGACCTGAAGACCGGCATGTACCGCGGCCGTCAGATCCTGACGCCCAAGGAAGACTAAGGTCTTCGGTGAGCCCCGGCGCGCGCCGGGGCCCTCCGCATTGCCAGCCTATTGAGCCCGTCCGCGCGCCTGAATGGCCGCGCGGCGGGCTTCGACCATTTCCGGGGTGACCGAACGATTGTGCGGAGCGGAGACGTCCGTCTCGTGCTTCAGCGCCGCGCCGAAGGGCAGGGCGTAGCCGTCGTCGATGATCTTCTTGTAGAGCGCCAGGGTGTCGGCCGGAATCGTGGCCATGTCGGCCGCCAGCTTCAGCGCCGCCGGCATCAGGTCTTCCGGCGACACGACCCGGTTGACCAGGCCCCAGTCGCAGGCCGTCTGGGCGTCCAGGAAGTTGCCGCTCAGCGACAGCTCCTTGGCCCGGTAGGGACCGATCACCCGCGACAGCCGCTGCGACAGCCCCCAGCCGGGCATGATTCCCACCCGGGCGTGGGTGTCGGCGAATCGGGCGTTGGTCGAAGCGATCAGCACGTCGCAGGCCAGCGCCACCTCGAAGCCGCCGGTGATCGCCACGCCATTGATCGCCCCGATGATCGGCTTGGGGCATTCCAGCAGGGCCAGAACCGGGTTCTCGGCCGCGCCGGAGGCGTTGGCCGCGCCCAGGCCGTTGGGGTCGCTGCCCAGCTCCTTGAGGTCCAGCCCGGCGGTGAAGGCCCGCCCCGCGCCCGTGAGCACCAGTACGCTGACCTCGTCGTCGTTGGAGAGCTGCACGATGGCGTCGTGCAGGGCCGCCCGCAGCGCCCGCGACAGGGCGTTCATCGCCTCGGGCCGGTTCAGCGTCACCGTGGCGACGCCCGCGTTCTTCTCGATCAGCAGCATGGGATCCTCCTGGAAATCTGCTTAGGCAGGGGCGCCCACGGGTCCGTCAACCCCCGCGCGGTTGCCTGACGCGCCGGCGCCGGGCTAAAGCCTGCGCCGCTCAAAGCGTGCGAGCTCACGGCGCGCCAGCCACAGGAACTTCCATGACCCAGATCGTCGACATCACCGCCCGCGAGATCCTGGACAGCCGCGGCAATCCGACGGTCGAGGTCGACGTGACCCTGGAGGACGGCGCCTTCGGCCGCGCCGCCGTGCCCTCCGGCGCCTCCACCGGCGCCCACGAGGCGGTCGAGCGGCGCGACGGCGACAAGTCTCGCTATGGCGGCAAGGGCGTGCTGCAGGCCGTCGATGCGGTCAACGGCGAGATCTATGACGCCCTCAGCGGCGTCGACGCCGAGGACCAGCGCCGGCTGGACAGCCTGTTGATCGAACTCGACGGCACGGCCAACAAGAGCCGCCTGGGCGCAAACGCCATCCTCGGCGTCAGCCTGGCCGCGGCCAAGGCGGCGGCGATTTCCGCCGACCTGCCGCTCTACAAGTACGTGGGCGGGGTCTCGGCCCGGGTCCTGCCGGTGCCGATGATGAACATCATCAACGGCGGCGCCCACGCCGACAATCCCATCGACATCCAGGAATTCATGATCCTGCCCACCGGCGCCGAGACCTTCTCGGACGGCCTGCGCATGGGCGCGGAGATCTTCCATTCGCTGCGCAAGGCGCTGCACGACGCCGGCCACAACACCAACGTCGGCGACGAGGGCGGCTTCGCCCCCAACCTGTCGAGCGCCGACGAGGCCCTGGCCTTCATCGTCAAGGCCGGCGAAGCGGCGGGCTACAAGGCCGGCGATGACTTCCACCTCGGCCTGGACGCCGCGGCCACCGAATTCTTCAAGAACGGCCGCTACGAAATGACGGGCGAGGGCAAGTCCCTGGACCAGGCCGGCATGGTCGCCTACCTGGCCGCCCTGGTCGCCAAGTACCCCATCGTCACCATCGAGGACGGTTGCGCCGAGGACGACATGGCCGGCTGGGCCGAGCTGACCAAGGTCCTGGGCGGCAAGATCCAGATCGTCGGCGACGATCTCTTCGTGACCAACCCCAAGCGGCTGGCCATGGGCATCAAGGACGGCCTGGCCAACTCGATCCTGGTCAAGGTCAACCAGATCGGCACCCTGTCCGAGACCCTGGACGCCGTGGATATGGCCCACCGCGCCGGCTACACGGCCGTGATGAGCCACCGCTCGGGCGAGACCGAGGATTCCACCATCGCCGACCTGGCCGTCGCCACCAACTGCGGGCAGATCAAGACCGGCTCCCTGTCGCGCTCCGACCGCCTGGCCAAGTACAACCAGCTCCTGCGCATCGAGGAGCAGTTGGGCGACCAGGCCATCTACGCCGGCCGCGCGGCCCTGAAGCGCCTCTAGGCCTAGGGTCAATCGACGTTCATTCCGACGTGCTCGGAGCGACGTATGGTTCATCCACGAACCTCACGAACCACACGAACGGGTTCGCGGACCGCTCCCTTCCCTTCGTCACCCCGGCCAAGCGCAGCGCCGAGCCGGGGCCAACCGTGCCGTGACCAAGACGATCTCCAGCGATGAACCGGCCCGGCCTGCCCCGGGTCTTTGGCCGCAGACGCGGCTCGCCCGGGGTGACGAACGTTCGTGTGGTTCGTGGGGTTCGTGGTTGAACCTCTTCACCCTTCCATGCGCCGAGCGAACGTCGATTTGTCCTAGAACGACCGGCCTATGGCGAAGCCCGCCGTGCGCGGGCGCTGCGGCGTCACCTGGGCGGCGCGGCGCAGGGTGAAGGGATTGCCGTAGGCGAAGGTGTTGCCGATGGAATTGGCGGGATTGTCCACGAACAGGGTGGCGCTCCACGGCCCCGAATCCAGCTCCAGGCTCACACGACCGGTGGAGAAGCCGCCCTGCCGCGGCGCGGTGCTGGCGTCGAAGGTCAGCCTTGAAACGCCGACGTAGGCGTACTGGGCGTTGAACACCGCCGTCAGGCCGCCGCCCAGCGACCGCGCATAGCGAAGGTCGGCCCCCAGCGAGATGCGCGGCACGCCGGGCAGGCCGCTGTGCTGGATGGTCGGGAATCCGGAGTTCAGGCGGGCCAGTTCGGGTCGGTCGAGCATGGCGTTGGCCCGCAGCCTGAGGCCGTTGATCGCATAGGAGGCCTCGACCTCCAGCCCGAGGTTGCGCCCGTCGCCGATGTTGGCCGTGAACGGCAGGCCCGAGCGCAGCGGCAGGTCGCTCTGGATGTTCTTCCACAGGCTGTAGAAGCCCGAGGCGCGGACGGCCAGGCGATCCTTGAACAGCCGGGTCTTGGCGCCGGCCTCGAACATCCAGAGCTCGTCGCCGGTGAAGCGCCGGTAGGGCTGCGGCGCGTTGGGGGCGGTGGCGAAGGTCTGTCCCACGGGCCCGCTGGTGTTGAACCCGCCTGGCCTGTAGCCCTCGGCCGCCTGCAGATAGGCCATCGTGTGGCCGGAGAACTGGTACTGCAGGGCCACGCGCGGCGCGAAGCCGGTGTCCACCAGATCGCCTTCGAAAGTCTCCGACGCATGCATCATCGGCTGCACGGTGACCGCGTCCGTGGAGATCCGGGCGCCATAGACCCGCGCGCCCACGGTGAAGGTCAGGCGCGAAGTCAGGTCGTAGGAAGCTTCTCCGAAAAGGGCGAGTTCCAGCGTGTCGTCCGTCCGCGCTTCGGAATAGTCCGTGCGCGGCCCGCCCGGGGCGGGCGTGGTGAGGGCGGACCTGAGGTTCTGCCGGCCCACCGCCAGGAACCCGCCCACCAGCCACTGGAAGCGGCCGCTCCCAGGCGAGACCAGGCTCATCTCGTCGACCACCAGGTCGGTGCGGCTATGGTCGTCGAAGGGACTGGGTCCGAAACCCGGCCCTGGCCCCGGCGGCGGACCGAACAGGGGCGCGGCGACGGTGGCGTCGTAGCGGGTGTCGAGATCGTGCCGGATCACCGAGAAGGCGTTCTTGAAGCGGCCCAGATCGGTCTCGCCTTCCAGGGTCACGTAGCCCTGGGTGAATTCATTGTCGCTGGGCTCCAACGCCAACACGTTGCGCTGCAACCCGTTCGCCCCGCCCACCGCGTACTGGGAATCGCCGGAATAGAGCCCCTGGCGGGTGAAGCCGGCGCTGAGGGTCCAGTCCTCCGACAGACGGTAGCGGATCGCCAGGCGTCCGCCGGTGCGGTCGGTGTGGTTGGTGTTGTGCTTGCCGAGGACGAAGTCGTCGAAATAGCCGCCCAGGTGCTCACGGTAGGCCACGGCGCGCACGGCCAGCCGCCCGTTCAGCAGCGGAACGTTGACCACTCCCTCGACGGTCGCGGAGGGCGCGCCGCCGCTGGTCCAGGCGCCGCTGGCGGAGAGGCTGCCCGAATAGTGCTCCAGGTCCGGCGGGCGGGTCACGATGCGCAGCAGGCCGCTGATCGACCCGGCCCCATAGAGGCTGCCCTGGGGCCCGCGCAGGATTTCCACCCGGTCGACGTCGACCAGCTTCAGGTCGGGATCGGGATTGTTGTAGCCGATGCGGACATCGTCGACGTAGAGGCCCACGGCCGCCTGGGTATGCCCGGTCAACGGCCCGTCCGACTGGCCGCGGATGATGAACTTGTCGCGGCCCGGCCCCAGGTTGGTCACCGTCAGGCCCGTCGCCTGGCCGGTCAGGTCCCCGACGCCCCCCGCCCGCGAGTCGCTCAGGTCGCTCGCCGACAGCGAGCCCATCGACAGGGGCAGGGTGTCGGCCAGCGCCGTGCGGCGCGTGGCGGTGACCACCACTTCGCCGAGGTTGACGGGCGACAGGTCCGGCGCCGGCTGGGGCGGGGCGACAAGGGGTGACGGCGTTCGCGTCGCCGGAATCGGCTGCGGCTGGACCACGGGCGGCAGGCGGACGATCCGGATGGTGGTGACGTCCACCATGTGGAAGCTGCAGCCGGTGCCGGCCAGCAGCCGGGTCAGGCCCTCGGCCACCGTGTAGTCGCCGACCACCGCATTGGCCGTGGCCCCGCAGCCCGCGACGCCGTTGACGCTCACCGACACATTGGCCTGGACGGCGAAGTCGAACAGCGCCGTGCTTAGCGGCTCGGCGGGCAGGCGCAAGGCGTGGCGCGGCGCGGCCTGGGCGGCGGTTCCAAGGGCCGCAAACCCAACGCACACACTGCAGAACAGGCGTTTTCGCGCCCTCGACACGCTCGAATGGCCCCCCGGCGTAACCTTACCGGGTGGAACTTAGGACAATCCGGTTCGCGGTGCGATCCGCCTTGATCGGAAGAAAGGCGGCGAGACGCCCCACCACCGCATCTTCGTTGTCCAGCACCAGCACGCCGGTGAAGGTCAGGGGGCGGGCGGACTGGTCGACGTCGACGGGGGTCGCGAAGGCGCGGTTGAGGTCGCCGGCCAGCGCGCCCAGGGTGCAGGCGTGGCAGATCAGCCGGTGCTCGCGCCAGGCGAAGGCTTCGGCGGCGGCGACGCGGCTGACCGTGGAGGCGGCGTCGCCGTCATGACGCGCCAACTGGTCGCCCGCCACCAGCCGGACCGGCGGCGCCTCGTCGGCCAGGGGCCGCACCTCGACCACGCCGCGGCTGACGGTGAGCGTCAGGCCGGCGTCGCGCCGGCGGACGTTGAACTGGGTGCCGACCACGCGGATCTGCTGGTCGCCCACCGCGATCAGGAAGGGCCGGGCGGCGTCGTGCGCCACGTCGAAGGTGGCTTCCGCGTCGTCCACCTGCACCCGGCGGGCGTGGCCATCGAAGCTGACGGTGATCTTGGAGCCGGCGTTGAGGTCGATCTGGGTGCCGTCCTTCAGCACCACGTGCCGGGTCTCGCCTTTTCCGGTGGCGTAGGCCGTGGGAACGGCGGGCGTGAAGACCAGCGCCGCCACCGCGGCCGCGGCGGCCAGGCCGGCCACGCCCGCCCATGGGGCCCAGGTCTTGGCCGAGCCGCGGCGCGCGACGGCGGCGCTCGCGGCCCGCTCGGGGCGTGCGAAGGGCAGGATCTGCGCCTGCGGCAGGGTGTCGTCGGCCAGGCGGGGGCCCAGCTCGGCCGCCATCGCGCCAAGCTCCGCCCACAGCGCCTCGACCCGCTCGTAGGCCTCCAGGTGGCTGGCCTCTTCCGCGAGCCAGACCTCGAGCCCCCGCCAGTCGGCCTCGGACGCTTCGCCGGCGTGCAGGCGCACGATCCAGGCGATCGCCTGGTCGTCCACGCTGCTGGTCTCGTCGCCGATCGTGGTCATCGAAAATCCGTCACCGACGCTGATCGTGAGGACGCGTCAAAACTAAAGACGACGCGGACACGATTCTCCCTCCAGAGGCGAGCTTGGGAATCATTCCCCCAACCTCTTGAACAAATGCTTCAGCGCCGCGCTGACGTGCTTCTCGATCGAGCTTCTCGACAGGCCCATGGCCTGCGCCGTCTCGGCGTGGCTGAGGCCTTCCAGCTTGTGCAGCCGGAACGCGCGCCGCGTGGCGGGCGGCAGATCGTTCAGCGCCTCGATCATCAGGGTCAGGCGCTGGCGAGCGGCGGCGGCGCTGTCGGCGGCGGGCTCGTCGGCGACGTCATGGCCGGCGAGGGTGCTCACCGTCACCGCCCGCCAGCCCGTCTCGCGCGCCACCGCGCGCTTCTGGGCCTTCAGGCGATCCAGCATCAGGTTCGAGCCCAGGCGGAACAGGAAGGCGGAGGGGTTGTCGATCTCGCCCGGCGGCGCGCTGGTGATCTTCAGGTACATGTCCTGAACCAGGTCCTCCGCAGCCTCGGGCGAGCGCAGGCGAAGCGTGAAGTACCGTTTCAGGTCTTCCCGCTTGGCCAGGTAGTGCGCCAGAAGGGGCGAGGGGGCGTCGGCGTCCAAGGTCGAATTCCGGAGCGCGCTCGCTGGAGGCAAAGAATGAGTGCGCTAATCACCCTAAGCGCGCTTCCTGGCAATCGTGAAATCCCATTGCGTGCGCCATGACGTCGGCGACGCGCGATTTGCGCGCCATCCGGTTGAATCCACACGATTCCGGCAGCCGCGCGAAGGTCACGGTTAGCGCGCCGTTAAGTCTGTCGGGCGCAAGTAGAGCCATCGCCGTCAAACGCTTGAGTCGTCAGTGCTCTCACGCCTCCAGACCTATATTCCGACCGCCGCCCTGGCGATCCTGATCTTCTACTTCGCCTTTCACGCCCTGACCGGCGACAAGGGCCTCTTGCTGTCGCGCCAGCGCGAGGCGACCCTGGCGGAGAAGCAGGCGGAGCTGAAGGCGCTGCACGCCGAGCGCATGGATCTGGAAGCCCGCGCCCGATTCCTGCGCGACGACAGCCTTTCGGCCGATTTGCTGGAGGAAAGGGCGCATGTCCTTCTAGGCTTCACGGACCCGAGGGACTATGTGATCCGCACGCCCAAGGATCGCGGCTGACCGCTTCAGCCGGCTTCCCGGGCGTTCCATCGCGACGGCTCGGGAGAACACCATGGCGCGATCAGGCGCCGCCAAGACGACCGCCGGAAAATCCTCCGGAAAGGACGCAGGCGCATCGAAGGCCAAGGACGCGACAGCCGGCGGCGGCGCCGACAAGGCTCAGCTCCTCGAATTCTACCGCAGCATGCTGCTCATCCGCCGCTTCGAGGAGCGCGCGGGCCAGCTCTACGGCATGGGGCTGATCGGCGGATTCTGCCACCTCTACATCGGCCAGGAAGCCATCGCCGTCGG
>Ga0265327_10004163_pt1 | contig 13047 bp, 7 predicted proteins | sample 41621metaG_FD_202089 | JGI IMG/M metagenome (GOLD analysis project Ga0265327, IMG submission 202089) | Rhizosphere microbial communities from Carex aquatilis grown in University of Washington, Seatle, WA, United States - 4-16-21 metaG | ecosystem: Host-associated > Plants > Roots > Rhizosphere >...
TTTGTTCGCGGAATTTTTCCAGACGCCCGACCCGGACCGAAGATTCAGCCTGGGTGGGACATAGCTGCATGGCATCGGAAACCTTCAGGATTTCCAGCATTTCTTCCGGGCGTAGTTGGAATGGCGTGGCAGTGAGCAAGAGGGCGCGGCGAACGTGCGGGGCAATAAAATCCCTAAACTCGAAAAATCCGTTGGCTCCCCACTGGGGACCATTTTTCCAGTTGTGAGCCTCGTCCACAATGAGCAACGGGAAATCGCGTTGGATGCTGCGAAGCGTGGCCAAGCGATAAATATTGATGAGCTTGTATTCAATTTTACGGAAGGAATCCTCCCGATTGCGAAAAAACGGAGTGGCGACTTCGCGGCAATTTTCCAAAAGAGATTCAAGGTCCGGGGTATCTTTGCCCGTAAGCCGGTTGAGGATGGCCAAGAATTCATCCTCGGTGAAAGGCAATCGACCAGCTTCGTCTTCCGTCAGATCCGTGAGACTGTCAGGACGGGATGGCCAGCCTGACGGAGCGCCCTTGAGCAGGCGCTGGCGGTTTTCATAATTGAAACGGTTGCTCCAATACCGGAACAGGACGCCTAGGGTGAAGCGGCGCTTGAGGTCATAATCGAGCAGTTTATCACCGCCGAACAAACCCATGCGTGCGACAATGACTTGAGGCTGTCGGCCGGGTTTGCGGAGGGCAACAGCCAAATCATCCAAACGATTCACCGCCAACGGGGCAAAGTTTATGTCACTTGCCTGACTTTCAGGAGGAACGCAACGGCGCTTGAATTCGGAGACCTCGCGAACCCATTTGCGATAGAGGGCGTGATTGTTCGGCGTGAGAACCAACACCCGCTGATAGCAGCCATCCAGGTCCGGCTCCGTGCGAGATTGTTTCAGGTGGGCCAAGATAGAATAGGCCAACCCCAGCGCGACAAAGGTTTTGCCCATGCCAACTTCATCGGCCAGGATTTGAATTTCGAAGCGTTGAGTGGACCGGGGATGGAAAAACCGCTCCAAGATTACCTCAACCGTGCGCAACTGGCGGTGGGCGTCTTCGGGACGTTCCTTCATGCGGTTGTCGCGACCCAAATCAAAATCTTCGGAGGGAGTAATCATGATTTGAGCGTCGTTACACCATTGAGGACGGCCTTCCGGTAGCGCCCGAATGACCGGTTAGAGGCGAACAAATCGGGATGATCCGCAATCAATTTTTCCAGCAGGCGGGAAATTCTACTATGCACCTGCTGAAGGTGCTGCTTCCAGACATCCGCCAACCGTTCTGGAACCGAATGGGATCGCGCCGACTGGAGACAGGCGAGAATTTCGACCAACTGGAAGCCAGCGGCGGTGGGGGTGCGGCGTCCCGCCACCACGGCGTCGATAATCGTTTGAGCAAGCGCGTAGGGACTGACCGGGCCGAGCAAAGCCAAGCGCATGGCGGGTTCGGACTGGGTTGCCGACCGCAGATCCTGATTCAAACCGGCCAGTGCCTCGACAAATTCACGGATTTGATAGGACTGGATGCGCGACTTATCCACGCCGGAGGCTGGCGCGGGGGCAATCGGAGTTTGGTTACCTGATGGTCCTTCGCCAACCTCCGGGTCGGGAAAGAGTTGCTCCCAGGCAATCCGGCCCTGGTAGTAGGAAATCAGATGGTTTTCCTCAATGGTTTGTTTGCCGGGCGAAATCGGAAGACTGGCGCGAGCGGAGGCTTCCACATTCAGAGGAAACTGCCGTCCCGCCGGACAATCGGCCCAGCAAATCTGAACTTCCTGATCGGTGAGCAAACGAGTGAGAACCTGGTCCGATAGGGAAACAGTGAAACTGCTTTTAGTTGCGTCCTGGGTTTGTTCGAGAGGAAAGAGGGTTTCACCGGGAACATTGTCCTTATCCAAAAGGCGGGCAGTCCAAAGAAATCCGGCACCACCAGCGGCCGTTTCAATCCGAAGTTCCAATTTATCTCCATCGGCAGTAACGGGCGCGAGCAGAATCTGCCGGATAAACTCAGGCCAAGGCTCATCGGCTGGCCCCATTTCCGGCGCTTGCAGACTATGAATGTTGGCATTCGACAGAAGAATGGGCTGGCCGACCAAATCGGGCAGCACGGCGTCGAAGTCAGAACTTTGAAGCGAACGCCGGAGAATCACCCCGGCTTCCGTGTTCGCGTTGCCTTCTCCGGGAATAAATCCCCAGCCATGCCCAGTAAAGTTACCTGAACCGAGATAGGCCAAACCAGTGCGAGTGCCCTCGACCAACACCACCTTGGCATGAAGTGCGCGTGTGGCAGTGAAACCTTCCATGCCACCCAATTCTTCCGGGTGAACCTCGGGGTTTACCGGCTGCGCGGTCGCCTTGACGCCAAGCGCCTGCCAATCTTGCGTGGCGTAAGCCGCAGGCAAAACCGGGATGAGTTCGCCGTTGGGATTTTTGAAGGCATCGGTCAGCAGGCGGACTTCGGCGTCGGGGGCGAGCGGCCCGACATTTTTGAGCTCGTTCAAAAACGTTGCGAGTGTCAGGCTGGCGTCCTGAGACCAAAAGGGCGAGATGATGGAGATGCGTTTGACCGTTTCGCCGACGGGCCAACGCCCGACAAACTCATGCCACAAACGGGTTTGCCCGTTGGACCAGATAAAAGCTGTATCCGAATCAGGATTGCCATTAAGCCAGGGCTGCACGGTCGCGATGGAACGGCGAATCAGTTTGCGAGCCTCCGGCGTGAGCCAGGAGGACAAAGCCGACTCCATGCCCGTCAATCCCTGAGTGATGAGCGCGGCCTCTTTTTTGGATTTTTGTGTGGCCGTGAGAACGGCGATGACTTCACGATTTTCGCGATACCCCTGCTTCGTGAGGTTGGCACTACCCACAATCAAACGCACGGCGCGCTCAAATAAAAGGAGCGTGACCTTAGCATGGAGCACCGAACCACGCGGGCTGACGGCGGGGCGCACGTCCAAGCGGAGCGAGCGCGGGCGCCCTCGGTAGCGCCGGGCTTCGGCGAGGATGACCGCCGCGTCGAGTTCAAAGAGGCGTTTCTCCAGCGCGATACGGGTAGCCCAACTCTGGTCGTCCCACGCGCCAAGGCCGAAAACCGAAGGCAAAAAATCGGTTTCCAGAAATTCCGGACGAAGATCAAATGTGGTAGCGAGCATTCCTTGCATGGCACCCCAATGCGGGTCGGGAACCAGGCGGTCGATCAATTTGCGCGAGCTGATGTCCTGATTATCCTTCATGACGCCCTATCCTTTTTAGATGCAGAAAGGAAAGCATCTGCGGCCCCAAGACGATACGGATGGGGATTGATATGTGACGGGTCGGTGGCTTCCCGATTCAGACCACCCGACCGGGTCATAGTTAGTTGCAGCCGTGAATTGATGCGCTCCAACCACGGCATCTTGCTTCGGCCACGATCAAATTTCCCGTGCTGGACGTCGGCATGGCGGGAGATGATGGCGTCCACGAATAACGAGTTGTCCTGCACAGCCCCGCTGACGGTCTCCAGAAAACTCCGCACGTTTGAAAGTCGGTCCAAGTTATCGCGAAAACCGGGCATGGTGCCGTGATCAAGGACATCGAGCAGCCGCTGAACGCGAGCGGGCAGATTGGTTTTCACCAATAGCATGACGGGATCGTTGGCTAACTCGGCAAGGGTTATGGAGGCGGCCGAGTGATGACGACAGAGCCAGAGAATCCGTTCAAGCGAAAGCTGCACATACTGATAACAAGATTCAAAGGCCAGGATACATTCAATTCCTTCCTGCAAATCCTGATGCTGGCAGTTTCGCTTCAGCGTGCGCAAGACACGGGTGAGTCGGGCTAATTCAGTATCTTCGTCGTTCTTAGCGGGATGATCGCGGAGCACTCCCGCCATACGCGACCGAACATCGTTGTAGTGCAAGGCTTCATCCAGACAAGCCGCCTCGCGCGGTTTCACCTCGGCTTCGACGTGAGCGCGTTCCCCCCAATCCGTCAGAGTTGTCAACGGGACATCCGTATCGTCAATGACTGCCCGACGAATTGAGCCGGGCAATCCGGTTTCTGCCAAAAACGCCTCCGCGGCGACTTCGCCCAAAGCCGGGGTGAGAATGAAATCTTCCCGGTTAAAAAAGTGCATACCATCGGCGACATTGGCATACATACCGATGCCACCATACTGGGACTGCCGAGAGAGCAGCCGATAGCCGCCGGTGGTGCGTTTATCTCCGCGCCTCAGCAATTCCTTAAGATAATCCTGCGCATAGGTAACGCCGCGCACGCCGCCACTTTTATCCGGTCGCGCAAGCACATTGGCGAGCGCCCAGAATCGTTCCAAACGCAGAATGGTTTCCTGCCGATGGGCAACCTGCTCGCGCTCCGAACGAGAATCCTGATCGCCGCTCAACTGGATGCCGGCGCACAAAAGCGCGAAGTAACGCGGCCGGGAAGCAACATTGGTCAGACCGGGAAGAATCTTATCCGCCAGAAACAAGTAGCCTCTTTCAAAACCGAGTGGATCAATACTTGTTCCGGGCAAATCGGAGGGATCAAAGGCGGTGAGGAATGTCTCAATCATGGCGCTTCAATCTGCTCCGGTTTTGCTTTGAAGAAATTCCCAGCCGACGTGTTCCTGGGCGAGCCGCTGGCCGGCGGCGAAAAGTTGGCGGACGGGTTCGGCACAATCACCAAGCCAATCGCAAAGTTCGGGTGATGCCGCATCGCCCTCATACGGCTGGCCCTGCCCAATTCCCAGTTTCAATAGTTGGCGATAGCTCCAGAGATGCGGCTCGACGGGGGGAAGCGCAAGACCTTGCGCCAGAACAGCGGCTTCTTGGGGAATCTCCAAACCGCGTGGGTCAAGGTCGCCGAAATAAAGGATGCGGCGCAAGCCGCCCAGCTCGCGAAAGATGTCGGGCATGAAACGAAACCCATCCACGAAGCGATTACCGCAGCCATACACGACGGCGCTGAATAATTTGTGCTCGGCGTTCCAACGGCAATAGGAGTGCCAAGTGGCTGCGTTTTCGATGACGATGACTGACCCACTGGCGGCTTCCGCCGGGCCGCGTTTCCAAGCGAGGGGTTCGCCGATGATCTCGCATTTCAAATCCCTCACCCAATCGAGACGGCCCGCCCGAAAGAGCGAGGTGGAGACCAAGGCATCGAGGCGCTTTTCGTCGCCAAATAAAGCAAGCGACCGTTCTTTGATGGGAACGACCGTTTGGATTCGCGGTTCTTTCAGAAAGAATTCGTTCAGCTTGAGCAAGTCGTCCGGGGCGACCGTGACGGATTCGCTGGTGAGAAAGGCAAGCGGTGAGGCCCATTGCACGGAGGTAAAATCGAACCTTGGGTCGGGAGCTTCTGGGAGTTCGCCAGCGAACATTTCCCGCAGGCGTGGTTCGGCGGCGAATGGAATCACAATCCGTTCAATTTGGTAAGGGCGGTAGCGAACCGTCTTGAGATCCACCAGCCCGGCGGCCTCCAGTTCCTTAGCTTCACGAAACGCTTCCGCTCGCAACTCGGCAGAGATCAGGTTGCCGGCTTGAAGCAATTCCTCCCAATCCCGCGAATATGGACGTTGGAAATTAGACGCAGCGAAGCCGCGCGACTTGTGCCATTGGAAAACCAGCGCCCGCAGCCAAGCGCAGCCCCGCCATCGCTGGGAATCCAGATTCATGAAATGGTTTCCTGCACGTCATCCGGCGGCAGAACAATTGGAATGTTGTCCAGTTGCGTGATGAAGCCGGCATCATCCCGGACCTCCTCCTTGCGCAACTCAACGACAGTATCCGCATAAGGAGTCATCACGCCGAGCCGGTCAATGGGGAACGCCATCAAAAGCTGGAGGTTGAAATTGCGGGCCAGTTCCAAGCAATCCTCCACACCGTCACCGGAGAGTTTGGAGAACGCCTCATCCATGACTACCAAGCCGAGATGTTGGGAGCGTCCGCCGCCCAAATCATACAAACGCCGCGCGGCCGCCAGCATGGAGATGAAGAAAGGTGCCTGATTCTCGCCGCCAGACATGCTGACGCCGCTCCGGCCAAAGGAAATTTCCGGGCCGCTCGCGTGGTCGGCCGGCCGCATCTTAATGTCATAGCGATGGTAGTTGCGGTAATCAAGCAGTGACAACGCGCGAGCATCCGCCGCACCGTTGGCCTCGACCGCCGCCATCAATTCATCAAGCGCCGACTGAACTTCCTGGGTCCGGCCGGCGGCCAGCAATTCATCGGTCGGCTCAAAACCAGAATCCAACAGTCTCCAGTGCGCCGCAAAGGCCGGGTCGCGCTCCTGGCTGATGCGGTATTTGTGTTTGCCGACTTGGACATCAAGATACGTGCGTAACTGCCGGACGGTGCGTTCGGAACCCTGTAGGTTCTCGTTCAGGCGGTTGAGCACCTGATCTTTCAACCGACGTTCCCAATCGTTCCGCCGCGCGGCGGCGTGCTGGCGGGATTCCTTCAACTGGACGTCCTCCAGCAACCGGAGGCGAGCCTGCCAGCGATCATTCGATTCCTCTTTCAGATCGAAATTGTCGTGGCGATAATGCGGATGTTTTAAGCGGCCCTTGTCATCCGTAGCATCCATCAAGGTGCGGCGTTCGTTGTTGCGGTCATTGCCCTCCTTCTCAACTTCAACATTTGCCTCGCCTGAACGTTTGACGGCCGCATCTTTACGGTCGCCCCACGTTTTGAATTCGGCTTTCAACTGCTCAAGCTGTGCTTGAATTTCGGCGTCGAGGATTCCCTGCGGCAAGCGAGAGCGTTCTTGAACTGTCGCCAGTTTCGTGTCTGCCAACTTTTGTATTGCCTCATCCAAGGCGTCCAGAAGCTCTTTTTCCCTCTGAGTGAACTGGCCTCGCGTCTTGTCCAAGCCGCCAATTTCCCGATTTGCCTTCGCCAAAGTTTCTTGAAGTTCAGCCAACTTCTGCAAACGCGAAGTGCGCTCTTTTGTGGACAGCACCTCGATCCTCAATTTCAGCGTCGCAAGCTCCTGTTCCAAAACCGGCAGCCGATAAAGTTCACCGCTGCGTTCCGGCAAACGCGAATCACTCAAGCCGCCTTTCTTGCCATCATCCAACCAAGCAGCAATGGAATCGATCAATGCCTGCTTGGTCTCCCTCTCGGCCATCAACCCCCGCTGTTCCCGAGTCAGCGCTTCACGGAGGCGTTTTAGTCCTTCAGTTCCGAGTGTGAACTCGAAGCCGGGCATTTGGCGAAGGCGACGGCGGATCGGTGCTTGCTTATAGATACCGTCGCGCGTGATACCACGGTCGCACGCATCCAAATCCTCGGCACTCTCGGCGGCAATAACGCGGCCCAACAGGTGTTTGGTAAATCCCTCGGCGGCACGCCGGATGCTTTCCGGCGCTTTCGCAATTTCAATTTTCTCAGCGAGCGAGTTCTTTCGCACCTCGACCGACAACTCAGCGGCTTCGCGAGGATGAACGATGGATTCATCCACGCCTTTTTCAGCGGACGGACGCTTGCGCAGGATTTCCAAGGCGGTGCGATAGTCCTCGCCTGAACCCACCACAATGGCAAAGCGGTTTCGGCCCAGAACCAGCTCCGTGGCTGTGCGCCAGTCTTCGGCGTCAGGCTTGACTTCGATCAAGCGGCACAATTGTTCCGGCGGGGTGGGCGAAGAGGCCAGCCGCGCCTTGATGGCTTGAAACAGCGGGAATGAACCGGGGGTCTGGCGCTCCTCAATCCGTTCCAAGTTGGCGGCGATTTCCCTCAACCGGCTGGAAATAGAAGCAATTTTGGTGTTAAGCGGATAAAGCAAATCTCCAACGCCTTGAAACAACTGGTTGAACCTTTCAGCCAAGTCAGGAATGGCATTTAGCCCGGCGGATTCATCCGGCGCGGCCAACGCATCCAACAGTCGATCTTCAACCGTTAGGGATTCGGCGAGACCATCGAGTTTGATGGCTGCGCCCCGCTTGAGCCACTGTGTCCAGCGATGCCGCAGGTCGCGCAACCGAGTGCGCACACTTTCCTGCGCGCCTCGCAGGCCGGTTTGTTCGGCACGTTTGGTATTTTGTTCCGACAGCTTTTGCTGCAATTCCGATTCATCGGAATCCAAATGGAATCCATTTAGCGTGGTAGTCAGACTTGCAGCCTCCGCCGTCCATTTGTCGAATGCCTCGTTGTCCGATGCGTGTTTGGTGCGGAGATCGGTGAGGTCTTTCTCATGACGGGCGACGAGTTCTGACAAACGATCCTGCTCCAGCACATCGCCAAGATGTCCAAGGATTGCTGCCTTTTGCCGGGCCTGTTCGTAAAGGCCGTGCTTGGTTTGGATAACGGCCAGTTGTTCGGCCTCCGCTTCCTGACATTCCAGCCGCGCTTGAGTCTCGCGATACGCGTTGACCGCCGCCTTGACGTCGCTGACCTCTAGCGGATTTTCCTCAAGGATGAACTGGCGGATGAACTTTTCCACATCCTTCTCGGCCTCAAAAGCTATGGCCTTGGGAAAGGTTTTTGGAAATTGCTTTTCATCAAACCAGAGGTGATGCGGGGTGGCCATTTCCGCAAGATATTCCTTCTGGCGAGGGAACAGGCATTTGCGCGACGACGACGTTTCGTATTCGCGGCGGACGTAGGACTTGAATTCCTCCTCGGACATGAGTTGGCCCGACGGCGCGAGGTCAGCCCAATCGAGCCGGGCCGGGATGCAGAAATAGGTCTGCTCCGCCCGGGAGGTTGGACTGGTGAACTGAATGCGGACGCCCCAGGTTTCGCGGCGCGGTTCCTTGCCACGTTCAGATGGCCAGGTGAATTCCAAGGCGATGAAAGTGACCCCATCACGCCGGATATAATGCGGCTCGTCGTTGCGGGTGTAATTCGTGTCGCACAAACAGTAGCTGACCAAGGTGCGACCACGGGCGGCACCGGAAGCGGCTCGGTTGGGCCGCCAATCTTCACCGAGCAGGACGTATTGAATTAGATCGAGGAGCGCGGATTTGCCGCTACCAAAAGCGCCCGAAATGAGCGTGTGGTTGGAAATATCAACAATCTGCCGGAACCCATACCAGTTCACGGCAATGATGCGCGTAAGAGAAATACGTTGCGAATTCATGGCTTGCCCTCCTCCTCGACGGATGCAGTTTCAGAGTCACCGTTTGCGGCAACAACAGCCTGCTGGAAAAGCGCGACGGACTGCGCCCATTCCTCCGGTCGCTCAAAAGGAATGGTGCGGGCGAGCGTCGGCAATATCTCCAGCCGTGATTCGCCAAACTGTTCGGCGTTGGGTTGAAAACGAATGAGCCGGCGAGAGCGGAGTTTACCCAAGATACGTTCGAGGTGCGTTGGTTTAGGGGGTTCGATGTGCTCAAAGTAGAGCTTGAGTTTCGCAAACAAATCGTCCGCCGACAGAGTAACGATATTGGTAGAACTCTCCATGATCGCATCGTCGTAAATTCGCCACAGCGTCAACACCACCAAGGTCTCATCCTTGGTGAAGCGGGCGGTGAGTCCGCACTCGCCCGGAATGGGGCGCACTTGCAGAATCGGGCGGTCAGGATCGGGAAACAGCGTCAGGTTCAACAAAGACAGATACTCAGCCAGTTCCGAATCATACTTTCTAGCGGTGTGGTAAAGCTCCCGTTCGCGACCGGCATCACCAAACAAAACGCCGGTGGCAAGCAAGTCCGTGAGAACCTCACGCAACGCCGGGCGGTCGTCGTCGGGAATATGCGTCCAGAATGATGGCCAGTTTGGTGTCATGTAGTCCTTTCAATTGTAATACGCTCCACACGACGCCCCGCAATAACGTCGAGAGGAATCTTCTCAGGCTCCAACCCGTGTTCCTGCCTAGCCGTGCGGATGCGCCAGCGAATGGGTTTGTGCCCACGCGACCCGGAAGCCCGGTCGTAAGCGAGCACCGCGAGAAAATCCAGCAAGTCGTCCTCGGTGCCCAATTTCAAATCAGCCGTGGAGAGGGTTGTCCCCTTAACCGGCAAACACTTTTCGATCAACCGACCGGCCCGTTGCGGGGTCACCGCATAGAGGTTTTGACGACGGATACGCTCCAGCGCATCCAAGGCATCACCCGCTGCCGGCGGCCGGGCGATGCCCAACTCCACGGGCAACCGCGCGCGACGTGGCCGGGCAAGCGCGTCCTGGCCGAAATAAAATTCCACCGTCGGGCTTAAAATCATCATGCCGGGCAGATTGGCGAGGTCGGCAAAGGAACTGCCCGCATGGTGCTGGTCGGCGTTTTGCAGATACGCATTTACCATTTCGGGACTTCGGCCACGCATCTCCGTCTGGTAGCGATAGCGCGCGGCTGAAAGCTCACTGAACTCCGCGATACGTTCGTCGATGATCCGTTGTTTCGCGGAGATGCCAGCGATAGCCCGCTCCAAGCGCGCCAGCATTTCCTCAGCTTCGCCATAGGCCGTGGTTTCATCCAGGCTACGATGCTTGGCGATGCCCTCGGCCAGTCGTTGTTTTACGAATGGGCTGGCCCAAGCGTCTTGAGCTACCAGCCGGGCCTGCTTGAGCTTGGGCAGCAAGCCGCCATGCTCCAACGTGTCATAACAAACCATGTGCTCGCCCTCATGAAATTCAATCAGGAAGCGCCGGAGGGTTTCATTCGGGGTGGAGCTGATGCGTTGCTCCTGAGCGTAGCGAAGAATCACGGTTTCGACCGCACGCATCTGCTGGCCTGCGCGCGTTGCGCGATCAAACAACTCTTTTACCACCTGTCTCAGTTCCTCGGGATTACGCCGGACTGGGTCCAATGCGCCTTCGGCTAACAAGGTTTCACAAACCGATCGAACCGTCGCCGCAAAATCTTTCAGCTCGGCGAGATCGTCCTCCGCATAGCCCCGCAACAGGCCGAGCAACGGAGACAGGCGTGGTGAAAGGATTATCCAACGCTCATCAAGGCTGGCAGGACGGTCTTCCAGCCAACCCGCTTCGAGCAGCCGGTTAAAGATCTGACCTGCCCGCTGGCGAATATCCCCGAACTGACCGCCCTCGTCCTCGTCCAGTTTCAAACTGGGGTGAGCGACCAGCGCATCACGAATCAGCGCAATGGCATCCGAATGTGAAAGCTGGCCACCATCATCACTCGCCTGCTCCAACCGATCAGCACAATCCACATACAATGGAGCCGAAGGGCGGGCCAGCGGCCGAAAAAACCCACCACCCAATAACGGCGCGAGCTTGGTGCCGAGACCTTTCGGCTCGTGGCTGCCTTGAATTGTTGTGGCCGCGTCATCCATGGAAAATTGTTCGGTGAGTATGGCGTAGATGGCTATGAGTTGTCACGATTGGACAGAGGTTGCCAGAACCGGTTGGACATTTGCTGTCCATGCCAAAAATAAAATTTAGGGCCAGAATCAGCGGCGGTGCGGCGTGAGACGAACCGTGGTGCCCGGCTTGGTGACGTTGACGCCTTTGACCTTCAGCATGGCTTTGGCGAGCGTGCGATGCTCGTCGGTGGCCACGTTTGGTGGCAGGATTCCGGCAAAACGACCCTCCATCGAATCCAATTGCGGCATACCGGATTCATTGAACCCAAAGAATTTGCCGTTTCCGCTGCGGATGATGGGGAGAAATTTTTGCTTTTGGCCGGCTTGGTTCTCGCCCATGAGGACAACCACTTCCTGCCGGTCAAACGATTCGGATGGCGGTTCGGTCATGTCAAGTTTCTCGCCCGGTTTGGCCGTCTTCATCCAGGCTTCCATCGCCATGACGCAAGCGGTCGCAGCATGAGCGATGCACATGAGCCGGGCGGTGGTTGCAAAATCGTCCTTTTCATTTTCATCCGTCAACGAAGTCGGAACAAACATCATCGGCCCGTCCGCGCCAATCAGAAAAAGCGTCGGTGCCATTTTGCCGCTGTTGCGCATACAGAAATTTGCATAATGCGTGGCTTGGGCCATGAGGTCGTCGAGCGATTCGAGTTGGTGTGGCGGTTGCAACGGAGAAAATGTTAGGCCATCCGGATTTTCTGGCAAGCTCGGCTTCAACTGATGGTCATTTTCTCTCCAGAGGCTGTTTTTTGACTTAAAATGATTTCGAGCAGTAGTGGAAGGCGGTCGGGAAAAAGAAGCGATGAAATTGTGCAAAGCGCTACGCCCTCTTTAGAAAAACCAATCGTGTTAGGTGTAAAACTTTCTTTGATTGCTCGCTCAAATTCCCTGTTGAAATCCGACAGCGACCATAACCCAAATCCAATGAGTTGCGTGTAATTCATGCCCTGATCAATTACTTTGCGCCCGAAATCACGATAATTTGTCGGAATAAAAAAAGCGCCAGTAACACGATCTATCGCGCGCAAATCCCAAACTGTGCTCAATCCAAGTTTTGCACCAAACAGCAACAACACGGGAAGCAAATGCGATGGATTGGCTGGTCGCCAATCGTGTGGTCGAAATTGCTCAGGCCCAAGCGAGAGGATGTAACGATATGCTTGAACTCCATCCGTTCCCGCGCGATTCACGTTTCCTCTTTTGTCGGCAAAACTGGCGAAATAACGAGTTGTTACAAGCTCCGCCAATTCCGTTTGATTTTTCAAAAGGCACGCCTTCAAAAAAACATACAACGAAGATGCTTGTTCGTCGGACACCGCCACAAGTGAATCGCCATAACGATTCACAAGTGCGGAGGCCAGCGAGAAGCGCAATGAGTCATTCCCATCATTGAGTTCCGGCATTAGCGATTCAGCCACGATTGACAACCCAATCCACCCCAAGATTCTTGTTATCCGCATCGGCAGATAATACAGGTCGGCCATGACTCCAACATGGCTCAAGAGCCTGTGGTTTTCAGATTCGACCGACGTTAGCAATTCCCTCCAAACCCCCATGTCCAGAACCATGATTTCTCGAAGAGCGGTGAGCGTGTAACTTTTAACTATTTCGGATTCGATGTTTGGCAAAAGAGAGACAGCACATGTCGCTAGGCATTGTGATGGCGCTAAAAGCTCTGATGATTCACGCGCTCTCGTGCTCAAAGTGCGTGCCAGACCCTGTGCTGATGTAGTCATCCCCTGAACATCACCATTTGCCCCTCGAAATACAGAATCCAAAAGGTCGAGCAGCCGTCTTGGATTCGGGTCTTCTT
>Ga0265327_10004164_pt1 | contig 13046 bp, 14 predicted proteins | sample 41621metaG_FD_202089 | JGI IMG/M metagenome (GOLD analysis project Ga0265327, IMG submission 202089) | Rhizosphere microbial communities from Carex aquatilis grown in University of Washington, Seatle, WA, United States - 4-16-21 metaG | ecosystem: Host-associated > Plants > Roots > Rhizosphere...
GTCACAGGGCTCGCATCGATGACCGACAGGAGCAGGCAATGAAGCATGCAGCACCCGGAACCGAAGGCAGCGCAGTCACTTTCGCGCCTCGGTACGAGAACTTCATCGGTGGTGAGTGGGTTGCCCCGTCGGATGGCCAGTACTTCGATGATTCCTCGCCGATCGACGGCAAGGTGTTCACTCAGGTCGCCCGCAGTACCGCGCCGGACATCGACAAGGCACTGGACGCCGCCCACGCCGCGGCCGAGGCATGGGGCAATACGTCAGCGGCCGAGCGGTCCAACACGCTGCTCAGGATCGCCGACCGCATGGAACAGAACATCGAGCGACTCGCCGTCGCGGAAACCTGGGATAACGGCAAGCCGATCCGCGAGAGCCTCAATGCCGACATACCGCTGGCGATCGATCACTTTCGCTACTTCGCCGGAGTGCTGCGCGCTCAGGAGGGATCGATCTCAGAGATCGACCACGACACCGTGGCCTACCACTTCCATGAGCCGCTGGGGGTCGTCGGCCAGATCATCCCGTGGAACTTCCCGCTGTTGATGGCTGTCTGGAAACTGGCGCCGGCGCTGGCTGCGGGAAACTGTGTGGTCCTCAAGCCCGCCGAGCAGACGCCCGCCTCGATCCTGGTACTCATGGAGCTGATCGCCGATCTACTCCCGCCGGGAATCGTCAATGTGGTCAACGGGTTTGGTGTCGAGGCGGGTAAGCCGCTGGCCTCCAGCCCGCGCATCGCCAAGATCGCCTTCACGGGTGAGACCACCACCGGGCGCCTCATCATGCAGTACGCGACCGAGAACATCATCCCCGTCACATTGGAGCTTGGCGGCAAGAGCCCCAACATCTTCATGCCCGACGTGATGGCCGCCGATGACGCGTTCCTGGATAAGGCGCTCGAAGGCTTCACCATGTTCGCACTCAATCAGGGTGAGGTATGCACGTGTCCCTCTCGGGCGCTGGTGCATTCGTCCATCTATGACGAGTTCATCGCGCGTGCGATCACGCGGGTCGAAGCCATCGTGAGTGGGGATCCGCTCGACGAGGACACCATGATCGGTGCGCAAGCCAGTAACGATCAGTACGAAAAGATCTTGTCCTACATCGACATTGGGCGAAAAGAAGGCGCGCAGGTGCTTACCGGTGGGGACGCCCGAAAGGTTGCCGATTACCCGGATGGCGCCTACATCCAGCCGACTGTGTTCGCCGGCACTAATAACATGCGCATCTTCCAGGAAGAGATCTTCGGCCCTGTGCTCTCCGTGGCGAAGTTCGACTCACTGGACGAGGCGCTGAAGATTGCCAACGACACGTTGTACGGCCTTGGCGCGGGGGTTTGGTCGCGCGATATGACCAACGCCTACCGGCTGGGCCGCGGCATCAAGGCGGGCCGGGTATGGACAAACTGCTATCACCAGTACCCGGCGCACGCCGCGTTCGGCGGTTACAAAAAATCCGGTATCGGGCGTGAGAACCACAAAATGATGCTCGACCACTACCAGCAGACCAAGAACCTCTTGGTGAGCTACTCACCCGACGCCGCGGGCTTCTTCTGATGATCCCCCGCGTCGAGCTCACTGCGGCGGCGGCCGAGCTGTTGGCTTCGCTGGTGGCTCGACATGGGCCTGTGATGTTCCACCAGTCAGGCGGCTGCTGTGACGGCAGCGCGCCGATGTGTTACTTGCGCGGAGAATTTCGTGTGGGTGCCTCGGATGTGTTGCTCGGCGAGGTTAGCGGGGGTACACCGTTCTGGATGAGCGCCGACCAGTTCGAGTACTGGTCACATACACATTTGACGGTGGACGTGGTGCCTGGGCGAGGGTCTGGATTTTCGCTGGAGGCGCCGGAGGGGGTGCGTTTCCTTATCCGGTCGAGGTTGTTCACCGATGACGAGGTGCTCGCGTTGGCGAATCAGCCGGTCAGGACCGGCGCCGACGGTTAAGGCGCTGCCGATTCCTTCGTGTTGTCGGTTGCCCGCAGAGGTAGTAGTTTGCCCTTGTCGGAGGCTGTCTGGTCGGGTCGGTCGTAGGGGAGTGTCATCCAGTGTATGTAGCTATTCGAACTGCTGCGGTTGCTGCGGTGTGCAGTCTGTGTGTCGGGACAGGTCTGGATGCGCGCACCGTGCGGCCGGTCCCTTCCCTAACGGCCACGGCCACAACACATTCCGTGACGAATCGGGCAGTTTCTCTCACGTCGTTCTCTGATTTGCTGGCGGTGGCTGCCCCGCAGAATGATGCTGGGGCGCAATCGAATCCAGTGGCCACCGGGGTGCCGAGTAGCGGCGAACTCATAGGGACAGTCGCCAAACTCCTCACGGCATCACAAGCCGCGTCGACCGGTTCGGCTCCGGCGATCACCGCGGCCGCCGTTGATCCTGTCGATCCGCCGGTGGAGCAGCCGGTAGATCCGCCCGTCGAGCAGCCCACAGATCCGCCCGCGGCCGACGAGCCGGCGCCACCCACCAACTTCCCGGGGACCCATTGGCCTGCGTTTGGCACCCCGTCCTACTTTGCGCAGTTGGCCTTTGCGGTGTTCCACGTTGTGGCCTTGCCAGTCACGGTGCCTGTGCAGTTCTTCCTGGGCAGCGCCGAGGGTGTGCCAACGGTGATCGCCGCGGCGCTCAATGACTTGTCGGGCCTGCTGGGCCAGATACCAGGGTTCTCACCGCAGCAACCGGCGGCGGCGCAAGCGCAGCAGAAGGTCGCTGAGGCCTCCTCGGTGTTGCCGAAGACGGCGGCAGCGGAGGCCGAAGCGCCGGCCGCTGAGGAGCCGGCTCCGGCTCCGGCGCCAGAACCCGAACCCCTGCCGACTAACTTCCCGGGCCCGCGCCCGGCGTTCGGAACGCCGTCCTACTTCGCGCAGTTGGCGTTCGCGGTGCTGCATGTGCTGGCGCTGCCTATCACGGTGCCGGTACAGGCGATCATCGGCAGTACCGAGGGCGTGCCGACGGTAATTGCCGCCGCGCTCAACGACTTGTCCAGCCTGCTGGGACAGGTGCCGAAGATATCGCTACCTGGGACCAACCCAGGGACCACGCCGGAGACCTCCTCGAAGCAGGTCGATCAGGCTGTCGCCAAGCCGGAAACGGCGTCCGAGAAGTCAGAGACCACCAAGCGCGACGTCGATGCGAAGACTCCCAACACCGAGCACACGGAGCACGGGGCCAAGCCTGGCGATACGCCCGCAGAGTCGCCCAAAACCGAGCATGAGGCCAAGCCCGCTGAGACTCCGGCGGACGCGACGAAGGTTGACCCGACGAAGGCAGATCCGGCTAAGGCCGTCGACCCGGCTAAGGCCGTCGAGCCCAAGGTTGACCCGACTAAGGCCGCCGTCGAGCCGGCGAAGGTTGTTGAGCCCAAGGTTGATCCGGCTAAGGCCGTCGAGCCCACGAAGGCTGTTGAGCCGACGAAGGTTGTTGAGCCCAAGGTTGACCCGGCGGCCGCAGCATCTACGAAGCCCGAGCCGGCCAAGCCCGTCGCGGTCAAGCCAGAGACCAAGCCTGAACCGGTCAAGCCGGAGATTAAGCCGGAACTGGCCAAGCCGGAACCCGCCAGCAGCCCGGTGAAGGTCGTTCGCGACAGCCTGAAGTCGACACCCGGTGGAACCACCACCACCGGCGGCACCAAGACGACCGAGGGATCCAAGGGCGCTGAAACGGATAGCAAGACGCCCGGTGCGTCGACGGCGACCAAGGTTAGCGAAGGATCGACCTCCTCCGTGGGTGGCACGTCCGATAAGCCCGCGGAGAAGCCTTCGACGGAGAAGTCGTCGACCGGCAAGAGCTCACCGTCGTCGGAAGGGAGTTCGCATTCCTCCGAAGGAAAGACGCATTCCTCCGAGGGCAAGTCACACTCGGGGTCTACTGACTGACGATGATCGTGAGCGTGTTGCCGTCGCGTTCTATATGAAGTCCGGCGCGACGGGCAACCGCAGCCACTGAGGCGGCGTCATTGGGTTCGGCTCTGCTGCCGGCGAGGATACGTGCCAGTTTTCCCTTGTGCGCCTTGTTGAAATGGGTGATCACCGTACGTCGCCCATCGGGATGCTCTGTGAGGCAATCAACGGTTATCGCCTGCGGTAGCCGCCCTAATCCCGCGTACGAGCCTGAGCGTAGGTCCACCACCAGTTCGTCGGCGGCCAGCTCCGCCAACACCGGCTCCAGTACCGGCTTCCAGCGGGCGGATAACGACGGCTTTCCGGGCAGCTTGGATGAGGCCGACAGCCGATAGGCAGGCACGGGATCGTCGGCGCGTAGCAGCCCGAACAGCGCCGAGCCGACGGCGAGGCGTTCGCGTGCACGTGTCGCGGAGGCGCCGCGCAGAGACGTAACGTCCAGGGCGTCGTACAGCACGCCGGTGTACCGCTGCAGGGCAGGCATGGTGGGGGAGGTCCGCAGCTCGGCGTTGCGCTGGATTTCAGCGTCCTGAGAGGCCGAGATGCCCAGCGCCTTCCTGCATGCCGGAGGGTCGGCGGCAAGGGCGACGAGTTCGTCGACGAGTGCCGCGCGCACCGGATTCAGCGATGGTGTGGCCAGCTTGTCCAGGCGCAGAGGAACATGATCTCCACCTTCGCGTTTGGTTTCTGAGGGTGGTAGCAACACGATCACGCCACAGACCGTAGCGAACTGGCCGCCGCTGAAGGCGCAGCGGGTCAACAGCTGCGATGAGTTTTGGCGGTCCGGATGGTCGATATGGGTGAGTGCCCCATCCAGTACAAGGAGACCCCATGCCCACTCGTGAAGAAACTCCACTCGGTGCCCCCGCGTGGATCGACCTTGCCTCGTCGGATGTCGAGAAGTCGAAGGCCTTTTACAGCGCGTTGTTCGGCTGGACCCTGCAGGACGCGGGTCCCGAGTACGGCGGGTACATCAATGCGCACATGGACGGTAAGGCGGTCGCGGGAATGATCGCGAACAATCCGGAGTGGAATGCGCCCGACGGATGGACAACCTATTTCGCCACCGACGACATCGACGCCACGCTCCAGAGGGTGGCTGACAAGGTGGCGGAAACTGCATGCAGGCGATGGAAGTTCCACAGCTCGGATATATGGGCCTTTTTGGCGACCCCTCCGGAGCTGTGGTGGGACTGTGGCAGCCGCTGGCCCACAAGGGTTTTCAGCTGGTAGCCGAGGCGGGTGCCCCGGTGTGGCATGAGCTGAACACCCGCGAATACGACAAGGCGGTCGACTTTTACACCAAGGTGCTGGGTTGGGATACCAAGGTGGAGGGCGATTCCGAGGAGTTCCGGTATGCGTGTGCTCAGCACGGCGGAGAACCGATCGCCGGTGTCAATGACGCGACAGTGGGTCAGTGGGCGCTTCCGGAGGGTGTGCCGGCGCATTGGGCAGTGTATTTCGGTACATCGGACACCGACGCCAGTGCCGCAAGGGCTACCGAGCTCGGGGGTGTGGTGCTCACCCCTGTGCAGGACACCCCATATGGCCGGATGGCGCTGGTTCGGGACACCACGGGCGCTACCTTCTGGTTGTGTTCCGTCGATTCCTGATCGCGGATAGGGCATCCCGGCGTCGTTAGATATCTTCGAAGGTCGGGATGCCCCACTCCTCATGCCCGCCGCCGTGCAACAAGGTGGCACGGGTGACCGAGCGGGTACCGAACCTCTCGCGTAGCTCGTCCAACGTGCTGTCCAGCGCTAGTGTGTTTGTCTGCGAACTGTCGAATGGCAACTCCAATTGCGTTGCGCCGCAGGAGTCGAAGTTGGAGACAGCGAAACCGATCAGTGTGATGCCCCGTTCCGCGACCAGCACAGCGGCCTCGGCGACAAGCTGGCGTGCTACGGCCAGTAGGTGTTCCGTGGAAGTCGTGGGCCGTGACACGGTGTGTGAGCGCGTCGCGCGCGTGTAGTCGTCGAACCGTAGCCGGAGCACCACCGTTCGGCAGCTGCGGCCGGTGCCACGCATCCGGCGCGCGATCCGTTCGATGAGTTGTGTAGCGATCGCGTCGATCTCGTCGCCGGTGCGCCGCCGTCTGCCGAGCGCACACTGTGCGCCGATTGAGCGCCGCCGTCGACCGCCCTGTACCCGTCGCGGATCGACATTATGTGCCAGGCAATGCAATTGGTGCCCCATGGCGCGGCCAACCATCGACGCCAGGGTGGACTCGCCAAGATCGGCGATGTCGGCAACGGTGTGGATTCCGTACACCCGCAGCTTCTCGGCGGTGATGGTGCCGACGCCCCACAGCGCCTGCACCGGCAAGGGGCGCAGGAATGTCATTTCTTCGTGAGGTTCGACCACCAACAGTCCGTCGGGCTTACCCTGGCGGCTGGCGACCTTGGCCAGGAACTTGGTGCGGGCGATGCCGACGGTGATCGGTAGACCGGCTCGACGGCGCACCTCCGCGCGTAACGTCTCCGCGATATCACGCGGAGTGCCCGAAATGCGCAGTAGGCCAGCGACATCGAGAAATGCCTCGTCGATGGACAGCGGTTCGACCAGCGGGGTGGTGTCTCGGAAGACCTCGAAGACCTTCTTGCTCGCGGCACTGTACGCATCGAAACGCGGCGGTACCACCACGGCCTTCGGGCATAGCTGTCGTGCCTGTCGGCCCCCCATCGCGGTGCGCACGCCGCAGCGCTTGGCTTCGTAGCTGGCGGCCAACACGACACCGCCTCCAACGATCACCGGGCGGCCGCGCAACGCCGGATCATCACGTTGCTCGACAGAGGCGTAGAACGAGTCCAGATCCGCGTGCAGGATGCTGGCTGACCCGGTCATGAACAGATGCTCGCACCAGGGTCCGACACCTAGATCCGGTTGATTTGCCCAACAGCCAGTTGATTCGGAGAATCGCGGGTCAATCCTTGATGGCGTCTGGGAGATATTTGACTTACGGCTAGGAAAACTATCGAGTCCGTGGTCGGCGGCATGGTGCAGTGTGCCCTACGTTTATCCCGAGTTCTCCAGGTTACTTCCAGCCTATTCACATTCTTTGCCCAGAAGGGGTGGTTCACGTGCGCGTTCGCCTTCGTGCCACGGCTGCCGCGGCGGTTTGCAGTGTCTGCATCTCCGCGTCGGCTTCCGTGCCTACGATTCAATCTCTCAGCGCCAGTCCAGAACAGCACCGGACCGTCTCGACGCAGTCCTACGTGCTGACGTCGAACGAAGGCTCACTGGCGCCGTCGAGCATCGGCTCGCTGGCGACATTGCCCGGCGTGTCAGGTTCGGCCGCGACACCTTTGGCCGCGGCTGCTACTCCGGCTCCGAGTTTGTTCCAGGCGATTCAGCCGGTGTTCACGGTGTTGGGTGGGGCGTTGACGCTGCCGTTCAATATCCCGTTCTGGTTTGTGACGGGGCAGCTGAACGCGGCCGCGAACCAGACCCAGATCAACAACTTTGTGACGGCTATCGGTCAGTTGCCGGGTGTGCCTGCTGCGGTGTTGTCGTATCTGGCGGGTATTCCGTCGCAGACGCTGCCGACCATCCCGTCGATTCCGGGTTTGACGTCGACGGCGGCTGCTCCGACGGTGAAGACGGCTGCGGCTGTCACGCCTGCCGCTGCTACTCCGGCTCCGAGTTTGTTCCAGGCGGTTCAGCCGGTGTTCACGGTGTTGGGTGGGGCGTTGACGCTGCCGTTCAATATCCCGTTCTGGTTTGTGACGGGGCAGCTGAACGCGGCCGCGAACCAGAAGCTGATCAATGATTTCGTGACGGCTATCGGTCAGTTGCCTGGTGTGCCTGCTGCGGTGTTGTCGTATCTGGCGGGTATTCCGTCGCAGACGCTGCCGACCATCCCGTCGATTCCGGGTTTGAATGCGGCGGCTTCTCCCACCGTCAAGACGGCGGCATTGTCTGCGCCGACTGCTACTCCGGCTCCGAGTTTGTTCCAGGCAGTTCAGCCGGTGTTCACGGTGTTGGGTGGGGCGTTGACACTGCCGTTCAATGTTCCCTTCTGGTACGCCACCGGGCAGCTGAACACCGCGGCGAATCAGAAGCTGATCAATGATTTCGTGACCGCTATCGGTCAGTTGCCGGGTGTGCCTGCTGCGGTGTTGTCGTATCTGCAGGGGATCACGACTCAAACGGCTCCGACCATCCCGACCATCCCGGGTCTCACCTCCCTGGTCACGCCCTCGTCGAAGCTGGTCACGAACTCTGCGGTGGCGCAGTCCGATACCGCGAAGGTTGACGTCGCCAAGTCGGAAGTCACCAAGACCGGAACCGTGGAGGAAGCGGCGAAGCCCGCTACCGCGGCCACCCCGGCGGAGTCGGTGAAGGTGACGACTCCGGCGGAGCCGGCCAAGCCTGCGGAATCCGTCACCCCGGCGGAGTCGGTGAAGGTGACGACGCCCGCCGAGCCGGGCAAGCCCGCGACCCCGGCTACACCCGCGGATTCGGTGAAGGTGACGACCCCGGCTGAGCCGGCCAAGCCCGCGGAAGCCGCCACCCCCGCCGAACCGGTCAAGGTGGCCACCCCGGCTGAGCCCGCCAAGCCGGCTCCCGCTGAGCCTGCCAAGCCCGCCGCCCCCGTCGACGCCGCCAAACCGGTGGAGTCGAAGGTCAACGTGCCGAAGGTCAAGCTGCCCACCCCGGTCACCAAGGTCGGCGAGGTCAGCGGTGGAGTCGCGACGAAGGCCGATGAGTCGGCCAAGGCCGCCAAGAGCGAGAAGGCCGATTCCAAGGACACCAAGTCGGACAAGGGGTCCGCGCCGAAGAAGTCTGAAAATGATTCTTCAGCTGCGAAGAAGCCCGAGAGCGCGGCCTCGTCTGCCGGGAAGTCGGAGTCCGCTTCGAGTTCCTCGTCGAGCTCGTCATCGAGTGACTCGCACTCGAGCGCCTCGAATGGTTCCTCGTCCGGTTCCTCGCACAAGGCGTCGTCGGACTAGTCCGCAATCGCAAGCTCAAAGGTCCCCGCGCCCGACATGGCGCGGGGACCTGCTTGTAAGCGGGACTGACATAAGTCAACATCATTGACATGGAAATCGATGGAACCGCGACCCTGGGGTACTTGCTGACCCGTACCGCGACATCGCTGCGCGGCAAGGTGGCGGCCCGTTTGGAGCCGATGGGCCTCAGCCTGCCGGAGTACATCTGCATGCAGATCCTGCGCACCTACCCCGGCATGTCCAACTCTGAGCTGGCGCGGCAGGCGATGGTCACCCGGCAGGCCATGAATGCGGTGCTGCACCGGTTGGAGCAGGAAGGCTTGATCAGCCGTCCGGAGAACGCGGACCACGGCAGGTCGCTGCCGGCTCGCCTCACCCGGCGTGGCAGCACTCAGCTGGACAAGGCGGTTGAGGCCGTGACCGCGGGCGAGAACGAGGTCATGGAGAAGTTGACCGCTGACGAGCGCCGCGCGTTGAAGGCGATGCTGGCCAAGTGCGTTCCGAGTCAACTGCCATGAGACGCGCCGGGTGGCTGATCGCCTTCACCGGCCTGGTGATCGGGTTCAGCGTCTGGCTTCCGTGGTTGCGAACATCGGCCAGCGGTGGGGGCAGGGCCAATGCCATCGGCGGCGCCACCGGATCGGTAGTGCTGCCACCGGGATTCGGTGCGGGACAGATGATCTTGCTGGTTTCGGCGCTACTTGTGGTGGCGGGATGCATGGTGGGGCAGCACATTCTTCACCGCATCGCCCCGATCGCCGCAGGTGTACTTGCGCTCGGGCTGCTGGGGCTCGAATTGCTGTATTACCGCATCAACGTCAAGGTGCCGATTGTGACCGGCTACGGATTCTGGATCGCGATCGCGGCATCGGCCATCGCGGTCGCATTGGCGATTGTTGCCCTGTTGTCACGACCCCAGGCCGGCGAGCAGCAGTGGCACGATTGACCCGTACATCCCGTATTTGACGGTGCCCAGCGTATCCCGGTTCTTGCCTACCAGGGGTGCCACGAAACTCGTTGCGGTGGAAAGCACCTGGTCCTCGGTAACGGCCGCGTCGACGATCTGGTAGTTCAGCGATTCGGATCCGCCGAGCCGACGGCCGCTGGGCATGGTGGCCGATGCCGCCTGCGGCGTCATCTTGCCCTGACACAGCGCGGACATACCGGGAGTGAACGGCATGCCGAGGTCAACCTCGGGCAGGCAGAAGAAGCCGCGATCGGTGCGCATCACCCGGTAGTCACATGCCAGCGCGACCATGGCTCCGGCGCCGAAGGCGTGACCATTGACGGCGGCGACGGTGGGGGTGGGGAACACGAGGAAACGCGCCAGAATCTTCTGGACCTCGGTGATGTACCAGCTGAGTTTGTCGGGGTTGGCGCCCAGGAAGTCGACGTCGAGCCCATTGGAGAAGAACTTGCCGCTGCCGGTCACCACCAGTGCCGAGGGGGTTTCGTCGGCAAGCACCTCGTCGAGCAGTGCGTTGATCTGCTCGATATTCGCTGTCGTGAAACGGTTCTCGTCGGTGCCGAGCTCTAGGGTGTAGATGCCTTCGGTGCGCTGCAGGGCTGGCATGTGTATTTACCTCAACTGTTCGAGAGCTGTCGCGACTTGCTCGGGAATGGGGACAGGTGTGCGGGCCTCGGAGTCCACGTAGACATGGACGAATCGGCCCAGGGCGCGGGGAGCGTCTTCGACAACACCGTCGATGACCTTGAACACCGCGAGCTTATAGATCACGCTGGTGCGACCGCGATGCTCCAGCGCCAAGCCGATGGACAGCTCGTCTGGGAAGGACACCTCGGCCAGGTACTTGCACGAGGTTTCGGCCACGACGCCGATGGCGGGCAGGTCGCGAATATCGCACCCAGCGGCCTCCATCAGCCAGCCGTTGACGGCGGTATCGAACCAGGCGTAGTACACGACATTGTTGACGTGCCCGTAGACATCGTTATCGGCCCAACGGGTTTGGTGCCGACGGTGCACCGGGAAGTCGGCTTTGGTGGGCAGGACCGGTTTGGTCATGGGCGCAGCACCTGACGCACCGCGAGTCCGTCGGCCAGTGCGTCCAGCGCGATGTTGATGTCATCGAGGGGCAGCTCGCCGGACTTCAGCTTTTCCACCGGCAACCGCCCGACGCGCCACAGCGCCAGCATCGCCGGGATGTCCTGTTGTGGTTGTGCCGATCCCATGTAGGAGCCCAGGATGCTGCGGCCCTCCGCGACGATGCTCAACGCGGGCAGGCTGATTCGTGCATCCGGATGTGGCAGACCCACCGATACGGTGCCCCCGCCACGGCCGGTGAGTGCGTATGCCTGTTCCAGCACGGCGGCCGATCCGACCACCTCGAACACCCAGTCGTGCCCGCCGGGCGCTTCGTCGGGTGCACACGCGCTGGTGGCTCCGAGCTCAAGGGCCAGCTCGCGTTTGGCCGGTACCGGGTCGATGGCCAGCACCTCGCCGGCGCCGGCGGCCGCCGCGGACATCACCACGGCCTGCCCCACACCGCCCAATCCGAGGACCGCGACCGAATCGCCGGGGCGCACGGACGCAGTGTGGGTGACCGCTCCGAAGCCGGTCAGCATGGCGCACCCGAACAGCGCTGCCGTGTCCAGTGGTACGTCTTTGTCGACGACGACCACCGAATTACGGTCCACCACGGCATGATCGGCGAAGCCTGAGACGCCCAGGTGATGTCGGACCTCGGAGCCGTCGAGGCCGTGCAGTCTGGTACCCCCGCGGATCAGGTCACCGCGGCCGTTGGCCGCCGCGGCGTCCGGGCACAGCGCGGGGCGGCCCGACGAGCAGTACCTGCAGGCGCCACAGCTCGGTACGTACACCAGCACCACATGGTCGCCGGGGGAGACGTCGCGAACACCGGGGCCGACTTCGGCGATGACACCGGCGGCCTCGTGTCCGAGTGCCATGGGCACCGGACGTATCCGGTTGCCGTCGACGACTGACAGATCCGAGTGACACAGCCCCGCGGCTTCGATCCGGACCAGCACCTCACCGGGACCCGGTGGGTCGAGCTCGAGTTCAACGACTTTCAGTGGGTGTGTGTCGCGGTATGGCCTTTCGATCGGTGCCGCGTGCAGCACCGCACTACGAATTCGCACAGACCCCTCCATAAATCGCATTGAGCCAGACGTGGAGCAGCGTATCGACCACCTTGCCGTCGTCGACCGCGGGCTGCTGCCCGGTGAAGGTGGCTCGCATCATCGCCTGGTTGATGAGGTTGAGAGCAATGGCGATGTCGCGGGCCGGGATGGTGTTCGGCGCGGCGCCGCGAGTGCGTTCGGCCTCAATGCCCAGCGTCGTGTTGGAGACCCAGTTCTCCGTCACTTCGGACCAGCGTTGATCCAGCTCGGGGCTTGTTCCTTGCATACTGGACAACGCGACGGTGAGGGCCCGGTGAGAACCGAAGGCGTCGAAGTAGGCCTTGATCACGGCGCGCCAATACTCGGCGGGGCTTGTCATGGCTGCGGGGTTGATCCCGGCGACGTTCGCGTCGGCCTCTTCGATGATTCGCTCGGCCAGCGTGAGGAGCACGGCCTCCTTGGAGGAGAAGTAGAAGTAGAACGTGGGCCGCGAGATGCCGGCTCCACGCGCTAGATCATCGACGGAGATGTCCGTCAGTGGGCGTTGCCCGAGCAATTCCTCGGCGTTGGTCAGGATGGCCTGTATCCGCTCGTCCCCGGAGGGGCGCGTGGTTTTGCGGCCTCGCGTTGCCGGTTTTGTCACTTCTACCTGCGCATTCTATAAAGTTATCGACACACTGTTGACTTTCTCGACACTGCGTCGATAGCCTAGCTCTCATGACCGAACATGTCGAGATTGTCATCGTGGGCGCCGGAATCTCGGGGATCGGCATGGCCTGCCATGTCGCCCGTGACCTGCCGGGCAAGGACTTTGTGGTGCTCGAGGCGCGCGAGCGCATCGGTGGTACCTGGGACCTGTTCCGCTACCCGGGCATCCGCTCCGACTCCGACATGTTCACCCTGGGCTTCAACTTCCGCCCGTGGACGAGCACCAAGGGCATCGCTGACGGAACCTCCATCCGTGAGTACGTCACCGACACCGCCCGCGAGTTCGGCGTGGACAAGAAGATCCGCTTCGGTCACAAGGTCGTCGGCGCCGAGTGGTCCTCCGAGCAGGGACTCTGGACGGTGCGGGCCGAGCACGCCGGTGAGATCGTCGAG
>Ga0265327_10004165_pt1 | contig 13045 bp, 8 predicted proteins | sample 41621metaG_FD_202089 | JGI IMG/M metagenome (GOLD analysis project Ga0265327, IMG submission 202089) | Rhizosphere microbial communities from Carex aquatilis grown in University of Washington, Seatle, WA, United States - 4-16-21 metaG | ecosystem: Host-associated > Plants > Roots > Rhizosphere >...
TCGGGATACAGATTTTCAGAACACACCGACCACATTGCCCTTAAGTTGACGCGCATGGGCTTGCAGCCTGGGCTGGTTTGGAACGGACCTTTGGTCCTGACGGAAGTGTTGGAAACGCATGTCTTGCACCGGTGCCGCGTGTTTGTTAGGAGGGAACATGTCCCTTTCTCCCGATGGCATTCTCCAAACCGGCATGGCGTTCTGGGCGTCGAAAACGCTGCTCAGCGCCGTGGAGCTCGAAGTCTTCACCGGCCTCGCGAAACAACCGGCCTCGCTGTCGGAGCTGACACAACGGCACGGCCTGCACCCGCGCGGGGCGCGTGACTTTTTCGACACGCTGGTGGCCCTCGGCTTTCTGGCCCGCCATGACGGGGTGTACGTGAATACCCCGGAAACCGAGCTGTTTCTGGACAAAGCCAAGCCGTCCTACATCGGCGGCATCCTGGAGATGGCCAACCACCGGCTCTATCCCTTCTGGGCGAACCTCACCACCGGGCTCCGCACGGGCGAGCCGCAGAATGAAATCCAAAGGGGCGAAGATGATCTCTTCACGACGATCTACGCGGACCGGCCGAAGCTGCATGAGTTCCTGCGGGCGATGACGGGCGTGAGCCGCGGCGCGAATCTGGCGATCGCCCGGCAGTTTCCATGGAGCGGCTACCAGACATGTGCGGACGTGGGCACCGCGCAGGGCGACCTGGTGGCGCAGATCGCCCTGGCCAATCCCCACCTTCACGGCATCGGATTCGACCTACCGGAAGTCGGCCCGATTTTCGAGGAATACATCGCCGACAACGGCCTGGCCGACCGCGTGGCCTTCGAGGCGGGAAGCTTCTTCACCGATGAACTGCCAAAAGCGGATGTGATCCTGATGGGGCACATCCTCCATGACTGGGACCTGCCGACGAAGCGGATGCTACTGGAGAAATCCTACCGGGCCGTGCCGTCCGGCGGTGCGGTGGTCGTTTACGATTCGATCATCGACGATGATCGTAGTCGCAATGCGTTCGGGCTGATGATGAGCCTGAACATGCTCATCGAGACAATCGGCGGCTTCGACTACACCGGCGCGGATTGCATCGGCTGGATGGAGGAAGCGGGATTCCGGAACTGCCGGGTCGAGCCGCTGGTGGGGCCGGATTCGATGGTGATCGGCATCAAGCCGTGAATGGGGCCTCAGTGAATGGGGGCAGGCCTCACATTTCAACATCGGGAATGGCAAAGCAGGGAAAATGTTAAAATGAGAGGAATGACCCCATCCTGGCGTTCCACGAGCCCGCCTACCGTGACAGGGCCGCGATGAGGTGCTGCATCTCGGCATCGAGCTCGCCCTGATCATGCAGCGTCTGCGCCACTTCACCGCGTACGATTTCCCGGAAGCGCTTGCGCAGGCGATGGATGGCGACTTTTACGGCACCCTCGGTCATGCCGAGTCCGGCCGCGACCTCGGCCTGGGCCGGTGGATCGGCGCTGCTGGAGAGCCATGGCTGGAGGGCCTGGAACATCGCGCCGGAACCGGCTTCCACGCTCTCCGCCTCCACGCACCCGAGCGCCCGCTCGATGACCGCCAGTGCCCATTCGTGGTCGAAGAGGGCGTCCGGTGTCTCCGTGCGCAGGGCCGCGGGTACCGAGGTGTGCTGCGTGTCCGCGCCGGATTCCAGCGGCACCGGTTCGCTGCCGCCGCCGCGTTTCTGGCGTGAGCCGCGCACCCGGCGGTTCGCGATGAAGTGCTTCAGCGCACCGAGCAGATACGAGCGGAAGCGGCCGCGCAATGGGTCGCCGCCCTCGAGGCTGCGATTCCCCAGCACATGGGCGAAGAACTCGTGCGCCAGCTCCTGCGCCTCGTCGGGAGGATGGCCGGAGGCGCGCAGGAAGCGGAGCACCGGCGCATAGTTCACCGCGCACAAATCACTGAGCGCCTGCCGGGCATCCGGCGAATCCCCGCGCGCGGCCACCACCCGCGTCCAGCGCGTGGTATGGAAGTGTTCGTCGGGAGAAGTCATTTTAGGTTCAATGAGTCGCGGGGTCGGTGATTTGCGGCACGGCGGCAGGAGCGTTTGTGGCAGCGGCCACAAGCAACTTTTCCATTTCATCGCCTGCGGCCTTGATCTGCTCCATCGCGGTGTTGGCGGCTGTGTCATCGTTCGCCGCCTTCGCGGCTTGGAGCGCGGCGAGGGCAGCTTGGCGTTTTTGGATGAACGGCTCGGCAATAGTTCCGCGCAGCAACGTGATGATTTGCGCGGTGTTCGTCGCGACCTCTTTGAGGCAGGCGTCCAGGCCGGCGGCATCATCGGGCTTGATCGCGTGCAGGCGCGCGTCCACGTCGGCCTTCATTTTCACCCAGAGCCGTCCTATTTCCGGCGGGATGGACTTCAGTTCTCCCGGATTCGTTCCGGTTGCGGCGGTGAGAGGGACAGGCGGAGTCGCTTCTTTCTGCACCAGCTTGTAGCGGATGACGAGGCCGAGCGGCCTTTCTCTGGAGGTGGTGCCGGTGATCTGCACGATGCCCACCGCGCCATCGAGGGTGCGGAACCACCAGGGCTTCAAACCCGAGGCATAGCACCACGGTTTGCCTTTCTCTTCGTCCACGATCTTCAGCCGCGTTTCGGCGTCTTCCGGGCGGGCGTTCTCGAATCCGTAGACATCTTCGCGAACGAAGACGCAGGTGGGGGCGGCGAATTTGGCACCAAGGCCGACGATGCCAGCAAGACGCGGGAAGCGCTCATACTCCGAATCCGAGGGCGGGCCGTATTCTTCCGCGGACGCATCGATGCCATTTTGCCGGATCTGTTCACCCAGTGCTTCCGCCGTCTGCTCCTTGGTGGAGCGCATGAAGGTCCTGCCGCTTTGGAAGTCGATGAAGTTGCCGTTGAAAGGAATCTCCCGCTCCATCACCGGGCCGAAGGAAAGGTTGTGCGCAGAGGAAGGAGGTGCGGGTGTGGCGGAGAAGTCTCCTGAACTGACTTCAAACATGACGACCAGATACTTCCGTGCGCCGGTGTTGTTGGCAAACGGGATGAAGAACGTCCGGGCATGGCCGGGTGGAGGCGCGCTGCCTTCGTAGAACAACTCCGCACACAGGCTTGCCGGCGCGTTGTTATAGGTGACCTGTTCCTTGAGGTGAAATTGCAGGCCGCCGTGTTCGCGCCGGACGCCCAGGGCTCCGCCGATGCCAATGCCCCAGTTCCGCCCGCCACCGGAGTAGGCATCGGCGAGGTCCGGCCACAGTGCGAAGGGAACGTCGCGCTGCTGGTCCATCAGCAAGCCGGGGCTGCCGGACATGCCATTTGAAAGCGCGGTCAGCGTGACCGGGTCAACCTCCGCCATTTCCGGCACCACATTGGTGCTTCGGTTGACGATTTGTGGCCCGCCCGGCGAATCGCCATTCATGCGCGAATCCGGCGGCACGAGTTTGTCCACGAGGTCCGCATCGGCCTCGAAGGCGCGGTAGCGGACCTGGGCTTTTTCTTCGGAACCGCCCGCAGGAAGCTTCGCCGAAAATTGTCCGGCGACAAAGAACAGCAGCCAGATCGTCGCGCTGATCCCGCCCGTGAGGATGGCTCGCCGGCCCAGTGACGTGTTCCGGCAACGGACGCCGGTACCGACGGCCAGCAGCGCCGCCATGAGCGTCAGCCACAGCGTGATTTCCTGTCCGTGTGGCGTCAGCCACGGAGCGGCCCACGGCTTGAGCCAGTAAAAAATCAAGGGAACGATGCCGCTTACAAGCGCGCAGTAGAAGGCGATGTAGCTCATCGGGCGATTCCCGAAGTTCGTTGGACGGATGAGATAGCCGGCGGCCAGCCATTCGCCATCGGCTTGCTTCGCAAGCGTCACCGTTTCCATCGCCGCGGGCAGACCGTCGAAGGACGTTTTGAATTTCACTTCGCAACGCCCCGATCCGGTGCGCTTGCTGGAAATCATCTCGCGCGACAACACGGTGCCAAGCGGGTGGCGGACTTTTTGCAGGCGCGAAACCCATTCCTCCCTGGCCATCGCACGCTGGAAATACGGTGCGGCGGTGTCCCAGCTTTGCGCGAACCGGTCATGGTCCGTGAGCGTGAGCCAAGCCCCGACGGCGGGCAGGATTCCGGTCCCGGATTCCTCCGACCCGTTCACCGCGCGCCAGACGCGGCGGACGATGAAGTAGTCCACAATGGCCACCGTGATCACCGCGACCAGTAGCGCGATGGCAACCATGTTATGCTCGAGCTGAAGCAGGTCCCTGAGGTGATTTTCTTCAATATCGCGAACGGAGGCCTGCTCTGCGAGCACGTGGCTCCGGGCGTAGTGCGCGCCGAACACCCTGGCGACGAAAGCGCAGGACGTGCCGATCACGGCATCCAGCGCGAGCAGCGGAAACAGCAGGCCATCGAACACCGCCAGCCACATGCCGTAGAGTTTCCCCGCCGGGCGGCGGATTTTCGTGATGGCGATCCAGCCGAGAAGCGTTGCTCCAAATGGCGCGATGAACGCTGGAATCAGAATGACAAACCAGACGATGAACCCCGGCACCGATGCAAAAGGACCATGACGCCAGAATTCATGGGTCTCTATTTCGTGCGCGATGAATGCGGGGACGACGGCAAAGAACAAGATAGCCCAACACGCCCCGACGATGGCCGTGATCGAGAAGCGCGGCTTGGCGGCTGCCGCGTCTGCGTGATCAGACGCCAGGCGTGCTTCGCCCGCGATGGTTTGCACCTGCGTGCGCATTTCACCGACGCTTTGCTGGCGGAGGCCGCGTTCCTTTTCCAGGGCCTGCCGTACGATGCCATCGAGCCGTGGGTCGGCGGTGGATCGTTCCGAGGGCGGCGCGAATTTGCCCAGCGGGAGCTCGCCGGTGAGCAGTTCGTAGAAGACGACGCCGAGCGAGTAGATGTCGGCGCGGTTGTCCACGTCGGAGGGCTTTGCGATCTGCTCGGGTGCCATGTAATTCGGCGTGCCGAGCGTGGAGTCCCCGAGGGTGAGCGAACCGGTCGCGGGTGCGGGCAAGGGACCGGTGGTGCCCGCGTGGGTGGGCGTGGCCTCGGGTTGGGCCATCAGCTTGGCGATGCCGAAGTCCACGAGTTTCACCCGGCCCTTCGCATCGAGCAGGATGTTTTCCGGCTTGATGTCGCGGTGCAGCACGCCTTCGTCGTGCGCGTATTGCAGGGCATCGCAGATCTTCGGGACGATGGCGAGGGCCTGCTGGGGGGTGAAGCGGCTGGCCCGCATCGCCTGGCGCAGGTTCACGCCATCGACGAACTCCATGACGAGGTAGAAGAACCCGGCCGCCCGCCCCGAGTCGTGCACGGCGACGATGTTCGGATGATGGAGCCGTGCCAGGAGCTGGCCCTCGCGGGCGAAGCGCTCCGCGAACGCCGGATCGCGTTCGGCGAGGGACGCGGGCAGCAGCTTCAGCGCCACGTGGCGGTTCAGGGTGGGCTGGCGGGCTTTCCATACCGAGCCCATGCCGCCCTTGCCGATGTATTCGACGATCTCGAACTGCGGAAACGCCGCCATGACTCCGGCCAGGGCGGGCGGTGCGCTTCCTTCGGCGGTGTCGGGCACATTCGTGGGCTGGGCCGCGTCCTCCATCAGGCAGCGCGGGCACATCCCGCCGGCGGCAGCGGACAGGGGCCCGCCACAGGCGGGGCAGGCGTGCGGTGGTGGTGAATCGATGGAATCGCTCATACACGGTTACCTGACACATTGCCGGAGCGAGGTTACACGAATGAGCGGATGGTCGTGAATGCGGACTCGAAAAGCAACCACTCCCGGGTGGGGGGGCTTGTTGATCCTTTCCAAATCGTGTGACGTTCCCCTTTTTGGAAGGCACCGCGAATCAAACGAATCCTGCTAATCAGAGTCAGAGGGGTCCGTCCTGAATGGCGCTTAGTTAGCGGCACTGTTCGGTGATTCAAAGCCCTGAAGGCCGACATTTTTGAATGCCCGTGAGTCGCTCGAATCTCTTTCGGTTCAAACAGTTCCTCCTCTTGCTGGCACCATTCGTCTTCTGAGTCCAACCGCCTCATTTCCAACGAAATCGTTCTTAACTAAGCGCCATTCGGGTCCGTCCTCGCATGGTAACATCTGCCACGTCGCGACGGCCAAAATGTTACCATGCGAGGACTCGTATGATCCTTCCGGCATCCTCCGTGATCTGTTATGAGCAAGGGTGTCCTGTTTGCTTGTGGGAGAGGTAGGGTAACCCGATTTTTCTAGGACAAGGCTTCGAGCCCGAGGGTCAGTCAGGCCCCTACCTCTCTTGCAGGCTGTTTGAGACCGAACCGTAACCAGGATCTGCAAATCCGTATCGCACGAGTCAGGTCGCCAACAGCACTGCTTCCACAAGGCTGCATGGTCATTAAATAGCAACACCATCCAATCATGAATCCACCTGAATTCAAGCCTGTCCGCGCCCTGGGCATCGACATCGCCAAGGCCACTTTCCAGGTCGCCCTGATGGCTTACGATTCGCCAGGGACCTATCGTGAAAAGTCCTTCGAAAACACCCCCAAAGGGCATGCCTCCCTGCTCAAATGGCTGGGACCGGATCTCGCCAGCCTGCACGCCTGCATGGAAGCCACCGGCCCCTATGGTGATGCTCTCGCCTGCCTGCTCGATGGGCAGGTCGGCCGCCTCAGCGTGGAGAACCCCCGCCGCATCAAAGGCTACGCCGCCTGCCGCAACCAGCGCAGCAAATCCGATCCCGCCGATGCCCGCCTCATCGCCCACTACTGTGCGAGCCAGCGCCCGCCGGCCTGGCAGCGCCCCAGCGCCGCGGAGTTCAAGATCCGCGCCCTGTCCCGCCGGCTCGACAGTCTCAAGATCCAACTCAATGCCGAAAACAACCGGCTCGAACTCGCGGGGGATCCCTTCATCAAGCGCGACATCAAGGCCCACCTGCGGTTCCTTCAAACCCACATCGACAAGGTCGAAGCCGAGCTGCTGGCCACGATCAAGGGCGAGGCCACGCTGCATCGAAGCCACCAGCTGCTGTGCAGCATCAAAGGCGTGGGCGAGCTCAGTGCGGCCATCATCCTGGCCGAATTGCCCGACTTGAGCTGTCTGCGGGATGGTCGCCAGCTTGCCGCCTACGCCGGTGTCACGCCGCGCCACAAGCAAAGCGGCACCAGTGGATCGAGTTACACGCCGATGAGCAAGGCGGGCTCCTCGCGGTTGCGCAAGGCGCTGTTCTTCCCGGCCATGAGCGCCATGACCCATAACAAGCTCTGCCGGACATTCGCGGACCGGCTGAAGGAAAAGGGCAAGAAGTCCATCGTGGTGATCGGCGCGGTGATGACCAAGCTCCTGCACTTGGTATTCGGCATCCTCAGATCCGGGATGCCCTTCAATCCCGACCATCTGGCGAACTCAAGAATCGCGTAAAAATCACCTTGAATCCATCATCGTAACTGACCCCGATCCTGACCCCGATCCCTGACCCCGATCCCTGACCCCGATCCCCCCGATCCATATTACAAAATAAGGGAGGGTGGTATTTGAGCGTGGTGTCATCAGTCAGTTCAAAAAAATATTGGCCATGCACATGTTAGTGATACCACCCGGAGGGATGGCGTCAAAGCAGGATGCAAATAGGTTGGATGTTAAAAAATTCAAGATGAACAAAGATGGGTCATTTGAATTAATTTCTGGAAAGGGATGAAGAGTGGTGCAACGATCTGGCTCAGGTCTCTGACGCCTTGCTTTCCGGATGCGCATGGAATACCATCATGAAACAATCAATTCCACTAAGATTAGCATGGATCCTATTCTCAAGCTTCGCAACTGCCGGAGAGGCCAATCACCCAGAAGAATTGCGTCTTGAAAAATGCGAATTAATCAAAGAGCAGTCCCATGATTCCGGGCCAGTCAAAATTATAATGCGCGGCGAAATTAAAAATATATCGAATGCCGCGATATCGTTGCCCGTGATTGATGTCAGGCAAGAAAAAAAATAGCAACTCAAAATCGTATATCGTTGGTGCCCCTGGGTGTGACTTTCTCTTGAAATACCAAGGCGATACTGATTTGTGGAACACGACCTCAACGCCGGGAACTTTTTTGGAACAGAAGACGATCACCGTCCCGCCAGGAGGGAGTGTTAAAATAGTTGCCACTGCCTGCTTGGAAAAAAATAGCGAGCTTGACGACACCTTGAGAAAAAATGGCGTTAAATTTATCGTCTGCGGTCAAACCGACAAAAATGGAAAGCCGACTAATCTTTTGTCTGACATCATAAAGCTAAAATAAACAACTGTGGCGGCCATGCCCATTAGGTTCCGTAATGGTGAGGTGTGCCGGATTTCTGGGCCAACAACCTCCTAAAATGGGTCAGTTCAAAATTTCGGCCATTGGGAGTCAGGGTATAACATCCGTCCCTCCTTGTCGGTATTGGCTCAGGGGCTTCCATGGCCATTATTTGTGCCGGGAATCGATGGGGGGTTCAAGGCGCTTCTGGGGGCGGTCGGTTCGAACCACGAATCACCTCGTCTCTCATCTTCCACCGATCACCGATCACCCGGCACTCTCTTCTTCTTCCTCCTCTTCTTCTTCCCCGAAAACTGAAAACCGAAAACCAGCAAACTCGTCTCCCTCATTCCCACCTGTTCCCTCGCGGACCATCCCCGAAGCCGGGAGACTTCCGTCATGAGCGAACTTCTATCGCCCCGACGCCCCGGCTTGCTCGACGACGGTGCTTCCGAAAGTCCCACCATCAAGCGCAGTGAACTCGTCGCCTGGCTCTGCGCCGCCTTGCAAACCCCGGTCGCGGAAATCGATGAATATCACGAACTCGCCCAGGAAGTCACCCGCTGCTATCACCGCGATGGAACGCTGAGCCAGGTAAAAGTCAAATCCGTCAACAAGCTCGACGCTGCCAAATTGCTCATCACCCTCCTCGGCTGGAACAAGCCCGAGCCGGATCCAGCAGAAGCCGAGAGCGAGGCCGCGTGGAACGCATTTATCAAACGCGCCGCCGCCGAACCGCAGCCGTGGGAACTCGAAATGCAGCGCCGCGCCGAACGGGACGCCGCCGAAGCCCGCGCCGCCGCGCAGGACCCGACCACACCAGCCACCAGCCCCGCGTCAGCCTCCGAATCCTATCAGTCCTATCAGTCCCATAAGTCCTCTGAGTCCTATCCTTCGACTCCCGACTGCACACCCCACCTCACCCATCCCCCCACATTCGGTCCACCTCCACCAGGCTACTCCAACGAACCCGCCCCCTATCAGGAATGCGAACCACCATCCCCCTGGGACAAAAGCGGCTTCAACGGCCAGGTCCGCGCCGTCGGCGGTTTCCGCCGACCTTGATCATCACTTACCGTAGCTGCACGGATTGTGCTGATTTTAGAATAAACTCAAAGACCTCTCCGGCGGGGATTCCTGCTTCTTGATCTTTAAATCAGTGAAATCAGTGGTTCACTTTGCAGAGGCCAAATAGGTCCCATGAATGGAGTAAACTGGACTCAGGAATCCGCCGAGAGAAGGTTCCGCAGGTCGGTCGGGCTGACTCCCATGATGATGGAAGCCTCCTTCACATCGCCACCCGCGCGTTCCAGCACCCGGCCGGCCGCCTCGCGGCTCAGCCACTCGATCAGGTTCTGGGCCGGTGCGGCATTGAGCAGGCGGTCCATCGCATCGGCCACGCTGTTCCGCAGTGCCGACGGCGAAACCGCCAGCGGAATATCCGCAGGCAGCAGAATCGTCGACGAAGACAGGGCGCACGCCCGCGCGATGGTGTTTTCCAGTTCGCGGACGTTGCCTGGCCAGTCGTGCGCCTGGAGGGCCGACATGGCCTCGGCCGTGAGACGGATCCGCGCCATCCCGTTCTTGCGGGTGATCCGCTGGAGGAAGTATTCCGCCAGCAGCGGGACATCCTCGCGGCGCTCCCGGAGCGGCGGGATCCGCAGTTCGACCACATTCAGGCGATAATAAAGGTCCTCGCGGAAACGTCCGGCGGCTACTTCGGCCACCAGATTCTTGTGGGTGGCAGCCACCACCCGCACGTCCGTCTTCAGCATCTCATTCGAGCCGACCCGGGAAAAGCTGCCGTCCTGAAGAACGCGCAGCAGTTTCACCTGAATGGTCAGCGGCATGTCACCGATTTCATCCAGGAACAAGGTGCCGCCATCGGCCTGCTCGAAGCGGCCTTCCCGCTTCGCGATCGCACCGGTGAAGGAGCCTTTTTCGTGACCGAAAAGCTCGCTCTCCAGCAGGTTCTCGGGAATAGCCCCGCAGTTGATCGTGATCATCTCGCGCTGGCGGCGCGGGCTGTACTCATGAATCGCCTTGGCCACGAGTTCCTTTCCGGTGCCGCTTTCCCCGGAAACCAGAACCGGCGCATCGGAACGCGCCACTCGCCCAACCATTTTGAAAACGTCTTGCAGCACTCGCGAAGTACCGATGATCCGGACCCGACCATCCAGCGACGGCAGATCCTCTTCCGGATGCTCGGCGCTGCGGCGGTCTTCGGAAGTCTGCAGGGCGGACTCGACCACCGGCCGCAGTTCGAAGGGCAGGGCTTCCTTCCTCAGCACGTCATGGGCACCCCGTTGGGTCGCCTCGATAATTTGTCCCGTGGTGGGGAAACCTGCCGTGAGAATGACCAAGGTCTGCGGGCTCTCCTGGCGGATGCGACTGAGCAATTCCAAGCCGTCGAAGGGCTCCAGGGCAATGGCGGCGATCACCACATCGACCTGGGTCTTTTCGACGACTTTGAGTGCATTTTGGGCATTGTCACAGCGCAGGATTCGCAAATCCCGGGCAGACAAATGCTTCGTCGCCCAATCCAAGAAATCGTGGTCGGGGTCGACAAGCAGAAGGGTCTCCTCCGTGGGGCTATCGGCCATTGTTCGGGCGCAAGTGAAGCAGCATGGCGCGGGATGGCACGAAAAAACGAGGACTTGGAGCAGTCCGATTCCCCACGTGGCCGTTCATGACCCCGATCACACCCGGCAGATCCCTTTGTTGTGGGGATTTGACGACATTTCTGTGGAATTGCATGAATCATCACTTTTTTGATCAAGGTCCTATGAAGATCCAGTTGGATGCAACCCTTGGCGCTGGCCGCTCAAATTCCACGCCGCTGCTCATGCCGGATAAGGGCCACCAGTTCCCGCCGCTTCGACTGATACCGGCGGCGGATACGGTGGAACCGCGACGCTTTGCCAACCCCATGGAGAAAGCGGGACAAACCGACACAAATCAGCACCATACCCGCTCCTCCGAGAATCAGAAACGGCACCTCCCGGCTGCTCTGATGCGGAACGAACGGCAGCACCGCTGCGCCTGCCCCCAGCACCAGCAAGGGACACGATCGCAACAAGGTGCACCACAGCGAGGGCTCGTGTCCGCCCCGGTGATCGCGGATCAGCGCCGCCGCCCGGAAGCGCACCCATTCCCGATCCAATCGCATCAGCTTCCGCTTGAGCAACGTGATCTTCATCACCAAACCGGAATGCTCCCCTCGGAGACCGGCCATGCGCGTTTTCATCGGCCGCATGCTATCCCGGATGGGGCGGGGGACGCAGTTGGAAAGCGTGGCCTCCTTTGCAATCCCGGCCCGCTTTCGCGCCTTGCCGGAGAGGGGCTTTGTCATCAATTTCAAGCCGTGTCCGAGACCGATGATTTCCATGACCAGCTCGCATCCACGCGCTTCTGCGAGCGGCTGTTTGCGCATTTGCCGGATGTGGTCTTCTGCCTCAAGGACCGGGAGCGCCGCTATCGCGCGGCGAATCTCGCCTTTGCCCAGCGCTTGGGCTTCGATCATCCACGGAAGCTGATCGGAAGGATGGCCGACGAGTTTTTCCCTGCCCCCTTGGCCGCTGCCTACCGCGAGCAGGACTTGCTGGTGCTGGAATCCGGCCGCGAAATGAGCGATCGCCTGGAACTCGTCACCAATCGCGATGGCAGCCTCGGCTGGTATCTCGCCACGAAAGTCCCGCTGCACAACGCCAAGGGCCGGGTGATCGGTCTGGCCTCGATCTCCCGTGATCTGGGGGCTCCGAGCGAGGCGGACACCGAGTTTGCCGGGGTCGCGCGGACGGTCGCGTTCATCCAGAAGAATCTTGAGGAAGACCTCCGTCCAACCGATCTCGCGCAGAGGGCAAAATTGTCACCTGCCCAGCTCGACCGGCGGATGCGCAAGGTATTTCAACTGACCACGGCACAGTTCATCCGCAAGGCCCGCATCGGTGCGGCTGCCGAGTTGCTGACCACCACCGCCACGCCCGTTGCTGAAATCGCCCTGAGCTGCGGCTACGGGGATCAGACGGCCTTCACCCGCCAGTTCCGTGCCACGGTCGGCATGCCGCCGGCAGCCTACCGCGATCACGCCCGCCGCCATGCATGATCCGCCCCGCATCGCGCTCTTTGGCGGCACCTTCGATCCTGTGCACCTCGGTCACGTTCATCTGGCCGCCTGTGCCCGCGAGGCCGCTGGGTTGGACGAGGTGAGATTTTTGCCCTGTCGGATTTCTCCCCACAAGGAGGGCCTGCCACCCGCGTCCGGCGTCGATCGCCTGGCGATGCTGCGGCTGGCCACCCAAGGCCTGCCGTGGGCCAGCGTGGACGACTACGAACTGAATGGTCCGGAGCCCTCCTATTCCTATGCGACCGCCGAGACGATGGCGGCTCGGCAACCCCACGCGGAATGGTTCTGGCTCATGGGCGGCGATCAATGGGACGCCCTGCCGCGCTGGAAGCATCCCGAGCGGCTCGCAGCCCTGGTAACCTTTCTTGTCCTCGCCCGTGGCTCCCGCCCTGAACCGCGCGCCGGCTACCGCCTTCAAGTCATCCCGGGCGATCATCCGGCCTCCGCCACGCTCGTCCGGAGAGGAGGGGGGATGGCCCGAAATTGGCTGGACCCCGCCGTGGCGGCCTACGTGGAGGAGCATCGACTGTATCGGCCTGAAGCTCGGCTTGCACCCGGGGAAAGCGGCGGGTAATGTGCCGCAAGAATTTTCCCGATGAAACACCCACTGCTCCAATTGATCTGGCTCGGCTTTGCATTGATCGCCTCAGGCGCTGACAAGACGAAAGGAGATTTGCCAAACACTTC
>Ga0265327_10004166_pt1 | contig 13045 bp, 7 predicted proteins | sample 41621metaG_FD_202089 | JGI IMG/M metagenome (GOLD analysis project Ga0265327, IMG submission 202089) | Rhizosphere microbial communities from Carex aquatilis grown in University of Washington, Seatle, WA, United States - 4-16-21 metaG | ecosystem: Host-associated > Plants > Roots > Rhizosphere >...
GGCCGTCAGGTGCGGCGCGAGGATCACGCAGCCGGTGTGGCCGGTCCAGCCGGCGACATCGAGCGCGGCGTCGTTCTCCGGGCTGGCGGGGTCCCCCGCGTTGCCGAAGATGCACTCGACGAAATCCAGGTTGGAGACGAGCGCGCCGGGTGCGAAGAAACGGACTTCCATCCGCTTTTCCTCGATGAAGCCCGGGACGGCGGGCACCACCAGCGGACGCATCAGCAGCGAGACAAAGCAGGCGGCGCCGTTGCCGCCTCCGGTGGCAAACGGAAGCTCGAGAACTTCCGGCGGCGGTCGCAGGGCGTGTCCGAGCAGCCGGGCAAACACCGCGGGCGGGACCGCGAGCTTGTCGTCGGGAATCGGCAGGCCGCCTTCCGCGATATGGAAAACGCCCTTGGTCGTGCGCCGGTCATTGGCCGGGTTGTGCAACACGCCGTTGCGCAGGCGATAACTTTGGAGGAGGGCGGAGGAATAATGGTCGCCATCGCGCGGCAGGGACAGTTCCCGCGCGAGGCCGGGCTGATCGAGCACCAGGGTGGCGGCGGGCAGGCGGGCGACGGGCCCGTGGTCGGCGAAGGCGCGGTCCAGGTAGGCTTGGATGCGGGCGTCGACCGGACAAAGGCTGGCTGCCGGGGTGTCGCCGCCTTCACCGGCGAGGCGGGCGAGGCGCACGTTGATAGCCTGGTGCAGGGCGGCCCGGCTGGAAGTTTGGCTGGTTGGATTCATTGAAATGGGACGCGAAATTGGCCACGGTTTTCGTGGCGGGCACGTTCAAGCTGACAGCATGCCACAAGGCCGGTGCCGACGCGAGGCGCGGTCTGTGAAAATCGGCGCATCCGTTGTTTCGATGGCAAGCGCGCTGAGTCCTCATGACAGAGAACAAATGTCCACAACCATCACATGATAAGAGTCTTGTGATTCGTGGTCACAACCAGGGACGCGCCGGTCCGTTTCCCGCGGTCGACGATCCCGGGCCCTTCTCGGGAGTCCGCGGCGCCGGACGGCGCGATCGGCGGCCGTGCTCCTAGGCGGGCCCGGAAACGGTGACAGCCTTGCCCGCAGGTTGCGAGGCGCGCGCCGGCACCGCCAGCTTCGCGACCGGTGCGGGCCGTTGTGGGACAGGGGCTGGGGACGAGGCCCCGCGGCCCATCAGGCGCGAAAGTTCGTTGACGGTGTCGACCATGGCCTCGGCCTGGGCGGTCAGGGCGCGGGCGGCCTCCGCGTTTTCCTCGGCGCCGGCGGCATTGCCCTGGGTCACCGCGTCCATTTCCCCCACGGCCTTGTTGATCTGGGCGACACCCTGGGCCTGCTCGGAGCTGGCGCTGTTGATCCCGGCGACGAGGCCCTTCATCTTGTCCGACAGCGCGGAGTTTTCGCGGATGGCGGCGCGCACCGTCGCGAAGTCGCGCAGACTGGCCTCGAGGTGCGAACGCGAGTTGCTGATCAGCGCCTGGGTGCCCTGGGCGGCATCGCCGGCCCGCTGGGCCAGGCGGCGGACCTCGTCGGCCACCACGGCAAAGCCGGCGCCGGTTTCGCCGGCGCGGGCGGCCTCGATGGCGGCGTTCAGGGCGAGGATGTTGGTCTGGAACGCGATTTCGTCGATGGTCTTGATGACCTTGGAGCTCTCCTCGCTGGCCCGGAAGGCTTCGCCGAGCGTTTGCTCCATGGCCGAGGTGAGCTTGGTGATTCGCTGGAAATTGGGGGCGACGTCCTGTTCCATGCAGGCGTCAACCTTTTGCGCGGATTCGGCGTTCTGGCGGGCCATTCCGGACATTTCCTCGAGTGAGGCGCTGGTTTCCTCGAGCGCGGCGGCCTGCTCGGTGGCGCCGGCGGCCCGGGCCTGGCTGCCGGCGGCGATGGCGCCGGCGGCTTTCGTCACGGAGGCGGCTTCCTGCGAGAGCATGGCGGCAATGCGGCCCAAGGGGCGCACGATTTGCCGGCGGACCAGCCCGACCACGAGGGCGCCGACACCCGCGAGCAGTGCGCCCGACGTGTAGATGGTGTTGGCGAAGGCGTCGTTCTGCAACTGGGTCGCACACCCGGTCCATTGCGCGCGCGCGGCGGTGAGCGACTCGGTGCTGAAACTATAGGCGAGCACGCCCGCGGAGGATTTGCCCCGGTAGTTCTTGTGGCATTCGAAACAGGCGTCGGTCACGGCCATCGGCCGGTAAATCACAAAGGAGGATTCCGTCTTCCGCTCCACCACCTCGGTGGAGGCAAGAAGACCGTCGCGCAGATCGTCCGGGAGTCTCTTTTTCAGCGCGGCTGGATCCGATGAAAGCGCCACCACCCCGGCCGGGTTGTAGATCGACAGTTCCTGGACGCCATCGATCTGGTGCTGTCCGTCGAGCAGCCGGCGAACCTTGTCCATGTCGCCCTCGGCCATGCCGTCGAGGATGGCGGTCTGGGTGGCGCGTTCCAGGGCCCGAATCCAGGCCCACTGGTCGGCCTCGGTGCGCCGGAGGTTTTCGGCTGCGATCTTCTCGACCAACGCCCGGCTGCGGTTGAGCTGGAAGAATTGCGACCCCAGGTACACCAGCGAGATTCCCCCGAGAAGGGAGGCAAGGATTTTGCCCTGCAGGGTCATGGCAGTGAACCCCGGTGGACGGGCGAGGCCATGCCGGCGGCCGGCCGGACAGCGATGCTGGGCGGATCGGTCACTGGTGAAGTGCTCTGGCCGTCTAATGAACGCCGGTGCATGGTCATGGTTGATCGATGCCTGGATGGTTGAGGCGGGAGATTCGCCTGCGGAGACAGGGGGTCCCTGAACAGGGATAATCGACCCGCCAAACCGCTGACCTGCGCATCGATTGCGAAAAAGTCATCAATCGATGTAATACCGCACCGCACTTCCGCAGGCAGGCGGGGGCCGGGCGCTCGCCGGTTCCAGGAGTGTCGCGCCGCGATGGCCGGTGAAAAGTCCGGTCGGATTGTCCCGGCGGTCCCCGTCGGCGGGCGGCGAATCTTCCTTGGCGTCGGCGCGACCGATGTTAGCATGGCCGGCAAATGAAACCGCAGCGACAGATCAACGGGCTGGCGCTTCGGGCGTCAAACGGGGATCACCGCGGGTGCAAGCCCGCGGACCTGGGGGGAATTTTCCCCGGCTGACCTACCGCTGGAGGCCGCCGTTTTCCCCGTCCGGCTCAACCAACCCGATGCTCACGAACACCGAACTCGATGTGATGGGCCACCTCGCGGCCGGTGACGTCTGGGTGCCCGACAAGCCCGAAAACCTGATCTACAACCAGTGCGTCGCGCTCGTGAAGAAGGGTGTGCTGGTCGAGGTGGAAAAGACGATGCTCGACCGGTACTGGCGTGGCTGGCGCTGGGGCGAATCGCTGGAAGGCGTCGGCCTGCACCGCTTCCGGGTGGACCAGGCGGCTTGGAAGCAAGTAAAGGACGGGCAGGGCATCACTCCGGAGTGGAAGCCCGAGGCCAAGCCCCAGACCTTTGACGAGATCCTTTTCCCCGGCGCGCCGGAGGTCGACGGAACCGACCTGCAGATCCTCAAGCTGATCAAGGAGTCGGGCCCGACCTGGGTTTCCAGCAAATCAGTGGGCATGATCTTTGAGCGGTGCGGCGGCCTGGTGCGGAAGGGCGCGCTCGTGGAAACGGCCGACACGAAGATCGACAAGTTTCTGGTTGGGCTGCGGCATGACGAGCGGGTCCTGGAGGTCGTTCTCCACCGCTACCAGATCACCGAGATCGGGGAAAAGCTCGTCGCTGCCGCGACCGGTCGCCAGAACCGGACCATCGACGGGTAACGGACGCGCGCCGGCTCGCCGATCCGCCGTCATTTCCGCGGGGATGATCGTTTTGGGCGAAAAATTTCGCTTTGAAAGGCGAGGCCATTCGTCACCCTGAAATCCGGGCCGCCCCACCATCAACCGTCCTCCCCGCAACCACCGCCCTTTTGCGCCCGTCTGCTGCCGGTCGCCGTTGATCGCTTTCGGCGGGTGTCTTCGTGCGGCCAGCCTCCCGACGCGTCGAGGGGCGTCTCCGGATGGCCCCGCATTCCGGCCGGACGGCCGGGCCGGATCCTTCCCCCGCTCCAAAATCCTTCCCCTGTCCGCATGACCGACTCCGCCGGAAAGGAAGAAGACATTTTTGCGGACGCCCTGGCGCTTCCGCCCGGCGAACGCGGGCGTTTTCTCGAGCGCGCCTGCAGGGGTGACGACGCCCTGCGTCTGCGGATCGAGGCGCTGCTTCGCGCGCACGATTCGGCGGGCGGGTTCATGGCACCGCCACCGGCGGACGGCCGGGGCGCCCCGACCGCGCTGGGACCGGACGACCAGGCGGGCAGCCGGGTGGGACGCTACAAGCTTCTGCAGCAACTCGGCGAAGGCGGTTGTGGCGTCGTGTGGATGGCGGAGCAGGAGGACCCCGTGCGCCGGCGGGTGGCGTTGAAGGTCATCAAGCTCGGGATGGACACCAAGAACGTCATCGCCCGCTTCGAGGCCGAGCGCCAGGCGCTCGCGTTGATGGACCACCCCAACATCGCCCGGGTCCTCGATGCCGGCGCGACCGAGGCCGGCCGGCCGTTCTTTGTGATGGAACTCGTGCCGGGCATCCCGATCACGAAATATTGCGACGAGCGCAATCTTTCCACCGCCGCGCGCCTCGGGCTTTTCGCGCAGGTCTGCCACGCCGTCCAGCACGCCCACCAGAAGGGGGTCATTCACCGCGACCTCAAGCCGTCCAATATCCTTGTGACCCTCCACGACGGCGAGCCGATGCCGAAGGTCATCGACTTCGGCATCGCGAAGGCGACCCAGGGGCGGCTCACCGACCACACGCTGTTCACGGCGTTCGAGCAGTTCATCGGCACGCCGGCCTACATGAGTCCGGAGCAGGCGGACATGAGCGGCATGGACATCGACACCCGCAGCGACATCTACTCGCTCGGCGTTCTGCTCTATGAACTGCTGACCGGCCGGCCGCCCTTCGACCCGAAGACGCTGCTCCAGGCCGGGCTGGACGAGATCCGCCGGGTGATCCGCGAGGTCGAGCCGCTGCGGCCCTCGACGCGCCTCAACACGCTGGCCGACGCCGACCGCGATACCATCGCGCGCCGGCGCGGGCTCGCGCCCGGGCAGCTTTCGCTGCTCCTGCGCGGCGACCTCGACTGGATCGTGATGAAGGCGCTGGAGAAGAATCGCAACCGCCGCTACGATACCGCCGACGGCCTGGCGCTCGACATCCAGCGCCACCTGCAGAACGAGCCGGTGTCCGCGCGCCCGCCCTCCGCGGTCTACCGGATCAGCCGGCTGGTCCGGCGGCACCGGCTGGCCTTTGCGGCGATCGGGGCGGTGTCGCTGGCCCTGGCCGGCGGCCTGGCGATCAGCTCGTGGCAGGCGATGCGGGCCCGGCGGGCCGAGCGGGCCGCCGCCGCCGAGCGCGCCCGCGCCGAGGACCTGCTGAGCTTCATGCTGGGCGACCTGCGCTCGCAACTCGCGAAGGTCGGCCGGCTGGACGTGCTCGAGTCGGTCGGCGACAAGGCCATGGCGTACTTCTCCTCGCGGGAGGCCGGCGGGCTGGACGACCCCACGCTGGCGCGCTCCGCCAAGGCGCTCACCCAGGTCGGGGCGATCCGCATGGACCAGGCCCGTTATCCGGAGGCGACGGCGGCGTTTGCGGAGGCCTACAAGCGGGCCGCCGCGCTCGTGGCGCGGCATCCGCGAGACGGCGACCTGCTGTTCGAGCGGGGCCAGGCGGAATACTGGAACGGCTTCGTGCACTGGAAGCGCGGCGAGTTCGCGTTGGCAGCCGAGTGGCTGAACCGCTATCACGACTCGTGTGCGGCGCTCGTGGCCCTCGACCCGGCGCGACCCCAGTGGCAGGGCGAGCTCGCCTACGGCAATCACAACCTCGCCGTCCTGAACAAGGAACGCGGCGAATTCGCGGCGGCGCGCGGCGGGTTCCTGGCGGAGCTGGCGACCCTGGAACAAATGGGGTCGGCGAATCCCCCCGACGCCGAGCTGCGGTTCCGGATGGCGGATGCCCGATCGTGGCTGGCCGGACTGGCGGTGCAGCAGGGCGATTTTTCCGAAGGCCTGAAACAGTACGTTGCGCAGACCACCCAGCTCGAACAACTCGTCCTCGCCGAGCCCGGCACCGTGCGCTGGCGGTTCCGTCTCGCCGACGCCCGGCTTTACCAGGTGGACACCCTGCGCGCGATGGGCCGTTTCGACGACGCGCGGGAACAACTGGCCCGGGCGCGGCCGCTGCTCGACGAACTGGTGGCGCACGATCCCGCCAACCGCCACTGGCGGGCCGCTTTCCTGCACGCCCGCCTGCTGGAAGCGTCCCTGGACCGCCAGCGCGGGGATCACGGCGCGGCAGCGCAGGTCGTCGACGAAGTCCGGCCGCAGCTCGAGAAACTCGCCGCCGCGGAGCCGTCGGACCGCGTCCTTGCCCTCTGGCTCGCGTGGGCTTGGCGGCTGTCCGCCCAGCTCGGCCGGCCGGCGGACCGGGCGGACGTTGCCGCGGCGGCGGCGCGGGCCGTCGAGCTGGGCGAGACCCTGCTCCATGACGGGCGGGCGACCGACGCCGACGTCGCCGAATGTGCCGTCGCCTCGGTGGTCCAGGGCGAGGTCGCATTCCAGGCGGGCGACGCCGACGGGGCCCGGCGAAGCTGGCAGCATGCGGCCGACCTCCTGGCGCTGCGCCTGCCCGGCACCCGCGACTGGCGGATCCTCGATCCGGCGGCGCGCGCGGCGGCCCGGTTGGGCCACGCCGACGAGGCGCGTGCAATTATTGCGCGCCTCGCGGAGATCGGCTATGTCCCGCTCGAACCCTGGCCCGATGCGAATCGTCTCGACGCCTCCCGACCTTCATCGCAACAACCCTAGCGTGGAGAAAGCCGCCCCGCACGGGGCAACGAACCAACCATGAACATGAGAATTGCCAAGGCAGCAACCACTCCGGCTCCGGTCGAAGTCACGATAACCGTCACCCGGTTCCAGGATGTCCTCGGCTCCGCCGCCTCGGGCGCCGGCCGCGGCACGCGCTACACGATGAAGCTGGCCCGCCGGGATGCGCGCGCCTTCATCAAGGGCGAGGATCTCCATCTCAAGGCGCCCGGCGCCGCCGTTCGCTTCACGATCGCGGCGGGCGCCGGTTCCAAGGCGGCGTATTTCCCGGTGGGAATCGCCTTCGTGCGCGACGGGGCCGGCGATGGCGACGAGCAGCGGCTCGGGCTGGTGAATTTTCCCCAGGACCAGATTCGGCCGGCCGGGCGGTCGCTGGTGATCGTGGACAGCTACCGCGACACCGCGCCGCACGTCCGCTACAAGTTCTCCGTGGTGGTCCAACGGGGTGCGGATGGCCGGATCGGCATCATCGATCCGGGCATCGTGCACGAGGACGAGCAATGACGCGGGACGGGCGCGCCGCTGCCACCGGGCACGACATCACCGTAATCCTCGAGAAGATCGAGCGCGGCGACGCCCAGGCCGCCGACCAGTTGCTGCCGCTGGTGTACGGCGAATTGCGGAAACTCGCGGCGGCGCGGATGGCGAGTGAGGCGGCCGGCCAGACGCTCCAGCCCACGGCGCTCGTGCACGAGGCCTGGCTGCGGCTCGGCGGCGACGAGCAGCCCGACTGGAAGAACCGGGCGCATTTCTTTGCGTCCGCGGCCGAGGCGATGCGCCGCATCCTGATCGATCGGGCGCGGCGCCGCCAGGCCCGGCGTCACGGGGGCGACCTCGTGCGCACGAGCGCCGACGCCCTGGACAGCGCCGTGGCGGAGTCCGGGGCGAACGACGCCGAGCTGCTCGACGTGCACGAGGCGCTCGACGCGCTGGCCCGGCATGACGCCCGCAAGGCCGAGCTCGTCAAGCAGTGCTATTTTGTCGGCCTCTCACTCAAGGAGGCCGCCACGGTGCTCGGGATTTCCGAGCCGACGGCCCGGCGCGACTGGAGTTATGCGCGGGCGTGGTTGTTCAACGAGATCAAGCGGTTGCGAAGCGGCGCGAGTGCCAGCCTCTGACAAATTTCGGGCGGGATGATCGTTTTGGGCGGAAAATTCCGCTTTGGAGGGTGAACAGGTCGGCCCCGGCGCCGCCGTCGCTCCCTCCATGAAATCGTTTCTCCCGAAAAGCGCGCCCGTCGGCGACGGTGACAGCAAATTCCGGACACTGCCCGAACCCGACCTGCTCGACATCGAATGTGCCCTGCCCAGGCAGCCGGCGGTGCGACCGCACTTTGCGGTGACGCCGGAGGCCCGCGCCTCGAGCCGTCGGGCGAAGCCTGACCATTCTCGAACCAACCCGACACCCGCCATGATTGCCGTTTGCCGTCCCTTTCCGCTTTGGAAGCGCGCCCTCGACCTTGCCGGTTGCGTGGTGGCGCTGCCGCTGCTTGCGCTGTGCACGCTCGTCATGGCCGGCATCATGCGGTGCGTCTCGCCCGGGCCGGTTTTCTTCCGGCAGGAGCGCATCGGGCACGGCGGCCGGCGCTTCAAGATCTACAAATTCCGCACGATGAGGGTGGGATCCGACTCCTCAGTCCATCAGTCGTACTACAAGGAGTTGATCGGCACGAACGCGCCCATGGTCAAACTGGACTCCCGTGGCGACTCGCGGCTCATCCCCGGGGCGTGGTTGCTGCGGGCCGCGGGACTCGACGAGTTGCCGCAGCTCATCAACGTGCTGCGCGGCGAGATGAGCCTGGTGGGGCCGCGCCCATGCATTCCCAGCGAATTTGACCAGTATCTCCCCTGGCAGCGCCGGCGGTGCGAGGTGCTCCCGGGCCTGACGGGGCTCTGGCAGGTTTCGGGCAAGAACCGGACGACCTTTGAGCAGATGATCCGCTTCGACATCAAATATGCACAGCGGCTGTCCCTTTGCCTCGACCTGAAGATCATCCTTTTGACCGTGCCGAGCCTGCTCGCGCAGATCCGCGACACGCGCCGCGCCTGCCCATTGCCCGGCCCGGCCGATCGAATCTCCTCGCCGGTCGTTTCGTTCCGCGCCTCTTCGGACAGCCGTTCACCCTAGCCGGAACGATTCCAGTTCCCACCGACGAACACCGATGAACACAGATCGAACCGAGGCGAAGAAGCCTGCTCCTGTTCTGCGAGTGGTGGGCGGGGATTCTTTGTGTCGTTCCGCTGCATCCGGCTCTGATGATTTGTGTCCGTCCGGGTTATTCGGTGGTTCCAACTGCATGAGTTCGCCCGAGAGCAGACCAACGGGAGGTGTAGCCGGGGTTGGTGACCCCGGTCCGTGGTTCATCTGTCGCGTGGCGAATCCCCCGGGGTCAGCCGCCGAGGCTCCGCACTCGTCGCGACGCCGGCTACAGAAATACTTAACCCGCCGGGCCGGGCGCCCGCGCGTTTTTGTGTCGTCGCGTCGTTGTGTAGTGGTTGGACAAATGGCACCGGGGTCGGCCGCCGACTCGAAATCGGTCGGTTGACCCCGGTGTCCCGCCCCGCGGGGCGCCCGGCCCCCAGCAGGCCGTGGAAGCGAGCGTGTTCGCGGAATCGGAATGTCGCGGGCAAGCTCGCTCCCACCAAAATCGCCGCGGCCAACCCTTGAGGGGAAAGCGTTTTCCCGTGGTTTGCGCCGGTTCAGTGCGGGAGCAGCCCGGCGTCGTACATTGAGCCGTAGAGGAGATACTGGTGAATCGGATCGGCCGGGTAGGAGAGGTCGACCCGCGTCACCTTGCCGGCGGCGTCGTCGTGGGCGAAATGAGCGGTCAGCTCGGGGTTGAGGCCTCCCCAATAGGTCGGCAGGTCGAGTTTCCGGTAGCGCGCCACCACCTCGTCGCGCAGCGCCGGATCGAAGTGCACGCCGTATTTCTCGACGAGGGCCTTGATGGCGCCGTAGTCGCCCTCGGCCTTGATCCGCATCAGCTCGGCCAGCAGTTCGCCGACACCGGCGCGCATCTTTTGGTAGTCCGTGACGCGGACATAGGTCTTGCCGTCGCGGGTGAACATCTCGATCGCGCCCTGGCGGTCGCGGATGTAGTTGGCGATGAGCGCCCGGTTCCGCTGGTGGTCCTCCTGGATCGTGTCGCCGCGGGGAATGGTGCGGAGCTGCACGAGGACGTTGAGGGCGGCCCGGTCGTACATCGCCCTGGCCTCGGCCTCCTGGTTGGCCACCAGGCCCCACTCGACGAGCTTCGGGTCCCACACATTCCAGAGCGCCATCAGGTCGGCGCGCGCCTCCTCGAGCGTCGAGAAATATTCCTTGAGCGCCGCCTCCGAGCCGCCGTGCAGCCGGTCGCTCAACTTGCCCGAGCCGTGCCCGATCACTTCGTGCAGCGCGGTCAGGAGCTCGTCCGCCGCATCGCCCCAGGCCTCCTGCCGGGCGGCGATCTCCGGGCTGGCGTAGAATTCCGCGTTGGATTTCTGGCCGACCGCCGCCTTGAGGGCGCGGCTCGACGCCGTGAAGAGAAAATTCTTCGAGCCGTATTTCTCGTGGATTTCGTTTTCATTCGGCAGATTGTCGCCAATGGTCACGACCTCGAAGTCGCCGGTCTCGACCAGCACCTCGACCGCCTTGACGAGCGGCGCGCGGAAATCCTTCCGCTTGTAGGCGTCGACCCACGGGGCCTTGCCCTCGAAATACGCGGCGTTTTCCGCGAGCTTCGCCATCGTCCGGGTGAGGGGAACGTCGGTGATCGAGACGAAGCTCTGCGCGCTGCCCTTCATGCCGTTCGCGTCGCGGTAAATTTCCACGAACCCGTTGAGAAAATCCACGGTGGGGTTGTCGCGCACCCAGTCCGCGTCGGCCGTCAACAGGTCCGCATACTCGCCCGTCTGGAAGTACCGGATGAAGTGGCCGATGATGGCCGCCTGGGGCGGTTCCGCGGCCGCCTGCGCGCGGGCCAGGCAGTCGATGGAGCGCTGGAGGAAAGGCGCGTAGAGCCCGGGCGCCACCTGTCCGTCGGGGGTGCCCGCCCGGCACACCAGTTCCTGCAATTTTCCGTCGGGTCCCTTGACCACGCGCGAGTTGAGCGGGTACCGGCTGGCAAAACCCGTCAGGTCCGCCAGGGTGACGCCGGGGCCGTAGAACGTATTGGCGCTCGACTGGATGATGTCCCGGCCGCCCTGCGGGCTCTTGGCCGTGATCATCGGTTCGAAACCGGCGTCGAAAATCGACGGCTGCAGCGCGGCCAGTTCGGCGGTGACCTCCTCCGGGGTGGGCAGGGCCGGCAGCCCGGCGTAGGGGGTGCGGAAGGCCCCGGCGGCCTGGGCGGCGAGCGCGGCGCGCCGCAGGTCCTCCGCGGTGAAGGCCGGCAGGAATTTCTGCACGGTGAACAGATTGTGATTGCCGCGGTGGACCCAGAACAGCTTGGCGTAGGCCTCGAGCTGGGGGCGGACCACCGGGTCCACGGCCGCGCGATGGGCGATGATCTCCTCGAGGAGGCGCTTCTGCCGCAGGCCGTAGGCCGACATCTGGTCGTAAAAGATCGGGTCGATCGCGATCGACGCCTGCGTCAGCCAGTAGGCGAGTTCCTGCTGGCGGGCGGTGAGGCTCCGGAAGCTTTCGGCCCGGAGTTGCACAAAGCCCGTGTCGCCAACGCGGTCGACCACGATGTTGTTTTGCTCGGCCGCGGCGCCTTGCCCCATCAGGGGCAGCAGGGCGAACAGCCAGTGACGGATCAATATTCTCATCCCTGGAGTGGGAGCCGGATGCCCGCCATTTTCAATCCCGTTGTGATTGCCGGTCGCCCCGGCGGATCAGCGGTCGGCGCTCCCACCGGCACCGTTGCGCAGCGTTGCCAAACCGGTTTTGATGATATCGAATGATCTCTTAGCCCGCCAACCGAGCCGCCCGTGCCGTTGCCGGCGGGTGCCTCCCACGATTCAATCCGATGGCCGCAAACACCCCCGAAACCCGCCCGAGTGGCGACGCCCTCGATTCCGTCATCCTGCCGGTGTTGATGGACACGATCCCGGACCACATCTATTTCAAGGATCGCGAGAGCCGGATCGTCCGGAACAACGCCGCCCACGCCAAGTCGCTCGGTGCGCCGTCCCCCGACGCCTGCGTCGGCAAGACCGACCGGGATTTCTTCACCGCGGAGCATGCGGAGCGGGCGTTCGCGGACGAGCGCCGGATCATGGAGACGGGCGAACCGATGATCGGGATCATGGAGCACATCACCCGGCTCGACGGGTCGGTTTTCTGGGGCTCGGCCACCAAACTGCCGTGGCGCGACTCGGCCGGCCGGATCATCGGCACTTTCGGCCTGACGCGGGACGTCACCAACCTGAAGCGCGCGGAGGATGAACTCACCGCCGAGCGCAACCTCCTCCGCACGATCATCGACCACCTCCCGAGCCGCGTTTTTGTGAAGGACACCAGCGGCTGCTTCGTCCTCAACAACACGGCCCACTTGAAATCGCTGGGGGTGAAATCCCAGCCGGAGGCGGTCGGGCGGACGACCACGGATTTCTTCCCGGGCGCGCGCGGGGAGCAGGCGGTGGTCGACGACCGGCAGGTGCTGGGCGGCGGGGCGCCGATCCTCAACAGCGAGAAGTCGGACCTCGGCACCGAGGGCAACGTGCACTGGTCGCTCACGACCAAGGTACCGCTGCGGGACGCCCAGGGCCGGATCACCGGGTTGGTCGGCATCAGCCACGACATCACGCGGCGCAAGCTCGCCGAGGAGGAGTTGAAGCGGAACGCGGCGGAGATGGAGGCGGACGTCCGCATGGCCTGCCGCGTCCAGGAGGCGTTCCTGCCCGGGGTGAACCCGGTTTTTCCCCGCGGGGTGTCGCCGGACGCGAGCACGCTGCGGTTTGCGCACCGCTACATCCCGGCGACGACCCTGGCCGGCGACTTTGTGCACATCCAGCCCCTGTCCGAGACGCGCTGCGGCGTGCTGATCTGTGACGTGATGGGCCACGGCGTGCGGGCGGGACTGTTGACGGCCCTGATCCGCGGGGTGGTCGAGGAGTTGGAGCAGCGCGCGACCGATCCGGCGCACGTCATCGCGGAGATCAACCGGGAGTTGACGCCGCTGATGGAAGTAACGGGCGAGGTGGTGTTCGCGACGGCGCTGTTTGGAGTCATCGACACCGAGAACG